>Ga0209379_10000716_pt1 | contig 24641 bp, 27 predicted proteins | sample tdDd001_FD_187124 | JGI IMG/M metagenome (GOLD analysis project Ga0209379, IMG submission 187124) | Marine sediment microbial communities from the Atlantic coast under amendment with organic carbon and nitrate - tdDd00.1 (SPAdes)... | ecosystem: Environmental > Aquatic > Marine > Coastal >...
GACTTTCGAGAGCTTGAAAGTTGACAAACAATGTACTGAAAAATGTTCTCGCTCCGGGAAGGTTAATAAAAGTATCGGCCTCCCTACTGTTTAGCAAAAGATCAAACCTGCTCCATGTTAGTTCATACTTCAAAAGTGTTTTGTCATGATGATTTTTATTGGAGGCAGCAAAGGGAGTGATAGCTGTAAGTTCCGAGAACTCTTTGGTGAGTTGAAATAGAAACCAGGTTGCTTGATTTTGTCGAGCTGAATAAGACTCTGCAAGCTGTCTCGTAGAAGAAAGAAAGTAAAGATTGGCGACTATCAAAATGACGGACATCATTAATAGTAGAGCCTTAGCTCTAGCGAGTAGAGGAGATAGGTTGTGTCTCCGAGCTCTAATTCCCATCGCTTCTCCTATGGATTAATATCTCATCTATTTGCCAGACCATTTGAGAGTGAAATATGGCATTGTCGATCTCAGGATACTTGTCCAGATTAAAAATAAGCCAGTATGGGCCTTTGTTTCGGACTTTCATATGATGTCCGTCCATTTGATAAGCGACGATAGGTTCGTATTGAATAACGTCTTCTATCCTTGATGTTGCGGCATAATCATTGAGTGCTATGAAAGAGAGAGAAAACGCATCGTTTACTCCTAAAAAATCAACCAAGGATGTTGCTTTAAAGCCAGTGAAGCTTTTTTTACCGTCGACCCACGGGAGCTGGGTTTGAAATGTTGTGGGCTCAAAGTGAGATAGAACATCGTTATGAGAAAGAACGATAGGTTCGCGATTTTGCATCTTAATGATGAGCTCTGAACCGATGGTATTACAGCTAATAAAGATCAGTATAACACTGAGTAGTCGCCCCATAGTTCCTCCGGGTGATAAACATCCTAGTTAATTATCTTTATATCACTAAGTATAAGTTGAGTTAATGAAGATTGTGATCCAAATTGTTAACTGAAACGCAAACAGAGGGAACGAGTCATTATTGTTTTAAATTTGAAACAAAAAAAGCCCCAATGGAGGGGCTTTAGCGCTTATATTCTGGTTAAAAAATCAGATGCGCCACACCTGCGATTACTGGAAGCGTGATAAGAGTACGCAGAATAAAGATGGTAAATAGTTCCAGTAAGTTCACTGGGATCTTGCTTCCCAATAGCAGTGCCCCGACTTCAGACATGTAAATCAGCTGAGTAACTGACATTGCTGCGATGACAAAGCGAGTCATCTCATTGTCGATAGATGCCGCTAAAATAGCAGGGATAAACATATCGGCAAAACCAACAACGATGGTTTCTGATGCAGCAGCCGCTTCAGGGATCTGGAGTAATTCTAGGAACGGAATAAATGGTTGGCCTAAGAAAGCAAATACCGACGTGTATTCAGCAATTACCAATGCAATCGTACCTAAGCCCATAACTACAGGCAAAACACCGAATACCATGTCAATTGCGTTGCGAACGCCTTCGCCAAATACACCTTTAAAGGATTTTACTTGGCTTGATTTATTTAGCGCTAATTCCAAACCCCAAGAGAAAGTCGAGTGACCCGCTGGGACTGCATCAGCATCCGCACTTGGCTTAGAGCCATCAATAAACGTATCTTTTTTTCGGCTTAGTGGTGGCAGGCGAGGAATAATGATTGCTGCCACAATACCCGCTAAACAGATTGCACCATAAAAAGGCAAGAACAGGTGCTCAAGCTCAACTTGGGCAAGCACAACCAGACTGAATGTAATCGAAACAGCAGAGAAAGTAGTACCAACAACCGCAGCTTCACGTTGAGTGTAGAATTTCTTTTCGTACTGCTTGCTTGTTAGCAAAATACCTACAGAGCCATCACCAAGCCAAGATGCCATACAATCGATTGCGCTACGGCCAGGTAAGTTGAATACAGGACGCATCACTTTGCTAAGTAGTGTGCCGAACAGTTCTAGAAGACCAAAGTTGAGCAACAATGGTAGAAGTAGACCCGCAAAAATAAACACCGAGAATAGAGTTGGCAGTAAGCCTTCTAAAACTAGACCACCGGTATTTTCTTCCCATATTGCTTCAGGACCAAACTGAAAGTAGGTCATAGCGACCGCGATACCACCAATAACACGTACTGCAAGCCAAAGAGGGGATGGGCTAAAAAGACCATTTAAAAATGTGTTGTCGGCAATAAATGCAGGTGTTTTAACTCGGCATGCCAATGATGCTGCAGCCATAAATAGAATAATGCTGGTGATAGTACCAACCAAGTACTCACCAAACACGGCTTGAATTGACTTTGCCAAGACAGCAACAGGGATGGTGATGTCACCCTGGTAGCTAATTGGGGCCATGAAAAGAAACAGGCCAAGAAGCGATGGGATGAAAAACATCCAAAAGTTGCCTTTAGATTTAGGCTGATTTAATGATTGTGTATTTTCTGACATTACATTTCTCGATTTACTACTAGTCAATAGTATAGCGTCGGCCACCTTGGCTCGCATATATATTCACTAAACATCCATATTCGGTCAATGAGCGCAAGATTAGCGCTTTCTCGACTTCTTCGCAATACTATTCATTAAATGTCGTTAATTATTCATGAAATAATATTGCTATTTGGCATGTTAATAGAAGTATGTAATGAAGTTGTTATTTATTTTGGTTTTTGATGTTATTTGTGATCTCGGTCTTTCCTGTGAAGAAGTAAAGGTACAGCCAATAAGCAACTGCAAGTACAAGTGCGAGAATGATTGGCATGAGCAAAGCCGATAGTTCATATAGAGAATAGAGTTTCGCTCCGACTGCGCCACCGAATACGAAACCTAAGAAGATGAAGAGAAAGAGCTTCGCTTTGCGATAATCAAACCGCTCACCCCTAAGTCTTGCTCCAATCATTATCCCTAAGTCTGTGATGATACCTGTCATATGTGTTGTACGCACAACTGCGCCGCTAAAGGTGGTTATCATGGCATTTTGCAGTCCGCAGGCGGCTGACGCAAAATATTGCCCGGAAATAAAACCCTTGGTCAGCATTAGATAGGAGATGAACAATAGTCCACTCTCAATACAGAGAGCAATACCATAGCGTCGCCCCAGTTTTAACGCGGTATTTTCGATGAAGACGCCGCTCAGAGTTGCACCAAGCAGAAAACTTAGTAATACCATGAGTAAATGAAGAGTTTGCTGATCAAATGCTTCGATACTGGTACCAAGTAATGTTACGGTGCCAGAGATGTGTGAGACTGCTTGATGTTGAAATCCAAGCAACCCAATTGCGTTAACTACACCAGCCAATAGTGCGAGTAGGAATGCTCCATATTCTACCCATTTCGGTAATCTTGAAATCACAATATGCCCCTTGAAACTAAGCTCGGATTATAGACCTAGAAGATGAGTAGAAACAGATAGAAATCGCTTAATTCGTTGATCGTGAACAAGTCATATTCAATCAAAGACTTGCGATTGAGACTTATTGGTAGTGTTCCATTTGGCAGTCAAACTTTATCCACATATGCTGTCTCTCTTCATAGATAGAAAATGTTGGATTGGGTAAATCATGTCGATTGAAAACACCGACTGGTACGACAAGGATGTCAGGCATTGCAGATAAAGTAAGGAGCACCGTTGTGCTACATCTCGGGCAAAATGAGTAGGTCACTTGGTTGCCAGAGTCTGTGATACGTGTGTACTCGTTCATTTCTCCATTAGAGATGACTTGTTCTTTGTTAAAGCGAGCCTGAACACCGAAAACGCTCCCGGTTCGCTTTTGGCATTCGAAACAGTGACAAATTGATGTTCGCTGAGGATCACCTTTGCAACTGAGTGAAACTTGACCACAACTGCACTCGGCAGTGCGTAGTGTATCGCCACTTTTCATATTGCCTCCCATTCAAATCAGCAGAACATGGTTCTATGTCACTATTTTTAGGCCAGTAAAGTATAATTAGTCAAATGTAATCAGTGAGTAATGTAGCATTACTCAAGTTTAAGATGTACTGAGAGTTAAAAATGAAAAAACGTCGATTGCCGATACCTTTGATACTACTGATTCCTATTGTCATGCTCGTTATTGTTTCAATTGCCGGGGTGTACCGATTCTCACTCAGTGATGAAGAGATCATGGCAAAATTCCCTAGCCAGCAGAAAAGAATGGACCCTGTTGTTAAACTGGTATTCGGTATTGACTCTCCAAATCCATGGACGATTGAAGTACCTGAGACAAAAGCGTTTAGTTTTATTGACCAATACGATGCAGAGACAAAGCTAGCTTCTGGACGTTACGATTCTGGTGCAGAAAGAGGGCGAGTCATCGTTGATACTCAATGGTTAAAACAACTTTCAGACAATGACTATGCATCAGTGATGGCTGTATCAAACCAAGGTAGTGGTGTTTTTTACTATCTTGCTCGTTTCTATTTTGATCCGGCAGTAAAACGAATGGTAGTCAAACAAGCGGAATTTCTGGGTGACCGAGTGGCGATTTCGGGGGTTGAACTGAGCGAATCCACTCTCAAAGTGACACTGCTAATACACGGTGAAAATCAAGCTATGAGTGACAAACCAAATAAAGAAGAGACTCGAACATTCACTATTGGTAGAGCTAGTACTCTACATCAGGCCGAGTAAATATAGTTGTAAATATGTCCAATGTTGCTTATTGTTTTGAGTAGTCGTTATTTTTTATGTTTGTTGTTAAGGGAGTAATAGATGATCAATAAACGCTATTTTAAAACGAAGGACGAAGTAGAAGTGACCTTTGAGTTACCAGCGGCGGAAGTCGAGAAAGCAGCGGTACTCGTGGCCGATTTCTTGGACTGGCAACCGGTTGAGATGAAGAAAGTGGTCAAATCCAAATCTTACAAGTTTAAAACCCGTTTACCTAAAGACCGTGAATTCGAATTCCGCTATTTGGTCGACAATGAAAAGTGGGTTAATGATCCTCACGCCGATCACTTTAAACCGAATGGATTTGGTGATGACAACGGGTTAATCACGACATATCAATAATCTAGCGACTCAGTAACAATAAAAGGTGCCAAAGTGCACCTTTTATTGATCTAAGTTTGACATTCGTTAGGTGACAACCTTTGCAGAAATTCGTACTCTTACTCCTTTGATTCAGTACAAAGGGTAAAGTTGTGAGCGCGAAAATAATCAATACTCGCTTCAATGAGCTTTCAAAAGTAAAAAAATGGTCACTGTTAAGTCTGCCGATTCTGGCTGTTGTGGCAATTTCTTCTACTAACAATAGTGGCTCTCTTACACGCACTATTGACCTTTCCATTCCTGAATCACAGATTGTTTCTAATATTTTACATACAGAGCAAGAAATCGTTGATGTCCCGGATTTTGAATATGTAATTAAACCCGGTGATAACCTGAGTTCAATTTTTGAACAGTTAGGTTTCGGCTATAGCGAAATGATGAACGTTATGGCAACAGACTTGAACTATCTTGCTCTAGATACATTGAAACCTGGACACACACTGCGTTTTTGGAAAGGGGAAAAAGACTCGATCTTACAGAAGATGGAGTTGGAGTTTAGCTTGGTTGAAAGTGCCGTTTATACACGTTTAGATGACGGCAGTTACAGTTTTGAAGATGTAAAAATACCTGGTGATTGGAGCTCGTTTGCTTTGGTTGGTGAAATCAACGGGAGCTTTTCTAAGTCTGTCCATGCGTTGGGACTTGGAGTGAATGAGATAAACCAGATTGTGAGTTTGTTGAAAGACAAAGTTAATTTCTCTCGTGATCTTCGAGCGGGAGATAAATTTGAGGTCGTTCAATCAAGACAGTTTGTTGATGGTATCTTAACCGGAAATCGTGAATTGCAAGCGGTGAAGATAGTTAATAGAGGAAGAGAACTAACGGCGTACCTTCATACAGATGGTCAATATTACGATCAAAATGGAGATAGTTTACAGCGCGCGTTCCAACGAATGCCCGTGAATGGTCGTTATCGTTTGAGCTCTCACTTCAACCCTAATCGCAAGCATCCTGTCACAGGTCGTGTTTCACCGCATAACGGTACTGACTGGGCGACACCAACAGGAACGCCGATTGTATCGACGGGTGATGGTGTTGTAATCATGACACGCAAACACCCTTATGCTGGTAACTATGTGGTCGTTCAACATGGTAGTCGATACAAGACTCGTTATCTGCACCTGAGCAAGATTTTGGTTCGTAAGGGACAAAAAGTATCGCGTGGACAACGTATTGGTTTGTCAGGTTCGACAGGACGCGTAACCGGCCCTCATATTCACTATGAATTGTTGGATCGTGGTCGCGCAGTGAATGCGATGAAAGCCAATATCCCAATGGCTAATTCAGTGCCTAAGAGTGAAATGGCAGCGTTCAAACAGCGCCGAGATGAGTTAAACGCAATGCTGAAAAAACAAGAATTGAAGCTGGCGAATCAAGGTAACAACAAGACAGCAAGTTAATACGTTACTTGAAGTGTAAAAAAGGCGGCTAATTTAGCCGCCTTTGTTGTTATTGAAGCTTAGTTGTTGACTTTACCCAGTTGCAACCAAGTATCGATAACAGTATCAGGGTTTAACGAAACTGAGCTAATGCCTTGTTCCATCAACCATTCGGCAAGATCTTCATGATCTGAAGGTCCTTGACCACAAATACCGACATATTTCCCGGCTTTAGTTGCCGCATCAATTGCCATTTTCAGCATCGCCTTAACGGCTGGGTTACGCTCATCAAATAAATGCGCGACGTCACCAGAGTCACGATCAAGGCCCAGAGTTAGCTGAGTCATATCGTTGGAACCAATAGAGAAACCATCAAAGTACTTGAGGAACTCATCCGCCAAAATGGCATTGGATGGAAGCTCACACATCATAATCACTTTCAAACCTTGGTCGCCACGGCGAAGGTCGAACTTAGCAAGTAGATCAATGACAGAGGCTGCTTCGCTAGGAGTACGAACAAATGGAATCATAATTTCGACGTTCTTTAGACCCATTTCATTGCGAACTCGCTTGATCGCTTGTGTTTCTAACTCAAAACAGTCTTCAAAGACCGGTGAGATATAACGCGACGCACCACGGAAACCAAGCATTGGGTTCTCTTCGTGAGGTTCATAGCCTTGTCCACCAACCAAGTTACTGTACTCGTTTGATTTAAAATCAGACATACGAACAATAACGCGTTTTGGCCAGAATGCGGCTGCAATGGTTGCAATGCCTTCGGTCAACTTACTGACGTAAAAGTCGATAGGATCTTCATATCCACGGATACGTTGATTGATCTCTGCTTTCAGTTCATCGCTCTGCGCATCAAAGTTGAGCAGCGCTTTCGGGTGAATACCAATCATCTTATTGATGATGAATTCTAAGCGTGCAAGACCAACACCTTCATTTGGGATTTGAGCAAAGTCGAATGCACGATCTGGGTTGCCAACGTTCATCATTACCTTGGTTGGAAGCAAAGGCAATTCATCGACAGCAGAACGTTTGATCTCAAAATCAAGCTCTCCGGCGTAGACATAACCTGTTTCACCTTCAGAACAAGAAACAGTCACAGTTGCGCCATCGCTTAAGCTGCTTGTCGCCGTACCACAACCCACAATCGCAGGTATACCCAGTTCACGCGCGATGATTGCCGCGTGACAAGTACGACCGCCACGGTTGGTGACAATCGCTGAGGCTTTCTTCATGACTGGTTCCCAATCAGGATCGGTCATATCAGTAACAAGGACATCGCCTTCTTGAACAAGAGACATCTGATCAAGAGAGTCAACCAAGCGAACTGGACCGCTACCAATGCGTTGTCCAATCGCTCGACCTTCAATCAGCACGTCTGCTTTGTTGTTAAGTTCATAGCGCTCAATAACGTTTTGCTCGCTTTGGGAGCAAACCGTTTCAGGGCGTGCTTGAACTATGTAAAGCTTGCCATCGATACCATCTTTCGCCCATTCAATGTCCATAGGACGCTGATAGTGCTTTTCGATGATCATTGCTTGCTTCGCCAGTTCTTTAATCTCTTCATCGTTTAGAGAGAACTGGTTACGCTCTTGTTCGGTCGTATCAATAATGTCGACTTGTTTACCAATCTCTTGGTTGGTCGAGTAGATCATTTTGATGAGCTTTGAGCCAAACGTCTTTTTCACGATTGGATGTTGACCGGCTTCAAGCATTGGTTTGTGAACGTAAAATTCGTCAGGGTTAACGGCACCTTGTACGACCATCTCACCCAAGCCCCATGAAGAGGTGATAAAGACCACCTGATCAAAGCCAGATTCCGTGTCGAGTGTAAACATCACGCCAGAGGAAGCTTTGTCGGAGCGCACCATACGTTGAATACCTGCCGACAAAGAGATGCCACGGTGATCAAACCCTTGGTGAACACGATAAGAGATAGCGCGGTCGTTAAACAGTGACGCGTAAACGTGTTTGGTTGCCTCGAGAACCGCATCGATACCTTTCACGTTAAGGAAGGTTTCTTGTTGGCCAGCAAAAGAGGCATCAGGCAAATCTTCCGCTGTCGCAGAAGAGCGAACCGCAACAGACAGTTCACTATTACCTTCAATCAGTTCTTGGTAGTTGTTACGAATATCCTGCTCTAGTTCAGCAGGGAAGGGAGCTTCTAAAACCCATTGACGAATAGCGGCACCTGTCTTGCGCAGGGCTTCAACATCATCAACGTCCAGTTCATCGAGCAATTGATGGATACGCTCATCCAAGCCTTCAAAATCAAGAAATTGATTGAAAGCAAACGATGTTGTTGCAAAGCCATTCGGAACGGAAACGCCAGCGTTAGAAAGATTCGATACCATCTCTCCAAGTGAAGCATTCTTACCGCCGACTTTATCAACATCATCCATGGATAGGCTATTGAACCAGAGGGTGTTCTTTTGCATGTATTTCTCCAGAAACATTGCAGCTTGTAGGGAAAAGGCAAACGATTACGTATCAACTCAAAAAAATTGCGAACAAAATTTCAAAGCTGTGGGGGACGTAATAGTCAGCCGGGTTTTATTATCGATATTATGGTTACCATCCTACTCAAAAGAATTTTAAAGTTTAAATAAAACATGCAAATTGATAGTCAAAGTCGTGATGTATTCTATGTTTCTGATGGAACGGCCATAACATGTGAAACCTTAGGGCATGTTGTTCTGGGTCAATTCCCTTTTCAAGCGAATGAAAAAACCTTTCCTTTCGTTGAAAGTGAAGACAAATTGACTGACTTGCTGAGAGAGATCGACATTTCGTACCAGAAAAATGGGGTGAAACCGTTAGTGTTTTTTTCGATTGTAATTCCAGACATTCGCCAAAACTTGTTGAATGCTCCTGCATACTGCTATGACGTGCTAGAAAGTGTTGTGCAGAAGGTTCAAGATGACATTCAAATGAAACCAAAACCTAAATTGCAGCGCTCTCGGAGTGTTCATAAAGATTCAGATACCTACTTCGATAGAATCGCGGCAATTGAATATACCTTGGCCCATGATGATGGGATTACGATGAAAGGTTTTGAAGAAGCTGACATTATATTACTTGGGGTTTCTCGAAGTGGTAAAACGCCAACCAGTCTTTATATGGCGATGCAGTTTGGTTTGAGGGTGGTTAACTATCCTTTTATTGACCAAGACATCAAACGCTTACGACTTTTACCGGAATTTGAAATCCATCGACATAAGCTGTTTGGTTTGACGATTGATCCGGAGCGATTAACAGAGATCCGAGAAAATCGTCTAGCAGGCAGTGAATATGCGAGTACGGAGCAATGTCTTTCAGAATTGGCGAGCGTTGAAGCTTTGTTCAGACGTGAAGCGATTCCTTACATCAACACCAGCTCACTCTCAGTTGAAGAGATATCTACTCGTATTTTAGAAAAAGCAGGGCTTAGACGTCGATTGAGCTAGTTGTTACTGGTCTGAAATTTTTTTAACCCTTGGCTGAGCGATGTTCGCAATTGCTCAGCTTGCTCAAACTTCTTAGACACTAACATGTGAAACTTGTGTTTTGGCATGTTGGGAATAGGTTTTGCGACGATATCATCTTGAACAAAGTTGATTCCCCAAATGTTGAACATACCAAATAAGATTTCTTGCCAAGATAAAAAGACGTCACATTGTTCGCGTTTGAGCTCAGTAATGGATTCAAAGTTACTTAAGGTAAATTGCTCAACACTGTCCAGTTGAAAGTCACCATAATTGTAGCCATGGATGCCACACACTTTATATTGCTCTAGGTCTGAGACACTTTCTATTTGCAGACCTTCAGGGAAGCGATCCGTCGAGTAAAGGTAGTAGGGCGTAATTTGATAGTACCAAGTCGTATACAGGTAGTGTTTTGCTCGCTCTTCGGTATAAGAGGCACTCACTGCCAAATCAAAGTCACCTTCCTTTGTGCCTTTTAAGCAGCGAGTCCAAGAGGTCATTGTAATATTAAACTGATAACCTAAAGAGGGCAGAAGTTGATTGAGGATGTCGAGGTCAATCCCTTTTACCTCTTCTCCATCAGTGTACGTATAAGGTGGCCAATCAATAGCATCGCCACATACGTTGAGCAACTTTTCTTGCTCGCTTGAATGTGCGATAGCTGAAGTGGAGATAAACAAAAACAAGCAAAAAAGACAACATTGTCGAGTCAATAACATAACTATCAACATCCTATTGATACTTATCATAGAGTATAGACAAGCCCTGTTTTTCGTCTACCCTTCACGAGGCCGTTTTATCCACCTTTAGTCGCACATCCCACATAATCTAATGTGCAGGATAGACGACAGGGAAATCCATCAACGGATGTTTGTCGACTATTGAATGATAACCATAGACTTGCTCAATGAGTTTCGGTTTTAGAGCATCCCATGGCGCAGCATCTACGACGAGCTTTCCGTTGTGAAGTATGACCAATCTATCTGCATATTGGGCCGCAAGGTTGAGATCGTGCAATACGACGACGACCGCGGTGTTCTCCTCATCCGCCAATTCACGAGCGATGCGCAAGGTATTGTGTTGGTGGGCTAAATCAAGTGCAGAGGTTGGCTCATCAAGCATTAATATCTTTTTGTCGTTGGCGTGATCAAGTTGTACTAACACTCGAGCTAGGTGCAGCCTCTGTTTTTCGCCACCAGAAAGAGAGGGGTATAAACGTTGAGATAGATGGGTTACATCCGTTTTATTCATGTATTTCTCAGCCAATGCCTGCGCTTGCCGATTTGGAATAGAGAGCGGGATTGCGCCTAACTCAACCACTTCTTGTGCCAAAAACGGAAAACTTAACGTACTGTGTTGCGGGAGCATACCTAAGTGTTTTGCGAGCACTTGTGGCTGCCATTCTGATTTGTGTAAACCAAAGTACTCAATTTGATTATTTGAAGGGATCTCGCCGCAAAGCAGTTTCAGCAAGGTACTTTTCCCTGCGCCATTAGGGCCTAATAAGGCTGTCACTTCTCCAGCGCGAATATCAATATCAATATTGTTGAGTACAGTTCGCTGGCCAAATTGCATTGAAATACTGCGACCAGATAAAACAGTAGGTTGCATTAAAGGATTCGTCCTTTTTGTTTAAACAGCAAATAGATGAAGAAAGGAGCACCAATGATAGCGGTGACAATTCCGACAGGGAGTTCCGCCGGTGCAACAACCACACGTGAGAACATATCTGCGAGCGTTAGTAGTAATGCCCCCATGATGGCGGAGATAGGGAGTAATGTTCGGTGATCTGGACCTGAAAGCATGCGTCCTAGGTGAGGGATCACTAGGCCAATAAAGCCGATCATGCCAGAGACACTGACAGTAATGCCAACGCCAACTGCGGTGAGTAAGATAAGTTGACGTTTAAGAGCTTGAACCGGGATGCCAAGGTGCGCGGCTTCCGCTTCACCGAGCAAGAGTGCGTTGAGCGCCATCGCTTTACGTGCGAAGACCCACAATAAGATCACTAATGTAACACTGCATAAAAGGATGCTAGTCCAATTCGCACCCGCTAGTGAGCCCATTGACCACAAGGAAAGATCCCGTAACATTTGGTCGTTGGCAACAAAGGACATGAATCCAATACCGGCTCCGGAAAGCGCACTAATAGCGACCCCTGCGAGTAACATGATAGTGACAGAGGTTCCCATTTTGCTAGTGCCTAATTTGTAGACCAAAATCGTGGTCAGGGCACCGCCTAAAAAAGCAAAAAGAGGAACAGCCGCAAGACTCATGAATTGTGGGTATTGCTGACTCACCTCTGCGAAAAGAACAATAGCCATCGCTGCGCCAAGAGATGCCCCGGCAGATACACCGATAATACCGGGCTCAGCCAATGGGTTTCGAAATAGACCTTGCATGACTGTGCCGCAAATCGCCAAGATAGCTCCGACAAGCATACAAAGAATTGTACGAGGGAATCTGATCTCATGAATCACTAAGTTGATGTGCGGCGCTAAGTCATTTGAGCGAAATATCAGGCTTTGGACACTATCAAAAAAGCCGATATTCATTGGACCAACGGTGATAGAACTGATGGCTGTCACCGTTAAAACAAGAGCAAAGAGCGTGTAAGAAACGGAAAGAGGCAGACGACGTAACAACATATCCGATGGGCTCTATTTTAATAGTTTGCTTAGGCGCTCGGCCTCAGACAAGCTTTTTAAACCTAAACCACCCACAATCGCATGACCATCAATCTTGATAATCTGCTTGTTTTGTCCTGCAGGGGTTGCAGCGAGTAGGGGCATACTTTTCAAAATTGCGTCAGCACCACCCATTTTTTCATAACTGCGGCCACTAACGAGGATAATATCAGGCTGCATTTCGACCATTGCCTCTGTTGACAGTGGCTTGTAAGAAGAAAGCGTTGCTGCGGCAGGATTAATACCACCTGCCAGTTCAATGATGGCATTCGGTGTGGTGTTTTTACCCGCGACGTTAGCTGCTCTTCCTTCATGAATTAGTAAAAACAGTACTTTTTTAGCCTCACTGGAAGTCTGGTGTTCAAGTGAGCGGATTTGTTTATTCACTTCACTTTTTAGTGTTTCTGCTTGTTGATGTGCACCAGTAATTTGAGCTATTTCATCGATACGTTCTAGTAAGCCCGCAGGTGTCGGCTTTGTATTGACGATATCCACTTTAATGCCTGCGGATTTAAGTTGGGAGAGCGTGGTATCTGGTCCCATTTCATCTGAGCCAACAAGCCTGTTTGCATCAAGAGCCAGTAAGCCTTCAGCCGAAAGACGACGGTGATAACCCACTTTAGGCAGTTCGACACCTTGTGGTAACTCACTTGTCACATCGACCGCAACAAGCTGTTCTTGCTGATCAAGAGCAAATATAAGCTCGGTAACAGCACTTCCAGCGCTGATAATACGCTCGCTGGCACTGGCGTATGTAGCCGTTAGGGCTAGGGTGAAGACGGCGACTGTGTTCAATAGTTTGTTTGGCATAAGTGACTCAATTATTTAGTTTCTTCGGTTAACAGCTGAGTTGCCTGAATCCCATTTTCTTGTAGGAAGGCTAAAAGCTTAACTAAGTGCTGAACATCAGCGGTTTTTTCTGCTCCAATCACGATTGGTTTTTTGTCTGATTTGTGTTGTTCAATGAGTGCAAGAGTGAAGTTCTCCCAATCAATATACTGTTTGCTGTCGATGGCCCAGTGAGGGCTATCGGCAAGAATATTAATGGTGACTGATTTGGTATCTACTTCAGAAACGGCTTGAGAGTCAGTGGTCGGTAAGTCCACTTCTAAGGAGTCGAGCTTGACCGCAGCCGTAAGCATTAAAAACACCATGACGATAAAGATAATGTCGAGCAAAGGGGTTAGATCCGGGGTCAAGCCCAAATGATTTTGCTCCTGTTTAACCTTTATCATGCGTTCGCCTCTACTGTCGTCACGTCGACTGCAGGTTTGTTTTTAAGTGAACGTTCAGGGGAAACGTGTTGAAGGCTGATACCCTCTAGCCATAAGTTGACATAGTTGAGTGTGTGCTCCAGCTTCGCCATCACTTTGTCTGCCCAAAGGCCGAGCAGTTGCGCTCCGGCGATAGCAGGTAAAGCGATGAGAAGGCCCGCTGCTGTCGTTCGCATTGCTAAACCCAAACCATCAGCAAGATCATTTGGCGTAATATTGCCACTAGAAGCTGCTACCCCTTTAAACATCTCGATTAGGCCTAGAACTGTGCCTAGTAAGCCAATAAGTGGGCTGATGACACCGATAAGCGTGAGTAGTCTTAGTCCTGAATTCAGTTGATGACGTTTTTCTTGTAGCCACATGCCAGCTGCATCTTCGCGCAGAGATTTAGGGAATGAATGATGAGCTAGTAGCATAGCGACACCCTTGTAGAGTAGCGGGCGGCGCGGTGAAAGTTTTTCCGCAAGTTGCTCAATTTGTTGGCTGTCTGTTGGTGAAATACCGTGTAACTCTGCTCGAATAGCACGTTTTCCAACGCCTAGACTAATCAATACCTGAAATAGGCGCTCAGTAATGATCATCACTGTCAGCGCTGAACAGATGATTAAAGGCCAAGCCATTAGGCCGAGTTGCTGCTGTAGATCTTGTAATTGTTCCATGGTTAATCCAATTTAAAACGAACTGGGATTTTTACGCGGTGTGCAACAGATTTGCCACCGACGGAATGTGGTGAAAATTTCCATTTTTTAATCGCATCGAGTGCCGATTTGTCTAGCATGGTTGCACCAGATGAAGAGATCAGAACTTGCTTCACTTGCTTACCTTCTTCATCGAGCCAAACTTCATATAAAGCGATTCCCTCAATACCTCGTTTCCTTGCGATACGAGGATATTTTGGAGGTCGAGGCTTAGTGAGAAACGAAGGGCGTTCTATCAACAAAGGATCTTGATTTACACCTGCTCGCGAGGCCGGTTCTTTTTTCAACTCTTCGACGTCTTGTTTTGCCGCGAGTTTTTTCTCGACAACTTTTTTCTCGACAACAGGCTTTGGCTCAGCTTTCTTTGGCTTCGGTTTTGGTTGTGGTTTTTGAACTGGCTTGGGCTTCTTCTTTTCAACTTTTTTCACTTCCGGTTTCTTCTCAACCGGTTTTGGTGGTGCCTTTTTAATCACTTTCTTTGGCGTTTTTACTGGCGGCTTCTTGACCTCTTCTTTTACTGGTGGTGGTTCAATCGGTTCTGGTGGCGGAGTGGGCTCGGCCACTTCTTCTACCGGTTGCTGAGGCTCAGGCTCTACCGCTGCATTCTTAGAGGTTGATGGTTGCGCGAATTTTATCGACACAGCAGGTGTCTGATGGCCCGATGGCATCGCGTAGGATTTAGATTCATGTGCGACAAACAGGATCGCAGCATGTACCACTAGCGAAACGCTCCCTGCAATTGTGTATCGTTTCAGATTCACATAGGCCTCACAAATAATTCAAACAAAAAACGGAGTAGGATTATCACTCACAATGCAAATAAGATCAATTATCAATTGCATTATCATTTATGCCAATTTATGATTAATTTAGTTTTTGTTAATTATGACGTGAGGCTAGGGATGACAAGCGTTGAGAGAGTTATAGAATGCTAGAAGTTTATAAATTTGATGAATCAGTTTTAGGCGCAGATTCACCAGATCCTCTTAGACATGCTTTCCCTAAAAAACATTCAGCTCATGCTGGTGGTATGTCGTCCCCTATCATGCCTGAACAAAAGGTTGCCCTTCTGGATCGCTTGTATTCTCAAGAGACCAAAAAAAGCGATAAACGTTGTTTATATATTCATATTCCTTTTTGTCGCGTTCGATGTACGTTTTGCAATTTTTTCCAGAATGCGGCTAGTCGAAAACTGGTTGATGATTATTTTGAGGCTTTGCTTAAAGAAGTAGAGCTCAAAGCGAATCAAACTTGGACACAAACCGGCTTGTTTCACGCGGTCTACATTGGTGGAGGCACGCCTACTGATCTCTCTGCTGAGCAGATTGAGCAACTAGGTAAGGCGATTCGCCGTTCATTTCCGCTGGCGACTGACTGCGAAATAACCCTAGAAGGGCGAATCAATCGTTTTAGTGACGAAATGTTTGAGCGTGCATTAGAAGGGGGCTTTAACCGCTTCTCTTTTGGTGTGCAAAGTTTTAATACTAAAGTGCGCCGTAGTGCTAAGCGACTTGATGATCGAGAGGTGGTGTTAGAGCGAATTTTTGACTTAAGCGCAACAGGTCAAGCACCGATCATCGTCGATCTCCTATATGGCTTGCCTTACCAAACCGTGGAAGTGTTTGAACAAGATTTAAATGACTACATGGCGACTGGTGCTCATGGCCTCGACCTGTATCAACTGGTGATTGGTGGCAGTGCACCTATGATTAATCTAGTTGAGAAAGGCAAGATTCCAGCTCCGGCGAGTACAGAAGACAAAGCAACCATGTATGAGCTCGGCAGTGCGTTTATGGCAAAGCATCACCTTACTCAACTGAGTGTAAACCACTGGGCAAGAGATAATCGTGAACGTAGCCAATACAACAGTCTGGCGAAGACATATGCAGAAGTGCTGCCGATTGGCTGTGGTGCAGGCGGTAACATCGGTGGCTACGGTATGATGAACCATCGCACACTAGAGACCTACATGAATGCGATTAAGTCTGGTGATTCGACCGTGGCAATGATGACCAAGCAGCACACCTTAGAGTCGTTGTTCGCAGCACTTAAGTCTGGGTTTGATCATGGTGTTGTGCGCAAAGATTCTTTGCCTTCGTTTAATCGCCAGTCTAGTTACGAGTTTTTGACCCCGCTGTTTGAAGTATGGCAGCAGCGTGGTTTGGTTGAAATGGACGAGCAATACCTCGTGCTCACTTTAGCCGGTAAATTCTGGGCGGTATCACTTGCTCAAGCCGCTATTCAAGTTCTTCAAAAGACGTATCAACAACACAATACGCTAGAAACAGCAGTATCAATTTAAGAGTTTAAAATATGGAAGCATTAAAACAACAGGTTGCCCAATTGATTGAACAAGAGCCAACGCTTTTGCCATCAGCGATTGCAGAGCGTCTTGACGTGTCAGAGTTTGAAGCCGTTGCGGCATTGCCTGAAGAGATGACGGCGATTCTTCCAGGCGATCAGGCTCAGACAATCTTAGAGCAGCTTGTTGGCTTTGGCCCTGTCACAACGATTGTTCATTCGTTTGGTTCAATATTTGAAGTTAAAGCTCCGTTCCCAAAAGGGAAAGTTGCGCGAGGCTACTACAACTTGATGGGGCGAGAAGGTGAACTGCATGGACACTTAAAGCTTGATAACGTTAAAAATATTGCGTTAGTGAGCAAGCTATTCATGGGACGCGAAAGTCACTATTTTGGTTTCTTCTGCCAAGATGGGAACAACATCTTTAAGATTTATCTAGGTCGTAATGAAAAGCGCGAGTTGATTGCTGAACAGGTTGAACAGTTCAAGCAGTGGCAACAAGAATTCAGAAAGTAATCATATAATTTTAAGAATAAGAGAAAGTTAGGAGTCAACAATGGATCAACAAGTTAAGCAGGAACGCCTTCAAGGGCGCTTGGGGCCTGAAATAAAAGAATTTCGTCAAGCTCGCCGTACATTGCAACTTGCAACGGTAGATGAAGAAGGTCGTCCGAACGTAAGTTACGCGCCATTTGTACAAAACCAAGAAGGTTATTTTGTCTTAATTTCTGAAATCGCTCGCCACGCTAGAAACCTTAAAGCGAACCCGAATGTTTCTATCATGATGATTGAAGATGAAGATACCTCTAAACAACTCTTTGCACGCAAACGGTTGACGTTCGATGCGGCAGCAACCGTTGTTGAGCGTGATTCACAGCAATGGACTCAAGTTGTAGAGCAGATGAAAGAGCGTTTCGGCGAAATTATTGATGGTTTAAGCCAACTACAAGATTTTGTTTTGTTTAACATGAAGCCGGAACAAGGACTGTTTGTGAAAGGTTTTGGTCAAGCATATCAGGTGTCGGGGGATGACTTAGTTGACTTTGTTCACCTACAAGAAGGTCATAAAAAGGTTTCTAACGTCTGATTTTTGGTTATCCTATTGATCTTAAAAGAGGGGCGATATTCGCCCCTTTTCTAATGTTGAGGAGAAAGCGTTGAGACCTGTCAGTAAAGATCATGGAGAAATCTGTTATCCATTTATTTATGAAGATAGCCCAGTCTGTGATTTCGAAATCGCGACGGATGAACTCTGTAGTCGTGTTGGGTTGATATTAACCTTAGACCTTGACCCGCTGAGTCGAGATATTCTCAGTCGCGTTCAACCGAATATCTACCATTTGAATGGATCGGTGAGAGGTAAGTTAGCGATAGACGAGGAGCAACTTCAAGAGCTATATGACGACTATAATTGCCTAAGAGAAAAGCTCGATGGTGGGTTTAAAGGTTTCGTCTTACCAGGAGGACACAGAAGCTCCGCAGAACTTCACCTTTGCCGAACACAAGCGAAAAAAGTGGTTCGGGCGCTTGTTGCGATTGAGCACTCGGGTAAGAAAACTCCCGCACCAGTTTTTTTTCGATATGCCAATCTACTGGCTAATGTAATGTATGCACTCGCTTCCTATACCAATTTTGTTCAGCAAGTACAGGAAGTCGAGTTTGTAAGCCGAAGCTACTAGGCGAAGAGGCTTATCGCAGGACTTCTGGGTTGGCAATATGCTGAGGCTGCCCAGCTGCAAACTGTGCGACGTTTTCGAGCGCCCATTTGAAATAGAGTTCGTAGCTATCTTTTTCTACATAACCTAGATGAGGGGTCGCGACGACATTCGGCAGTTCGAGCAATGGCTGGTTATCTTTTGTTGCAGGCTCTTGCTCAAAGACATCAATGGCAGCGCGCTTGCTTGGATGCTCGACGAGAGTTTGATACAACGCATTCGGTTCAATCAGCTCAGCGCGACTGATGTTGACCAGCAATGAGCTTTGTTTCATCAGATCCAAATCTTGTTTGGTGACGATATGCTGCGTTGCTGGATGAAGTCTTAAGTTTAAAGAGATGACATCACATTCGCTAAAGAAGTCTTGTCGACTCTTAGCCGCTAAGTGTCCATCTTCTTGTGCTTTTTGCCTTGATGCTTCACTTCCCCACACAATAATTTGCATACCGAACACCTGTGCAAATTTAGCCAGTCGTTGACCAATTTTCCCATATCCCCAAATGCCAAAGCGCTTACCGTTTAACGTGGAGCCTAAACCCAGTACGCCAGATTGTTGCCACTCACCTTGCTGAAAATGGCTGATGTAGCTAGGAAGGTTTCTCATTGAAGCCATAATAAGTGCCCATGCCAATTCAGAAGGCGCAATGGGGGAACCCACACCTTCAGCGACAGCGACGCCGTTTTGAGTACAGGCGGCCAAGTCGAGGTGGTTACTGATTTTACCGGTTTGGCTTATCAGTCTAAGGTTAGGTAAGCGTTCAAGCAGTGCTTGGTTGATTTCAGTTCGTTCTCTGATGAGGACGATAGCCTCATAAGGACTTAATCGCTGGGATAACTCATCTAGGTTCGTTACAGTATCATGAAACACCATGACATCATGTTCAGTGAGTTGTGAGAAGCTACTTAGTTTACGGACTTGATCTTGGTAATCATCTAAAATGGCAATTTTCAATATAATATCCTTATTTTACTGACGTTGTTTCTAGTGTGATTATTATTAGAAGCTAGAGTTTGGTGTGGTTAAAAATTCAATTTCCTCTGAGCTGCTTTCTCTGCCTAAAATAGAATTTCGATGTGGGTAACGTCCAAAACGGTCAATAATGACTTTATGTTTTAATTCAAAGTCATAATTATTCTCTAATCCTGGTTGATTGAACAGTTTTACAGCTTCTTGGTGAATTATTTTTGATTCACTATGCATAAAAGGCATGTATAGGAAGCTCTTCTCGATATCATTTAGCTCGTTATCAAGTTTTAACTCAATGGCCTGCTGAGCAAGCGTCAGAGCAAGAGGATCTTGGCTAAAGGCTTGCGCGGTGTTGCGATAAACATTTCGCGAAAATTGGTCTAAGACAATAACTTCAGCCAGTCTTCCTTTCGCTGTTTCTCGCCATGAATAAAGCTCTGATCTTGATGCACATTCAAGCAAATGTTGAAATCGCTCAGTGATGGTTTGGTCGAGTTTATCACTACTCACAAACCAATCTTTAGGTTCTAGCTCTTCGAACCAAAACGACAGTACGTGCTCAGGGGTATTTGTTGTCATCTGCTAGTGCTCCTGTACTGAATAAATGATGGATATTTATTTCTCATTAACGCTTAAGATAAACGATTCTGTGATGGAGTTTAAGAACTAGAGTAAAAATCTGCTTCGTGCATCAAATTTGATTCAACTAACTATTCAGCAACTCCTTCTATTTAATGGATTATTAAACAGAACATATTATTCTGTAGGAAATTCTATTCAGATATTAAGGAGATGGAAAAATATTCTCGATTATTCATGATTAATATTGTCGATTGAAATCACGATTTATTAGTCCGCATTTAATTAATCTCTCTCTCGAAGAAATCAAACTAAATTACTTATAGCCATTTTTTGGAGAGTATTAATATGCGTATCGTATTAGCACTAGGGGGCAACGCATTGCTTGCTCGTGGACAAGCTTTAACAGCTGAGAATCAAAGAGAAAATATTCAACGAGCGGCGCAAAACATTGCAGAGGTTGCCAAACAACATCAAGTGGTTATCGTTCATGGTAATGGCCCTCAGGTTGGCCTTTTGATGGAGCAAAATGCGGCTTACCAAGAGTACTCGCCAGAAACAACACCATACCCAATGGATGTACTTGGCTCGCAAACATGTGGCATGGTGGGTTATATGTTGCAGCAAGAACTTCGTAACTGCGATAGTAGCTTGAACATAGCTACATTGGTCACTCAAACTGAAGTGAGTAAAGCTGACCCTGCATTTGCAGATCCGACGAAATTTGTTGGTCCGGTTTATACAGAAGCACAAGCAAAAGAGATGATGGCGGTTAGTGACAAACAATTCAAAGCAGATGGTGAATACTATCGTCGTGTTGTGCCATCTCCGATGCCAAAAGATATTGTTGAAGTGGCTCAAATTGAAACTCTATTGGGCGCAGGCAACGTTGTTATCGCATGTGGTGGTGGTGGTGTTCCTGTCAGTATTGAAGATGGACGCAGCCTGGGTGTTGAATGCGTAATAGATAAGGACCTAACAGCAGAGTTGTTAGCAGAAAAGATCAACGCTGATTTGTTTGTTATTTTGACTGATGGCTCAATCTACCGTAACTACGGTAAGGAAGATCAAGCAGAAATGAAAGTTGCGACACCTAAGGGTTTAGAAGCGTTTAGCTTTCCTGCTGGATCAATGGGCCCGAAAGTCGCTGCGGTTTGCCAGTTCGTGGAAACAGGTCGTGGTGAAGCGGCGATAGGTTCGCTGTTTGAGTTGGATAAAGTGATCAACAAGCAAGCGGGAACACTGGTTACTCAAGGTGAAGGTATTGAGTATTACTAAGCTTAATGTGTTGTTAATAGCAAATTGATTTACTGCTCAAGAGGTATTGGCTTTTACCGGCCAATACCTATAATGCGCTCTTGTTTTTCTGTATGTATAAAAGCCATGAGCGCAAGTATTAAACCTGATCGTATGACTGCAATGGCAACGATTATTGAACAAGTAAAGTCGACTCTTCCACTGTATGAATCAGAGACCTTTATATGTGGTTCTAAAGGCAGTTGTACTGGGTGTCCTAAAAAACTGTTAGAGATGGTCGACTCAGAGCTGACATATTGGGAATCCGCTATGACACGTGGTATTACACCTCAATTTGACGAAATCCGCCGCTTTGGAAAGATGTGTACCAGTGTAAAGCGCGCGTTGCAGCGAAATGGACTGTTAGATAAATAGCGGTACTAATATTCATGGAAATTGCAAAGGTTAGTGTCCTATATCGCAATGAAAACAGTGAATTACTTGTCATTGGTTGCTAATTTTTTTAACTCTCTCCAATAAGTATTTATATCTATTATTGATATATTCATCACACTTTCTTTAGAAGTTTCCCCTATTGAACTACTTTTATTAGAAGAGTGTTGCGGAGAGGGAAGTTATGAGAAATATGATTGCCTATCGTCACTTGATGACGGTTATTCTGTTAGGAACCTTGCTTTCTTTTTCGAATCTGGCTAAGGCGAATTTAAGTGAAATTTCTTTTTACACGGAAGATTACCCTCCGGCAAATTTTCGCGTTGATGGTCAGATCGCTGGATATGCTATTGATATTTTAATGGAAGCAAGCGCTTTGGTTGATGAGCCTGTTGATATGTCTCAGTTAACCTTACAGCCTTGGGCACGTTCTTATCGGACGGTACTCACGCAAAAGAATTCAGTTCTCTTTTCTACCACTCGCTCCCAGCATCGAGAAAATTTATTTCGTTGGGTAGGTCCAATCGCAGACATTAAGGTTGTCGTTTTAGCCCGTAAGGATTCAGGCATTACACTCGCTTCCCCTATGGATATGGCGAAATATCGCATTGGCGTAATAAGAGATGATATTGGTGAGCAAAGCTTACTTTCGATGGGTATTCCGCGAGATTCAATGCAAGAAGCTTCTTATGTGACGGTATTGGCTGAGCAGTTGATGAAGAAGCGAATAGATTTGCTAGTGTACTCGGAGCGAGCAGCGTACTGGTGGGCCAAGCAAGTCGGGGTTGACCCAACACTATTTAAACCTGTGTATGTTGTGCGTGAAGGTGAAGTCTATTTTGCGTTCAACAAATCGACGGACCCCAAAGTAGTCGATAAACTTCAGTTGGGATTAGATATGCTGAGGTCAACCAAAGGAGAGTCTGGCATGAGTTTGTATGAAGAGATATTGAGTCGATACTAAACATGGTATTTACGCGATAGAAAAGCAGTCCAATATCCAAATAGTACGGCTTAAGGGGCTGCTTTTCACGTAAACGGTATCGACGCGCCGTTATACTTTAGCTTTTTTAACAAAATAAGGATTATCGAATTTCTTCGGACTACCTAATTCGGATACGACTAACTTATTCCAGAGTGTAGAGTCAAACTCACCCTTTTCAATCGATGGATATAAGGTTTCTTGTTCTTCAAGCGCCATTCGGATGAACTGTTTTTTCTTGATCTGATTATATTTTCGAGCAACGCGATTGTGTTTAGAAATCCATTCTAATTTAAATGCCATCAAACCCGGCTCGGCCTCTTCTAAAGGTAAGCGAGAAAGATAAATTCTTTTGTAAGAAACTTTTCTATCCAACATCGTACGCATTGCGGTTTGGATGTATTTACCATGATTGGTAATTGAAATGTCATTTTTATCGAAAAGTCTTACACACCAACCAGTTGGAAAGAAGTTAGGTTGTCGGTATTGCTTGTTGCGGACATCAATAGCACGATGCATGATGAGATCAGACGTGCCATTAAAGGTCTGCTGCCACTTACCAATGCGAATTTGTATCGCGGTAGGCAATCGATAGATATTTGTGAACTTATCTTGATCCATATACCAATACACTTACTTACAGTCAAAAACAAAAGGAGCTCAATTAAGCGTGATAGTAGCAATCTAGTTGTCTATTATTGGAACTAATTGAAGAGGAAACCGTTTCCTGCCCTGTATTTTAGAGAAAACGAATAAAAGTAGCTAGATAAAGTTAGTCAAGAATTAGTCAGAGTGTGACGGGTTATTCTCACGTTAGAGAATATTGGCTCGCAGAGCAAACTGCGAGCCAACCGAATTAGTCGTAAATGGTAGGTATTGGCTGACGTTTATGTTGAGTCACTTTGTAGATGCGTACCAAGCGATCAGAAACTTCTTGAGCGACAGGCTGACCTTCAAGGAAATCATCAATCTGCTCATAAGTGAGGTTTAGTGCATCTTCATCTGCTTTTTGCGGATCGAGTTCTTCAAGATCTGCCGTAGGCACCTTTTTAACCAGTAACTCTGGCGCACCAAGCGTTGCAGCGAGTTCACGAACCTGTCGTTTGCTTAGGCCAAATAGTGGTGCCAAATCGCATGCCCCATCACCAAACTTAGTGTAAAAACCTGTGATGTTTTCAGCTGAGTGATCTGTACCTAAAACTAATCCACCCACGTAGCCAGCGATTTCATATTGCGCAACCATGCGAGCTCGCGCTTTAACGTTGCCTTTAACGAAATCAACTTTTGCCGCATCTTCAGGAATTAAGCCAGTCCCTTCTAACGCAGTGTTGGTTGCCGAATGAATGCCATCGACCCCTTGCTGAATATTTACTGAAACTGAATGGGTTGGTTTAATGAAGCTTAAAGCGAGTTGCGCTTCATCTTCATCTTTTTGCTCACCATAAGGTAAACGAACGGCAATAAACTGATAGCCGCCGGCGCTTTCTTCGTTTAGCTGATCGATTGCAATTTGTGCCAAGCGACCACACGTGGTTGAGTCAACACCACCACTAATACCAAGGACAAGCGATTTGCACCCTGCTTCCTGCAGTTTGCGTTTAATAAAGTCAACACGACGGGTGATTTCAAAGTGAGGGTCAATCGATGGCAGTACACGCATCTCGTCGCGGATCAACTGTTCCATTCTGTTTCCTTCCTGCAAGCAATGTAGTTAAAATTTGATGATGATATTGTCACCTTACGAGATGGCCTTTTCTGATAAAGTAACGGCAATATCGTAAGCTGACAGCTTTACATGATACCTAAATGAATCTATTAGAAAACTGTGATCACAGTTTTCAGTGCTAATTAAGGAAAAAAATGAGCAAAATTGCAGTTTTTGGCAG
>Ga0209379_10000717_pt1 | contig 24618 bp, 14 predicted proteins | sample tdDd001_FD_187124 | JGI IMG/M metagenome (GOLD analysis project Ga0209379, IMG submission 187124) | Marine sediment microbial communities from the Atlantic coast under amendment with organic carbon and nitrate - tdDd00.1 (SPAdes)... | ecosystem: Environmental > Aquatic > Marine > Coastal >...
AAAATTAAAAGAAAAGACAGCATAAATATAGAAATTGATTTTAAATCTAATGAACCTCCAGAGGGATTTATGATGATTCTTGATGAATTTTATCAGAAAATGTCAGCTCAAAATGATGCTATTGGTCCTAACGTGGAAGTTGATGAAGTGACATCAAGCAGTATTAAACTTGCTTGGAAAAAACAAGTAAATGAATTTGGGGATTACTTGGATGTGTCAGGATATTACCTAGATGTGTCAGGCGATGAGTTCTTTAATAAATATCTTGAAGGATTTAATAAGAAGGATATTGGTTTAGTTGAGGACTTTACAATAGAAGATTTAGAACCAGCTACTATGTATTTTGTAAGAGTAAGAGCTTACAACAAAAACGGGGAAGGTCCAATGTCTCCAAAAGCTTATGCAAAAACAATGAAGCAACAATAGGTAGGAAAAAGTTATAAGTCATAGAAGAGCACTCCAAATGTGGGTGCTTTTTCATGTTTTCTCTAGTTAGAATTATGTTTAATATGAGAATATATATAGTCAATGCTTGTTATGTGAAATCTAACTGAACATACTGATAATACAAGTCTTTTAATCACATATAAATTGGTGGAAGTGTTTTTTTTTGCATATGATTGGGGTATTACTTAGTTAGTAGGAGGCAATATGACTTGGAAAGTAGGTATTTGTGATGATAATCCATTACAAGTAGAGCTGATAAAAAAGTATGTACAAAAATATGATTGGAAAGATGATATATGTGTACTAGATTCGACGAATCCAGATGATTTCTTAGATCAAGTCGAAGCCTTGATTCCTCATTTGGTGTTTTTGGATATCGATATGGGGAAGGTCAGTGGCATAGATTTAGGAGAAGCCATTCGGGAAATCGATAAAAATATTGTTATTGTTTTCGTAACAGCTTATGAAAAATATGCTTATGAAGCATATCAAACACGAGCTTTTCATTATTTGATGAAGCCAATTTTACCTGAAAAGTTCAACGCAGTATTAGATGAGGTTATTGCACATATAAAACGATTGACTATACCATTAGAGAATAAGAGTTTTGTTGTGAAAACAAAAAAAGAAATAGTATGTATTGAATGCAATGATATCTATTACTTCGAAAAGATTGGACATAAAATTCGAGTTTGTGCTGAATCTAGAGATGTGTTCTTTTATGATAATTTTTGTACATTGATAGAAACGATTGATCCAAACCATTTTGTCAGATGTCATCAAGGTTATATCGTCAATATTGGCAAAGTTAGAGGTTTAAAGAATAAGACTCTGTTTCTATCCAATGATTTTGAATTACCTGTTAGTAGAACCTATATGAATGATATTAAGTTGGTGCTAAATGAAAAGTTGTTTTCTGGAAGGTGACCTATGAAAGAATTGAAAACTGTTCTTCTTGGTGAAGAGGGAAAAGTTGATTTTGAGGAAAGAGTTTTTAATGCAACGATGTTATTAGCAATCGCTCTTACTATTATAGGCATAATTGCTAATCTGTTGTATCGTTCGCCTATTTTGATTGATTGCTTCTTCTTAGTTTGTTGGCTTTTAGTTTATATATTAAATCGAAAAATTTACTGGATTAAGACTATTGCATATTTAGTTCTTGTGTATCTATTAGTACCATACAATTGGATTCATTCGAGTGGTATACAAGGACCTATACCTTATTATTCGATTGTTTTTGTTGCAGTTATAAGTATAACGACGAAGGGGACTTGGCGAAGAGTACTCTTCTTATCCTTGATTGGAATTCAATCGCTACTAATTTATTATGATACGATAAGATTTGACTATATTCCAATTACATCAGTTATCTCTATAAGTGTTCAGTTAAGCGGATTAATCATTGCAACTGCATTTCTAATGTTTAACTACTCAAATGACTATCATAGTGAAAAAATACGAAATAAGATGTATTCTAGTGCTATAGAAAAACAGAATGTTCAGCAATTGCATTGTTTGGAACATTTGGAGTTGGTTAACTCACAGTTGAGATCAGATCGACATGATTTCAACAATCATTTAAGTATCATATATGGATTACTGAAGGAAAAGGAGTTTGATCAGTCACTAAATTATACTTTCAAGCAAATAGAGATTTCAAAATCATATCATAGTCTCATTGACATACCTTATCCAATGGTGCGTGCCATGATAAACTTCAAATTAAACATAATGAAGGAAAGTGGCATAAAATTAGATTGTAAGTTCAATTTACCGAAGAATCTAAACTTAAATCAACTCGAATTTGGAATACTTTTAGGGAATTTACTGGATAATGCAATGGAAGCACAATTAACAGTGGAAGATGGGAAAAAATCTTTTGAGTTCGAAATGTATTATGAACCTGATTATCTAATTGTTAAAATGGAGAATCCTTATACTCATTTATTAAAGAATTCTAATGGTCAATTTAAATCAACTAAAGAAAATAGTGAGTATCATGGATATGGTCTGAAAAATGTTAGAAGTATTGTTGAAGAAAATGAAGGGATTTTTAAAGCATATACAGATTCAGGAAAGTTCGTTGTCGAGATTGCCTTATTACTGCTTTAGTCTTATAGTAATAGAGGTGTAAAATGCATAATTTTATCACGCCTAAATAATATGTTTTTTATAATGAACAGCTTGATTCACTACAATGACTCTAATTTTGATGAATCATGTATACTATTAGAGATAAAAATGCAGGTGAAGAGTGCATTAGAGCTAATGAAAAGTTAGTATTCTTTAAGATGTTTGCTGAAGTAAATTTGTTATAAAAACAAAGTTCCATTTAAATAAAGCAGTGGACCTACTATTTCATTCTATGATTAATATAAAAACCTTCAACTTATTAGAAAAAGTTGAAGGTTTCCTATTGTTTTATACATATTGACTACCAAATAAGAGTAGCATACATCCTTAGAAATTTTTTATAACTAATATGTATAAGAACGTGACAGAAGTTATTTTTCTATTAAATAGAAGTCATAATCAGAAAGATCTCTCATATCATCTAGGGTGAATTTAATGTCTTCATAGGTGCCATTACTATTAAGAACTTTACCAGTAACAAATATTGCCGAATTATCATTTGGTAAATTTGCATTTAACTCTACCACTGTATCTGAAATAGTTCCAAGATTACTCCATTCGCCTTCTTCACCGACATAAGGGACATAATTGATTTGGACATCTTCAAAGCTACCTATAACAGTAAATTTAAATTCTGTTTCACCATTAAAATCTACCTTCGTGTGATTTAATAAATTACTGTTTTTGCTCTCTAACATAGGAATGATAACACTACTATAACGTGAGTAGTCTACATAAAAATCACCTTGACTTGTAGTTGTGAAAATCTCGTCCTCCAAAGAAGGAGAACTTTCTTCTTGGAGTAGAAGCCATTCTTCGTCAGTGATTTCAATTATAGAGTAATTTAACCAATCACCGCCTGCGTCACTTTGGTCTAACATTGCATGACTGAAGTAAGTGATATCACCGGCAACTGCAAGTGAGTTTCCGTCTAATATATATTGTTTAACATCAGCATCTAAAATTAAGTTTGTATCAGAAATACTACCTGAAAAACTATTGAAACTTTTTTTGTAACTACTATCAAATGTATACTGAATTGGTTTGTCAAAATTCTCATTAGAAGTATAGTAAAATTCAGTTTCACCATATCCGTTGTCAAGTACACCTGTCAAAATACCATTACTAGATAGACTACCAGTAAGTTTTAGATTGATGCTGCGTCCTTCTTCATAGTAAATTGATGAAACTTTTAGCCCTTCAAAGGTCTGTCCAACTAGAATTGTCTTAGGGTCAACAAAAGATCTATCAGCATTTGAATCAGATATTTCGTTACTCATTTGTCCATCTAATATTTCAATTGTTTGTATTTCGATTGATTCGTATCCTTCACTCTCAAATTTATCACCATAAGAATAACTAGTAACAGTTGCTACAACATTTAATTCGTTACCCTCTAATAGATAGTTTTGAACAGTGGTGTCTAAAAGGTCAACTTCTGTAATAAGACCAGAAAAACAATCTATTTGCTTTTCCCAATCTAAGTAATTATATGAAATAGGTCTCTCAAATTTATCATTTGAGATAAAGAAAAATTCATTTTCCATGTACATTTCACTAAATGATCCTCTTATGACACCATTTAATTGAACTTCTCCATTTAAGGTTAACTCAAATGAGTCATTCTCTTTCCATACAACATCAGAAACGTTTAAACCTCCAATAGATTGATTTTCATGGATATCTTTTGGTGAGAGAATACTCTCATCATTATCAGAGTCAACTATTGTTGTTTCGACATCGAAGTTTTTACTGTCCTCATTGTATCTGAAATATGAAGTTACAGTGTAGTCTTTTGATCCTGTAGTAACGGATGTAACTGTGAATGATTTATAATCATTTTCTGCATTATCAAAATCTACTGTTGTAACAGTTTCTGTTAAATAACCTTCAGGGAAACTTGGTGTTGGTGGTTGAGCCTCATTTCCTTCAAGATAAACACCAGCCCCTGTGTCTTTAATTTTCCCAGCATTATAAACGAATAGTGACTGAGACTTTCCAGATATACCTTGACCAGAACTTTCGGTAATATAATGAATAAATGTACCATCAAAGTAAGCACTATGAGCATATTTTTGATAATTTTTACCTTCAAAATCTAATATTTTTAATTCTGAATCCTCTTTAACAATAAAAACCATGTCATAAAAACCTAAAGTGACATCATTGACATAGCATATAACATCTTGAATGCCATCACCTGTAAAATCAACATTTACAATCTCTAGACTTTCATCTAACAAACTTTTAAGGTTTTCGATATTGTACTCTGAGCAAATAAAATCAACCAGTGTACTTTTATTAGTTAGATCATCTGAATCACTAGTTTCAAATGGATAAGGTTGATCAGATTTATCTATAAGTTCTTTCTCACCATCCACCTCTAGAAGTTCAAAATTTTCTATAAATAGAGGTTGGCTTTCATCTATCGCATTTATACTATTAGATTCAAAAAAATTAGCTAGATCAGCTTTAAGTTGAACTGAAATGTTAGCATCTTTCTTTAAAAGAATAAATGGTTCTTCATACGTAAATTGATCCCTCTCAACATAGTTATAAACGTCATCACTATTTATTGAAATAAATGAAAAAGAATACTCCTCTTGTTTACCATTTACATTTATTTTTAACATCAATGGATTATCTAGTTCTATGCTTGTTCCATGTGGTGGTTCATTTGAAAGAAGTTTTCCTTCTAAAACATACTGATAATCATCTGCTGTACTTGTTTCATTTGTGACAGAATCGGTTCCATCAACTTGTTCATTTGCTCCTATCTCGTTATTGCTACAACCAATTAGCAATAGAGAAATTATTAATGCAAATAACATCTTTTTACTCATTTCTCATCCTCCTAAATCATCATTAATTAAATATGCAACGTCAACCATCGTCACATACCTTATAATTATATAATAGTTATATATGAAATAGAAGATATTTGCCAATAAATAGCAGTTCTAAGTAATAAATTTTTAGCAAAGTTATAATGCTTATATTTAATAATGAAGTAGCAATGTCATGAGATAATTTGCTTCCAATAACTTGTTTGACAGAAACAAGCGGTTGTTTTGTACTAGACTTTGAATTAAAATGATAGTACAGTAAAATTGCAATTTGAGTAATTGATTTAAAGATAAATCAATGAAAGGATATTAAGGGGGCTTATGAACTCGATTCAATATCTTTATGATGTAAATTATCAGAATCACGAAATGGAATTATGTAATTTTGAAATGAGGTCTCTATTTGGTCGAGAGATAGAAGAAAAGATCTTTTTCTCTGAACAGATCATAGAACCATCTATTAGTCCATATATTAGAAATAGACTAGAGATTATATATACTGCTAACTCGATAAAAGGTATTGTTGAATTGATAAAAAGCAATGATTTTGTTTGCAATGATTTTCTAGTAAAGTTTATCGATCCTTCTAAATGTGTACCCTCTAGAACTGAAAAGAAGGCTCTTTGTAAAGAAATTGGTAATGTCATTTATGGTTATCCTACTTTTAAGAATCCTAAGAATACCTTTGGTATTACAGTGTACAAAGACATATGGTATTTTGGTTTATTATCAGTAAATGATATGAAATGGCAGTTACATAATGAGAAACCACATTCCTATTCAAGTTCATTGGGTATCTATTTAGCAAAAGTATTGGCCAATGCGGCTGGAAATGGTGTTTCTAATAAGAAACTCATTGATCCTTGTTGTGGTGTTGGAACTGTCTTACTAGAAGCTAATTTTGCTGGATATGATATTACAGGATGTGAGCTAAATGATAAGGTCGCTGAGAGTGCTCGATTAAATCTTGAACACTTTGATTATAAATCAGAGGTAATTACAGGAAATATAAAAGATATCAATACCCACTATGATGCCGCTATTGTTGATATACCCTATGGGATATTGTCACATACTGATAAAGATAATCAGATGATGATTATTCAGAATGCAAAAAGAATTTCTGATAAATTTGTTTTGGTAGCTTGTGAGGATATGACAGATGAGTTACTTGCTGAAAATATTGAGATCGTAGATCGTTGTAGTGTTCGAAAAACTAGGAAGAATAATTTTGTAAGATATATTTGGATTTGCAGATAGATATCCTAGTATATTTTGAACTTGTGACAGAACAATTAAAGCTTTGTTTTAAGCTATTTGATTATCAGATGATTTATTCGTACAATAATCTAGCCCTGAGGTTTGAAGTAACCTCAGGGCATTCTTTTATTTAGTTTCATTGATTTGTATTCATTCTAGCATATGTCTAGTTGAGCAGAGTAAACAGTTTAAAGGACATCGTAATATAAAATGATATATGATAAAATTATATTACTAATCTTTTAATTGGAGGGCATATGGGCAGAAAAGTAGTAGAGGATTTCAACTATTATGAAATAGATAAAGCTAAAGAGTTGTTTACAGATAGAAAGGGACCTCAAGCGGTTTTTAAGGACAATATTATAGAGTTATCGGCTAGTTTAGCAAGTGAGCCAGAAGTTAAAGTAGTAACTTTTTATGGACATGGTGGTATAGGGAAAACGAGCTTATGTAAAGAACTAATGGGCAAATTAGGAAATAGCTCCATCGATAACGGTTTATATAAGAATTGTAAATATGTCTACTTCAACTTTGAGGAAGCACAAACAGCTTCAGATGTATTGAAGCTTATGGCTAAAAAACTAGAAGATAATTATAGTAGTTTTAAATTTAGAAGACTTGATTATGCTTTGTTTTTATTAGGCATTGAAAAGGGATTAGATACTTCAAAGCCTGAGTTAAAGGGATTACAAGATAAAAGTGAGTTAGCAGGATTATTGTTTGATACAATCGATCTAATTCCTGGTGGCGGGATTGTTAGTTATTTGGCAAAAGTAGTCGATACAGTAAATGTAAAATTACATAACAAAGCTTTTGAAAACAAAGATGAAATTAGAGTTATGACTCAGTCAAATGGCGAAATCCTAAGAGAAAAATTACCACTGTATTTTGCTAAAGACATGAAAGAGAACTTAGAAAATGAGAAATCGCCATTTGTGTTCTTTTTTGACACTTATGAGCAATTTACGGATAATCTTAGAAATTCACCATTAATGGCTAAAATGAACGACGACTGGATATGCCATCCTCGAAAAGGTTTTGTTTGTAATATACCAGCGCTCTATGTCTTTGCAGGACACCAGCGTTTGGAGTGGGATACATATAGAAACCAAGGATGGGATGATGAAGAAGCATTAGAACAGCATTTGTTAATGAATTTAGATGAAGAAGATGTATCAACGTATTTAAATGAAATAGGTGGTATTGAGGAAGAGTTTATTGAAGCAATTTATGATGAAACAAATGGACTACCTTTACACATTGATTTATGCGTGGAACTATATTTTCAAGAAAAGAATAGTGGGAATTCTTTTACCACAGAAGTTGTAAAAGGTGATGTTAAAACAATTGCTAGAAGAATTATAGGTAATATGAATGAAGCTGAAAAAGACTTGATTTACTATTTAGCATTGTTTGGAATTTGGACTGATAGAGAAATAGAAGATGTGTTTACTGAGTTTAATATAATACCGAGAAATTATCATAGAATTAAGAAATCGTCTTTTATACAGGATGATGATAATGAGTATTCTATGAATACTCAAGTTAGAGCCATATTGCTAAAAGATCAAGGTCAAATTGAAGCTAATAGAACTAAATTTATAGATTATGTGAAGAAAGCACTTAAGAATGAGTGTATTGATCCTGTCATTAAAGATAACCATTTGTACAGATATATTTGGATGTATACTGAAAGTACTAAGTTTGATACAAATCTACTGAAAGAGGAGATTATTTCAGAATTGCATCAATACACCTATTCATTGTTGAATGATTATATAGAGTATGGTGAATATAGTAAGTTTAAGAAAAATATTGATTTGATTAATCAAATGATGGCTTATGATGATGAGATGACATTGGATGGTTTGAGCTTTTCAATATTGATGGTTAAATACTTAAACAAAATTGGAGAATATAGAGATGCTGAAGACTTAGTTGTAAAGATTAAGAAATATGATAGTCTCCTTAAATTGGATCTTAATCTGTTGTATACTTTCATAAATGAGGAGAGAAACACTATATTTTCTCTAGGAAAAATCAAGGAATGTATACAGTTAGATCTTGATAATTACATGGAAAATAAGGATCAGCTTCATAAATTGATTAATTACAATTATGATGTATTAAAAAATATTGGAGATGATTACTTAGAGTATGGAGATTACTCAAAAGCATTAAAATATTATGAAATGAATCTAACATTAGTAAACCAGAATGATGATAAAAAGAGTTCTACTTATTTATATAAAAAAGTAGATGCATATATAAGTCTTGGTGATGTTTATACAGCACTTGATGAAAAGTCAAAGGCATTAGAATACTACGAAGAAGTCATCAAACTGATAGACGAAGAGAATCTTGGTAATCGCTATAATCACATAAGAATTGAGAGCCTTTTGAGTAATCGTATGGGAACCCTGTATCTTCAAATGGGAAAAGTTATGACCGCTCTTGAAGACTACTTTATGAAAGGATTGGATCTTAATAAGACATTACTCGAGATTGATGATAATGACTATGGTCAGTTTTTGTTGAGTAATTCTTATCAGAAAATTGGAGATGCTTATACAAGTCTTAAGAAGCATGAAGATGCTAAACTCTATTTTAAGATGGCACTTGATATACTAGAAATGTTACATGAAAAGCAGAATAGTGACATGAGCCTAAAAAATCTTAGTCCGATATATTACAAGTACGGTTATGCTTGTTTACAGACGAATGATATTAAGATAGGTAAAGAGTACATCAATTTAAGTACGAAAGCAAATGAAAAAGTAGTCAAGAATCAGTCTAGTCTTGCTTCAATTAACAATCTACTTGAACAAGATTATAAAGTTCATATTCTTAAGCGATTTGGTAGTCGATTAGATGATGTTATTAATGAGTATACCTTAGTATATAAACAAGCTGAACAGATATACAAAGAAGATAAGTCAAATGAAAACTTAAATGTCTTGATATACAAGTTGTTTGATATAAGTGATTTGCTATTGATAGAAAAACATTATGAAATGGCTATAAATGAATTGACGAAGTTGAAAAGCTATTGTGAACTTAATGATGAGTTTTTATTAAAGTGGAAATATCATATTTCACTTCGCTTAGGGATGTCCTATGAAGCACAAGAAGAGTTTGATGAAGCGATTAAAGAATACAGCTATTTACTCAAAGGATTAGATGAAACTAAAAAAGTGGATGGCGAAGATTTCAATATAGAATTATACAGTTATGCATCAAAGAGTATGGGAAATATTTATTTTAAGCAGGATTCGTTCGACTTAGCATTTGAGTACTATAAGCAGGGACTTGAAGTTGGTTTATTAGAAGAACAGAATTATGACAATTTACTTTCATTAATGCATCTATCTAAAAGTTATGTAAATAAATTTAGTAATAACAAAGAATATAGTTTCTATTTTGATGAGAGGCGTTTAATTATCTTAGAAAAATTATATGAGTTAAGCAAGGAAGAAAAAGATTTACTTTATCTAACTTTTGAATACGAAAATCTCGGGAATAAATATAATAAGGCGAAACTATTTGATAGGGCTTACGAAAAGTATGAGAGAACTCTAATTCTAAGAGAAAAATATCATAGTGAGTATGGTTCTGAAAAAAGTCTAATGTACTTACTAGGAATATACAGATTGCTTATTGGACAATACAGATACAATAAAAATAGAGACAGAGCTGTGGTTTTAATGAAGAATAGAGTTCAATTACTCAATGATGTTTATGCTGTTAAAACCGATCAATCGAGTTTTAAGAATTTAGTAAGTGGATTAAGTGATTTGGCAGATCATTATACTCATAATTATAAGTATGCTGATGCCATATCTGTTTATAAGAATAGTCTTGAAATAATTAAAAAGTATCATTTAGAACATAAAAATATATTCAGTTATAAGACATTAAAAACTATCCATTCTTTATCTGCTGAAGTGTACGGAAAAGCAAAAGATTATGATCAAATGATGAAGCATTTTGATGAACTTTTAAAGTTAATGAAAGATGTTTTAGAAGACAGTCGTGACGTAGAAGAGCGAAAGGAATTATTAGGTTCTGATGCCTTTATCGAGAGAATTGATGTAGACATTGATTTAGAAATAGTTGAATCTTACTTTGATGGTGGCTTAGAGTTGATACAGATCTTATTAAGAGATGGGTTAGGAGACGATTACCACGAACTTATTCTTCAATCATATGAAAACATTGCTAGGTATTACTTGAAAAAAGAACTCTACAACAAGTCTCATGATATGTATAAAAGAATACTAGAGTTTATTATTCATTCTAAGAAAAGGAATGAATCAAATGACAAACTTATTCAAGTTTATTCAGAGTTAGGCTTGATAAGCCTGAAGCTTGATTTAACTGAAAATGCCATTAGTTATGGTAATGAAAGGTTGCACTTGGTTGAAAAGGTTCATAGTGAGGAGAAGAGTTATTCGAGTTGTTTAAAGTTATTTAATGCTCATTATAATCTTAGTTCTGCCTTGCGTAATGATGGATTTTTTGATAAAGCCATAAGTCATTTAACATCATGTGGTGTACTTGCATTAGAGATAGATAAAATAAGGGGTTCAAGAGATAAATACCTGTCTAACTTATTACGAGTTCATGAAGGATTTGGTGTTCTTTATTTAATGATGGGTGACATGAGTTCGGCCTTAACTAATTTCATCATGTTATTAAAAGATCGACTTGAGTTGTTTGAAATCAAAAAAAATAAGAGAAATCTTGAACGATTAAAAGATGAATATGAGAAAGTAATTGGCTACATCAATAGAGTTTCAGAAATAGAAATTGTTGATGCAGTGGAAGTTAAGTATTTGAGTGAAATAGAGGCATTGGGAAGTTATATCGAAAGTTTAGAAGTATAAATGCTATTCCCGATCTCTGACTATTAATATAGTAAAGCCCTAAGGTTTGAAATAACCTCAGGGCTTTTTTTCTGGATTTGTAGTCTTCTTTCTTAATCAGACTCTTGTATAGAGTATTCCTTTATCTTTCTATAAAGGGTCATTCTAGGGATATTTAAATCTTTTGCAGTCAAAGCTTTGTTATATTGATTCTTTTCTAGTGTATCGGTAATTACTTGTTTTTCAATGTTAGCAAGCATTTGTTTTAGATCTAAGTTGTTGCTGTTGTATTCTAGGTTGCTCATTATATCGCTTGAAGATTGACCAATACATTCTTTAATGTAATCTGGAATATCTTCAATTGAAACAACATCTTCTTGCGAGATAACTGAGATTCTTTCAACAATGTTCTTAAGTTCTCTAATGTTTCCAGGCCAGGTGTATTGTGTTAACAGATTCATGACATTATCAGGAAATCTCTTTCTGATACCTGTATCTTGATACAAATTGGTAGAGAAATGCTGAATGAGTAGAGATATATCTAACTTTCTTTCCTTTAGATTTGGTACATATAGATTCAAAACATTTAGTCTATAAAATAAATCTTGTCTGAATTTATCATCCTTTATTTGATCTTCTAAGTTCTTGTTAGTAGCAGCTATGACTCTTATGTCTAAGTTGATAATTTTATTTCCACCAATACGTTCAAGCTCTTTCTCTTGTAAAACCCTCAACAACTTAACTTGTAGGTAATGAGGCACTTCGCTTATCTCATCTAAGAAAATTGTACCGCCATTAGCCAGTTCAAACTTTCCGATTTTACCCTCATTCTTAGCACCAGTGAATGCGCCTTTTTCATAACCAAAGAGTTCTGATTCAAGGAGTGATTCGGGAATAGAAGCCAAATTAATTCTTACAAATGGTTTGTCCTTTCTTCTGCTGGAATTATGAATAGAGTGGGCAAATAATTCTTTGCCAACACCACTTTCACCAGTTATGAGTACCGTAAAATCTGTATTGGCATACGATTCGGCCATTTTTTTTACTTTCTTTCCTAACTGTGAATGGGTGATGATGTCATCAAAACAATACTTTGAGCGGTAAATATCTAATTCTTTTTTTGATTGGCCAAGAGAGAACTCTCTCAGGTAATTCTTTTCCTCAAAAAAATTATAGAAGTGTATTAGATCTTGAACCAAAATAATACCAACCCCACCAATGGTCTTTTCTTTATAAAACAATGGTATTCTATGGACGATGGCTTCCTTGCCATTTTGAAATGTATGTTTCTGGCCAATTTCTGCATTTCCTGTCTTAATGACAATTGGTAGTCTTACACTGGCGTCTACCTCTGCTAATGGCTTACCAATAACATCATCAATTGTCATATCTATGAAATCAAGAAAAGCCGTATTCATTATAATTATCTTTCCTTCGTTATCAATAAAGTTAATAGGAATAGGGAGTTGATTAAATAATAGAGTAGTCATTGATACAAAAATGTCTGAGATTTCATTGGATTCGAGTTCAGCTGGATAGTAAGTATTCATTTAGACCTCCTTGTAAGTAACATATTGTTATTAACTTTAGTTCAATAGTATTAGAAAAAAACTTTTTATGCAACACAAAGTTACATGTAACAATTTGGTGTACTTTTGTGATTGTGTTAAATAGCGATTGAAGAAGAAATCGAATATTAAGTGTAACAAAATGTTACTGTGTGTGATATTTTATGTTCTGAAAGTGTCTAATTTACCTATCTGTTAAATAAATAACATGGCACGGTAATTGCGTAATAGTAATACGTATACAAGATTAGCGCTAGAGAGGATGTTATAAAGATAAGAGAGGGGAATCAAAGTGGATAAAAACACAAAACTTGTGATGTTTATACTAGCATCAACAATTTTACTTGTTATATCTCAACTAACTAAGAATAGTACATTATTCGCCATTGCAATGATGGTCATCATTTACAGTTGGATATTCTTAGGTTCATTAAAGGATGGTAAATTACCAAAAGTTTTAGGCATGACTTGGTTTGCAACGATGTGCATTATGATCGCATCACTTCTAGCTATGTTAGAAATTGTTAAAGTACCAGAAAATATAGTCAAATCTCATGTATTGGGTTTCCCATTGCCAACAGCGATATTATTTTTCGTCTTTTGGATATTTGCAGGTATTGTTAATACAGCAATCTTTTCAATTAGATTTAAGAAGGATGTTTTAAGCGATCAATGGCTTAATGAGTTTGATAAGAAAACAGGTTCAAATCTTAGTATTAGTGACAAGGAGGCTAGTTAGATGAAATTGTTAATGACTTTACTAACAGACACATTACCTTCTGATCCAGCAAAACTAGTTGCGGATTACAAGGGTATGCCTTTAACGGCTGGAATTGTTATATTTTATTTGTTAATTGTATTGGCTATAGGTTATTGGGCGACAAAGAAGACTAAAAGTTCAAAAGATTTTTTTATAGCTGGAAAGCAAATTGGACCAATAGCACTTGCATTAGCGGCTTTTTCTGCAACACTTTCAGGATGGTTATTCGTTGGTGCACCAGGACTTGTTTATACAATTGGTACTGGGGCAATGTGGTTTACCATGTCTACAGCTGTAGCTTATACAATATTGTGGGCAGTAACAGGAAAACGAATGAGATTATTAGTTGAAATAAGAGATGTTATGACTGTCTCTGATGCAATTTATGAAAGATTTAACAGTCGGTTTGCATCAGTATTAGCAGGTGTTGCTACATTAGTAGGTGTTGTGCTTTACTTAGCGACACAACTTCTTGCTATGGGTGTGATCCTTAGTTATGTATTTGGTATCTCAGTGACAGCAGGTGTAGCAATCGGAATGGTAATTACTTTACTATATGCTATCGGTGGCGGTATGCTTGCTGGTATATATACAGATGTTTTTCAAGGAACAATGATGGCTGTAACATCAATTGTCATCTTTGCGATAGCCTTATCAGTAGGAGATGGTATGGAGAACATCACCAATGCAATCGCACACTCGACTGCATTAGCAGAAGGTGGACTTGGATTTAAGTTTGTTGGACCATTTGGAATCTTACCGCCTATCGCGATAATGAGTTTTTTCTTTTTACTTGCGCTAGGTATTGTTGGTCAACCACATCTTGTTCACAAATTCTTTATGATTAAAGACATTAAGAAATTAAGACATGGTGCATTCTTGACAACCATGCCTGCAATTATCGCTGGACTATTATCATTTGGTGTTGGTGTATTAATTAAGTCTCAGGTACTTACTGGAAATCTTGAGCCACTCTTAAAAGCAGATGATGCGATTACTGTATTCTTACTGAACTATACAACACCAGTATTGACAGGTCTTGCATTTGCTGGTATTGCATCAGCGATTATGTCAACAGCTGATTCATTTATTAACATTGCATCAGCGGCTGCAGTAAGAGATATTCCACTGGCATTTGGTACTAAGTTAAATGAAAAAGAGGAATTAAAGTGGGGAAGAATTACTGCTTTAGTATGTGGTGTGATTTCGGTCGTACTAGCAGTTGGATTAAGTTCAGAAGGTATTGCTTTATTAGGTGCCTTTGGATATGGTACATTTGCTGCAGCACTAGCACCAGCAATAGGATTAGGTTACAACTGGAAAAGAGCAACCAAGGAAGGTGCAGCAGCATCTATAGGACTGGGACTGACTTTAGGTATTGTATTAGAAGTATCTAAGAGTTTGAAGTTAGCATGGTACCTGAATAGCCTTGGTAAACTCGGTGTAAATAATGGTGTATTCTCATTAAGTATTTCTGTAATTGTTTTCATTGTTGTCTCTATGTTGACAAAACAAGAGAAAATTGACAAGGATATCGATGCGGTTATGTCATGTTAGATAGTTATTAATTAAATGCGGATGGAACATTCCATCCGCTTATCATAAAGGAGTATTTTATGGGTGAGTTAAAACTACAAATTGAAGAAAAAATCATTTACAAAATAGATAATCTTACTAAAAAAGGTTCAATTGATTTGGTCTATTTTAATGTTGTGTTTACCAATGAAGGCATTATTCTTGATTATTTACATAGAAGTTTTAAGACTTGGATACTAAGAATTAAACCTTATAAGAAATTGGATTATGACGGTTATACAGCAGAAAGTATTCGATCAAGAAGTGATGAAAATATTTGTATTTCATATGATTCTATTAAGAGTTTGAAATTCTCAAATAGAACTTTTATTAAGAATGCTTATTTTGAAATAGAAACAACCACTTCAGAAGACAAGGTACGATTGTTTTCAAGGCAAGATGTAGATTTTTCTGAAATACATAAAATGCTAGAAAGTCTAATGCATGAGAAAGTAAGTCTCAACAGAAAGAGGTAGTTATGAGAGTTCTTGCGTTATCAGGTAGTCCAAGAGAAGAAAGTAATACAACTATTATGCTTCAAAATACTTTAGATGAAATTCAAAAACATGAACTTGAAGTTGAGTTGATAACACTAAACGATAAACTCATTAATCCTTGTAAGGCATGTTATTACTGTGTGAAGCACAAAAAATGTGTACAGACAGGAGATGATTTTGATGAGTTATTTGAAAAAGTCAAAGAAGCAGATGGATTGATTTTAGGAACACCCGTCTATCATGCCTCAACAACAGCTAACTTAAAGGCCTTTCTGGATAGAGCAGGATTCTTAAGCCGTTGGGTTGCAAGTGAGATGAAAGAAAAAAATGAAGGTTATGATTTTAAAGGTACAGTTTTTTCTGGAAAAGTAGGGGCGCCATTAACTGTTGCGAGAAGGACCGGACAAACATTTGCATTTGCAGAGTTATTACTATGGTTTACTGTGAATGACTTCGTTGTAGTTGGATCAAGTTATTGGAATGTAGGTGTAGCTGGAAAAGGTGGCGCAGTTGATGCTTTAGAGGATGAAGAAGGTGTGCTAAATATCAAACATTTTGCATCAAATATGGCTTCTGTAATTAAGAAGTTAAATTAATAAGAAGATAATACAGACAAAGAGCAAACGTGTTGTGGGTCTTTTTGTTGTGGAAAAAAATAGATGGAACAAGTCCATAGGAGGTACTATGAATAAGGATTTTCGTGTTGGTATCGTAGACTACGATGTATATTTACCAGAAAAAACAATATCGGCAGAGGAGTTATCAAAAGAAGTAAATATCCCTGCAGATGTATTAAGAGATAAAATGGGCATAAATAGGAAATATGTCGGAGGTCCTGAAGATCATCCAGGAATTATGGCAACAAAAGCCTCTAAAGCTGTATTGAATAAAACTGGGATTGATGCTTCTGAAATCGATATGATTTTATATGCAGGAGAAACATTTAGTGAATATATTTGTTGGACAGTAGGCATCAAAATTCAAGAGGAAATAGGTGCACATAATGCATATGCATGGGATTTATCCTATCGATGTGCTGCAACACCTTTAGCTATAAAGGTGGCGAAGGACATGATGTATGCAGATAAAAGTCTAAATACAGTCTTAATAGCAGGTGGCAATGTAAATGCTTATTTAGTTGACTACAAAGATCCCAATCAATCTTTTATGTTCAATATGTCTCCGGCTGGTTTTGCAATGATCATAAAAAGAGATCATTTTGAGAATGAAATACTTGGTACTGGAATTATAACAGATTCAAGTTTCTGCGATGATGTAAAAGTTAAGTATGGTGGATCAATAAATCCGATTACATCAGATGTAGCTAAGGATGAAGAAAGTTTAAGAAAGGCTAGACTTCTTGATTTACCAGATCCGACGGGTATGAAGGTTAGACTTGGACAAAAGTCATTACCTGCATTTACTGGTGCAGTTAGAAAGGCACTTCATGCATCAGACTTAAAGGAGAAAGACATTGATTTTATTGGTATAAATCATATTGGACCAAGAGCTCATTATGGCATAATGGCTGACTTGGGAATTGAAAAAGAAAAGACTGTTTTTCTTGCTGATGACGGACACTGTGGTCATGCCGATCAATTGATTGCACTTGGACATGGAATAGACCAGAACAAAGTAACTGACGGAACGGTTTGTGCATTGTTAGGTGCTGGAACAGGTTATGCATTTGCTTGTTCTATGGTTCGATGGGGGAAGATGAAATAATCGGAGGTCAAAATGAATATTCATGATTTATATAAAGATAAAGTTAGAACTGTAACAGATGCTATTAAATTGATACAATCAGAGGATTTTATAATTGCTGGACTAGGTGGTAGTGAGCCTATTGATATTATGAGTCACTTGCATCTCTTAAAAGAAAACAATGTTAAGAACTGCGAGTTTACGAATTGTTTGCCTATGGGTAACTATGAGTTTTTCAGGGATGAAAAATATAAAGATGTTATTGATACAACCAGTTGGTTTTATACTGGAGCTATGAGGAAAGCACATTCAAAAAAAATATCGACATTTGTTCCTCAGCATCTCCATCTTGCTTTTACTAAAAGAAAACACGCTATTGAGGATAGGAGATTGGTACTACTAACAACTTGTTCACCAATGGATAATCATGGCTATCTGAGTTTGTCATTAGGTTGTACCTTTGAAAGAGATGTTATAGATAATGGGGCTGTTGTTATTGTAGAAGTAAATCCTAACTTCCCTAGAACTTTTGGTGATACTCAGATACACATTAGTGAAATAGACTGCATTGTTGAATCAACTAGAGACATCCCTGTTTTACCGGAGATACCTCTAAATGATAAAGATAGAAAAATCGGTAACTTTGTTGCGGATCTCATTGAAGATGGATCGACGATTCAACTCGGTATAGGTGGTATTCCAAATGCTGTAGCAGAAGCTTTAAAATCAAAGAAACATTTAGGTATTCATACAGAAATGTTTACTGATGGTATGGTTGATTTGATTCAATCTGGTGCTGTAGATAATTCTATGAAAACATTATGTAAAGGTAAGTCAGTTGCGACATTTGCACTTGGATCTAAGAAACTCTATGACTTTTTAGATGATAATCCTTCTGTAGAACTCAAACATGGTAAGTGGACCAATAATCCACATATTATTGGACAAAACTACAAGATGGTTTCAATAAATACAACTATAGAAATTGACCTTACAGGTCAATGTGCATCTGAATCCATTGGACATACACAGATTTCAGGTACTGGTGGACAGTCAGATACAGCAGTAGGGGCTCAAATTTGTGAAGAAGGTAAATCGTTTATTACTCTCTACTCAACAGCTCAAATAAAGAATCCAGATGGTACTAAAGAAACCGTTTCTAAAATAACACCTTGTCTTAAACCAGGAGCTTCAGTTAGTTTATCTAGAAATGATGTAGATTATGTGGTGACTGAATATGGTGTAGCATGGTTAAGAGGAAGATCAGGAAGAAAAAGAGCCTTGAGTCTTATTGAAATTGCGCATCCTGATTTTAGAGAAGAGTTGAGAAGAAGTGCAGAAGAGATGAATTTAATATAGTTTCTAACAAAGGGGTATAGATTTCTATACCCCTTTTATATAGAAAAAACTTTAGAATATCCAATCTAAAAGACGTTTCAAGAGTGTAAAAATCAGTTAAGCAATTCGTTTGTTCATATATAACAACTTTCGGCTTATATCATAGAGTATATGATTTGCAATAAGGCTTGATGGGTATAGATACCTAGCGTATATCTAAATAGGGAGCATTTAAGATAGAGCAGACACAATAGAAATAAGATTTAAAGTGGTACATTTCTTTAGTATATGTTCTGTTTGTTTCAATTGATGGTTATTGATGAAGAATTGAGTCAGGAGAAGAGAATGAAAGATTTGTTTCTAAAGAGAATACAACGAATTCCATGGTTGAATGTGACGACCTTACCAATCGTCGTTTTCATTTTGGCTCTTGCCTTGATAACCATAACTATGCTGTTAAATTATGTAGATTTGCAGGCACGTATGCTTACTATTGTATTTGCAATTGTTATGCATATGGCTATACTGTTAAAGCAACAAAAGAGAAGAATACTTATGTATATAGCAGGATTGTTGATTTTTGTTTTTATCAACTTAAGATTTCCATTAGAAGTGGGGTTAGTGGAAGAGACATATTTCTTTCTTCCGATTATGCTACTGTGTCTAACACCAGGGAAGTTATATGCTAACTTTGTCAGTATTCTTCTTGTATTTGTTTATTATCATTCTTCTAGAATTTACAGTGTTAGTGAAGTTATAGAAGATAGTATGGACGTCATATTAGTCAATTTATTGTTGTCAATTTCTTTGATGTTTTATATTAAGTTGACAGAGAAAATTGATAAGTTTAAGCAGGACAGTTATACAGATTATTTAACAGGTTGTCAAAATAGAAAGGCTTTCAATGATGCGCTTGACTCAATGATTAACCATAGCAAACACAGTATTGGCCTCATGTTTTTTAATCTAGACAATTTTAAATTAATTAATGATACATATGGACATAGTGTTGGCAATCAGATACTCATACAACTCTCGGAGAAAATGAGAAGACTAGAAAATAATAATATTTCCTTTTACAGGATAAATGGAGATGAGTTTTCATTTATCATCGAGTATAAAAATGAGCAAGAATTAAGTAGTTTTATAGATTTAGTTTTATCGATTCTCAATAGTGAAATGATCTATGAAACCTATGCAATTCAAATAACAATAAGTGCTGGCATAAGTTCTTATCCTAAAGATTCTAAGTCTAAGTCTGATCTAATACAATTTTGCGATTTGGCATTAAGCGAAGCTAAAGCGAATCCTCACGTAAATGTGAAACATTATAATCAAGAAATGTCTGTTGAAGTCTCAAGATTATATGACATTGAACTTGGATTAAAAGATGCTATTAAAAATAATGAATTGTCTATTGTGTATCAACCTCAGGTTGATTTAGTTGATAATAAGATTATAGGTTCTGAAGCTTTATTAAGGTGGAACAAGGGTGGTACAGGATTTGTTTCGCCAGCAGAGTTTATTAAAATAGCTGAAAAGGGTAGTGTAATAATTGATATTGGCAAATGGGTTGTCGAAGAAGTATTAAACCAAATGCGAACTTGGCAACGGTTGGGATTAAAGAAAGTGATTTCAATTAACGTATCAGGTGTTCAGTTAATGGATGGAACGTTCTCAACATTTCTTAAAAAATCACTAAAGGCATATGACCTACAAGGACATGATATTATTGTTGAGATAACTGAAACCGCTTTAATGAAGAACAAAGCTAACATCATCCAGGAACTGAACAAGATTAGGGATATGGGTGTATCTGTTGCTTTAGATGATTTTGGTTCTGAATACTCATCTTTCAACTATTTGAGTGAATTACCAATAGACATTATAAAAATTGATCAGAGTTTCATTAGAAATTGTGGACAGAACAAACAACAGCAAATGATCTTAAATACGATTATTCAGTTGGGCCATAATTTAAAGATGAAACTTATTGCTGAAGGGGTAGAGACGATAGAACAACAAGCCTTCCTAATTGAACATAAATGTGATTATATGCAAGGATACCTTTTCAGTAAACCAATATCAGTAAAAGATTATAATGAACTAATTGTTCATGAAGAATAAATAAAGTAGAGCCTCTGTTATAGACTAAGTGAAATAATCTATATCAGGGGTTCTTTATTGTTCACATAAGAATTTCCTAATATGACTTAAGTAAAGGATAAGTTTCATGTCATTCTGTATTAAGATTGCAATTATGTGCTAGTATAGAAAATGAGAGAAGTTTTATATCCTATTATTGAAATGCTAAAGAGATATTATGAGAAGGGGAGTGCTATGAAAAGAATAATGATAAGTGTGATTGTTTTATGTCTGCTGTTATTTACACTGGGTATGACTTCGGTGAATGGTAATAAATATGTAGATGTTACTATCGCTGATTATGATGTACGTGTAAACGATACATTGATTTTAAATGAGGAAAGTCAATATCCAGTCATTACATATAAGAACATAACTTATTTTCCAATGACTTCAGATTATATGAGTGGTATGGGATTGGATTTAAAGTTCAGTAATGAAAGTGGCTTGAAAATTAATACTAAAGATTCCGTAGGAGATTTTGACCAATCCTTTCTTAATGCTTCTAACAAGCTAGGAAGTACAGTACGAGCGTCATTGGTACCATTTTCTATAGCGGTTAATGGAAAGAAAATAGACAATAGCCAAGAAGCATATCCCGTTTTATTGTATAAGAACATTAATTATTTCCCAATGACATGGCGCTATGTTGTGGACGAGTTTGGTTGGAAGACATTATGGTCTAATGAAACTGGTTTAGGTATCATTGTTGAGAATGACGATGAAAAAAGAATAACTGAAATAGAAATCAGTGATCCTATATTAGAGAAAGAAATTCGTGAAGCGATAGGAAACTATTCTAAACCTTTGACTAAAGGAGAATTAAGCAAGATAGAGGAACTTAAACTCTATAATGACAATTATGGATTTACAACTGGGTTTAAAAAAATTGATGTTAGTGATTTGAAGTATTTTGAGAATTTAACATCACTGTATTTACGAGGTTATGACTGTGAGAACATAGAAACAATTGCAGATTTAGAGCTACTAGAATCAATTAGATTTGAAAACTGTGCAGAAGTTGATTTGTCATTATTTGAAGGACATCCTAATTTAAATAAGATAGATTTGTTTTCCTGTGAAGTTGTGAATTTAGAGTCACTTGAGAAGATCGATAAGTTGACCACTTTTATAATTAATGTGTATAGACTGGATGACTTAAGTGTTTTCTCAAATCTTACAAATCTCAAGGAATTGGAAGTTAGTTATGGTCATGTAACTGATATTTCTGGGATCATCGGTCTAGATAACTTAGAAATTTTATCACTGAATGATCAAGAAATATCTGACATTGACTTAATTTCATCAATGGATAATCTTAAAGAGTTGTCGTTTATGAGAAATAAGTTAACAGATATTACACCTGTTAATTCACTTATAAATTTAGAAACTTTGAAGGTCTCTTCTAACGATCTAACAGACATAGAAGCAGTAAGTAACTTAAAAAATTTAAAGACTTTGATTATCTCTAGAAATAACATAAACAACATAGAGCCTATAAAAAACCTTAACAAGTTAGAGAAACTTGCCTTGTTTACCAATCCGTTTAGTGACTTGTCGCCAATAAAAGAGTTATATGACTTAGAAGAGTTAATGTTCTTTGGAACTGGAGTGACAGAGGTTAGTGCACTCAGTGAGTTAACTGAACTTAGAAGTTTGGATATGAGTGCCAACAGTATTTCTGATATTAGTGCTCTAAGTAAGCTGAGTAAATTAGAGGTATTCCAAGCAACAAGTACAGACATCAAAGATATAAGTGTACTATCAAATTGTAAAGAACTTCAATATCTATATATAGGATATACACCAATTGAATCAATTGATGCTTTAAGTGAACTTGTAAATCTAGAATATCTTGGATTGAGTTCGACCAATATTTCAGATATATCTGCTCTAAAGAATTTGGATAAGCTTATTTGGCTTCAATTGGATAGAACAAATGTAACTGATTTTACACCTGTAAAAGATATCTATGATAATCTTGTGAACAAAGATTTCACATTAATGGGTAATAATACACCGCCTGAAAAAGAGCTAGTGATAAATAAGTTAGATCAAGAGGTAGTGTTTACGAATCACGTTATTGAAGCTGCAGCAAAAAAAGCTTTAGGTGGTTCAGAGCCCGTTACTTATAGACAACTATCATATATCACTTCACTAGATCTCATAAATGAGGAATATGAATTTTCTTCTGAGCCACCTGTGTTGGATTTGAGTGATTTAGAGTATTTTACGGAATTAAGTGTCTTAAAAATTGAAGGTTTTAAACTGAAAAATCTGGAGGCTATTAAAAGAAATACGAACCTATATCAGGCGACCTTTAAATATTGTAGAGATGTAGACTTAACCGCTTTTAATGGTAGCTACTTCTTAACTTACTTAGAACTTGTCTATTGTAATATGGAGAATTATGATGGACTAGGTGACTTAACAAGCCTATGTAATTTAAAAATTGATGGCTTTAACTTAGATGATATAAGTATGATGTCTTCTTTGAAGAACTTAAGAGAATTGAGGATTGATAACGGTAAAGTCTCTGATATAAGTGCTTTGAGTAATTTAACTAAGTTGGAACAAGTGACTCTTAATAATTTGGAGTTAGATGATTTGAAGCCGTTATCTAATTTAGTGAACTTAGTAGATTTATCTATTATGAGTAATCAGATTGAGGATATAACAAGTTTGGGTTCCTTAAAGAAGTTGGTAAGATTGAATATTTCATATAATAATATTCGCCAAATAAGCTCATTATCAAATCTAGTTGATTTGGATGTATTACAAGCTTCAAGTAACAACATTATGGACATTACACCATTAGCAAGTTTGAACTTAGAAGAACTTTATATGTTCGACAATATGATTCATGATATTACGCCACTTTCTGATATGACTAACTTGAGGATTGTAGGATTAATGAGAACAAAGGTATCTGATGTGACGCCACTTAGTAATGTGACTTCGTTAAATTTATTGGACTTGAGGGGAACGGAAGTTAATGATATAAGTTCTTTCAAGAATCTTGTAAATCTTCAAGCGCTAAATTTATCTCAAACTCAGGTTTCGGATATTAGTGCTTTAGCAGGGATGAAGGAACTCTATAGCTTACACTTAACAAGTTGTCCGGTATTTGATATTACTGCTCTTAGAGAGCTAGATAAGATGAAATATCTGTACCTGGAGAAGACTAATATTTCACAAATTAATGCCTTAGCAGACTTAGAAAATCTAGAGGCACTTCGTTTATCGGGAACGAATGTATCAGATTACTCATTATTAGAAGCTATTTACTCAGGTCTGATTGATAAGGATTTTACTATAGAATAGTATTTGTCGAGATATTAATGAAAAAGTTAAGGACCATCGATTATCGATGGTCCTACATTTTTTTGTATTCTTCTTAAGTTTCATACACAGATTCTAGAATGATCCTTTTATTAAAACCGCCACGGTTTTCTTTTTTTGCATATTTAACTTCTT
>Ga0209379_10000718_pt1 | contig 24607 bp, 38 predicted proteins | sample tdDd001_FD_187124 | JGI IMG/M metagenome (GOLD analysis project Ga0209379, IMG submission 187124) | Marine sediment microbial communities from the Atlantic coast under amendment with organic carbon and nitrate - tdDd00.1 (SPAdes)... | ecosystem: Environmental > Aquatic > Marine > Coastal >...
TAACGTGTATTCTCATAATTTCAGATAGTTTTAAAGAACTATCGTAGCTCTTTTCTATTGATCTTAAAAAACGTTGAATAGCAGATGTTTTTTGAGTTACTGATTTGTGAGGAGTTTGTTCTTTTTGAAGGTGTTTTATAAACATCTCTAATGTGTGCTTATACTCTGTTGATATTTTCTGCTTACTCATTTTTCCTCCTTAAAATTTCTCAAACACTAAAGTTGGTCTACTAAAAACCTTATATTACAGGCTGCAAGGTTTAAAGCATATCTAGCATATGATTCACTCACTGTAATAATATCTTGACCTTGCCCATGACCAGCATTTTTGTTTCGAACTGTTGGTAAACTTGATGAAAGTATTGTTTTAAGTGAAGCAAAGCTGTTTTTCATATAACCAGGAATGTATCCGTTATCAAATAGAATGTTGATGAGGCGACTTGCTGTATCCTTATCTTTGCTATAAGGATATCCCTTAATCTCACAAATTGATTTCATGGTGCTTTCAAATGCTTTGTTAGACTCACTTATGCTAGCTTCATAAGACTTATGGCGATAATGCTCAAAAGCTTTATGGTATTCGTCCTGAACACCTTCGAATCTTGGATCAGATATTAGATGCAATACAGGCTTTACAATTTCTTTATGAATGTGCTGGGAGTCAATTTGGATAATTTCAAAACTTACTATTTCATATCCAAAAGCGGCTTTTTTAAATCTGTAGTTTATTTCTTTAATGCCATCTTCGAGACTCATCCTAACTTGATAGTAATCAGGTACTCTGTGTTGGTGAACAAGGACATATTTAAGTGAGAGTTCAAGAATATCTAGTGAATCGCTTATGCTTGCTTTTCGAAAAAAATTAAATATCACATTATCTGTAGACTGATAGTGATAATCAGGTAAGTTAGAAAAACCAGCTTCTCTACAGTAGCGATCATGAAGGTCATCCCACATATCCTGATCAGATACACAGTCAACTAATACATGAATAATTTGCTCTTTTAGCTTTATCGGAAATTCATCATATATATACACATCATTTGGATTGTGAACTTTTAATCGCTGAGATCTTAGTTCAAAATTATTATTTAGACTCATCATATCCTCCTAAACAATCGTATTTGAAATTAAAAATATTACCTTCTACATAAAAAGGAAGTATATCCCACCTAGGGACATACTTCCTTATTTATTCTTCTTAAGCATTTCAATCATATTCTTAACAGCAGCAATCTCTTCATCATTGAGCCCTTCAACACTTATAGTATTAAAAGAAAGTGAAAAATCTTTTTCTCTAAGATCTGTACGACCTAGTAGATAATCAGTAGATACATTGAAGTAATTAGCTAGCTTATTGAGCTTTTCTGTATCAGGATCACGCCGATCTTGTTCATACATTCCAATAGTGCTCTTAGAAACTTCTAACAAATCAGCAATGTCTGCTTGAACCATATTCTTTTCATCACGTAATTCTTTTAGACGTTGCCCAAGTGTTGCCATAAGCACCTCCGAAGTATTTTCTTTAATTAGTGTACCACAATTTGTGTGTTTGTGACAAATACACTAAAAGTGTGCATTAGGTTGCAAAGCACACAATAAGTGGTTATACTGAGTTTATACAAGACCACAATAAGTGTGCAGGAGGTAAGCTATGCTTTCTGAAATAAGAATGAATCTTGGCCTAACACAAGAAGAGATGGCTAGTGATCTCAACATTTCAAAATCATATTATCAAAAGATTGAAAATGGGGAGCGATCACCTAGTTTTGATTTTCTTAGAAAGTTCAAGAAGAAGCATCCAATGCAATCAGTCGATGCAATTTTTTTTGATGATTAGCACACAATATGTGTGCAGATAGGAGTAGACTTTGATTTCAACACCAATATCAAATCAACTTGAACGATTATTGAAAGTCAGTGACAAGCTGAGTGAAGAAGGTAATGTTGACGCACTATGTAAAGTTACTGACAAGATTGTTGATTTAACCAGAGAACTTAATCAGAAAAGGTTACTAAGTAAAGAAGAAGCAATCCAATACACAGGGTTTACACAAACTGCTTTTGACAATCTAGTTCGTGACAAGAAGATTAAGTGTGTACGTCCGAGTGGCCATAAAGGAAAGTCATATTTCTCTGTAAAAGCACTTGAAGAGTATATTCAGCAGCAAGAAATGCAGTCAATTATTATACAGGATATTGAAAAGTTGGCTCCAACGGGATCGTATGTTCCAGTCACATAAAGAAAGGGATGGTTTAAACAACCATCCGAAAGCAATTTGGAATAGACGAAACGTGACTTGTAGTCCGTCTGTCATTTTAGTTTAGTTTCATATTTTCAAAAATATGAGTCAAAGGAAGGTCGGGAAACCTTCCAGAATTGTGGCACTTGGGATGTGCCAGGCTATTTAGGAAATGAGTTACATGTTATGGGAAGTAACATGTCAGTCGAGTGGACCGAATAACTCACTGCCTTTCTTGTGTTCATTATAGCACGTTAAGGTTTGCGGTGACGAAATATGCCACTCGTAATTATTAAGTTTAGGAATATTTGAGGTGTTCTGTATGATTAATCACCGACTAATCGGAAGTATCGTAAAAACTGAGAGAGATCGATTGAAAATGTCCCAAACGGAGTTTGGTGCTGAAATTGGGATTTCACAATCTATGCTTTCGAAGTATGAGTGGGGAGGACAAGCCATTCCAGATGATGTTATGGAAAATATCATTGGATTCACTAAGAGTGTGATGTTAATTCAACATTATGCTTTTGAGAAGAAAGCTGCAGCGTTTAACATTCCACCACTAGATAATATTGACACACATATTATGACGGTGCTTCATGTATTTGAAAAAGAAGCGCTAGATGCAGCTAATGCAGCGCATGAAATGAGTGATATCTGTGCCAATAAAATGAGCAAGCATGACTTTAACAATATCGAGCACAGTCAAATGATTTCTTGTATCATGCGCATGGTGGATTTGTATCAGGCATTGAATTCGTTGGCTTACTCAGTAAAGGAAACATACGACGTAAACCTAGACCAAATATCAGAAGCTCTAACTAAGAAGTATATAGACAAGAGCTATATTTGTAGGTCAGAGGTTGCTGAGTGATATTTTCCGTTGAAACTACAACGTGCTATTGGAGGACAAAATGAATAAAAATTATTTGGAAACATTAAGTATAGATTCGGTTGAAAGACTGATTGAGGTGAGTTCGGAACGACGCGATGAAATTGATGAAGCATCGAATACATATCATAAACGTGTTAAAGAGCTCCACGATGTTATAAAAGCAACAAAAAGCAGGATCGATGCTCAGAGGAAGATGATAGCTTTGCAAGCTGATAAGTTAGCTGAATATAGAAAGTTATCAGCTGAGGATTGTTCAATTGATTGCGTTATTGTTGCTCTTGAAAGAGACATCGACAACAGAATTAAATTGTTAGAACGCGAGCGATCAGATTTGGAAAAATATATAGCTGAGCTAGATGAAGCGATTGTGCTTAAAGAAGATACTGCAAAGGATGTTATGGCAATGGATGTGATGATTGAATTCTTGAATGTGCTTCTATCAAAAAAGGAGAAAGATCCTAAGTTCGACATTGCCTAGGACCTCAAGAAATGACTTATCTATATGATAAAAACTCGCTTGATTAATTATAACATTAATAACATTTAATGGAAAGAGGTATTCTATGGAGCATCCAGATAGATTGCATGTTGAAACTGCAAATCCACGGTTTCATATGGTCTCAAATTTAATAGCAGGTGTAGTAGTTGTTGCATCCATAGTATTAATTTGTGTTTACCATTGGGGGTGATCAGTTGAACGTTGATAGACCAAGTTACTTTTCTATATTGACAGCAGATGTACGGTATAGCAAAAACTTAACCGCTGAGGAGAAAATACTCTTTAGTGAAATAACAGCTTTAAGTAATAAGAGTGGGTGGTGCTTTGCAACCAATATCTATTTTGCAAAGTTATATAACACGACTGAAAGAACCATAAGTCGCAGAATAAATAGTCTAAAGGAATTTGGTTTTATCGAAGTAATAAATGATAGATCGACTGGATTTAAAAGGCATATAAAACCGGTTCTAAATCCATCAGATAGAGTCATAAATGGGGATGAAATACCTAGACAGGATTGTCCACCCCCGGTAGACAAATCTGTCTATCCTCCTAGACAAGTTTGTCTACCCCCCCTAGACAAATCTGTCCACCATAATAATACAAGTATTAATAATAAATATAATAATAAATCTCTTATAGGGGAATCAGAGGTCAGAAAAGTCATAAGACACCTGAACTCAAAGTCTCCAAATTTTGATATTGAAGACGATGATGAAATTGCAGTGGGATTAATTTTTCAAAGAACTGAAAGTGGAATTGCAGTTGAGGACCTAATGCTTATCGTTGATTTTAAACACACAATGTGGAATGGCACAGATACATATCAATACATGACTGTTAATACTTTGTTTGGGGAGAGGCACTTCAAGAAATACCTAAACGAAGCTAAGAGCTGGGAAAAGAACGGCAGACCAGAGAAGTTAAATGTCAAGAAACAGAGTAACACGAATAAGGGTAAGAGTGCTTTTTCAAATCAGAGGAGCAAAGCAAATTTAGGAAAACTGGTTAAAGCGAACAGAATGGCAGATAGGAGGGAAGTCAATGAATCTTCTACAACACGTAGTTCGTAGTGGAGTAAAAGTTAAATCAATATCACCAAAACTAGTTATGAAACCAACGGATCGTATTGATGCTGATTCTAACTCTCGACAATTTATGCTTGAGAAGTATGAATCTTTGGCAGCTTTGTTGGAGGTGTAGGAATGTCAATAACTTATGAGCTCAAGAAACGAAAGAAGTGTACTGAGTGTGGACGCATCATGTTGCCTGGGACGAATTGTCTTCAAGTTCAGAAGCCTAAGGAAAATGGCTTTAAGTTGGAGTATAGGCATGCTGATGGGTGTCCGGTTATGTTGTTTGAGATATGAAAAGGAGCTTGTTGATGGATAAAGCGATTGAATCCTTAAAAGAAAAAGCAACAGCTGCTATTAGGACTGTTGCTCAACATTTTGGCAAGGATGGAAACCTTACTCAGGATGAACTTGTTGAGAAAGGTTGTTTACTAAGTCATGTACACAAAGCTTATGTAGTTATAGAACGCGATGCGCATATGGTGGATGATGTATCAGAACTGGCATTTATGTCGAACTATATCGATATTTCGCTCGATGTTTTATCAGGTACATCTGCAGAGCATATGTCATCAGTGGATGCGATTACTTCAATGATTATGTTAGGGATGGTTAGAGCTAGAAGGAGATATAATGCGGTTAGTAGCGCTCCCACTCGCTAATGTGTGTTGGTGGATCCACTTCACCATCTAGTAAATCCCATTCATAGCAACCGGTAACATGCATATAAACATCATCGGCAGCAGCAATTGCGGAGTTGTAGTGACCATAACAAGTGTCATTGATGATTAGTGCGAAACGGTTAACATTTCTATCTACACCAATGACCATTTTGCCGACTTGACTTTTGTAGATATAGGGCATAGCGACCTCCTTTAATTATTTAAAGTGTACGAAATGGGGTGTAAAGAAACGGTGAAGATAATGAATTTCTAGTCCAATTCAGTTGTATTAGTGAGAACAGAGTTGATTAGTTTACAGAATGCAGTGTTGCCTAATCGGATAGTGTAAAAGATCAATAGGATCAAGGGAGCACGGTCCATCAATGGGCCAGAAAAAGGAATCAAAGCGGATTCTTCAAGAGTTTCCATTATTGTAAATGAAATTGCATATGGATCACCAGTTAGACTATTTACTTTGGCAAGAGAGTCTGGAGAGTCACAGATTTTTTCCTTGTATTTTCGGAAGAAGTCATTGCGGAATCTTAAAAACGCTTCATAGTCCTGACTTATTGCCGAGATGAAAAATCGTCTAGTTTCCCTATCGAAATGATATTGTAGGTACATTGTATGAAGTTCATGAATGTACTCTTCCTTACTTGGATCGTAGAATACAAGGTCAGCGATATCTTTGATATCTAGGTCATTCTCAAAAAATGACTGAATTAGTTTTGAAACATTTTCTTTACTAAACTCGATAGGTTGTTCCTTCATAATAATCACCTCGAAATACTAATACCCTAAATGCGCAATTTTATAGGACGTTACTAAGTTTGCAAAGTTAGAAAACTGTGGAGGTTGAACAAGATGGAAAGAGTAGAATTTGCAATGTATAAAGGTGAGAATCTAATTACAACAGGTACAGCCAATGAAATTGCTAAGGAACTGAACATTTCTATTAACTCAGTACATGCAATGGCTTCACCAAGAGCTCATAGACGTGATAAGGGTAATAGTCGTGTTGCTGTCAGATTAAACAGAGACTAAATGATTTTTATACTTGAAAATAGCCTCTTTTAGAGGCTATTCAAATCATTAATCATTTTATTGAGTGCTGTTTGTACTTTGGTAGCGTCATCAGTACCAACTGGATATGATGGACTTCTTCGCCCTGCGAGAACGCGGTCATATTCCATTTGAACTTTGAATACATCAACTTCGTTATCGCCCCACTTTTCTTTACCAACTGAAACTTTATATCTAGTATTTGGTGGATGGGGCGGGCAAGAAGCTTCAACAAATACAGATTTATCAGGGAAAAACACTTTAGACATAAGTTTAACCTCCTAGAGTAGAAATACCCTGTATATATTAGCCTACGCATAAATAAGAGACTACCCGGAGGGAGATAAAACAAATGGATTTAAATAAACAAGTACTAGAAATTATGGAGAAACAACTGGCAGAGGGAATTATTGAAAAGGCAATTTCAGAGAAACTTTCAGAAGGCATTAATAAAGCTGTTGATGACATGTTTGGTCACTGGGGAGAAGCTACCAAGTTGGTTAAAGGTAAAATCGAAGAAGTAATGATACCTCAACTTGAAAGATATGATTACTCACAACATATCGTAAAGCTAGATTCGGTTCTAACGGATATTATGAAAGCTACCACAACAGAGAATAAAAAGATTCTTGAGAACTTCAAATTGTTCATGATTCAGCCAGAGGCTAAAGTCATTAAACTTAGCGAACTCTTCAAGAAGTACACAGAATACCTTGGAGCCAATGTAGATACTGAAAAATTAGAGGTTGTAACTGATGACGAAGCTCCTTATTATGAAGGATTTGAAGCGAGTTATGAAGTTGAACGTAATAAGAGTCGTGATTGGTCGAAGTTCCAATATGCAACACTAGTATTTGAAAATGAGCATGATGACGAGATGAGCTATCAGCTTCAGTTATCTAAATGGGGCGATGATGAAAAATGGGATATTCGTTTCGATCAAAGAGCTGATTTAACATCACTTAGAAGAGTTAACAAGTTTGAAATTCTTCTTATGAACCTTGTACAGTGTGGCGTGGATCTTGAATTAGATGAACAGTGGGGCTGTAGTGAAGTCGAAGTAACCCAAGAACCTGAATGTTCAGTTGAGTATCGCTAAAGAGAGAGACGGTGACACCATGAGCAATTTTGTTAAGGCAAAGATACTGGATGGACCATGTCGCTATCACAGTTATTCGGCAAGACGCCTAAAGTTACTATGAAATACGGAGCGTGTCGATTTGTATTCGACCATATATGGAGTACATCTGTTGCAAGTAATAGTAAAACATTAAAAGCGTTATGTCCAAAATGCAATGCTGTCAATGATTCTGGTCTGAAATTAAACTTGCGGAGGGATAGATTATGAGTTTGTTGAGTTTGGTTTAGTTGAAATTTAATAAATAGGAATATTGCACAAGTGAAATACTTGCGCAATATTCAATCTGAAAAAATGAAATGATTGAAGAGTGTGGTTTGTTCGTCAGGATGGTTTTCAATTTCAATCTTGTATCCATCAGGCCCGTGTGAGCATTTGATTGAATCACCTGGCATACAAATCGTAGTGAACTTACATATGCCTAGAGGGTGATCAGGAACAATGTAGTTGAAACTAATAGTATTCGTGTCTTTGATAACCAGCCAAGTTTCAATCCCCCAATCTTTTGTAATGTTTCCACGATCAATTTGAGTTAATTTCCTAGGTTTATATTTCACTTCTGATCTGAATACTTTAAGATTCATATAGTCACCTCCGTCATAATATTACCCTTTATTTGTAGGAACACACTAAATTGAAAAACTACGCAGATTATTGCGTAGCTTTTCAAGTTCTATTGAGTTTTGCTAATAACATCTTGTACAAAAATCAGAAGACTGTAAATTACATACAAGATGCAAAGTGCACCGATAACTAATGAAGCAATCGCGGCTTTTATATTTCCATTTATGTACATCAATTTAGCGATGCTTAAAGTAATTACTGCAATCAAAATAATAATCATTGATAACATTTTTCACACCTCCATTGTGGGGTATATTACAATAATATTTTTAAAAATTCCACTATATAAATAAAGAAAATCGTTTTAGGCGTAAAAAGTTTGAAAGGAAAACTCATGAATCATGTAGTGTTAATAGGACGCTTAGTCCGTGATCCTGAGCTAAGATTTATCGCTGGATCAGGAAGAGCGGTTGCAAATTTTACCATGGCAGTTGATAAAGGTATGTCAAAAGACAAGAAAGCTGAGCTCCAAGCACAAGGAAAACCAACAGCTGATTTTATCAGAATTGTAGTATGGGGCAAAACTGCTGAACTGTGTGCTGATTATTTGAATAAAGGTTCTCAAGTAGCCGTTAATGGATCCATCAACACAGGTCAGTATAAAACACCGAATGGTGAAACAAGATATACTACTGATGTAGTTGCGAGGAATGTTGAATTCATTGGTGGCCGTAACAGTAACAAACAACTTGGGCTAAGCGACGACTTAAGTATGGGTGGTATAGATACATCAGATTTTCAGAGCATAGAAGACGATGACGATATTCCATTTTAGGCGGTGAACGATTGGTTAAGTACATATCAGAAAAAGAAGCTAGAAAAGCTAAGTTAGAACCCGTTAAGTGTAAGGAATGTGCTAAAATGTTAGCAGAAGCGAAGGGAATCGTTTCTAAGATTTGTCCTAATTGTGGACATGTAAATATCGTTGAAGTTACATAACAGACACTAGGCGGATCAGGCATCCCAGTTAAACACTGGGGTGCTTTATTTTTTGGGAAGAAACAAGGAGGCTATTTGGGATGCAGATCAACAAAAATGAAAGACAAAAGACAGAAGATGCTATAAAGCGTCATTTTATCAGAGCTCGAAGATTACAGCGAATGGCCCGAAGAAAAGAAGGCCTTCAAGAGTTTATAGACGAGCTAAACAAAAGAGTTCAAGACTGCAATTATGATTTAGAAACTAAGCTTAAGGCTATTCGATACGACAAAGAAAGGGTACAGACTAGCAATGTATCCAATGAAATTGAGCAGGCATTAATGAATGCTCATGAAAATACTATGAGAGAGTTAACATATGCAGATATTGAAAACCAGGAGTTATCAAGTACGATTCTTAGGCTGACAATTGAAGTCAAAGAAATGGATTCAATTATTGAATCTTATGATGACCAAGAAGCTCTTGATTTGTTTGTTGAGTACTATCGGGATGGAAAGTCCTTTAGAACTCTTGCCGGTGTAACGGGGTTGGATCATTCAGTAATTAGGGACATGATCTATAAAGCTGTTGAGTATGTTCACATTGAACTTGGAGATTGTACCCCACAGAATCCCCACAAAAACCCCACAGATTCCCCACAAATTCCCCACCAAAACGAAGAATAAATAAGTTAATATGTTAATTAAGAAAAACTGGCACTCGTGATGACGCGGGTGCCTTTTCTATTGAGAGGATGTGAGAACATGAATCATGAGGTTGTCTGGAAAGATACCCGATCAAAAGAGAAGGAAAAACTTGAAATGAGAAAAGAGATTGTGCAGGAAATCCAGGAGTCATGTGATTGTGAATCATGTCCTAAGATAAAGCGTTATCTAAAGAACTTTATTGAGAAACAAGAGAAGAAGCATGGCCGTCATTGCGAGTGCCGGACGAAGAAGGTGTTGTAGTTGGCAAATACAATGGAGCCTATAAGAGAAATCGAGACAATTAGAGATGTAGCAGCATTCCTTAAGAGTACACCTAAAAACCCCAGGATAGGAGATAGAGATCATCTGCTATTTATGATGGGTATATTTATGGGTTTACGGATAACACATCAATTGAGTTTGAGAGTTAGGGATTTCAGAAAGAAGGACGGCCGGATTATTCAGTCCTTTCATAGGAGAGATTTGAAACGTACTCGAGAAAGAAAAATAGTACTGAACGTGGAGTTGAGAAACCTTATATCAGAGTATGTAAAAGACATGCAAGATTATGAGTACTTGTTTCAATCTTCCAAAGGCAGTAACAAAGCATTGAAACGCGAGTCTGTTTATTCAATCCTAAAGAGAGCTGCTGATGCATTCGATCTTGAATCAATTGGTTGTCACTCTCTGAGGAAAACATTTGGTTGGCTTATATATCAGGAGACCAAAAGTCCAGTAGCTGTAATGAAAGCACTTGGAAAACCAAGTGTAGCTGATGCTATGGAGTATATAGGTGAGACCCAGGACACAGTAAATAAGGCCTTAGGGAATCTGAGGATAATGCGAGCATAAACGGAAATGATTTTCTTTCATTTTCAAAAATGCTATTAAAAATATAGTTGTAAGATTATTGTTACAAGAATTGAGTGCATTATAAGAAGAAACACGTTAAGAAAAAACCTAACAGAATCCCCTGTTTTGTTAGATTTATTTGACCATAATCAACATGGGTCCTTCTGGAGCTTCTAGACAGCCTGCGGGTGCTCGCGACCCCAAAAGAGCGCTAGTTACAAAAAAATTATGATTGCCATTTCCGTTTCGATTTGAAATAATTGGGATTGGAGGTGGTTCTATGGAATTTGAGAAGTTTTTGACTGAAGGTTCTTCTAAAAAGTTATTTGAGTTAATAAAAAGTAGTAAAGAACAATTTGAAACTAAAGAAGAGTTTTTAGGTGCTATGGAAGAAATGAGTAATAAGTTTCCTAAGGTTGATGTGTTGGATCAAGAGGATATTGAGAATTTACACAATCGGTTTTATGAGTTTATTCAAGACGAAGTAGATGAGTTGGATCCAACCACAGAAACGGTATATTTTGAAATGAAGGAATTAGAAAAATCATTGTATTTTGGTGATGTTATTGAGGATGTTGAACTTGCATCGATAGAGTTAATACAATACTTGATATTTGTAGGTGATGTTACATGCAACACTTTGGACAAATACTTTAAAGATGATCTTACAAAATGGCTTAGAAAAGAGTTCGAAGTAAATTATTTTGAGATTAAAGATTTTTTTGAGCAGCTAGAGAATGTTCTAACATGGAATAGAAAAACTGGTTATGGTCTAACACAAAATGGTCATGCGACAGTGTCTTATTTAAAATTCGAAAAATTGTCATCGGAATTGGATAATCAATTAGAAATGATGAAGAAAAATAACAAGAAAGTGAAGAACAAGCATAAAGCTCTGAAAACTACTATCGTTGAATCTAAGTCTAGTATCGATGCGCTAAGTCTCAAATATAATAAGGAAGTAGAAGAAATTACTACTGAAATTGAGAATTTTAACAATAATATTATATCAATTATGGGGATAATGGTTACAGCATTTTCAATAATTGGCTTCAATATCTACTCATTAGAAAATCAGTTTACTATCCCAAGAATGGTAGTAGCTAACACATCGTTGGCATTTACTTTAGCGATTGCATTCAACATGCTTGATCATGTCATTTTTAAGAGGAAATCAACAATGATAGGTATTGTTGCATTTATAATTGGCCTCCTTCTTATGATAGAGATTAGTGCATTTACAAGTCGAGGGTGGTTATAACATCTGAGAGTGAAGGTCGTAATAATGAATCAAAAGTTAACAGATATTGATATGATACCGGTCTCAGCTTCCGTACTAAGTGATTTGATCGGTGTAGGTGACAGACGAATAAGACAACTCGCAGACGAAGGTGTAATAGTTAGAATTAAAAAAGGCCGTTATGACCTAGCTGCAAGCATGAAAAATTACATAAAATACCTCAAAGTTTCTGAAGGTTTGCAAGATAGCCCAAAGAACGAACAAGAAGAACTGGACCATGAGAAAATGCTTCATGAAAAAGCGAAGCGCGGAATGGCGGAGTTAAAACTTGCTGCAATGAGAGGTGAAATGCATAAGGCCGAGGATGTTGAACGGGTAATGACCGATCAACTCTCGGCCTTTCGTTCTAAAGTGCTTAATATACCTACCAAGATTGCAGCACCTCTTAGCGTTATGACTGACAAAGGCATGATCATGAGTTTTCTTGAAAATGAAATGGTAGAAGCACTTAATGAGGTGACAGTTTACTCATCTACGCTCTTCTATAGTGATGAGTATGTTGATATTGAAAGTGAGGTGGAATCAATTGAAGGTAGTGAAAAGGCTTGAAGGTGTTGATCCAAAGACTATAAGACTCTTTCAAAAGATAAGCCAGGTTTTAAAACCTCCACCGAAAATGACTGTATCACAGTGGGCAGAAGCTGAAAGGCGACTTCCTGCTGAAGACTCAGCTGAACCTGGTCGTTATCGAACATCAAGAGCACCATATCAAAGACGGATGCAGGATGTAATAAACGATCCCTATATTGATACGATTGTATTCATGACATCAGCTCAGATTGGTAAGACAGTGATCATACTAAACTCAGCTGGTTTTTTTATGGACCATGATCCATCACCTATTATGATCATGCAACCGACTCTCGAAATGGCTCAGACTTTTTCGAAGAAGAGATTATCTCCTATGATAAGAGACACACCAGTATTAAGAGATAAAGTCAAAGATGCTAAGAGCAGAGATTCTGATAACACGATACTTGAGAAAGGTTTCCCAGGTGGCTATGTTGTTATGGTGGGAGCCAATTCTCCATCAAGTCTTGCGTCCAGACCTATGAGGGTCTTACTTGCTGATGAAATTGATAGGTTTCCAGAGAGTGCAGGTAATGAAGGTGATCCACTTAAGCTAGCTGAGAAAAGAACTAAGACGTTCTGGAATAAGAAAAAGGTTTATGTTTCTACTCCAACGATCAAAGGCAAGTCGAGAATAGAAAAAGAGTTTAATTCATCATCTCAAGAGGAGTGGCATGTACCTTGCCCTGAATGTGATAAGTTACAGACTTATGCATGGCCTCAGATTAAGTTTAGTCATGAATCGGAAGGTGATATACATTCTGTCTCAGACGTGGGCATGGTCTGTAAGTATTGTGGTGTTATCTCAGAAGAAGTCCAGTGGAAACTTAGGGAAGGTAAGTGGATAGCCAAGTACCCTGAGGTTAAGAAGAAGGGCTTCCATATCAATGCATTTGCAAGTCCATGGGAAACGTGGGAGTCGATAATTGAGGATTTCCTCGATGCCAAAGGTGACAAAGAGCAGCTTAAGGTATGGGTAAATACAATGCTTGGTGAGACATGGGAAGAAGAAGAAGGCGAAAAACTTGACCATGAACACCTATACAAACACAGAAGAGAAGAGTACCATGCAGAAGTTCCATCAGGTACCTTAGTACTTACAGCTGGTGTAGATGTTCAAGATGATCGTCTCGAAGTTGAAGTTGTCGGTTGGGGCGTTGAAATGGAATCTTGGGGGATTGAGTACCGTAAGTTTTATGGTGATCCTGATAAAGTTGATGTTTGGAATGCGCTTGATAACTTCTTACTCAAAACCTATGAGTCAGAAGATGGTCATAGCTTGAAAATAGCATCAACCTGTGTTGATTCTGGTGGTCACTTTACACAAGAAACATATCGATTTACTAAGGCTAGGGAACATAGGCATGTTTATTCGATAAAAGGTATTGGTGGCCCAGGTAGAGCTTTAGTACATAAGCATTCAAGAAACAACCGAGAGAAGGCACTTTTATTCTCACTTGGTGTTGATGACGGCAAGGCTAAGATATATTCAAGGCTTAAGACTGAAACCATTGGTCCTGGTTATTGTCACTTCCCAAGGGATCGTGAAGATGAAACTGGCAGAGGTTACACAGAAGAGTACTTCAAAGGCTTGCTTGGTGAACGTTTTGTAAAGGAACACAAGAATGGAAAAATGCAGATGCGGTGGGTTAAAAAAAGCGGGGTAAGAAATGAGCCTCTTGATTTACGAAACTATGCAACTGCTGCATTTGAGATTGCTTTTCCGGATCCAGATTATTTGTATAGGTTACAAGATCGTGTTATTAGTCCAACTAGTAAACCGATAAGAAGTAAAAAACGGAAGAAGGGACGTAAGGTTCATTCAAGTGGTGTATAGAGCTGAGGGCTCTTTTTTTTATGGGGTGATTTGATGAGTGGTATCACACTTGAAAATGCACAAGAGCATTTAGCAATTTGGTTGAAAGCTGAAAAGGCTGTGTCATTAGGACAATCTTACCGCATTGGTTCACGAGAAATGCGAAAAGCTGATCTTGGTCTTATTGCAGAACGTATTACGTTTTGGAATAACAAGGTCATTAGGTTAGAACGTGCTAGAAACAAGGGCAGTAAACGAAGAATCAGGAATGTTATCCCTATTGATATCTAGGAAGGTGGTGAACAATTGAATCCTTTTAATATGGTTGCAGATGCAGTTGCTGATAAAATCACCGACTTTGTCATTAAATCAAATCGGCGAAGAGACATTCGAAACCATGGATACTCTCATCATGGTGCCAGTCGGTCAAAAAAGAGTTTGAAAGGTTGGGATGCTTCAGGTGGATCCACTAAAGAAGATATCGATGACAACCTGGATACTCTTAGAAAACGATCAAGGGATTTGGCTATGGGAACGCCTCTGGCTATTGGTGCACTTAGGACAATTAGAACCAATGTTGTTGGCCCTGGTTTGAAGCCGGCACCTAATATTGATTACAAGTATCTCGGTTTGTCGGAAGAAGAGGCAGATGATTTAGAAGAGCAAATATCTCGTGAATGGAGTCTATGGGCTGAATCAATTCACTGTGATGTTCAGAGAATGAATGATTTCTATGAATTACAGCAATTAGCTTTTATGGCATCACTAATGAGTGGTGAAAGCTTTGCTATTCTTCCCACAATACCAAGACCAAATATGCCATATGATTTGCGCGTTATGGTCCTTGAAGCTGACAGATGTTGCTCACCAAGTGGGGAACGTAAAACTGGTGGAAACAAAATCATTAATGGTGTTGAAGTGAGTTCTCTCGGTGAGACATTAGCATACTGGATATGTGACCGCCATCCTGGAAGTTCAAATATTTATGAGATGGGTGGACGAAAGTGGACACGTATTAAAAAGTTCGGTTCTAAAACTGGACGTCCGAATATCCTTCACATCATGGAATCAGAAAGACCTGAACAAAGAAGGGGTGTTCCACTACTTTCTCCAGTTATTGTGGCACTAAAACAATTATCAAGATACACAGAAGCGGAGCTCATGGCTGCTGTTGTAAGCGGGCTATTTACAGTATTCATCGAACAAAAGGAAGAAGAAACAGACGCTCCATATGTTGGACAATATGAAGAGCAAGAAGATGGTGTAGTCGAAAGTGATGAAGGTGAGCGTAATCTACGCTTAGGTGCAGGAGCTATTGTTGAGCTGGGTGAAGGGGAGACTGTAAAAGATGCAAACCCCGGAAGACCAAACACTGCTTTCGATGGGTTTGTTCAAGCTATATGCAGACAGATTGGTTCAGCATTAGAAATACCATATGAGTTACTAATTAAGCACTTTACAGCATCATATTCTGCTAGTCGTGCAGCGCTTCTAGAAGCATGGAAAATGTTCAGAATGAGGCGTTCGTGGCTAGCTTCTGATTTTTGTCAGCCAATTTATGAAGAGTGGTTTTCAGAAGCTGTTGCTAAAGGAAGAATTAAAGCACCTGGATTCTACAGTGATCCAGCAGTTAGAAAAGTATATTGTAGAGCTGACTGGCATGGTCCTACTCAAGGTCAGTTGAATCCGAAGCTTGAAGTTGAAGCGGCAGCAACACGAGTGAAGGAAGGTTTTTCAACTCGCCAACGCGAGACTGTTGAACTTACTGGTGGGGACTTTAATAGAAACCATAGGCAGAGAATTAAAGAAGAAAAAATGATGAAGGAGGGCAGTTTACAAGAAGATGAATAGACTTTCATGGGAGTTTAAAAACCAACAAGAAAATGGGTCTGCATCACTTTATATATATGGTGATATTGAACAGTATAAATGGATTGAAGATGATGTAACGGCTCAGGAATTTGCTCGCGATTTATCAGCACTTGGCGATGTTGATGAACTTGAAGTTCGGTTCAACACAAATGGAGGTTCAGTCTTTGCAGCTAGATCGATTGCAAGTTTACTGAAATCACATTCAGCAAGAGTGATTGGTATAGTGGATGGACTCGCAGCATCATCAGGAACAATTATTACATCGGCTTGTGATGAACTAAGAATATTCCCAGGTGCAATGATGATGGTACATTTACCACTTGCAGGTATGTGTGGTTATTTCAATGTTCCTGCATTACAAAAGCATATTGACCGTTTAGAGGCTGTAAAAGGCGCTATTGTGGAAACATACAAATCGAAAACCAACAAATCAGAGGATGAGTTGGTTTCTTTAATGGAAAAAGAAACATGGATGACTGGTCGCGAAGCTGTTGAACTTGGCTTTGCTGATACTTTGATCGAAGATGCAGATGACATTAATGCATCACTAAGTGGTGACAAACTAATTATGAATGGTGTTGAGTTTGACACTAGAAACTTTAAGGCCTTCAGTAAAGAAAAAGTACCGAACTTAATGAAGTTACAAATGGGTAGTGGTGGTGTTGTTAATCATGTTGATTCAATAAATATGAATGAAGAGGAGGACGAAATCGTGACAATCGAGCAAATCAAGAATGGACATCCTGAACTGTATAAGCAAATCAAAAATGAGGGTGCTCAAGAAGAACGAAATCGCATCAAAGACATCAAGGACATGACTCGCCAAGGTGATGAGTCTATGGCAGACAAGGCCATGTTCGAAACAGGGATTTCCGCTAGAGATTATGCAGTTGAAACACTTAAGGCGGACGCTACTAAGGGAAGTAAATTCCTGTCTGATAGAGCTGAAGACGTTCAAGATTCAAACTTGGATGATGTAACAGGTGACACAACTCCTCAAAATGATGAGGATATACGTAACGAACTGGCAGATATGATCGCTGGTACAACTAAGTAAGAAAGTGAGGCTAAAACATGATTGGAAAAACAGGTACTTATACTTATGACCCAAGTGAGAAAATCGCTGGTTTGTCCGACGTTATAAGGGGGGAAGGCACCCTTGATCAAGAACAGGATATCAAGGTACTTCAAGTCCTAAAGAAAGTCGGAGGAAAACATTTGGCTATCGAAGCAGCAGACGATGGATCTCTTGCTGATGCACTATCTATTGTAGATATTTCTACTGGTACTGGTGAAACGAAACCCTTCCCGATTTATCTAGCTGGTGAGTTTGTAATGGCAGAAGTTGTGGTGCCAGACACAAAAACAGCAGCTGACTACAAAGATGCTCTACGAGCAAAAGGTATTATTTTAAAGTAGGAGGAAACTATGACTGTATCAATTTTTGACACGATGACAATGAGAGCTGCTATCGAAAGAAAACCACCTCTTAGAACAGCTCTAATGGACACTTATTTCAGTGATTTCAATACACATGACACTGAGAAGGTCCTTGTAGACATTAAAAAGGGCAACCGAAAGCTTGCGCCATTTGTACATCCTTTAATAGGTGGACAAATCATTTTTGATTCAGGTTACAAGACTGAGGAATACAAACCACCATTGATTGCTCCTGAAAATGTAACTACCGCCGACCAACTTTTAAAAAGACAGCATGGGGAAGTTATTGGATCTTCCACATCACCTGTTCAACGAGCTGCTAAGAAACTAGGCTCTGACCTACAAAGACAAACTGAGCAAATCATCCGCAGAATTGAGTGGATGTGTTCTAAAGCAATCTTTGATGGAGTTATCCCTGTTGTCGGTAAAGGAATCAATGAAGTCATTGATTTTGAGTTTACAAATAAAGAAACGCTTCTGGGTTCTGATCGTTTCAGCGATCCGTCATGTGATCCTATTGCCTGGATTGATGAAAAAGTGAAGGTTGTTCAAAAAACGGGCTTTGTTAATCCAACAGATGTACTAATGGCGGATGATGTCATGAGTGCATTTCTCAACAATCCAAAAGTAAAAGATCAATTTGATAATAGAAGAATTAAATCTGGTGAAATTGATCCTAAGCAGCTTCCAAATGGTATGACGTACATGGGCACACTTAGTAAGTCTGGTCTTGACTTATTCACATATAACGAATGGTATCAAGATGACTGGACTGATCCTGAAAATCCTGTTGAGAAACCCCTGGTTCCAGATGGACATGTTGCTATTATGTCTAGACGATCAACGAACAGTATTGAGTATGGTGCAATCACACGTATCAATTCTAAGACAGAAGAGTGGGAAACTCATGAAGGAAAAATCATTCCTGATTCATGGGTGAAGAAAGACCCTGATGGAAGAATGCTTAAGTGTGAGTCAAGACCTCTACCAATTCCCCATGAGGTTAACAGTTGGTTTGTTGGAAAGGTACTATAGGTGATCAAATGAGAGTAAAAGTTATTACAGATCAGGGAACTATTCGTTATGGTGGAAAACCATATAAAAAAGGTGATGTTCTTGACATGAAAAAAGATGTTGCTGCTGAGGCCATCAAAGATAAACTCGTTGAAGAGCTAACTGATACAAACTCAAATAAGGACGACTCAGATGACTCTGATGTAAAAAAGCAAAACACCACCAAATAAAACACAGGTTTAGATTCAAAGCCCGAGCAGAGGAGGCCTATTTATATGGACTTTAAAACTCTCATGGAAGCGGATCAGTCTGTGTTTTTTAATTGCGACGAATTTGCTGAGCCTCATGTGGTTAATGGGAAATCCATGGATATTATCATTGATCATGAAAAGGCAAAAGAACTAAATGACACTGAGTTTGAGGGCGACGCAGTTTGTGACGTCCTCTTCTTTGTTAAAGCTTCTGAGTACGGGAATCTTCCCGTTTATGGTTCTCCATGCAAGTTCAAGGGAGATACCTATAAAGTTATTCAAGCAGGTGATCTTGGTGGAACTTATGAAATTGCGATCCAAAGAGTTGATTTTGCATGATTAATATAGATATTGATACTCGTGATCTGCTAAGAGTTGTAAATGAGCTCGATAAGGTGCAAAGAAAAGTGCCGGCAATTACATCACGTGCTCTTGGAAGGACAATCACGCATGCCAATAAGGTTATGAGTCAAGCCATTCGTGAAGAGTATGTTATCAAAGCGGGAGATATCAAAGAGCATACAGAGCTTAAAAAGGCATCAAAAACTGATCTAAATGCTTTTATCAAAGTAACAGGTCGACCTCTAGCATTATCTAGATTTCAGTTAACGCCTAAAAAACCTCAGTCTGGAAATCGTCGTAGGAAAGTTAAAGTCAAAATCAAACGTGGTGGAAGAAAGACAGAGGTGCGTACTGATCCTGGTGCATTTATTCAAGAAATGAATGGTGCAGTAACTGCATTTAGACGTGTGGATAAAAGACGTTTTCCGGTTGTGCCTATTAAGACACTCTCAATTCCGCAAATGGCTTCTAATGACGGTGTTCTTTCTAAAGTTGAAAGTAAAGCTCAGGAAAAATTGATTGAAAGAATGAATCATGAGATTAGTCGTGAAGTCAGACGCGCTCAAAGAAATCATAACTCAAGGAGAGTGAGAAGCTAGTGGAAGTTAAAACCATTGACCAAATGCTAGACGCTGTAGAACTATTCATTAAAGAAAATGTTGTATCAGGTCTAAAACTTAAAACACCTAAGGGTGAGTATGTTGAGCCAAATGTCTTTAAGGGTGTTTTACCCTTTAAACACTCATTACCTGATGATAAGAAGGAACTTGTTCCATGTATATTGGTGGGCATGGGTAAGGGCAGAGATAATGATGACGATGGAGACATTAACATTAAGTTGACCATTGTTACATTTGATTCAGGGTTTAATGATGGTGAGTCCGAAGTGCAAGATATGAATGGCTACACTGATCTTTTGATTGTAATTCAAAGACTTAGGGCAAGTCTACTTGGTTCGGTAGATGTAGGTGGCCTTGGAGAAGTGCAGAGACCCTATGACTTTGGTATGTATGAAGAGCAATCATATCCGTTTTGGTATGGATATTCAATGTTTGGATTCGAAATGGACCCAATCAAACCTATAAGTAGTGAATTAGAAAATTGTCTGTAAGGAGGGAATGACCATTACAGTATATAAACATGGTACACATGGAGCTGTACTTCCAGCTGAACCGCTTCCCGCGGTAATAGGAACTAGCATACCCGTCTATATTGGGACAGCCCCAATTCAAATGGCAAGTGAACCTACTGCAGCTGTTAATAAACCGATATTGCTAAAATCGATGGAAGAAGCAAAGAAGCACTTTGGTTATAGTGATGACTGGAAAACCTTCACACTATGTGAGGTTATGAAAGCTCACTTTGATAATCAGTATGGCAGTGTTGGACCTATTGTGCTAATCAATGTATTTGATCCTGAAAATGACAAAACTGCTGGAACTATAGAAGTAGAATTTGCATCTGACATAGCATATATTGATGAACCTGTAATTCTGAGTAGCATTGCAATAACAGATAAAATCCTAGATGAGGATTTCTCAGTTGAGTACGCGGCTGATGGTCGAATCTTAATAAAGGATTTAAAAAGTGCGTTGGCTGGAACTATTAGTATTGAATTCGATAAAATGGACATCACAAAAGTAACCGCTTCTGATATTGTTGGTGGCTTAGATTCTGAAACAGAAGTTCTAAGAGGTATTGGCTGTGTTGATTTAGTTAATCAAATAACTGGTCAACTTCCAACAATCTTAGCTGCACCAGGCTGGTCTGATGTCGAGTCAGTTAGAGAAGCATTATATGGTAAAGCAGAACTCATTAATGGTAGTTTCAAGGCAGTTGCTGTTGTGGATCTACCTTCAGATGCTGCACATCGAACCATAGCTTCAATTAAAACATGGAAATCCGACAACAGTGTTATTCAGGAAAATGTCAAAGCATGTTGGCCGATGGCTAAAATAGATTCAACGCTTTATCATTTATCAACAATTGCAGTGTGGCGTATGATGGTCACAGATCTTGAAAATGAAGGACCAAGTAAATCACCATCAAATAAAAAAGTGCCAGTTCTTTCACTTTGTGATGAGGATGGAAAAAACATTGAGTTTGACAAAGAACAGGCCAATAAGTTAAATGCTGTTGGAATTACAACTGCAGCATACTATGGTGGTGCCTGGAAACTATGGGGTCCCCATATGGCAAATTTCAATGTGGATGCTGTTATTAATCCTGATAAGATATTTGATTCATCAATCAGAATGATGCATTATCTACTAAATATGTTCCAACTTAGAAACCAGGATAAAGTAGATGAATCAATGAACCGCAGACTGGTTGAGAACATTCTGCAATCAGAGCAAATCGAACTTAATACACTTGTGTCTGATGGGAAACTACTCAGCGCAAATATCGAGTTTAAAGCGAGTGAAAACACAACTTCAGATATGGTGTCTGGTGATTTCGTATTTAGTGCTAAGACAACTACAACACCTGTTGCTAAATCAATTGGTATTGAGGTCCAGTATTCAACGAGCGGACTCTCAAAATTAATGGGAGGTGATCAGTAATGAAACATGCTGATAAAACAATCAATTATCGGATTTATGCCAAGATTGATGAAAAAATAAAGCCTCTTGGAAACACTAAGACAGCTCAGCTTCCGGCTTTTGAGTTTGGCACTGAGACAATGTCGGGTCCTGGTATCATAGGAGAAATTGAGATTCCTGACCCGTTTGCTATAGGTTCTATGACTTTCTCACCTTCAGTTAGTTTGATGCAAAAAGATCATATTAAATTGATGGCACCAGGTATTCACGACTTTGAAGTGCGCTGGGCTGTGAATGTCTTAGATTCATCAGGTAAAACAAAACTACAAGGCCATAAAATGGTTATTCGTGGCATGGTTAAGAAGTTTGACCAGGGTAAAGTTGAGAATGCATCACCAATGGATGGCTCTGGAGAATGGGAAGTAATCTACTGCAGATACTTCATTGATGGTGAAGAACAATATGAAGTAGACAAGTTGAATGGAAAACTTGTAATCGCTGGTGTGAACTACGGCGATCAACTTAATAACTTACTTTAAGACAGCTAATCTAGCTGTCTTTTTCTATGGAGGAAAACATAATGAAGGACACAAATTCAAGTGTTGGTTCGATAAAACTACCAGCTAATTTCAAAATTGATGGGACGATTGTCAAAGTTCTTAACTACAACTTAGATGATCTACAAGGTGATGCAGTTGAAAACGCAACACGTGCGCTGACTGCTACTGGATATGTAGTTCAAGTAGCAGACCTTGATACACAACTTCATGCATCACTTTTTGCAGAGGCTGCTGGTGTCACTTTTGAAGATATTAAACGTCTTCCAATGAAAACTTATATGAAAACAGCGCGTATCACACGAGATTTTTTGTTGAACGACTCGGAGGAATCCCAGAAGGAGAATACATCCGAAGAGTAAGAACACTGATCACGCTCCATACGAGCACAACGTATAGAGAATGTTGCGACATGAGGCTCAGTGAACTGCTTGACTACTATGATGATTTAGCTGAAGTAACAGCTGAATCATCACAGAAGGGAGGTGAAGCAAGTCCGTAATAATGGATTTCAAACCACTATTGTCATTGGTGGTAGAATGTCAAGATCGCTCAGAAATGCATTTAGAAGTACTCAAAGTGGAGCGACTGCAACTGCCAGAGTAATGAAAACCTCAGCAAAAGTTGTTGCAGCAGCAAGTACAGCAGTAGGAGCTGCATCCGCTGCGGGTATGGCTGTTGCAACAAAGTCGGCAGTAGAATATCAAGATCAATTGGCTGACACGTCAACCCTTCTTGATGGTGATGTTGCGAGTAAGGTATCGAAACTATCAAAGAATGTAAAAAGTCTCAGTGTTGTCACGGGTAAAACGACAACGGATATGAATGCAGGTTTATATCAAGTCGTTTCTGCTTTTGGTGACACAGCTGATAGTGCAAGATACCTTGAAGTAGCATCGAAAGCTGCCGTTGGAGGTAACGCTGAAATAGCCAGTTCTGTAAGTCTTCTCTCAAGTGTCACAAAAGGTTATGGTGATACAACTGTTGAAGCAACCCAAAAGGTTTCTGACTTAGCTTTTAAGACTGTTAAGTTGGGTGAGACCACTTTCCCGGAACTGGCTGCAAACATGGGAAAGGTTATACCGATTGCGAGTGCACTTGGGTCTAGGCAAGAAGAACTCTTTGGTTCTATGGCAACCCTTACAGGAGTTACAGGTAATACTGCTGAAGTTTCAACGCAGCTAAGAGCAACATACCAAGGGCTTTTACAACCAACAGGCAATATGCAAAAGGCTCTAGAGGCTCTGGGGTACGCCAATGGTAAAGCTGCAATAGAGAGTGAAGGACTGGGTGACTTATTAATCAAGCTTAGAAAGCTCGTAAATGATGATGAAGTAGCATTCTCAAGTCTATTTGGATCTGTTGAAGCTAAATCTGCTGTACTTGCATTAACTGGCAGTCAGGCAGAAAACTTTGCAAAGAAAACAGCAGAAATGGCTACTGCTTCTGGAACAGCTGAAGCAGCTTTCTTAGCTAAATCCAAGACTGCAAAAGGTTTATTTAATCGACTGAAATCAGTTGGTAATGTCATAGCTATTAACATAGGTGAAAAAGCGCTTCCAACACTCGTTCGAATGAGTGAGTATTTACTTGACGCATTCGAAACACATCAACCTGAGATCAATACATTTATAGATTCTGTTGCATCTATTGCCGGTGTTGTGTTTCCTGCTCTGATAAGTTCAGTCCAAGTAGCATGGGAAAAGTTGACGGGTGTATACAGGTTCTTGTCAGGGAACTGGAATAAAATTGAGCCAATTGTCGTTGGTGTGACTGCTGCGTTTTTAGCATTCAAAGTTATGACCAGTGCCATAAACATTGCGATGGGTGCATACCGAATTGCGATGCTTGTTGCAACTGCAGTTACTACTGGTTTTGCTTCTGTTATGGCAGTTGTTACAAGTCCAGTATTTTTAGTGGCTGCAGCAATAGGTCTAGTCATTGGAGCTGGATGGGCTCTTTATAAAAACTGGGATACGATAACTAAGGGGTTGTCAGCCTTTTGGCAGAACAACGTAATGCCAGTCTTTGCAGGTATTGGTGAGTGGTTTAGTGGAATTTTTGAAGGTGTCGTTAAGATATTTAAAGGCTATGTGAATATTTATGTGAACATAATCAACTTAATTGTAGACAAACTCAATGGTATTAATATTGATATTCCAGACTGGGTACCTGGCATTGGTGGTGAAACCTTTGGTATTTCGATTCCGAAACTACCAACATTCGCAC
>Ga0209379_10000719_pt1 | contig 24570 bp, 21 predicted proteins | sample tdDd001_FD_187124 | JGI IMG/M metagenome (GOLD analysis project Ga0209379, IMG submission 187124) | Marine sediment microbial communities from the Atlantic coast under amendment with organic carbon and nitrate - tdDd00.1 (SPAdes)... | ecosystem: Environmental > Aquatic > Marine > Coastal >...
GTTTTCATGCCATTTATTAAATCCATTTGCTCTGTAAGAGAAATGTTTCCAAAATGAACAGCTGTCGTCAATAAAAATTCGCCTTCTTCTATCCAATTCAGTATTTCTAAATCTGCCATAATATTAACACGCGTAATGATATTATCTAAATTATTTTCGCCTGCAAGTACCTGACACGAGTTTAAAGGTTCTAACTTTAAAGCTTCCGCCAAAGAAATTCCTGTTTCCTTAATCAATTTGTCACCTCTTCTATTTGTTATACTAAAATATGTACCCCTCAAATTTGAATACTTTGTTATTATATTATAAACCATAATAAAAAAAAAGTAAAAACACACATCTTTTTTGTGTAATAAGTACAAAAACATTGATTTCAATAAAATATATTGAAATCAATGTCAAATTTGTTAATCTACTATAAACCCAGCTTCATCAAAAGTAATCATAACATCATTCATATATGTTGCTGCTTCAATGACATTAAACATCAAAACTGCTCCTGTTCCTTCACCTAATCTCATATTCATATCTAAAGAAGTACTAAGTCCTAACAGTTCAGTTGCTTTTGAAGCACCTAACTCTAATGAACTATGAGAAGCAAACAAATATTCTTTTACTTTGGGTTCGATTGTCGTTGCAATAATTGCTGCTGCAGTACAGATAAATCCATCTACAACTACAGGCACTCTATTAGCAGCGCCAGCTATCATCACACCTGCCATACCTGCAATTTCAAGACCTCCAACTTTTGAAAGTACATCAATACCATCTTTCGGGTTGGGTTTATTCAGTTCAATACCTTTTCTAATGACATCTGCTTTATGTTTAACTTTCTCTTGAGGTAAATTTGCACCTACACCTGTTACGACAGAAGGATCAAATCCACCTATAACCGAAACAATCGCTGAACTTGGTGTTGTGTTGCCAATGCCCATTTCACCTGTTGCCAATAGGGTTACACCCTTCTGAACAAGCATTTCTGCAACATCAATACCAGCTTCTAAAGCTTGAATGGCTTCATCTCTAGACATCGCTGGTCCTTTTGAAAAGTTATCTGATCCGTATTTTACTTTTTTATTAATAACCGGACAATCAGGCACCTCATTATCAATACCGACGTCTACAACAACCACTTCGGCATTCACATGTTTTGCTAATGCACAAACCCCTGTTAACCCACGTGTCATGTTCACCGCTTGTATTAAGGTAACATCCTTTTCAGACGTTGCAACACCTTCTTCAATTATTTTATGATCACCAGCACAAACTACGACCGCTTTTTTATCAACTTTGGGATGTATATTTTTTTGAATTCCCGCTAACTTTACTACAATATCTTCTAATTTGCCTAAACTGCCTTTGGGTTTAATTAGATGATCAACTCTTTCTTGGCATTTCTTTTCGTAGTTAACATCTCGTGATTCTATTTTATTCAATGTTTCACTTAATCTACTCATCATAACCCCCACATAAAGTTAAATCCATAATTTAGATGAAAAAAAGATTCATGTATTAAACATGAATCTTTATAGTCATTCTAGCACAGGTTTATATCTGTGTAAATTAGTAGTTACCTTGAGCATGCATAGCTTCAGCAACTTTACAGAAACCAGCGATATTAGCACCAGCAACTAAGTCATAACCGAATCCATACTCTTCAGCAGCTTTTTTAGCGCTGTCATGAATATTTTTCATGATAGCTTGTAATTTATTATCTACTTCTTCTTCTGTCCATGCTAATCTCATTGAGTTTTGAGACATTTCTAGAGCAGATGTAGCAACACCACCAGCATTTGCAGCTTTAGCAGGTCCTACTTGAATATTGTTGTCTTGTAAGTATTTTAATGCTTCATTAGTTGTAGGCATGTTTGAACCTTCACAAACAATAGCTACACCATTTGCTACCATTTTCTTAGCATCATCTAAATGAATTTCATTTTGAGTTGCACATGGAATAGCAATATCAACTTTAACGCCCCAAGGCTTTTCACCAGCGAAGAATTCACATCCGAACTTGTCTGCGTAATCTTGAACTTTATCGTGTCCGCTAGCTCTCATTTCTAATAAGTAATCTATTTTATCTCCAGATACACCATCAGCATCGTAAACATATCCGTCTGGACCTGAAAGTGTTACTACCTTACCACCTAATTCAGTGATCTTAATAGCAGCACCCCATGTAACATTACCAAATCCTGATAATGCAACAGTTTTACCTGCAAATGTATCGTTTGAAGTTGCTAACATTTCTCTTGTGAAGTATGTTACACCAAAACCAGTCGCTTCTGGTCTGATTAAAGATCCACCATAAGTTAATCCTTTACCAGTTAAAACGCCGTTCTCAAATGCACCTTTAACTCTTCTGTATTGACCGTATAAGTATCCGATTTCTCTTCCACCAACACCAATATCTCCAGCAGGAACATCTACATCTGGACCAATGTGTCTGTAAAGCTCAGTCATGAAAGATTGACAGAATCTCATAACTTCTCCGTCTGATTTACCATAAGAGTTGAAATCTGATCCACCTTTACCGCCACCGATTGGTAAGCCAGTTAAAGAGTTCTTGAAAATTTGCTCAAAACCTAAGAATTTAATGATTCCTAAATATACAGACTTGTGGAATCTTAAACCACCTTTGTAAGGTCCAATAGCTCCGTTAAATTGTACTCTGAAACCACGGTTTACTTGTAAGTCACCATTATCATCTACCCAAGGTACTCTGAAAATGATTTGTCTTTCTGGCTCAGAAATTCTTTCTAAGATATTAGCATCAACCCATTGAGGATTTTTCTCTAATACTGGTGCTAAAGAATGAAATACTTCTTCAACTGCTTGTAAGAATTCTGGTTCTGCACTGTTTCTAGCTTTAACTCGTTCAAATACTTCGTTAATGTAATTCATATTAACATCTCCCTTTGTAATAAGCATTTACTTTATATAAAGATTGATAATTTTTTATCAATCTGTACAACCTAAATGAATCCAAAAAGCCTTTATTTACAGTTTTCAAAAGCCCCCCATTGATGTCAAGTACATTTTCTTGACACAAACTGTAAGGAAAAGGTTTTCCTGCCTTGCTTGTGATGACATTCGATTGTTAAAATTTTATTCTTCTTTCAACTGAATATTAGCACACTAGAAAAAAATTGTAAACAACTTTTTCCAATCTTTTTTTATACATAAAATTCGGAATTTTCAGACAACTATACACTTCTACTGAAAACCTTCTAAATACACACTCTTAACCACAATATGAATATCTATAACATTCATTTGTGTCATCATTTCAAGGTACTTTTTAACCTGGTTTATTGCAATTTGACTAACTTTATGCACATTTAAACCATACTTGATTACTAAGTCAATCTCAACAATGATACCCTCTGGCTTCTTATTTAATCTAATTTTGGTGTATTTCTCTACACCTTCAGTTAAATTAATACTGTTTCCAACAATTTGTATCAGTGTTTTATTCGCAATAGTAAACTGACCAATTTGACTAAAAGTTGGTCTTACAACTGACTTTTCAATTATTTTGTCACTTCTACCAAACACGCGACTAAAGATATTCAATCGATCTAAAAAGTATCCAGAGAAATCTTTCTTCACTTCCAATGTCGGTAATGGAATAACATGTTTACCATAGTGTAATCGATGAAACTTTGCCGTCTCAATTTCAGCTTCCGTTGAGACATCTTCAATAAATATCAGTTCATCTATAGGATCTATACCCAAATTACATGCAATTTGATTAACCATCTTAACAGAAGTACCTATAATCATCAACTCATCAGGCATAATCTCTTCAAGTTTTTCTTTCATCTCATCACGATGAATATCATGATGAAAAATGGCTCTTTTTACTGCAGCAATTTTTGTGTGTTCCCTTTTAGCTGAACTACCAATTATTTTTCTTTGCCCAGAGATTAAAATACCATCATCAATCAGATATTTGATATGTCTTTCTCTTGCAACACTCATCGCTTTATAACTTTTACCTGTACCACTCTTTCCAACTAGTGCATATACTTTCATATAACCTCACAATCATAAGCACCTAAAGTTTATTATTATAGGGGCAAAAAGTCAACCTGTAGGAGAGTATTTGACATTAAATTAAGAAGTTAAAAAATTAACGCGCTAATAAATAATGATTCTCATTTTAGTTTGATGCATTTTGATGTTTTTTACACAAATATCGTTGTGATTCATATTTTATTCTACTATAATCAAGAAGAAATTTAATTAATTAATCTAATAGGAGGTATATCATGGCTTATAAAATTACAGATGCATGTATTTCATGTGGCGCTTGTGAAGGCGAATGTCCAGTTAGCTGTATCGCAGCTGGTGAAGGTACTTACGTAATCGACGCAGATGCTTGTGTAGATTGTGGTGCTTGTACTGGTTCTTGTCCAGTTGACGCTATCATTCAAGGATAATAACAATTAAGGAGTTGCTTAGCAGCTCTTTTTTTTTGTAATAATTTGTATTTGATACGATTTAGTGAGGCATTTAAATAACTTCATTACAAACGGCACAAATTTGAAAGTCTCATGGAGACATATCTGTACAAAAAAAAGCGATGTTGCCATCGCTATTTCATATATTTAGTTTGTTGCATCTTACTTAAGAACTTAACAATCGTCTTTTCTTCATTGATTGTCATCTCTTTTAAGACGAACTCTAGAAAAATCTGTTCATGTTTATCATACTCTGATAGCATATCTATTCCTTTAGGACCTAACTCTATATAACTAGAACGTTTGTCTTTTAAATTTTCACGACGACTTAAATAACCATAATCGATCATCTTCTTAATGATACTTAAAAGTTTACTTCTCTTTAAATCCATTGAATCCAAAAGTTCGTGCTGGGTTACATCCTCATGAGCTCCAACATAGTCTAGAAGAGTCAGCTCTATAGCACTAAATCTCTCAAGTTTCCGTTCTTTATTAAGAACAATTCTTGTTTCATAAGTGAGCATCAACTGTTTCATGATGCGTACAATATCCTTCTGATAAACTGACATGATACTCCTATCTCTTCACGATAACCGCTTCACCCATACCGCCACCGATACATAGTGTTGCCAAACCATAGTTAGATTCTCTTTTTTGCATTTCATGAAGTAGTGTAACCAATATTCTAGCGCCACTTGCTCCTATTGGATGACCAAGTGCTATAGCGCCACCATTTACATTAACAATATCAGTATTTAACTTTAAATCAGTTATAACCGATAAAGCTTGTGCTGCAAACGCTTCATTTGCTTCTATTAAATCTATGTCTTCAATCTTTAAATTAGCTTTCTTTAAAGCTTTTTGTGTTGCTGGGATTGGACCCGTTCCCATGATTTCAGGCGCAACACCTGCAGATGCATAAGAAACAATTGTAGCTAAAGGTGTTATCCCTAACTCTTCAGCTTTTTCTTTTGTCATAATCACTAAAGCTGCAGCACCATCATTGATACCAGATGCGTTGGCAGCTGTCACTGATCCATCTTTTTTAAAAGCAGGTCTAAGTTTAGCTAATCCCTCAACGGTAGCACCTTTTCTAATATATTCATCCTGATCAAATACAATAGGGTCTTTTCTTCTTTGCGGGATTACCACTGGTACGATTTCACCTTCAAATTTACCTTCAGATTGAGCTTTTTCAGCTCTGTTTTGAGATGTAACTGCCAATTCATCTTGAGCTTCTCTTGTAAATCCGTATTGCTCTACGATATTTTCAGCTGTTTGTCCCATATGATAATCATTGAAAGCATCCCAAAGACCATCATTAACCATCATATCGTATAATTTACCATCACCCATTTTTTGTCCCCAACGTCCGTTAGGCATTAAATAAGGTGCTTGTGACATGTTTTCAGTACCACCAGCAACAACAATGTCATTGTCACCAGCTATGATTGTTTGTACTGCTAATGAAACAGTCTTAAGTCCTGAACCACAAATCATATTGATTGTTGTCGCTGGTGTGTGATTTGATAAGCCTGACTTTAAAGCAACTTGTCTGGCAACACCTTGTCCTTGTCCAGCTTGTAACACACAACCAAAGAACATTTCGTCTACTGTGTCAGGTGCCACGTTTGCTCGTAAAAGAGCTTCTTTAACAACTGTTTGTCCTAAAGTCACAGCGTTTACTGATTTAAGCGCTCCACCAAAACTACCAATCGGTGTTCTTACAGCACTTGCTATTACGATTTCTTTCATACTTGCCTCCTTTAATAACTATATCCTCGAATCTATTATATACAACTCACTCTATTTTTAAAAGAAAAAAACCAATACTTTAAAGTATTGGTTAATCATTTTGATTTAAAAAATATGATAATGTGAATAAATTTTCAATTAAATGAATGTTTTCTGCTACAACACCCTCTTGTAAAACTAAGTCAACTGGTGTAAAGTTCCAAATGGCTTTGATACCATTATCACATAAGATATCTGCAATTTCTTGAGCCGAACTTCTTCTTGTACAGATATAAGCAATATCAATATTGTTTTCTTTTACATAGTCACCTAGTAAATCGATATCTCTTACTTCTACATCATTAATTTTTAATCCAATTAGTCTTGGATTGATATCAAACATCGCTTGAAGTTTGTATCCAAATCTACCGAAATTAGTATAATTAGCAAGTGCTTGACCTAAATTACCCGCACCGACTATTACAGTCTTATACTCTCTGTCCAATCCAAGAATTTTACCAATTTCCTTATACAGTGCTTCTACATTGTATCCATAACCTTGCTGACCAAATCCCCCAAAATTATTCAAATCCTGTCTGATTTGCGATGCTGAAAAACCAATTATTTTGCTTAATTCTTTAGAAGAGATTCTATTGATATCTCTATCAATCAGTTGACCTAAATATCTATGATATTTTGGTAATCTTCTAATAACCGCCATTGATATTTTATTATCTTTCATACACTCACCTTTTATAATTTAGTCTACATTCTATAAAATTATATCAAGATAAATTATTTTTGTCAATCTTATCACAATCCTTGTTCACATGAATTGCTAAGTATGTTAGAATAAAATGAACTATTTAGGAGGATTTATGGTTATTTTATCATGTACAGATCTAGATAAATCTTATGGGACCATACCCATTTTAAAAAATATCTCATTCTCGGTAAATGCTGGAGAAAAAATTGGTCTTATTGGCAAGAACGGTGCTGGTAAGTCCACATTATTCAAAATACTCACTGGAGATTTAGAATATGATACAGGTCATATCTATCATCATAAAGATGCTTCTCTTGGGTACTTAAAACAAAATATATCATATGAGGACAAAGTGACATTATACGACTTCTGTTTGGAAGAGTTTAAAGATGTTATTGAACTTGAACAACAATTAAGACATTACGAAAACGAAATTTCCCGTCATGCTGAAGAACCAGAAAAGCTCGAATCCATTATGAATGTCTATTCTCAATTAACCGATGAATTTAATGATATTAATGGATATGCTTATAAAAGTGAAGTTAGAGGTGTTCTCTTCGGACTAGGATTTAGTGAAGGTGATTTCTCTAGATCCATACATCAATTTAGTGGTGGTCAACAGTCTAGAATCAGTATCGCCAAATTACTTTTAAAAAGTCCAAATATCCTTTTATTAGATGAGCCAACAAATCATTTGGATATTGAGGCCGTTAGGTGGTTAGAAGGTTATCTGAAGAATTACCCAGGTACCATTATACTGATATCCCATGATCGTTATTTCTTGGATCAAGTGGTTACCAAAATGTTTGAAATCAACAACCATCAGTTATTGTCGAATCCAGGCAATTATTCTGAATTTGTCAGGTTTAAGAAGGTTCATTATCAAGCTTTGATGAAACAATTCGAGAATCAACAAAAATACATCAAAGAACAAGAGACCTTAATTACTAAATTTAAAGAACGTGGTACAGAAAAACTAGCGAAACGTGCAAGAAGTCGTGAAAAAAGATTGGATATGGTTGAAGAACTGGAACGACCAATTGATCTGGACGAACGTGCGAAACTCTCTTTTTCACCACAAATAAACAGTGGTACCGATGTCTTATTCGTAGAATCTTTGAAAAAACAATTTGGTGAAACGGTTATTTTTCAAAATGTGGATTTCAATATTTACAAAGGTGAAAAGATTGGTTTAATCGGTAGAAACGGTGTGGGTAAAACCACATTATTTAAAACAATCTTAGATGAATCATTTAAAACTGACGGTGAAATCACTTATGGTCACAATGTACATATGGGTTATTTTAGCCAAGACCAGATGGAATACAATCCTGATAACAACCTCATTCAGGAAATTTCAGATGCCAATCCGCTTTTAACAGAAACAACAATCAGAACGCTTCTCGGTTCTTTCCTTTTTAAAGGCGATGATGTCTTTAAAAGAATGGAGAATTTAAGTGGTGGTGAAAAAAGTCGTATGAGTTTGCTGAAACTGATGTTATCAAAAGCAAACCTGCTTCTACTGGATGAGCCTACGAATCATCTAGATATTACTTCTAAAGAAGCACTTGAAGATGCATTAGAAAGTTATGATGGTACTATTCTCTCAATATCTCATGATAGATACTATCTGAACAAAATATCAACAAAGATTATTGAATTAACACCTGAAGGTGTTAATGAGTATCTGGGAAATTATGATTATTATCAAAGCAAAAAAGAAATGCAGTCTTCATTGGATCAACCTTTTGAAGAAGAAAAACTGACAAAAACACAAATAAGAGATATAAGAAAAAAAGAAAAAGAAGAACAACGACAAATCAAAATTCAGAAACAAACTTTCGAGTTACTTGAAAAATCAATACATGAACTAGAAGATAAAATTGAGGCAAATGAAGCACTTATGTGTGAAGAATCTGTTTATTCTGATCCTGTGAAATCAAAAGCATTGCATAATGAGATAAATACTCTTAAAATAGAGTTAGAACAAAAATATGAGGAATGGGAAACATTCGTTTAAAGGAGAAAAAAATGTTTGATAAAGTAAAGAAAATTGTTGAGTATCAACTAGATCTAAAAGACACATCTATTATTACTAGAGAAACGAGATTAAGAGAAGATCTGAAAGTAGATTCTTTAGACGCTGCAGAAATAATTTTGGCTATTGAAGATCAACTAAATGTAGAAATTCCAGATGAGTTAATGATGAATGCTAAAACAGTTGGCGAAATCATATCTTACCTAGAAGAAAACTATTAATAATAAAAAGTCCGTAAAGGACTTTTTTTATTGGTCTTTTAAATTAATCTATGCATAAATAAAAGCCCAATTGGGCTTTTATTAGTTGACAGAATATTCATTTCCACAATTTTATGTATACCATTTTTTTTTATCTTTTAAACATTTTTTTCCGAAAAAATGGGTTTTCCACAGAAAAAGTGATTCATACACAAACTTATCCACAAGGGATTCGTTGATTTATTAACTCATTATAAAAGTTATACACATTATCCACAGTTTTATCCCCACAAAGTTAGTATAATATTATAATCAAAAAGTGCGCATTTTTGGTTGACATAATATTTATTGCCCAAGTTTTAAATTAGATATAGCATTCAAAGTCTGGTCTGCGAAGTGTGAATTTTTATACTCAAAATATCCAGCGCTACCGATCATAGCTGCATTATCTGTACATAAAATAATTGGAGGATATTTGAACTTTATATCTTTATTTTTAAGTTGCTCTTCAAACTCCAAACGTAAACCTGAATTGGCCGCAACACCACCTGCTAAAACAATGGTGTCAACACCTACTTGTTCAGTCGCTAGAATCACCTTCTTAGCAATGACTTCTACAACAGCTTTTTGAAAAGAGGCAGCGACATCTTTAGGTATAATTTCTAAATTCTTCTGTTTCTGTTGATTCAAATAATTAAGTACAGCTGATTTAATCCCACTGAAACTGAAATCTAAGCTATCCTTTTCCAAATAGACTCTTGGAAAATTAATTGCTTTAGGATCACCTTCTTTAGCAAGTTTGTCTATTAAAGGACCTCCAGGATAACCTAATCCCATAGACCTTGCCACTTTATCAAACGCTTCACCCGCAGCATCATCTCTTGTTTTACCCAAGATTTCATATGATCCATAATCTTTTACATGTACTATATGTGTATGGCCACCTGATACAACTAAACTTATAAATGGTGGTTCTAATTCTTTATGAGCTATAAAGTTAGCACAGATATGACCTTCAATATGATTCACAGGAATCAAAGGCTTATCAAGTGTATAACACAATCCCTTAGCATAAGAAACACCAACCAATAAGGCGCCTACCAGTCCAGGTCCATATGTTACTGCTATACCATCTATATCGTCAAATGTCATATTTGCTTCATCCAGCGCTTCATCTACAACCTGGCTTATCTTTTCAACATGATTTCTTGAAGCGACTTCAGGGACAACACCACCGAATTTCTTATGAATATCAATCTGTGAATAAATCATATTACTGCGTACTTCTCTTCCATTTATCACAACTGCAGCAGATGTTTCATCACAACTTGTTTCAATACTTAATATCGTTACATCTTTCATAATACACCTTCTTTCTAACAAAATTCATTATATCACTTATTATTCAAAAAAGGAATAAACCTAGCAATTACGCTAGGTCTAGAGATGATTTATGTTGATACAACCATGTTAAAACATCATAATTCTTTATCGCTAAATCCAAATAGTCATCTTGAGTTTTGAAATATGCAATAAAGATCATTTGAATCGAATAAATAACATAAGGAATGCTCTTAAACTCATCCTCTGTCAAATTGACTATATTATCATATCCTCCAATCAGGTCATTAAGAATATCAAACCAAGACTCCTTTTCTTTCATTTCAGCGAGAATCGATGTTGCCAAATAACAGATATCAAATAATCTGACATCCTTTTGTGTTAAAAAGAAATCACCATATCCCATCAATTCATTATCTTTAAAATAGATATTATGCAGGTGCATATTCCTGTGAATAATTGAAGTTGGAATCTTCTTAGAAAGTTTATCAAATGTATTGTACTCATCATAGAAAGTTGTATCCAAATCATCTTTATCGAGAGATAGAACAACATCTTTTGCCCAGTTATTAACTGTATCATAAGCATTAGATACATTTGCTGTAGAATCATCTAACTCAGCCATCAGTAAATGTAATTTTCCTACAGACTCTCCTAGTCTTCTTCTTACTTCTTTATCTGCTACAATCGAGTCGACATCATATGTTTTGTAATCAAACCTCTCTTTTACAACCATATAGTGACCATCCACTTCTAAATAGTACTCATCTGATTTATTCTTGATAAACTGAGGTGTTAAGATACCTTGTTTTGTCATTTCAGCTGAAATTCGTATGCTTTCTAAAATCTTATTGTAATTATGAGTCACCATCACTGTGTATGCATCCACTTGCCACATATCTTTTCTTTTTTGACGATTTTCACTATAAATAGGTTGAAGTGTCTGATCAACATCCCAATTTTTAAGTGCTTTTTTAATTTTTACTTCTGTAATCATAGGGTATTTTTCCTTTCCTAATAGAAAAACAACCGGTGCATGAATTTTTAAAGTCTTCAAACAGATTTTAGGCGATAAACCATATGTCTTTTGACAGGCTTTATAGAAACCTGAATAAGAATCAAAGCCATACTCAAATACCGCATCGATCAATAGTTTACCTTTTACCGCTTCATACAATACATGTTTAACACGTCTGTTAACGCTATACTGTTTGATTGATAATCCTACCTGTTCTGAAAACATCCTTGAAAAATGATGTACAGAATACATAACGTGATTTGCTACATCTTCAGGTGTAATCATTTCCTGCACGTGTTCTTCTATATACAATAAACTGCTGTTAATTAAACTAATATAATTCATGAATTCTTCCTTTCAGTACTAACTACAGTTTATCATGATTACTTTTCAAAAACATTTCCAAAAATGCTATAAAGACTGTGATTGCTCACAGCCTTTAATTTATCCATCTCTTAATAAGTTTGTTTTATTCATACCTTAATGCATCAATAGGATTTAATTTAGCCGCTTTATTAGCAGGCAATAGTCCAAATATCACACCAACAGAAGCAGAGAAAATCCAAGCGATTGCAATGGTTGGTAAGTCGGCCGAAGCTTGTAGATTAGCAAACTTCGAAATAATACTGGCGATACCAATACCGAATAATGTACCAATCATTCCACCGATCAAAGAGATAATGACTGCCTCTATTAAAAACTGAGACATAATCTCTTTATGAGTTGCTCCAAGTGCTTTTCTAATGCCAATTTCTCTTGTTCTTTCAGTAACTGATACCAACATTATATTCATAACACCAATACCCCCTACAAGAAGAGATATACCGGCTATAGCACTGATAACTGCTGTTAAGATACCCATAACCTTGTTGATTGACTCCAGCTCGTTCTCGGGTAGATAACTGTTATATTTTTCTTGCCCAACATTGTTATGTCTTCTCTCAATAAAAGTAATTAACTTATCTAGTAGTTCTTTAGAGTCTACATCTTCAGCGATGCTACCTTGAATGGTATAAACATAATCACCATAATTGCCTAATACTTCTGCATAGGTATAAGGAATATATACATCAAAAGATGATTCACCAAAGCCACCTAACATCGAAGATTTTTTCTCAAAAATACCAACAATATTAAAGTCGACCAGTTGACCGTTCGTTTCGATAGATACCAGTTCTCCAATAACATTTTTCCGACCAAAAACTTCTAACGCCATCTTATCACTGATAACTATGCTGCTTCTTTTTGTATCCACTTCATTTTTTAATAAAAATCGACCTTCTATCATATCAATGGCCTCTATAATAGGATAATCATCATCCACCCCATGGATAGAAACATTTGATCGTTTATTTTTATTGTTATTTGCTATAACAGAACCCGATTCATCGACTGTGATACTCAAGGCTGCAAGCTCTTCTTTAAAGGTTTCATCTAATGCATCAACATCATCATGGTTGAATATATCTCTTGATAAGACATCCTCACCCCAGTTCATATATAGGATAACCCTTTTAACTCCAAAACTCTCAAACTCTTTGCCGATAGCATTTTCTGTACCATTACCCAGAGCAACAACTGCAATAACAGATGATATACCAATAATTATCCCTAACATGGTTAACAGAGATCTTAATTTGTTTACCCAAATGGCATTAAGGGCAGTTCTAACACTTTCAAAGAAATTCATATGCCCTCCTATTCATTTATCCTAACATCACTAACGATTCTACCATCTATAAATTTGATGATACGTTTGGTTTGAGCGGCAATATCATCTTCATGTGTTACGATGATAACTGTTGCCCCCTCTTTATTAAGCTTTTTAAAGATTTCCATAATCTCTTGAGTTGAGACAGAATCTAGATTTCCAGTCGGCTCATCAGCTAAAATGATTGCAGGATTTGTCACCAAAGCTCTAGCAATGGCAACTCTCTGTTTCTGTCCACCTGATAATTCATTTGATTTATGATGAGTTCTATCTCCAAGACCTACTTTTTCAAGGGCCTCACGAGCCATATTTTTCCTTGCATCACCTTTTATTTTCCCATATATCAAAGGAATTTCTACATTGTGTATCGCAGGGACTCTAGACAATAAATTAAACGATTGAAAAACAAACCCAATCTTTTGATTTCTTATACGTGCTAATTTCATATCATCTAACTCTTCAACATTGATGCTGTCTAAAGCATAAGAGCCTTCTGAAGCTAAGTCCAAACATCCTAAAATATTCATCAATGTTGATTTTCCAGATCCAGAAGGACCTATTATTGATACAAATTCACCCTTTTTTATATGAAGATCAATACCTTGAAGCGCCTTAACCTGTATGGCACCAGTATCGTATACTTTCCATAAGTTTTCTATTTTTATCATTATTTCACTTCCGTTTCAACCACAGTCTTATCTGATGTGATCTCTTCATTCGGATTTAAAATCACATGATCATCTGCTTTAATTGTCTCTGTAATTGCTTGGAATTTAAACATCCCTTCAACACCACGTTCAATAATATGTTCAGTTATTTTACCCTCTGAAACTGTAAAAACTTTTTTATTGCCGTCTTTATCGATATACACCGCCTCATACGGTAATACCAAAGCGTTTTCTACATGTGCTGTTTCTATTTCTGTTTTCACTGAATAATTTGGTTTTAAACTGGTGTCTTCTGAAGTAATATTGATTTGAACTTCAATAACCATCTCTTGACTTGATCTCAAAACTTTACTTACCGCTCTTGATCCTATCGATGCGACTTCACCATCAAATTCAATGTCTTCCATGCCTTCTGCTTTAATGATAACAGATTGTCCGATTTCCAATTTATGAATATCGTACTGGCTGACATTAACATCAACTACCATTTGATTTAAATCCTCTATTTTATAAATAGGCGTTCCTGGGCTGATATAAGAGAGTAACTTAACATCTTCATATGTAATAACACCATTGATTGGACTCTTGATTTTCATGTCTTCCAATTGATTTTTTTGGTTCACCAGTGAATTCTCAAGAGATTGAATTCTTAATTCTTGAATCTTTATATCCGATGCTGAATTCTCATTGTTGTATTTACTTCTTGTTTCTTCAAATGAGTTCAATGCTTGTTTGTATATATTATAAGCTGAATCAACTGTTGATTGACTGTTCACACCAGCTTCTTGCAATTTCTTGGCATCTTCATAATCCTTCAGAGCTGAATCTTTTGATAACAAAGCATTCTTATACGCTGATTTATAATTATTTGAACCTTGATTGATAATTTGAACTAAATTTTCTTTAGCAATCTCAAGTTGAATTTCAGTTTCTGTTATTTGATTTAAAATATCACTTTGATCCAACTCACATAATACTTGACCTTTTTTTACCACATCGCCTTCTTTAACATAAATGGCTACTACTTCACCAGTTACTTTTGACGATATATCAAATGATGTTTTTGAAGATACAACACCAGTTGTATTCACATGTGATGTAATCGATTCACTAGTCACTTTTGAAGTGGTTACAAATAATGTTTCCTGGTCGTTACCTTTGTTCCCAAATACTATAGCTGCTCCGATAAATGCAATGATAGCAATAAACAACACTATTAAGATTAATCTCTTCTTCTTCATTTCAAGCTCCTTTAATTTACAGTTCAACCCACATAATTAAAGCATCTTCATTATTGTCTGTATAATATTTTGGTCTTACCCCAGCCACTTCAAATCCCATACGTTCGTAAAGTGTAATAGCCGCTACATTACTCTTTCTGACCTCTAATGTCATATGGTTTATTTCGTGATGGATGGCGGCGTTCATCATGCCTTGAACCAACTTTTTACCTAGACCTTTTTTCCGATGCTCTGGATGAATTGCAACATTTGTAATATGTCCTTCATCCATAATGTACCAAACACCACCATATCCAACAATCTCATTATTTTCTTCTATTACGATATAGTGTGCCAATTGATTCTTAACCAGTTCTGATTCAAATGCCTCTTTTGTCCATGGCACAGAAAAACAGGCTAGTTCTAATAACATAACCTGATCTAGATCTCCAACAGTCATTGAGCGTATCATTTCTGTTTCTCCTCATATTCTCTTTCAGCTTGTGACTTTCTTAAGTATGTCACATGTACATCATCATATTTCTTTTCATCCTCAGACAGCAGTGCCAATTCACATAAACTACCTGCAGAAGAAATATTCAAATGTTTTGGCGCAAACAAAGCTTTGTCTTCTAAAGTTTCTTTTATAAGGGTTTGATGTTTTGTGGCACCATCCCCAACAAACCAAGTATGATCAAAGTTTTTACAATGTTCTAGTAACTCGTTGATATGCAGCTGCTGATCTTCCATTGGCTCATCACCATAGATACCTGCAAATACAGTATCGCGCCGTGCATCCATTAATGCACAAACATGAGCACCTTGAAGGTTATACGCCAAGCTTTTTAGAGAAGAAATTTCTATGACAGGTTTACCTGCTCCATGCGCCAAAGCCTTTGCTGTTGTAACACCAATTCGGAGTCCTGTAAAAGATCCTGGTCCACATGCAACTGCTATACGGTCAATATCCTCAAAAGTATGATCTGTCTGTTTTAATAAAGATTCTACTAAAACCATTAACTTTTGAGAATGTGTCTTCTTATCATTTAGTGTCATTAAACCTATTAATTTATCATCATCCATTAAAGCGACAGATGCGACAGATGTTGCTGTATCAATGCCTAATATCTTCATAGCGCCTCCAATTTTTTTTCTAGCTCAGTTGTTGATCCCGTTATCTCAATGATTCTCGAGGTAAAATCCTCTCCCATCCTTAATCGTATCTTATAATGAGACGGAGGTATAAGTTCCGAAATCATATTTGCCCATTCAACTAGACAAATGCCTTCAGCATAAAAATACTCCTCATATCCAATTTCATACATCTCATCAATGTCATCTATTCGGTAGACATCAAAGTGATAGATTGGATATTTCCCCTCATATTCATTTACGATGGTATAACTCGGACTGGTTACATAATCTGTAACCCCTAAGGCACGAATAACGGATTTACTTAAAAATGTTTTTCCTGCGCCTAGATCTCCATCTAAACATATAAAATCCCCTGGACAAAGAATACTTGCTAGTTTCTCTCCAAAAGATGTTGTGGCTGCTTCATTATGACATATTAAACTAATCACTTGGATCTCCTTTTCATATAATATCTCTATTATACTATATAATTTATTAGAGAAGTTCAAGTGTTATCTAGGATGATTGTAACAAACACTTCTTAATATATTATTAAGACATAATTTTAAATTAATTAAATTTGTGATTAGCAACATAAAAAACAGCCTTTCAGCTGTTTTATTGTCTCTTTATATTATTTCTTGGCAAAAATATCAAGAACTCAGTTCCCACACCAGGATCACTAATGACATCAATTTTACCACGATGTTTATTGATAATAATATCATACGACATACTCAATCCTAATCCTAATCCCTCTCCAACAGGTTTTGTTGTATAAAACGGATTAAACAGACTGCTAATATGTTCATCATCAATACCAACACCATCATCTTTAAATGAAACAACAACATAACTATTCTCTACATATGTTTTTATATGTACTGAACCTATATCATCAGTATGTTTTTCATTGACAGCTTCTATTGAATTCAAGACTATATTTAATAACACTTGATTCACTTCACTACCATGTGCTTCTATGATACCAATATCCCCATATTCTACCTTTAAATCTACTTTATGTTCAATTCTATTTCTTGCTATTAAAAGTGTATCTTTTAAACCTTCATTAAGATCATATGAATCAAACAACTCACTTTTATCAATTCTAGAGAAATTTCTTAAACTCTTAACAATCTCAGTTACCCGATTAAGACCAATTGATGTTTCATTTAGTAAATCATCTATATCCTCGAATATATAGTCAAAATCTTCTTTCTCAAAATATTCATAAACTTTTCTCTGAATATCTTCTGGTGAATCATCAGACATGCTAATTGCATAAACTTCAACAAACTTACTCACATAATCCTTTAATACTGCAAAATTACTTGCAATGAATCCAAGTGGATTATTAATTTCATGAGCAACACCAGCAGCTAATTGACCAATACCAGCCATTTTTTCCTGCTGCATCAATTGAATATTGGCATCTGATATTTTAATTTTTTGTTCTTTAATTTCCTCGATATATTCTTTAGTTTCATTTTCTAATCTTTTTTGTCTAATGCTACTTTTTAACCTTGAAAGATATTCTACTTCTTCAATTGGTTTATGAATAAAATCTGTAGCTCCTAACTCAAAACATTTTTTAAAATAGTCTTTCTCCGAAACTGTAGAGTACATTAATACTTTTATCTCAGCTCTAGAGGGCACTTCTTTAATCTGCTTCAGGGTTTCAATTCCCCCCATTCCAGGCATTATAATATCTAATAATACTATATCAATATTATTAGAATCTATAATATCCAATGCTTCTTCTCCTGTTTCAGCAAAAAAAACATTTAGATCGATATGATTGCGCTCTACTAAGCTAGATGCAAGAACTCTATTCAGTTTTGAATCATCAACTATTAGTAAATTCATCTAATCCATCCTCTGTTACAGATAATTGCAATCTCACTTTAACAATAACATCAAGTTTTCTACCATTCTCTTTTATCTTGATATCACCACCAAACAGATTTAAAATACTTTTGTACAATTTAAAATTGTAGTACTCTATATCAAAAGTATTTATAACATTATTATTTAACTCAACTAAATACATCAAATCTACCGAATTCTGATCTCTTGTTATTTCTTTAGAAATTATCTTTATTGAAGTAATAAAATCCTTTGGTACCAAATCTTCTATGACACAAATAATAATCGGTTTAATATGCATGCCTCTGCCTTCGTAGAGGTTTTTACTTGATTCATCAACGCCGCGTTCAATTTTAATTCTGTAATCATCTTGTTTTAAGACCAATTCCACTTCATTAATAATTCTAGCTGGTTCGTAATATATCTCATTTTTTTTAATCTCTTTTAAGTACAACTCACCAAAATTTTTATATTGATCTAGGAGACAGGTATGTTCATTCATAGTCAGATCATCATCACCCAGTTGTTCTTTCACTATTTTGAAAAGTACTTGGTGATAAATTCTGATTAAGTCATATCCCATTTCTTTTGTATTTACTTTTGTTGTCATCGTTTTAAATATATTTTTGTAAGCTTCATTCTTAGATTCAAGGTTCGCTGTTTTAAACTTCATTTCCTTCTTAAAATTTGAATAATCTAGAGCTTCTTCTATAATTGGAATTAACTCTTTATTAAGGTCAAAAGGCTTTGCAATATACTTGAATATATTTGTCTGGTTTACAGTAGCAATGAGTTGCTGTAATTGTGCATATCCAGAAATAATTCCTTTGATAATATCAGGATACCTCTCCTCAACGTTTTTTAACAATTCCAATCCATTCATTTCAGGCATTTTCATATCAGAGAAAAGAACATCTATATCGATCTTTTCCAAAATTTTTAACGCTTCTCTACCACTATTGGCGTAATAACAGTCGAAGTCACTATTTCTTAATCCTCTTTTCATAGAATTTAAGATTAATTGTTCATCGTCAACAAATAATACTTTCCCCATAATCTCTCCTAGTCTATTTCTGCTATTAAAGCTTCTATATCCTCAACAGATATTCCCAAAGTACTGAAAACAGTTTTATCCAAATAACTATGAGCATTGTCTAAAGACATCAGTTTTAATGAGTAATAGTTTGCTAGATGAACAACTGCAACCAACTCATGATTAACTATTCTTTCGTCATGTGGTCTATGATGATACATTGCAGCTTCAACATATGCATGAGGTAATTCCCACCAATTGAGCAAATAAGCTCCGATATCCTGATGTGTCACATTATAAACATCCAACTCCAAATTGACTAAATTATTTTCCCCGTCATCAGCTTTATTTATAATCTCTTTATATGAGTCATTATAGAATATATGCAGTATCACTTTCCCAATATCATGTAATAGCCCAGCTGAACCATAAATAGTTGGTATTTTCTTATGAAGCAATTTTTCATATATCAAAAGAGTTAACTTGTTTGTGTTAATAGAATGCGTCCACATTTTATCAAGACTTTCCATATCCTCTTTACTGCCCTGGAAAATTGAACTAGCCAAAACCATACTTTTTAAGTTATTTAATCCAATACTCATTATCGCTTCAGAAATACTACCCGTTTTTCGTCCATAGAATGCTGAATTGGCTAACCTAAGGACTTTTGACGAAATCGCTTGATCTATTTCTACTAGTTTGCCAACCTCTTCTATATTAGCATCTTTATCGATCAATGCCTTTAAGTCTTGATAAAGCTTAGGTAGTACTGGTAAAGAATCCAGATTATTTATCAGCTCAAGCAATTTATTGTTCGTCAAGACATCTTCAAATTCTAAAATCCGATTGATATTTTTTTTAAGTTCAAAATTATCCCATGGTTTAAACAAATATATTTTGGCAATATTCTTCTCAATTAATTTATAAATTGTTTTACTTTCTGTGAAACCACTTAAAGCAACACGCAACACCTTTGGATATTTGTCTTTCACAATTGATAACAGTTCAAAACCATCCATATCGGGCATTCGAATATCTGTTACAATTAAATCAATTTCATGCTGTTCTAAATGTAGTAACGCCTCAGCCCCACTATTCATGTAAACAGACTCAAAAGGTTGATTCTTCATCAAGCGTTTCAGTGACTTTAATATAAAACTTTCATCATCAACAAACATAACAACTTTATTCATATCTACCTCAATTATCTACTATACTACTCTCAAACTCAAATAAAAATTTTAAAACATTTTTGGGATTTGAGAATATGATATTTTAACTCATTACACAAACAAGTTAATCTCAGTAAAATTCTGATCCTATTGGTCTAAACCAGACAATTTTAATGAACTTATGTTTCTATTTTGAAACTTCTGTTACAAAAAGGAACAGCTCTAATCACGATTGCTTTTATAGTTAACAAATTTTATTCACCTCTTTTCAATGAAATCAATTGAAAACTAAGTACGTCCACTCAATCTTTACTCCGAATTAATATCAGTTGTCAATTCGACTAATGATTAAAGTCTAGATGATTGGCAATTTAATTTTAAATACCGTACCTTTATTTAGTACTGATTCACAAAGAATTAGACCATTATGATCTTCTTCAATGATTTGTCTTGAGACACTTAATCCTAAACCACTACCGATACCTTCTTTTTTTGTAGTAAAAAGCGGTTCGAATATTCTCTCTATGGTTTCAGTTGACATACCACAACCATCATCACTTATCTGTATCATAATTTCCTTGTTTAGATTTATTAGTTCAATCGTAATCGTCCCCAGCTCATTTTTGTTTGAACTTTCAATTGCATGAGCAGCATTAATGATAAAATTCATAAATACTTGCTTTAACTTTGAAGCAAATCCATAAATTTCATACTTCTTATCTTCTAAATATTTCAGTCTAACATTTGCATGGTATTTGTATTCATTTTTAGCTAAAATAAGCACTGTTTTTATCTCATCAACTAAATCAACCAATGCTTTTTCCTCTACTGAACCTTTGAAAATATACTTTTTTAGACCTTCTGCAATATCTTTTATTTGTGTTACACCTTTATCTATATCTAAGAAAGCATCATGTAAATCAATGACATCCTCTTTTACTAAATTCTCAAAATCTTCGAACTGTTCAATGATATATTTAATATTTCCTTGTATAAACGACAAAGGATTGTTTATTTCATGCATGATTCCAGATGAAAGAAGTCCTAATGATGCAACTTTATCCTGTTCAAATAATTTATTCTTCAAGTTTAAGTTTAAGTTTTTCAATTCTTTTTCTTTTGTCGTATCAGTTTGAATGCATACAAACCCTGTAATACTACTATTCTCCTTTACAGGATATATTGTTTGGTCAACCCAATAAAAGCCACCATCTTTTCTTCTATTGTGAAATTCGCCTTCCCAAACATGTCCACTTTTAATGGTATACCATAACTTTTGATAATAATCATCGGCCAACTCATGAGACGATACAATACTCATATTCGCTCCCATGACATCTTCTTTTGAATAACCCGATACTTGCGTGAAAATTTCGTTTACATATTCTATATTGGCATCACCATCAGTCATCATAATAATGGACTTGCTTTGATCTATTGCTTTGTTAACTCTACTCAATTCTCTATTTCGTTTTATGCCTTCTGTAATATCATTAACGATACAAATGAATTGATGTGTTTGCTCTAATTCATCAAAAGCGGTATTTACATGCCATCTACAGATGATAACCTTTTGATCCGATGTTATATTTTCAAGAACCATTTCAGCTTGACCTTGGTTTAAAGCCTGGCTAAATAAGGCATTCATATCTTTTAATTGGTCTTCATTGGACAATAACTTGATAACATTCTGGTCCTTTGTGTTTATTAACTTAACACCAAAAATATTTTCGCAAGATATGTTCCATTTTTTAACTGCGAAATTCTCTGCTATAATCATCATCCCTGACGGTGCTTCATCAAATGCCTGAAGATATGAGTTGGATAATCCCAATAGTTCCATCTCATTTTCTTCTAAATTGTCAATGAACTCAATATATAATCTAAATACATCTTCTTCTTTTTTCTTATTTACTGCACAAGTGACTTTGCTATAAGTATGATCATAATTTGTCAGTTGTAGCATGATTGCTCTGAAGCCTAAATCTCCTTTTGCATTATTGATGAATTTCTTGAAAGTTTTTTTAAACTGAGCTGGAATCATATCCAATATGGACAACTCAACAAAGCTATCGAAGTCATAACCTAAAGCTTCAGCTAAAGCAACATTTGGTGTTATTAACTTATATAGATTATTAATGTCTTGCATAATAATTCTGCCATGATTATAAAACTTTTTAGAACTAATCTCATGAGATAACAACTCAGTCACAGTCTTTTGTACATGAGTATTTAACTTATCATGATTATCTAGTAAATTTCGAACCGCCTCTGGTTTTGAGAATATATAACCTTGAATAATGTAACACTTTCTAGAATATAAGAATTCCAATTGTTCAATTTGCTCTATACCTTCAGCTATGACTTTAATATTTAAGTTATTACACATACTGATGATTGCTTTTAATATTAAAATATCATCTACGTTTTCTGTTAAACTCGTTATGAAACTTTTATCTATTTTGACGTATTGGATACCAATATTCCTAATTCTTTCAAATGAGGAGTAGCCCTTTCCAAAATCATCAATGGCTAATAAAAATCCCAGTTCTTTTAACTCATCAATTGCAAAATTCATATGATTTGTCGTTGGATCTTCGGTTATTTCAAACACTATTTTTTTGACATCTATATCATCTTTTTCCTTTAAAATATGCTCAATTAGCAACTTGCTTGCTATAGTTTTTGTAGATAAATTAATATGAAAAATTAAATTCCGAAGGTCTTTATGATGATTTTTAATGAAATCAAATGTTTCTTTAATCACCCATAAATCTATACTAACAATTTCACCAGTTAATTCTGCATACGGAATAAACTCATCTGGCATAATCATGCCATGTGTCGGATGATTCCATCTCAGCAGTATTTCATATCCTTCTATCGCATTATCTTCTATATTAATTATCCCTTGAGCATACAATTCGAATTCCGAACTCTCTATCGCTTTTTTTATGCCATTCTTTATCTCAAGTGCTCTAGAATAACTCGTCTTATTTGAATAAGTGTGTATAACATTGAATTCGTACGGATCAAACGAACCCATAATATCTTTCAAAGAATCTAATTGATTTTCAGAATAAACATCATAATCCGATATACCGATACGACACTTACAATCTCCATCATCAGACTTATATTGATCAAAATGTTCTAAAAAAATACTCAGAGCAACATAAATATCAGATAATTTATCTTCTGTATATACTAAGACTGAATTACCAACTTCAATTGATTTATAAACTAATTTTCGTATTTCAAAATCCTCATGCAAAACTGTATTAACAAACATCAGGTATTTTTGGAAAACCTCTTTTCTTTCGACATCTAAGAAGAGTTCTATTTTAACTAAATGACCTTTATCAAATTTTTTGAATCCTATTAACTTGTCATAAGTAAGTTCTTGTTTTTGAAATGAGTAATAACATTGTGGCTTAAATACCAATATTGAGTATGCGTCACTTGCATAATTAAATTTACTTCTAACAACATTTACCGGAATAAAAATATCCTTTGAAGTATTATATAATTTAGCATTAAATTCACTTTTATATATAAGAAATGGATTATCTATCATAAGTATATCTTCAATAGACAAACTTTTAGTCACATTGCTATCTATCTCTATCAATTTATTGAATGCGATACTACTCTCAACAATTCTATCCAATTCTGTATCCGAATGTTTTACAATACATACGGCATCATCCACATTCTTAAATATATCAAAAATGTTACGATCATTTTCTTGTGATTTTTCATCTACCTTACTTATAACAGAGAATAAAAGATCTTTACCTCCTATCATAATCTGGTAATTGATCACATTAACTTTTATGATGGTTTGGTTTTTTAGTTTGTGCGTAAAAATAAAGTGATTTCTATTTTCTCTCTTCGCTTCCGATAACTCAAATAAAACTTCGTTATCGGTAAATGTATTTATATCGGATATATTCATTCCCATCATTTCATCAGAGGTGTAACCATAAAAATCACACGCCGATTTATTAATATACACAAGTTCGCCATTACTATCTTGTAGTAATATTGAAGCAGGATGGTTTTCAATCATTTCTCTATACATAGAATTTTTAAATTTCATTTTCCACTCTCATTTCACATTCGCAACCTATATAAGACACTAGTATCCAACGATTTGCCTATCATTAATGCTAGTTTAACTAAATCTAATTATGATTA
>Ga0209379_10000722_pt1 | contig 24493 bp, 24 predicted proteins | sample tdDd001_FD_187124 | JGI IMG/M metagenome (GOLD analysis project Ga0209379, IMG submission 187124) | Marine sediment microbial communities from the Atlantic coast under amendment with organic carbon and nitrate - tdDd00.1 (SPAdes)... | ecosystem: Environmental > Aquatic > Marine > Coastal >...
CAACTGTTGGTGCAGCAGCACAACTACAAGAGGATAAAGAGTTGGAAATGGCAACTGTTAATGCGGAAGTGATTAATGTTACTGCGAAACTTAACAAAGATAATGTTGCATATACGACAGTAGAAACTGAAATGCAAACTTGGGCTGGCGATAATGGCTTGACATTTGCTATAGTTCCTGAAAAAGGTTTAATACTTAAAGCAGCTGACTTTAATGCACGTAAAGCTACATTGGAAAATGATACGATTGCGCCTTATACTGCTATGATTGCAGCTAAAACAATTTTAGATGCGGCTCTTCCAACGGATGCAGGTTATAATGTGTTAGTTGAAACTTACAATAATGCAAAAGTTGTATTTGATGCAGAGAAAGCGGAGTATAACGCATTTACAGAAGCATTGTTTAATGCTAAAGTAACTACATTCAACGCGCAGTATATTGCTAATAATACGATGAATACCACTGTTGGTGATCAACTTTCTGCATTAGGAGCTAAGATAGCTGCTCTTAATAATGAAATTACTGAGTTACAAGCTTTGGCATTTGTAATTGATGCTGCTGTTGAAGTTGGTTCTGAGGGTGTTAAAGAACATTTGGAAGAGCTTATTGAAAATAAACAAGAAGAGATTGCTGATTTAGGTGTTGAGATTATCGGTGCTAAAGCTGATGTTGAACATGCTAAAGCTGGTTCTTTTGATTTTGATGGTACTATCAACGAAATGGAGCTTGAAATTGCTGAGATAGAAGTTGAAATTGCGAAATTGGAAGCTTTAGTAGTTGCTGCTAAAGGTCGTCTTGATGTTGCAGAAGAAGGATACAAAACTTTACTTGAAGATTAGTAGGGATTAATATAAAAGGAAGCTCCTTCATGATGAAGGACTTCCTTTGGAATTCAAAATTCAAAATATAGAGTTATGTATAGAAAAATTATTTCTTTGATTTCCGTATCGCTTCTATTGAGTACAGCAGTTTTAGCTCAAGATAATTCATCTGATAATTTATCTTTTGTACCTAAAAAAGGTAATTTCACGCTTTCTGTTGTATTGGGTAAAAATGATGCATCTAATATTAACCCATCTGTTCTGCCTAATTATTCGATCTATAATTCCGATGGAGTTGTGACTCGATTAGGAGCAGATCATAATTTCTCGGTAAAAGAACCTGCTTCTATTACTAATTTAGCTGGTATAGCCTTAAATTATTTTATTACAGATAAAATCTCTTTAAGTTTATTAGGATCATATGGTTATAAGTTTTCTCCTGCCGAAGATGCCTTCTCAGGAGTTGATGCTTTATATGGTAATAATGAGATTATGGGGTCAGAAATTCCTGCAATTCAAGGATCTCCTGAAACTAAAAATCATGAAATGTACGTATCGGTAGGTGCTAATTATCATTTCAGAGATATAGCGGGTAATCAAGTTTTAAAAAATGTTGATTTTTATGTTGGTGGTCGTTTCAATTTTGGTTATGAGCGTCTTGAAAAGAATCAAATATCTTGGTTAGAAAATGGAGATAATGGTTATATCGTCAATTCTGGTGGATCTGGAGTAGCTACGGCTGAAGCTTTAGCTTTTGGAGGGGCTATAGTTGGTGGTGTTGATTATTACTTTACTCAGTCTTTGTTTATTGGAGCTGAAGTAAACGCTTTCAATTTCATGTATCAACATTCTGAAATTGTAAAAATGCCAGGAGTACAGGGAGCGGATACGCATACAACATTCGCCAATGTATTTTCATTTCCTCGCTTAAAGATTGGATTTAAAATCTTTTAGTTTGGTCTAAATATTTTAAAGTATCAATGATAATACACAGTTTACTTTATTGAACTATAGATGCTTATTTGGATCTTACAAGTCGATTGGGTAATGGTTTTTTCAAAAGTATATTTATATGTTTAATTCCCGGTTTCATCATATTATGAAATCGGGAAAAATGGTTTAAAGCAATGAATAGGATTCCTGTTCTCGTAATTGATGAAGATAAAAGTGCTGTTGATATACTAGTACATTCATTAAGGAGCAATTGTAGTGATTTTGATGTTGTTGCCAGCTCAACCTCTGTTGATGAAATAGAAGGCTTATTGGATTTTTACAGACCTCATATTGTATTTATTGATTTTAGGCTTGCTAAGAAAATTCATTTTAATCAGAGTGAAAGAAATGAATTTTTATTTGAAACGGTTGTTTTAATAAAAAGTGATGATTTATTGGTCAATAATTTTTTTGGTTTACACTATATTAAAAAACCATTTCGTTCAGATGAGCTTATTGAGATCACTTTACGACTAAAAAATAAATTTTTATTTTACTTCACAGAACAATCTAATACATTGATTACAAAAGAGAATGATCTTAGATTGATGTTACCTGACACTCTTGGGTTTAAATTGGTCAATATAGACGATCTTGTGCGTTGTGAAGCGGATGGATGTTATACTAAGTTCTATTTTAATAATGGCAAGCGAATGATTATTTCAAAACCTTTGTCAAATTTTATCGATCAGTTGCCCAGGGATGTTTTTTGCAGGGTTCATAGTAAACATTTGGTTAATCTGAATTTTGTTCAAGAATATATTAAAGGAAGAGGAGGTAAAATTCGACTTCAGGATGATACACATATTGATGTTTCTGAACGGAAGAAGAAAGAGTTTATTGAAAAGTTAAAAAAAATTGCATATTCTCTTTCTTAATTTTAATGTGAGGAATAGTTTATAGTACAACTGTGTTTTGATTTACTAAGTTGTCATTATTAGATCTGGAATAAGAACTTAAAAAAAAGCATTAGTCCTCTGTTATAATATTAGATAAAATTTATAGATTTTGATAATGCTCTACGTACTTTATAGTATTTTATAAGTCTTGTAAGGTGTAATTCTAACGTAATTATATTTCAGTACCACACAACTGAAATTCCCAAAAGCCATTGTTCATATAGGGAGCGATGGCTTTTTTATGTTGTGGTGCATGTAGTGTTGAAGTAGCGTTTGATAAAAAGAAATAGTATCATGTAGTTTGCTGGTTATTTGCATCTAATCCAAATTCTCTTATAAATTTATATTGTAAGGCTGTATTTAATTAATCGCTAAATTAATAAGATATTCATTTTAAACACCATGGGGGATTTTTCACTTTATTACACACTTGTTGGTTTTTGATGCGCATATGTTTAGTAAGTGTTGTTTGTTGTTAATAATAATATACTTTTGCGTAAAATAAAAAAAAACTCCGTATTTACATTTCTACATGTAAATTGGGATTAAAAAATAAGAGTATTATGATGCTGAAATTTTTATTCTTAGCCATGCTCGCACTAACTCATATTGCTTGTGAACCTTTCTCTGAGTCTAAATCTGCTGCTTCAATACGTGCTATAAAAGCCGAGTATATTAAGGTCCAGATGGCAAAAGAAAATGTCAATTCAGCTTTTAGAAATACTGAAACCATAGCGAGAGAGTTAACAAGGATTATGGAGGAGGCAGCAAATAGGTCTGCTATGCGAAAAATTGTAAGTGATTTAGAGCTTGCCATGCTAAACGTTGATAACTTGAAGTTAGAAATGGAAGCAGCCCTAATTGATCAAAAAAGTTTTGTAACAAGTTCCCAAAATGTGGCTTTAGCGAATGCTTATAAAGCTTATGTTGATTCTTATACGATATGGAACCTTGCCACGAAGAAATTATTAACCAATAAGAGTGAGTTAACTAAAGCTAGCGTTGAGTTAGCTGTGATTAAAGTATTGTCGAGAGAAGAAATTATTGCTTTTTTGCAAAGTAAAGTAGTTAAACTTGAGGTTGAATTAGTGAAAGAAAAACAGATTTTAAATGATTATAAAAACATAGATATTCCAGAAGGAACCGTTGCGCAATTGTTGGAAGAATGTGAATTATTAGTTAAAAAGTTAGATGTGAAAGTAGGTAAGTTACAGGCAGAAACTTTGGTAGATCAAGAATCATTTGATATTGTAAAGAATGAAATGATTAGTTGGTCTGATAATTATGGCTCTAACTTTAGTAACCGTATAGATGCATTGGTTGCGGATACTCTTACTATTTACGACAATACAACTTTTTCTAAAACAGCTTCAAATACCGTAGATATTGAAGATTCCAGTTATAAGGTTTTCGTAGACTCTTCGCTAGATACAAAAGTGAATGCAATTAGTAGCCAATATTTGGCGTGGTGTAGTATGAATAAAGTTTTACGAAATGAAATGAGTGTAGTAAGTGTTAAAAAGACTATTCTTACGTCTGAAATTAATGAGTTGAGTTATTTACAATTCTTATTACTTGCAGATGCAAAAATTGGAGTTGAGGCTATAAAGAAAAAATTGGAAGAGCTTATTGATAATAAATCCAATACAGTTACAGATCTAGCGATAAGAGTAACTAAGGCTAAAGGAATGCTTGCAAATGCTCAATCTGGTTCTTATTCAGACGTTGCGATGTTGAACGATCTGCTCAATGATTTGGAGTATAATGTGACTAAATTAGAAGCGGATGTTATAAGATCCGAAGTTGAGGTAACTGCAGCTAAAAGTAGTCTTGATATTACCGAGGAGTCTTATCGAGAAATAATTGAAACTTAGTCTTAATTATTATAGCAGAAAGTTTTCATAGGGCAGAATTTCTTAAATAATTATAACGGAGCTTTTATCGAGAGGCTATTTATTTTCGAATGTTTCCTATTTATGCACAGCCTTGACCAGTATATTTGTTTTTTTCTGTTTGTATGTCTAGTTCAGAACATGTTGAGTGTGTTGTTCTTTCTAAAAAGATTACTTTATTTAAAGCTATTTTCTGGACGAGACAAAATTAAAAATAAAGGCATCGCTCTATTATAGAACGATGCCTTTATTTTTTATATGAATTTCTTATTAATCGAACATGAACTTATCTGTAAAAGCAGGTTCAAGATCACTTAACCAAAGTGCTTTATCGTTGAATTTAGCAAAGAATGGTTGTCCAACCCATTGTGAGTTACGTCCTTGTAAAAAGTTAAGAGCATATTGTTTTTCGCCATTAATCTCAGTTATACCCAAAACTTGAACTTTACCAGGATTAGCAGACATAACTGGTCCACGAACAGTACGACAAATACCACTCACCTGAGAGTAAGCATCGCGGAAAATATGCCAAGCTTCTTCAAGTGTTAATCCGAAGTATTCTTGTGCACCAGTTTCTCTAGCCATAAACATATAGTATGGAATCATACCCATATCTACTTGTTTGCGCCACATATTTGCCCACATGTCAGCATCATCATTCAAATGCTTCAATAGTGGCGATTGTGTACGAATAACAGCACCCGTTTCGCGAATCGCTTTTGTCGCATTAGTTACGGCAGCAGTCTTTAATTCGCTAAGATGATTGAAGTGAGCCATAAAAGACAGGCTTAGACCAGCATCTGTAATTGATTTAAATACGTCTAGAAGTTCCTGAGCATCGTTGTCATGGGTGTAACGGTATGGCCAGTAAGCTAAAGTTTTTGATCCAATTCTAATGGTTTTTAAATTTGGTAAATCAGCTTCAAGAATCGCATCGATATAAATTTTGAAAACCTTCGATTTCATTACCATTGGATCACCACCAGTGAATAATAAATCGGTAATTTCGTCGTGTTCTTGTAAATAGGCAATGACTAGATCTATTTCTTTCATGGCAAATTTTAAACCTTCCAATCCAGTAAATTGTGGCCATCGGAAACAGAAAGTACAGTAGGCATGGCAAGTTTGTCCCTGAGTAGGAAAAAACAACATGGTTTCGTTGTACTTGTGCTGAGCTCCCATCAGTTTTTCACCATTCAATTCAGGAACATTATGTGCCTGTCCTGATGGGTTTGGGTTTAAAGTTAACCTGATTTCGTTTGATGCTTTTGTAATCTCTTTTTGAGTGGCTTTAGCTTGGATTAGTTGAGCCATTTTATCGAAATACTTTGTCGAAAGCATGCCTTTCTGAGGAAAGGTTAAACGGAAAATTGGATCTTCGCTGAAGTTATCCCAATCTATCAACTCATCAATCACATAGTTGTTTACCTTAAAGGGAAAAATTTCCCCCAAAACCTCAATATCGAATATCTGTGCAGCACTTAATTTCTGCATTTGTGTGATATTCTTAAAGGTCTTTTGTGTATAAACTTTATACTTCATCGAAAAAAATATGTTTTAGTTGTAAACTTATTAATACATATCAGTCAGACAGGTGACTGCAAGTGTTATGCAATCAGGTTCTTAATATCTGAATCCACTTCAAAAAGATTATCTTCATGGCTCAAGCAATGTACTGAGCGCAGAATAAAGGATCTGTAATCCTGTGGTTAAGGACAAAGTCCGACTATTCCAAGAATGCTATTCCTGAAAACAATCTCAAAAAGCTATCAGTAAAAACAATAGTGAAGATATATGTCCTTTATATTAGGACGAATATATTTCAGTAAGGTTCCGATCTTTAACACGGAAGGGGAATTATTTCCTATAATAAATATCAACGAATGTGAATAAGGAAGATGATAATTCCGTGAATCAATAATAGCTAGCCGCGAATGTACTATTTTTGTAGGCTTTAAACAAATATAGCAGTGAGCTTTACATTAAAATAAAAGACCTGTCTTTCTTTTAATATATTGCATGAGTGCCTGATAAAGATTACTTTTGCTGAAAATCAGGAATTCAGCTCTAATAGGAACATCTCTTTAGAGTTAAATTGATCTGAATTAGATTTAGAAAAATTAAATAAAGGTATTGATGAATGGCATAATTTCCGTGGGTACCTTTTCCACTAGTTATCAAGAGTAAAATCTGATAGTCTTATTAAAAATTCATGAAGCGAACAGATATAGAGTTAATGGCCCCTGTTGGATCTTACGAATCCTTAATGGCCGCTATTCAGGGAGGAGCCAATTCAATTTATTTTGGTATAGAGCAGTTGAACATGCGCGCACGATCATCTAATAATTTCACTAAAGATGATTTGCGAGAAATCGTTAAGATTTGTAAAGAAAATGAGGTGAAGACATATTTAACTGTTAATACGGTTTTGTATGATAATGAGATCAACTTACTGCATGAAGTTATAGATTCTGCTAAAGAAAACGGAGTTACTGCGGTTATTGCTGCTGACGTGGCTGCTATTTTATATGCACGCTCTATTGGTGTTGAAGTGCATATTTCAACTCAATGTAATATCACAAATATAGAGTCTGTAAAATTCTATTCCCAGTTTGCGGATGTTGTTGTTTTGGCTCGTGAGCTTAATTTGGATCAGGTGGCCAATATTTACCATCAAATCGTTAAGCAAGACGTTAGAGGCCCCAAAGGTGAATTGATACAAATAGAAATGTTTGCTCATGGTGCTTTGTGTATGGCAGTATCAGGAAAATGTTATTTGAGTTTGCACGAGAAATCATCTTCAGCAAACCGTGGGGCTTGCATGCAAACATGCAGAAAGGCCTATACCGTTACCGAAAAGGAAACAGGAAATGAATTGGAGATTGATAACCAATACATCATGTCCCCCAAGGATCTTTGTACCATTGGTTTTGTGAATAAATTGATAGATGCAGGAGTTCGTGTTCTTAAGTTTGAAGGACGAGCGCGCTCTCCAGAATATGTCAAAACCGTTCTAAGTTGTTATAATGAGGCTGTTGATGCCTATTTAGATGGTAGTTATGGTGAAGAAAAAATAGCTGTATGGAAAGAGCAGTTATCGACCGTTTTTAACCGTGGATTTTGGGATGGTTATTATATGGGGCAGAAAATTGGTGAGTGGAGTTCCGAATACGGTAATCGTGCAACCAAACGTAAAATGTTGATTGGTAAAGGAACCAATTATTTTCACAAGATTAAAGTGGCTGAATTCTTGTTAGAATCGCAAGAATTAAGCGTAGGAGATAAAATTTTGATAACAGGACCTACAACTGGAGTTGTTGAAACGACACTTGAGGAGATTCGTGTAGATTTAAAACCTGTGGAAAAAGCGGTAAAAGGAGATAGCTTCTCGATTGCTTTAGATACAGTTATTCGTCGATCAGATAAACTTTATAAGATTGTTGACGTAAACGAAGACTTGCTTCAATAGAGAAAGACTTACAACTAACCACTAATATAAAACCGACCAATGAAAAGAATTGCATTAACATTACTAGCCTTAGTTTTCACGACTAGTTTATGGGCTAGTGATCATGAAGGGGATAGAACCCAAAAAGGACAAATGGCACCAGATTTTACCATTACGAATCTCGATGGTGAAGTTTTTAAACTTTCCGATATGAAGGGGAAAGTTGTATTGGTGAATTTTTTCGCAACATGGTGTGGGCCTTGTATGAAAGAGTTGCCCGAACTTGACAAACAAGTTTGGCCTCGATTTAAGAATGAGAATTTTAAGTTAATTTCTATTGGACGAGAGCATACAAATGCGGAATTGAAAAAGTTTAGATCTAAAAAGCAATATACTTTTCCGATTGCAGCAGATCCTAAGCGACAAATATATGCTAGATACGCTGAGAAGTTTATTCCAAGAAACTATATCATTGATAAAGAAGGGAAAATAATTTTCCAATCTAAAGGCTTTTCCCAGAAAGAACTTGATGAAATGATGATTATCATTGAGAAGGCTTTAAATAAGTAAATTAAAAAAATAAGATTTAGACTAACTCAACAGTAATGATACAATACAAAGGGAATTTACTTAAAATGCGCACGCAACTTAAGGATGTGATAACTTACGAATTACCAATTGGTGACGACTTAGTTGATATGAATACCTTAATTGGCAAAAAGTTGACTTGGACCTATCAGAACCAAATCAATTGTGTTCATTGTGGTAAAAAAACCAAAACGTCTTTCTTTCAAGGGCATTGTTATACCTGTTTCACAAGTCTACCTCAGACTGATGCAAGTATCATGAAGCCTGAGTTAGATGAAACACATTTAGGAATTTCTCGAGATATAGAATGGTCTAAGGAGAATTTTTTAAAACCACATTACGTTTATCTGGCTTTTTCAAGTAATTTAAAGGTTGGAGTAACGCGTGAAACGCAAATTCCAACCCGTTGGATAGACCAAGGAGCAGTTGGAGCTATAAAACTTGCCAAAACTCCCAACAGGCATATAGCTGGGATTATTGAGGTGGCTTTAAAAGCTCACTTTGCTGATAAAACCAATTGGAGAGCTATGCTTAAAAATGAGGGGGACGTTACAGTTGACTTAAAAGCAGAAAAGTCTAGAGCAGTTGAATTGTTACATCCCGAACTTCAACAATATATCTGTTCAGGAAATGAGGTATATGAATTCAACTATCCTGTTAGTCAATACCCTGATAAGGTAAATAGCATTAACTTTGATAAGCTTGATTCTTTTGAAGGCGAATTAAAAGGGATTAAAGGTCAATATCTCATGTTCGAAAATGGGAAAGTTATGAATATTCGAAAACACAACGGATATTTTGTTGAATTGAAAGTAGAATAGGAAAAAAACAAACAATTTGAAGCTAAAAAGATCAAATATCTTAATATCTTTGTGTTGAGTATTTAATGCTTAAAAAACAAAACACAATAAATATCCTTTACTAATCGTAAAATTCTGAAGTAAAATGGAAAATATAAACTGGAAAGAATTTGGTTTTGGTTATACTAAAACTGATTATAATGTGCGTTGTCACTATCGTGATGGAAAATGGGGCGAATTAGAAGTTTCTTCATCTGATCAAGTAAATGTGCATATTGCTGCAACAGGTTTACATTACGGACAACAAGCATTTGAAGGTTTAAAAGCATTTAGAGGTCCTGATGGGAAAGTAAGAGTATTCCGTATCGACGAGAATGGAAAACGTCTTCAGAATTCATCTAACGGTATCATGATGGCTGAAATGCCTCTTGAATTGTTCGAAGAAGCTGTAATTAAAGCAATCAAATTGAACGAAAGATGGGTGCCTCCATATGAATCTGGAGCTTCTCTTTATATTCGTCCGGTTCTTTTTGGAAATGGAGCTCAAGTTGGTGTTAGTCCAGCTTCTGACTATACATTTGCTGTATTTGTAATGCCAGTAGGACCATATTTCAAAGAAGGTTTTAAACCAACTGACTATGTTGTTTATCGTGAGTACGATCGTGCAGCACCTCAGGGAACAGGTACAATTAAAGTAGGTGGGAATTATGCAGCTTCATTAAGAGGTGGTTCTCGTGCACATGATGAAGGTTTCTCTGCTGTCTTGTTTTTAGATGCAAAAGAAAAGAAATACATTGATGAGTGTGGACCAGCAAACTTCTTTGGAATTAAGAATAATACCTATGTAACTCCAAAATCAAATTCAATTCTACCATCAATTACAAACAAAAGTTTGTGTCAGATTGCTGAAGATATGGGTATGTCTGTAGAGCGTAGACCAATTGAAGTTACCGAATTAGCTGACTTTACTGAAGCTGGTGCTTGTGGGACTGCTGCAGTAATTTCTCCAATCCGTAAAATTGTTGATGCTGATAACAATATTGACTATTTCTTTGGTGATGAAGCTGGAGAGACAAGCTTTAAATTATATGAAACTCTTCGCGGCATTCAGTATGGAACTGTTGAAGACAAGCATAACTGGAATACAATCATCGAATTTTAATTCGATCGAGATATAAAATAGGAGAGGGAGTTCATTTGAACTCCCTCTTTTTTATCTAAGTTGTTTTAGGAATAACTCCACGGCTAGCCAATATTCTTCACCGCCTGTTTGGTTTATCCACAATGCTCTTGAGCCATGGTATCCATTTTCCTCAGGAACAAATTGGATTTGATTTTTTGTGAGTTTATGCTTCGAAAGTAGTTCACTAAGAGCTTTAGCTTCGTATTTTGAGCTAGTTAGGAACATCGGTTTCTCAAAATCACTTAAAACATCTATTAAACTTCCTTTTTTATCAGCCATATAGTTTCCAGGACTGAAAGAAAGAACGGCACTGACTTCATCCATTTCAGCAGCCAAATACAAAGCTAATGTCGAAGAGTAGGAACTTCCCCATAGAATAACTTCTGAATTAAATTTTTTGTTTAGATAAAGAATGGCAGCTTTTATATCAGGCTCAGCGTCAATGTAATCAACACCTTTGTTAAGCTCTCTTGCTCTCAAATGAGTAAGATTTTGTTTGTCACCAATTGGTCCTCCAGAGCGTTGATCGATAGCCATGCAATTGAATCCCATCTTATTTAGGCGTTCGGCTATGCCTGCATATTCAAACTTATTGAACCGAGCCTGGTGGCAAAGTAGAATAAAGGGTGAACTGTCGTCTATCTGATAAAGATGGGCTGATACTTTAAGAGAGTCAAGGGAATAAAATTCGACAAGTTCTGGTTTGTTTTTTTCTTTGGAACAGCAGGTTTTACTTGCTTTTTTTTCGTCGATTGATGAGCACGATGTCACCAGGATTAAGCTGATAGTGAGTAGGCTTAAGAGTCTGATCATTTAAGTCGTAATTAAGTGTGAATGTAAATGTTGAGTTATTTTGCTTGAGTCAATTCATATCGATGTAAATGGGATGTGGCAGTTGCTTCAATTTCGATATTGAGTTTTACCCTTAACATCAGACATGCCATAGTTAAACCCATTATTCGTCCATTTCAACATCTTTCAACAACACATTTCCACTTTGCTTTTCGAAATTTATATTGTACTCTTCTAATAGATGCGTTAAGCTATCATATACCCTATCTTTTTTTACAGGAATTTCATCAGAACCATATTCCTCCAGAGCGTTAATGACACGATTAAGACTCATTTCGGAAATATCAAAGGCTGGCGCATAGGCTAATTCTTTATCTCGTTCTGTAGTGAGTTCTGAAATGAGGCCGCAATTAACCAGATTGAATATAATTTCTCTGGTTAATCGGATAGGTAATTCCAGTTCTTGCGAAATATCTTTTGATCTGTATGGGCGTTTGTCCTGAGTGAAGTTTTGGACGATACGGTGAATGACTATTAGGCTTAGTAATCTTCTAAAACTGTATGATATTTGAGTTGATTCTGCTTCGAACTCATAGCTCTCTACATTTTGCTCTGCGAATGATATCTCAGCTCCAAATAAAACAACAAGCCAACTCAGTTGTAGCCAAATAAGAAATAAGGGAAGAGCAGCAAAACTACCGTAAATAGCATTATATGAGGTTACATTTCCTTGGAACTCGATATAAACAACCTGTAGAATTTGATAGATTGTACCAGCTACAACCCCTGCTAGCATGCCAGATTTGAATTTAACTCGGGTGTTGGGCATAAACACATATATAACAGTGAAAAGCACCCAAACGAGTACGTAAGGAATTAAATTAATCAAGAAAAATATAAAAGGACCAACTAGTTCGAGAATCGAATTACCATCGATAATCCCGCTAACCTTCGATTTAATAAATACAGTTAGGGCACTAGAACCAATCAGAAGGATGGGGCCAAAAATCATCACTGAAGTGTAGTCTGAGAATTTACGAGCCCAAGTTCTACTCTTCTTTATCTGCCATACATCGTTGAATGCTTCTTCAATATTACTGAGAACCTTAATAACAGCCCAGAAAAGAATGACAAAACCAAGACCCGCGATTAGTGTTCCTTTGGTATTATCAAGCATTTTATTGGCAAATTCAATTAACCAGGAAAGGACTTCTTCCTGACCAGATAGACTTTTGGTAAGCTCCTTTTCGAGAAGTTGATCCATCCCAAAGCCTTTGGCCACTCCAAAGAACATGGCGAGTACTGGCACAACTGAAAGTAGAGAGTAAAAGGTGAGGGCAGATGCTCTCAACTGGCATTTATCTTCGTAAAACCCTTTAATTGCTAATAAATAGATTCTCAATTGTCTCATAAGGAAATAACGAGAACCTGATAAATCTTTTAAGCGCATACTCCAAACACCTTGACTAAGAAAGTTCATCAGGTCATTGAAATGGGTTTTTATTTTATCGATCATTCTATTGATATTAAGGATAATAATTGAGTGTTGCTAAGTAAATCTACAAAATTAGATTGCTTTAGAGAACATATTACTATCACCAGATTTGGCATTTCTTAATCTATTATCAAATAGTTTGCAGATATTTCTTAGGAAAGTCATGCCTAAGTCGGAAACTTCTAGTTTTTCAGAGTCGAAAGTTAGAATCCCTTCCTCTGCCATAACTTGCAATTCATTTTCAATGGTTTTAGCAAGATAAGGCTTCAACTCATTAGAGAAGAGTAATTCTCTTCTACATGAAATATCAAGAATCGCTTCCTTAATCTGAAGATCTTCATCCGTTAAGTAGCACGCTTTTACCAAGTCTAGCTCGCCTTTTTCAGAAGCCGCTTTATATAAATGAATTTCCTTAGGATTTTGTGCATAAGCGTATTTTGCATCAGAAATTGATGAAGCACCTAAACCAATTAGTAACTCTGTGTGAGATGTATTATATCCCATGAAATTACGGTGTAAACGCTTTTCGATTTTGGCTTGATAAAGATTATCATGAGGTAAAGAGAAATGATCCATTCCCACGTCATCGTATCCTAGTTCTGCTAGTTTTTCCTTTCCCAGATCATATAAAGCTCTTTTTCCCGCACTATTGGGAATATCCTCTTCTGTAAATAGGCGTTGCCCTTTACTTTTCCAAGGTACATGAGCGTATGAGTAGTAAGCAATTCGATCTGGCTTAAGCTCAGAAACTTTTTCGAAAGTATCTCTTACTGAACTGATTTTTTGCTTAGGTAAACCATAAATTAAATCGTAATTCACCGAATGATAACCTATCTCTCGTGCTATTTCAGTGACTTCTTTAACTGTTTCGTATGATTGAAGGCGATTGATAACTCGTTGTACTTCAGGATCAAAATCCTGAACACCAAAACTCACTCTTCGAAAGCCAAGATCGTATAATTCTTGCATATGTTCGCGAGTTGTATTGTTCGGATGACCCTCAAAACTAAATTCATATTCAGGGTGTAGGTCAGCATTTAGCTTTATACCGTTGATTAATCGGTTTAGATTTTCAGGACTGAAGAATGTTGGTGTTCCACCACCTAGGTGTAATTCTCTTAAGATAGGCTTCTCGTCGAATTGGTTCAAGTAAACTTGCCACTCTTGCAATAATGCATTTATATATGAATTTTCGACTTTGTGATCACGAGTAATTACTTTAGTGCAGGCACAATAAGTACATAGGCGCTCACAATAAGGCAGGTGAATGTAAATGCTGATACCTTTTGATTGATTGGACTCGTTGAAACAACGTTTCACAAGCCTGAACCATTTGTTAACATCAGGTTTGTCATCTCCCCAGAATGGGACAGTAGGATAACTTGTATATCTAGGAACTGGAACGTTATACTTATCTATTAGGGTTTCTTTATCCATAATATTGTGGCTTGACCGTTAGCAAATTTATTACTGATTTATACAAAGATATCTATTTTTGCGAATGTTGAAACTGACACTACAATTCTGTTCTTTGGATATCTTAACTGTGTTGAATCTCTTTTATTAATTGCTCATCTGAAAAATTAAGAGTGATTTGTCTTTTATTTCGTGAAATATGAATAAATTGCAGCATAAAATTCAAAAGTAATAGGATATGAAAGTATTAAGTATTTGTACTATAGTCTTGGCAACTCTATTTGTTTTGCCACTACATGCTCAAGATAATTTTTTCGATTTTAAACTTAAATCGCTTGCAGGAGAGGAAGTTCCAATGAGTTCCTTTAAAGGTAAAGTTGTCGTCGTGGTGAATACAGCCAGTAAGTGCGGTTTAACACCTCAATACGAGGGGTTAGAAGCCATGTACAAAAAGTACAAAGAAAGTGGATTAGTTGTTTTGGGAATGCCTTGTAATCAGTTTTTAAAACAAGAACCAGATAATTCATCTGATATCGCAGAGTTTTGTCAGAAAAACTACGGTGTTAGTTTTCCGATGTTTGAGAAAATTGAGGTTAGAGGAGAAAATGCACATCCCTTATATCAGATGATGACCTCTGAAAAACCATTTAAGGGTTTCGATGATTCAGCTTCAGGGCAAAAATTCAAATCATTCTTAAGTGAAAAATTTCCAGAAATTTATGAAGGGGATGGTGTAAAATGGAATTTCACCAAATTTATTTTTGATAGAAGTGGTAATCTTGTTCGCCGAATTGAACCAAATATTACTCCTGCTGATTTTGAAGTGGATGTTGTTAGACTTTTGAATGTAAAATAGCTTTGTCAGCCATTTAACACTAATCATAAGCATTGATACGGCTTATGTCAAACAGTCTTTTTTTATGCGAAAAAAAAGATGTTGATCTGCGTGCTTTTTTTATATTTGTGGATCTAGAGAATAGCGTGTTTTGATCAATAAATGAGGAATCAAACAAACTATTCGATACGAAGAATAAGACTCTTTGCTTGATAAAACTCAAGAAGCATTGGAGCTTTATGAAGTTGGATTAAAAAAAAACGAACACTAAAATGTTTAAAAGCAATAATAAAATGAGCAGAAATAACGAGGTACAGACGACAGCGGTTAATTTAGTTTGTGATGGAACTTCTATCAATGGCGATATAGAGGCGTCAAGAGATATTAGAATTGATGGTTTTGTTAAGGGAAAAATCATTGTTAAAGGTAAAGTTGTTGTTGGACCTACAGGTAAGGTTGAAGGCGATATAACTTGTCAAACTATCGACGTGTCTGGTCGTATAGAAGGAAATATTCACGTTAGTGAGCTTATTAGTCTTAAATCATCTGCTCTAATCTTGGGTAATATAGATACTGCTAAAATCTCTGTTGAACCAGGTGCTAAATTTACAGGAACATGTAAAATGGGAAATGAAGCTAGTGCAAAGAATGAAAAAAAAGCGGTCAAATAAATTTGATGTTGAAAAAAAGAGTAAGCAATTAAGAGAAGCTGCTAGGTATTCTGGCCTAGCATTTCAAATGATTGCCATTATATTGTTAGTATTGTTCGCAGGAATACAAGCTGATAAATACTTTGAAAATGAATTTCAGGTATTTACGGTTTTGGGTGCATTCTTGGGGGTGATACTTTCTTTGTATATAAGCCTAAAAGATTTTTTTAAGAAGGATAGTTGAAATTTTTAAACCTTCGGTATTTTAAAAAATGAATATTGACCTTAATACCCCATCTATGAAAAAATATATTACACGTTTGGTATTTTTATCTTTAATTCTTGTAGTTCTTACTATCGGATTATTTTATGATATTCTTAACCCATGGTTTAACCCAATATTTCCTTTTATAATTCTATATTTCTTTATTTTTAATTTATTTCAACATTCAGCTCTTACAAAGAAAAAAGAGAAAAGTCCAATGGCTTTTAATACAAGCTTTATGACATGGTTTTCTATTAAGCTCTTCTTAAATCTGACCATTATCGTTGCTTTTGCACTATTAAATAGATCCGAAGCATTAAGTTTTGTACTGTATTTTGCTACTTGTTATATTTTTTATACTGTATTCGAAGTCTCGTCTTTAGTGAGGAGCCTGAAATCAAAGTAAGATAAATAAAGACAAATTGGTATCTTATATCTTTTTTTTATTAAATTTGGGGGGCTTTAAAAAAAGGCCTTGTAACAAGTGTAAATATTAAGATTTATACCAGGATTTGTTCATGGCTGATTTTAAGTTGTTTCCGATTTTGTATTGTTATCGATATAAAACTATTTTATTAATCTGATATTCCCGAATGGAATGAAGCACATTCATCGACTTTTACTTATCGCATTCTTTTTTACGAGTCTAACTCCAGCTTTTGCTTTAGTTAGTGATGAGGCCGAACACAAAACTCATCAGGTAAGCACAAAAAAGAAAAAATTTGAAACGGGTAATTTTATAATGGACCATATTGCTGATGCATACGAATGGCATGTATTCTCTTATGGGGATTTCCATTTTACGGCTCCGCTGCCGGTTATTGTTTACTCTGAGCGTTCAGGCTTCCATTTTTTCATGTCAAATAAGTTTCATCATGGTCATTCATCGTATAAAGGCTTTGAGTTGGCGAAAGATGGTGAATATAGGGGTAAGGTTGTCGAAATGGTAAATGGGCAGCAAGTTCGTCCTTTTGATATTTCAATAACAAAGAATGTTACTGCAATGTTAATTTCTATGATAATCCTATTATGGGTTTTCTTGTCAGTGGCTAAAACTTATCGCAGAAGAAAAGGGCAGGAGCCTAAAGGTATTCAAGCATACATCGAGCCGATTATCGTTTTTGTAATTGATGAGATTGCAAAGCCCGCAATTGGTGAAAAGAAATATAAAAAATTCGCACCATTCTTGTTGACCATCTTTTTCTTTATTTGGTTGAATAACTTAATGGGACTTGTACCATTTATTCCCGGAGGTGCTAACGTAACGGGTAATATAACAATTACAATGGTATTAGCTCTGTTCACATTCATTATCACAATAGTTAATGGGAATAAGAATTACTGGAAACATATTTTTAACACACCTGGGGTACCTTGGTGGTTAAAATATCCAGTGCCTTTGATGCCTTTGGTTGAACTAATGGGGATGATGACAAAACCATTTGTATTAATGGTTCGACTTTTTGCTAATATCACTGCTGGCCACATCATTGTATTGTCTTTTATCTCTTTGATCTTTATTTTTGGGGAAATGAGCCCAGCACTTGGTTTGGGATCATCAGTTCTTTCTGTAGCCTTCGTTATTTTCATGAATGTGCTTGAGCTCCTAGTTGCCTTAATACAAGCTTATGTGTTTACTTTCTTATCTGCTCTTTATTTTGGAATGGCAGTAGAAGATCATCATTAGAAATAAGCCTTTGGGCTTTGAAACAGAATCAAACTCCTTAGGGAGACATTATAGTTTTTACATTTTAAACTAAATTATCATGATTACATTATCAATTATTCTTCAGGCCGTTGCAACTGCAGGTCTTGCAAAGTTTGGTGCTGCTATTGGCGCTGGTATAGCTGCTATTGCCGCTGCTTTTGGTATTGGTAAGATTGGTGCATCTGCTCTTGAGAGTATTGCCCGTCAACCCGAAGCTGCTGGAGATATTCGTTCAAATATGATTGTTGCTGCTGCTCTTATTGAAGGAGTTGCTTTGTTTGCAATTATTATTTGTCTGTTGATCGTACTTTAAATGTACTAGCCCACAATTTGTTCAATGAGGTTGTCGGCGACAAATTGTGGGTGCCAACATTTTAATTTTAAAACATTAATTACAAACCGTAATTATTAACATAAAAGACTATGGGCTTAGTTACTCCCGAATTGGGAACTTTCGTATGGATGTTTATTGCATTTGCAACTGTCTTTTTTCTATTAAAAAAGTTTGCTTGGTCTTCAATTGTTGATGCAATTGAAGAACGTAATGACTCTATTAAGGAGGCGCTTCTTTCTGCTGAAAATGCAAAAGAAGAGATGGCTAAATTACAGGCTGACAATCAAAAGATTTTGAAGGAAGCCAGACGAGAAAGAGAAAATATGCTAAAGGAAGCTAAAGAGTTGGGTGAGCAAATAGTTAGCGAAGCTAAAAGGAAAGCAACTGAAGAAGCAGAAAAAGTCGTTGAGGCTGCTCGTCAATCTATAGAAATCGATAAAGCTGCAGCTTTAAGTGAAATTAAAACTCAAGTTGCTTCTCTTTCAGTCGAGATTGCTGAGAAGGTTTTGCGTCACCAATTCGAGGATGATCAACAACAAAAAGATTATTTCAAAGAGTTGATGAAGGAAGTAAGCATCAACTAATTCTCTAAACAGTCGAAAATCGATCCCATCGGGGATTGCAATTAATTAGACGATATGAACGAAAGTAAAATCTCGGTTCGATATGCAAAAGCACTTTTTCAATTAGGAAAAGAAAAGAACGTATTAGACACCATTGTGACTGATATGAAGCTTGTAGATGAGCTATGTAATACAGTGAAAGATTTCTGGTTGATGGTCGAAAGCCCGGTGATCAAAACATCTAAGAAAACACAGACTGTAAAAACAGTATTAGCAGATAAGCTAGATGCTATTAGTCTGAATTTCTTAGATATGGTTTTTGAAAACCGCCGTGAAATTTTCATCAAAGATATGGTTCGTAATTTTTTGGATTTATACCGAAAAGATAAAGGAGTTGTATCTGCGAAATTAACAACTGCAAGTGAGATCGATAAAGAAGGCAAAGCAAATCTAAGTGAAATGCTTAAGAAAGCTTTCGATTCAAAAATCGAGTTAGAAGAAGTTCTAAATAAGGATATTATTGGTGGTTTTGTACTTCGTGTTGATGATCAGGAATTAGATGCGAGTGTGTCTACGCAGTTGGATCAAATAAAGAGAGCATTAGTATAGTGGAGTTTAACTCATGTTGAGTTGAATATTACAATTATATAACAAAAAAGAATTTTGATATTTAAGATCAGCTAGTATTAGCATTTTCCACATTTGTGGTGATTTTGAATCTCTATATAAGTCTTGAATCGTAACAAAAGCAAAAAAATATGGCTAGTATTAAACCTGCTGAAGTTTCGGAAATTCTAAAACAACAATTAGAAGGTCTAAAAACCGAAGCACAACTTGAAGAAGTTGGAACCGTACTACAAGTGGGTGATGGAATTGCCCGTGTTTATGGTTTGTCAAACGTTGGATCAAATGAACTTATCGAATTTCAAAATGGTGTCTTAGGTATCGTTTTAAATCTTGAGGAAGATAATGTTGGGGCAGTTTTGCTGGGCGATTCTCAAGGTATTAAGGAAGGCGATACAGTTAAACGTACTAAAAGAATTGCTTCCATCAATGTTGGTGAAGGTATGTTAGGTCGTGTGATCAATACCATTGGTGAACCAGTTGATGGTAAAGGTGAGATACAAGGTAAAACTTACGAAATGCCATTGGAACGTAAAGCTCCAGGTGTTTTATATCGTCAGCCTGTTACTGAGCCTCTTCAAACGGGTTTAAAATCGGTTGATGCCATGATTCCTATTGGTCGTGGACAGCGTGAATTGATTATTGGGGACCGTCAGACAGGTAAAACCGCGATTGCCATTGATACCATTATCAACCAAAAAGAATTTTACGACAAAGGAGAGCCAGTTTTCTGTATTTATGTTGCAATCGGACAAAAAGGTTCTACTGTAGCTAATATTGCAAAAACATTAGAGGATCATGGTGCAATGGCTTATACAGTTATTGTTATGGCAACAGCTTCTGATCCAGCTGCACTTCAATTTTATGCACCATTTGCAGGAGCATCAATCGGAGAATTCTTTCGTGATACGGGTCGTCCAGCATTGATAATTTATGATGATTTATCGAAACAAGCGGTATCTTACCGTGAGGTTTCTCTTCTACTTCGCCGTCCACCAGGACGTGAGGCATATCCAGGTGATGTATTTTACCTTCACTCAAGATTACTAGAGCGTGCTGCTAAAATTATCGATTCTGATGACATTGCACGTCAGATGAATGATTTACCACAGAGCTTGATTGACTCACAAGACGAAGAAGGAGAATCTATAATTAAAGGTGGTGGTTCTTTAACTGCTCTTCCAATTATTGAAACTCAGGCAGGTGATGTATCTGCATATATTCCAACGAATGTAATTTCTATTACCGATGGACAGATTTTCCTTGAGTCGGACTTGTTTAATGCAGGTATTCGTCCAGCTATTAACGTAGGTATTTCAGTTTCGCGTGTTGGGGGTAATGCCCAAATTAAACCGATGAAGAAAGTAGCCGGTACCTTGAAACTTGATCAGGCTCAGTATCGTGAACTAGAGGCTTTTGCCAAATTTGGATCGGATATGGATGCTGCAACTCTATCTGTACTTAATAAAGGAGCGAAGAATGTTGAAATCTTGAAACAGGGACAATATTCGCCTTATTCTATTGAAAGACAGGTGGCTATCTTATTTTGTGGTAGTCAAGGTTTACTTCGTGACGTACCTGTTGAAAAGACAAATGAATTTGAGAAAGACTTCTTGGATTTGATGGAGTTAAAGCACAAAAATGTGTTAAACGAATTGGCATCAGGAAAATATACAGAACAGGCACAAGATACCATGCGAAAAGTAGCAGAAGAAGTATCTGAAAAATATAAATAGTATTAATTAAAAATTATCAATTAGTAATTATTCATTACTAATTGATAATTACTAATTAAATAGAAATGGCCAATTTAAAAGAAATACGTACTCGAATATCTTCCGTTGAGAAAACGAAACAGGTTACTGCTGCTATGAAAATGGTATCGGCAGCCAAGCTGAAGAAAGCTCAGGATGCGATTGTTCAAATACGTCCTTACGCTGATAAATTGCAAGAAATTTTGGGGAGTTTATCGGGTAGTTTAAGCGATTCAGAGGAAAATGTTTATGGTGGAGAGCGTAAGGCTGAAAAAGTTTTATTAGTTGCTATAACTTCGAATAAGGGTTTGTGTGGTGCTTTTAATTCTAATGTATTTAAACGTGTTAACGAGCTTGCCAATGGTGTTTATTCGAAACAAAAAGCAGAAGGTAATCTAAATGTTCTTGCTATTGGAAAGCAAGGTTTTAAAGATTTATCAAAAGTTCAGAATGTTGTTGGCCACCACAATGAGCTTTTTGATGATATGAACTTTGAAAATACGGCAGCTATTGCTTCTTCTATAATGGATCAGTATTTGTCTGGAGAATTTGATAAGGTCGAACTTGTTTATAATCGCTTTAAAAATGCTGGTGTTCAGATTTTAACCAATGAACAGTTTTTACCGATTGTAACAGAAGAAGATGATACTTATTCGGCACAAGCTGATTATATTTTTGAACCAAGCAAAAAATCTATTGTTGAAGAACTGATTCCAAAATCATTAAAAACACAGTTCTTTGGTGCTGTTTTAGATTCCATTGCATCTGAACATGGTGCGAGAATGACCTCTATGCATAAAGCGACTGATAATGCAAGTGATTTGATTCAAGACCTGAAATTGCATTACAATCAGGCTCGACAAGCTGCTATTACTAACGAAATTCTTGAAATTGTTTCAGGTGCGAATGCACTTGCTCAATAATAATTTATTAACTGTTACTATTATATCCCTGCTCTTGGAGTAGGGATTTTTTTTTGTATATAATTGCTGTTTTTAGTAATTTTTAATCTCCGCTTGACGTAAAATGTCTCTGCAGTTAGTCATAATAAATAAATTTATTTTTAAAACTCATTAGCGACTACATTATTTGTTTCTGCAAATAAGCGTGTTAAACGCTTATTTGATTTTGTTGTCTTTTTTATTATTAACGATATGTCGAAGTTTGTATTAACTACGTAGATCTTTTTTATATATTGTTCCAGTTTAACTGATGATTATTATGCAAGCAAAGAGATATTCCTTTATTTTATTTTTGGTACTAGGATTTTTTATTCAACCTTTATTGGCTCAACAAAGTAATCCGTTTTATTCTCATTATGGAGATTTTAAGGCTGATGCTAAAGAGAACTTGTTCTTTCGGTTTGAAAATTTAAATTTTTTAAAGAATAACGAATATCAAGAACCGTTTGCTGAAGGATCTACACTGTTGGGCTATATTGCCACACCTAAGATGGTGTATTACCCAACTTCTAATTTGAGCATAGCTGCTGGAGCCAGGTTGCAAAAATATTCAGGACGCGATAATTTTTCAGAAGTAGAACCAGTCTTTACAATTCACTATCAAGCAAATTCTAAATTAGCATTTCTTTTAGGGACTTTAAATCAGAATGACAACCACAAGTTGCACGAGGCCCTTTTTGAACCAGAAAGATATTTTACAAGTAATGCTGAAAATGGTTTTCAAGTTCTTTATAAATCTAAGCGCATTAATTTCGACACATGGATCAATTGGGAACAATTTATTTTTCAAAACGATCCATTTCAAGAAATTTTCACATTTGGTTTATCGGGTGATATCCGTTTAAACAATTCAGAATCAAGTCACTCTTTTTCTATTCCTATGCAGGCTTTATTCACGCATAAGGGGGGAGAGATAGATACTTCCGACGATAAGGTTCAAACAATACGCCACTTGGGAACAGGCTTGGTTTATAAAAAGTCATTTGAAAGTTCTAAAATGAGCAACTTTAATGCTGAAGTGCTTTATTTTCAGTTTTCTGACAATTCTTCTTTTAAAGAATTTGTATTCGATAAAGGGAATGGATTTCATTTTAGAATTGGCGCAGAAACAAAGCATTCCTATCTAAAACTTGGTTATTGGTTAGGTGATAAGTTTAATTCTTCGAGAGGTTCTGCTTTGTTTCAATCAGTTGTGCTTGCTGAGAAACCTCATATCGAGAAACGACGTGATCTCTTGACTGCTAAATACCGATATCAAAAGCCTATAGCAGATGGCATCCTTCTGGGAGGACAACTAGATGTTTATTCCAATTTAAACACCAATGGTGAAATTTCTGCTGCAGCATCTCTCTTTGTGAGAATCAATGGTGAGTTTTTCTTGAAAAAACTCACTTGGAAGGATTAATCCGATATTTCCATTTTTCTGATTCCCAGATAGCCTTATTTTCTTACTATTTTAGTCTTACAACTCTGTCAGGATAAAATAATTAGAAAAATTGAGTTTCTATCCCAAATAAATTTTATACTTTTGCAGAGCATTTATGCAAAATGGTCACTTATAGTGCTGTTTTTCATCTTAAGGAATTGATTTTACTACCCTTAGCAAGTAATTTAATCAACTTCTCATAAGGTACACAAGTTTGATTTGTGGGAATAACTTAATAATCCAATATTGCCCCGATTATCCACACAGGGTTTAAGTTATTCATAAATAAATCGTTGAAAAATTGGTGTATTTATTGGAAACAGATACTTTTGCAGGCCAAATTGAATAATTGTATTGAAGTATTAATTATTAAAACTTTATAAAGTGGATACATTAAGTTACAAAACAGTTTCTGCCAATAAAGCAACCGTTACTAAAGAGTGGGTTGTTATTGATGCAGAAAACGAAGTATTGGGACGTCTTGCTTCTAAAGTAGCATTGTTACTAAGAGGTAAATTAAAGCCAAGCTACACTCCTCATGTTGATTGTGGAGATAACGTGATTATTATCAATGCTGAGAAAATCCGTTTGACAGGTAAGAAAATGTCTGATAAGCAGTATGTACGTTACACTGGATACCCAGGGGGACAACGTTTTGCTAACCCAGAGATTGTACTTGCAAAGCACCCTGAGAGAGTTGTTGAGATGGCTGTAAAAGGTATGCTTCCTAAAAACCGTTTAGGTAGCCAACTTTACAGAAACCTTAACGTATATGCAGGTTCAGAGCACAAGCATGAAGCTCAGCAGCCTAAGAAATTGGATTTAAACACTATTAAATAATAGGTATGGAAGTTATTAATGCTATTGGACGTAGAAAAGCAGCAGTTGCTCGTGTATACGTTAGCGAAGGTAAAGGTCAGATTACCATCAATAAAAAAGAGCTTAAAGAGTACTTTACTACCGGGACTCTTCAGTACATCGTTACTCAGCCATTAAACCTTCTTGAGGTTGCTGATAAGTATGATATCAAGGTTAACCTTGATGG
>Ga0209379_10000727_pt1 | contig 24401 bp, 23 predicted proteins | sample tdDd001_FD_187124 | JGI IMG/M metagenome (GOLD analysis project Ga0209379, IMG submission 187124) | Marine sediment microbial communities from the Atlantic coast under amendment with organic carbon and nitrate - tdDd00.1 (SPAdes)... | ecosystem: Environmental > Aquatic > Marine > Coastal >...
CCTTAGTGAAATTCAATTTTTTATTGAGTTTAAGCATATCAATATAAAACAGTGGTTTGTTCATTGCAAAGTTAAGGAGATACATACATCGTTGCAGATATGAATCATAACCTTGTGTTGGAAAAGTCATCTTTACTGCATAATCCACTAATGCTTCAATAAGTCCTTCTTTTGAATCAAAAGCATCATAGATAGGCATAACACTGGAACCCATTTTTTGTGCAAGCCTTCTGACAGATAAACCTTCCAAACCATTCTTTGAACAATGTTCAAAGGCTACTTCTATGATGTACTCTCTTGAATAAATTTTCTTAGCCATAAAACTCCTTATATAACATTTTCTAAAATATGTTATGGATATCTTAGATATACTATAATATTATCTTAAATATAAAGATCAATAAAGTCTACACAATTTAGAAAGGGGAAGGCAATGACAGTAGATATAAATAGAATCTATCAAACCATACTTAATCTAGAAGGTCCCAGACACCCAATAACAAGTATGGACCATCTAAACTACACTGCTGATTACATCATCAATGAACTGAATAAATTAGATATAAAAGTACAGGTACAAAGTTTTCAGGTGAAGGGTTTTGAAGGTGAGTTCAGAAACATTGTTGGAAGTATTGGTCAAGATCCAAATATAATGCTTAGTGGTCACTACGATTCAGTACAATATAGTCCTGGGGCTAACGACAATTTATCTGCAGTTGCTCTTTTACTAGAAGCTGCCAGATTACTCAAACAAGAAAATGCAAATGCTTCTTTTGCCTTTTTTACATTAGAAGAAGGTAATCCAGCCATACGCTCTGCACTAAATGAAAAGCTGCAAGCTCAAGGTCTAGTCAATGAAAAGTATAAGTATAAGTATAAATCACTTGATTTATTAAAGGCTAGTCGTTCTCTCTTTAAAAAGTCTAAGATCCTATATGCTCAAATGTATGCACCTATCCGAGTATATGAAACACTAATCAATAGTGATCTCTCACCTTCTGAACTTGAGATTGCAAAAGTCAACTTAGAAGTCTATAAAATGTTTCCTGAAACGGACGAGAACACTTTACCTGTTGTTGGTTCAAGTTATTATGTCGATCACTTAGACAGAGACATTAAATGTGTCCTAAATTATGATTGCATTGGATGGATTAAACAAGAAAAAGGGACTCAGAAACCTTTACCTATACCTAAAGCATATGAAGATTTTTTTGACCAACATCAGATAGAAAGTGATATCACAATAGGTAATTATCTAGGTCTTGCTGGAGATATCAATTCCTCTGATTACTTAAAGCATTTTTCAAAATGTATGATGGATATACCCCATTTAACCATGGATATACCACTCGACCATGATCAAATGAAACAGCTTGTACCTGACTTATTGCGTTCTGATCATAGACCATTTTGGAGGAAAGGGATTCCAGCCCTATTCATCACTGATTTTGCCAACTTTAGATCCGAGCTTTACCATACACCTGCAGATGAATCACAACACATTGATTATGAAATGCTTGAAAGAATGACTAAGGCAAGTGTCAAATTTGTTCTTGAAAACCAATAGAAAAGGATGTATCTACTTAGATACATCCCCTTTGTATTTCGCTATTAACTTATTGATGTTCTTGCCCTGTGATGAAAACTTTTCTTCGTATTCTGTCATCACATTTCCTTCAAGGTATTCACTATTATGAAGATCAGTTGTAACAAGTAACAGTTCCCAATCATTTTCTTTAAACTCATCTACAGAAAATGCAAACAAATCATCATTGTCTGTTTTAAAATGAAGTTCTCCACCTGGCTTTAAGATTTCCTTGTACTTCTCTAAGAAACCTCTATGGGTTAATCTTCTTTTAGCATGACGATCTTTCGGCCATGGATCTGAGAAATTTAAGTAAATTCTATCCACTGAATGATCCATGAAGATGTCTCTTAGATTCGTCACATCTGCACAAACGATATAAAAATTGTCATGTTTAACTTCTTCTAATTTTGCAATACTCTTAAAGACTACTTTTGCATTTCTCTCAAATGCTAAGAAGTTGGCTTCTGGCATATTTTCTGCAGTTCCTATAATGAAAGAACCCTTACCTGCTCCGAACTCTACATACAAAGGTGCTTCCTTCTTAAATAATGTTTGCCAACTTTCTTTATACTGTTCAGGTTTTGATAATAAACGCGGATGATCTTCAATAAGTTCATGAGCGTTCTCAACATATCTTAATCTCATATTCCCTCTTTTCTATACGTACTCATTTTAATCAGTCACAAGCTAAATTGCAAGCACAAAAAAGAAAAAAGGACTTCCGAAGAAATCCTAATATATATTATTAAACAACACCTTAACTTTGGGGGGGATAAGGAGTTATGCTTAAACTAGTAAATTACTGTGTTTAATAATAATTCTCTCTCTAATGATAATTTTTGCATAGTTTTCTTAGCTTCGTGCTTCTTGTACTCTTTTCTTGCTTTTCTTAAGTTCTTCATAGGTAATCTCCTTTATCTAAATGAGTCGCTGGCTTCTTTTCTTATCTTTATGAACTCTAACAGCGACTTTTTGTCTTGTCGTTTTCATACCAACGACCTCCTTTTCTTTATCTTACACTGATAGTATATATCGTTGGGTAGAAGCAATGGCAATAGGTATTTTAAATTTTTTTTAACTTTTTTTTAGGAGAGTATAGGGATAGGTCAATAGAAAATTATTAAATAATTGTATTATTTGTTCGAAAAATTTAAACAATTTATTTTATTAGTAGATAGCCAATAATATTCATATTTATACAAGGAAATCAAAATCAAAGAATTAGCTAATTTCAATACTTTGAACATCGAAACGTTTTCCTGGATTGTATACTTATACATAAAAAAAAGTATTGGGTCAACCCAATACTATCTTTCTCCAAGGAAGCCATAGAAACCAACCCTATTGGCAACCTTTAAATATTCATCGTCTTTTTCACCTTCTTCAGCATAGGAAGTTTCATATTCGTCTTTAATAGTAAAACCTAATGCCTTTAGAGATGAGGAAATATTTTCTTTTTTAAACAGCTTGTACTGCTCTGGTGATAACTCTTGAGGTGACTTCAACTTATCGAATAACATGTAGGCACCTAGTATTTTACATGACTCTTTGTAATAAGGATTGATTTCATTATGGAGTACACTTTTATTCCTAAAAGAGTAGTTACTCATTCCAAAGAAATCAACAATATAGTCTACTGATTGATGTCTCATTGGAATACCTTCATACCTAGAACATATAAAGATGATTCTCTTTTTAACACCAGATCTTTCAAATACACGTTTTAAATACTTAAGCTTGCTGTAATCATAGTCTACAGCAACATAGATCATGTCATCAGGTAGATCATTGTACAGATGACTGAGTAATATACCATTACCAACACCTAACTCCATCATGACTTGTACGCCATCAAATTTGATGGTTCTCGAAGACCATTCCATTGCAGCATAAAGATTATCTAAGAAATGACTGTCTGTTTCATCCACATACTTGATAACATACTTTTCATCTGCTTCCTCAGAGATCTTCATACCTGCTTTATCAACGATAATACCTTCAGTTACTTCCAATTCATGGCCACAAGTACAAGACATCTGACCTGAGACAATCATGTTTTCTTGTATATCAGCTTGATCTAAGGTCATCATTTTTTGACATTTAGGACAGTATATATGTGGTAGAAAAGATAAGTCTACACCCAATTTTATTGGATCCTGCTTAAACTCTACATCCAATTGAGCGACCTTTTGTTGTAAAAGTTCTATCTTTTCATCTAGTTTTTCTCTTTCTTTTATTAAGGTCTTCATCTTGTTTTTAAAGAAAGAACGATAGTGCTGTTTCTCTTGACCCATAGTTAACTTTGAAAATCTATTGAGTAAAAAAACATTTTTAATCTCTTGAAGGGTAAAGTCCATATCCTTCATATCCTTAATTCTATCTAAATCTGTTTTACATCTATCATCAAATCTAAAATACTTACCCTCTTTTGTTGGAACCAACAAACCAAGAGTAATATAATGTCTTATAGTATCTATACTGGTGTTTGTCTGTTTTGAAAATTCTCCTATTCGCATAATTCCCTCCCCAGTTAAGTATATCAAACAATCAGCCTCCTATAAATGAATGAAAAAAAATAACCTTAGGAAAAGGTTATTTTTTATACATTTCATCTATTTGAGCTTGTAAATCTTTATCTTCTAAATATTCATCAAATGTCATTAGCTTATCAAATGTACCACTTGGTGTTAACTCAATAATTCTATTTGAAATTGTTTGAATGAATTTGTGGTCATGAGATGTAAATAACATTGTACCTTTGAATGCGATTAAACCGTTGTTTACAGCTTGAATTGATTCTAAGTCCAAGTGATTTGTTGGCTCATCTAATACTAATACATTAGCACCAGAAAGCATTAGTCTTGAGAACATACAACGTACTTTCTCACCCCCAGATAACACTGAAGCATTCTTTAAAGCTTCTTCACCCGAGAATAACATCTTACCTAAGAAACCTCTGATGAAAGTTTCATCCTTTTCATTAGGCGAATATTGTCTTAACCAATCCACTAGGTTGTATTCAGAACCTTCAAAGAACTCTGTGTTATCCTTTGGTAGCTCACATCTTGAAGTTGTTACACCCCACTTGAATGAACCTGAATCTGGTTCAATTTTACCCATAAGGATTTCAAATAAAGTTGTTCTAGCAATTTCATTTCTCGCCATTAATACAATCTTATCACCCTTATTTACAATGAAACTTACATTGTCTAATACTTTTTCACCATCGATTGTTTTAGTGATACCTTCCACTGTTAAGATTTCCTTACCAGCTTCTCTTTCAGGTGTAAAACCAACGAATGGATATCTTCTTGATGACGGTTGAATATCATCTACAGTAATCTTATCTAATAACTTCTTACGAGATGTAGCTTGTTTTGCCTTAGAGGCATTTGAGCTGAATCTAGCAATGAAGTTTTGCAATTCTTTGATTTTTTCTTCTTTCTTCTTGTTTTGATCTTTCATTAACTTAAGTGCTAATTGAGAAGACTCATACCAGAAGTCATAGTTACCAACGAATAATTTAATTTTACCAAAGTCAATATCTAACATGTGTGTACACACCTTGTTTAAGAAGTGTCTATCATGTGATACAACTAATACAGTGTTTTCATATGTTAATAAGAATTCTTCTAACCAGTTGATTGCCTTGAAATCCAAGTGGTTTGTAGGCTCATCTAGCAGTAAGTTATGTGGATTACCAAATAGCGCTTGAGCTAGTAATACCTTTACTTTCTCTCCACCTTGAAGTTCATTCATTTGCTTGTAGTGCATATCCTTAGTAATACCAAGACCCATTAGCATCTTCTCAGCATTTGTCTCTGCATCCCAACCATCTAATTCTGCAAACTCACCTTCAAGTTCAGCAGCTTTATGACCATCATCTTCTGTAAAGTCTGGTTTCGCATATAATGCATCTTTTTCCTTCATGATTTCATAAAGTCTTTTATGACCCATAATTACAGTATCTAAAACAGTAAATTCATCAAACTTAAAGTGATCCTGCTCCAATACTGCCATTCTTTCATTAGGTAGCATAGATACAGAACCTGAATTAGGCTCAACTTGGCCTGATAAAATTCTTAGAAAAGTAGATTTACCTGCACCATTTGCACCAATTACACCATAGCAGTTACCATTTGAAAACTTTACATTTACATCTTCAAATAATTTCTTGTCCCCGAATCTGAGACTTACATCTGTTACATTAATCATTTTTATTTACGCTATACGGATATAGCTCCTCCTTTTCATATAATAATCTATGTCAAGTTGTTTCCAACTCATACATTATACACTCTTTGACCCTAGAAATAAAGCTTAAATCCTTCATTATCCTCAATACCCAAAAGAAAAAGAGTATAACAATATACTCTTATAATCTCCAATGATCTTTATTCAGTTCATAAGTACCATTTAAACCTTCATCTACCTCTTTTAATCGATCAATGATTTTTATGGCTTGTGGACATTGAGGTTCACATTTACCACAAGCAACACAGGCACTGGCACGTTGCTCATCCTTGTATTTTTCTTGATAAACATAGGCAGCATAGTCCACATCTTCAAACATAAAACCTCGGTTGTAGTTCATAAAGTTACCCGGAATGTTAACACCTACTGGACAAGGCATACAATATTTACAGTCAGTACATGGAATCTTAGCTCTTTCTTCTATGGCTTTTTTTACTGCCAAGTAAGTTTCAGCTTCTTCTTCAGCAATAACACCAACTTCTAATCGACTTGCAATATCAATATTTTCTTTCATTTGATCCAATGTAGACATACCAGAAAGGATTGTCTTTACATTTGGAAAATCAGCGGCCCATCTTAAAGCTCTTTCAACTGGTGTCATATCTTTACCATCATTCCAAAGAGATGTAATCGATTCAGGTAAGTTGGCTAATTGTCCACCTTTTAAAGGTTCCATGATAGCAATCGGCACACCCTTAGATTCTGCGTATGCGATAGCTTCTACTGTTGCTTGATCATCAATGTCTAAGTAGTTCATTTGAATCATAGCCAGTGACCAATTGTATGAATCTAAGATTTTAGGAAAAACTTCTTTTTTGTCATGGAATGAAAATGCAGGTTCTTTTATTTTACCCTTTTCTATCATTTCATCTAAAAATCTTAAACAACCTAACTCTTTAATCTTTTCCCATCTTTCCTCACCTAATGCATGAAGTAAGTAAATATCTATGTAATCTACACCAAGATTTTCGAGTTGTTCATCTAAGTACTTTTCAAAGTCCTCATACTTTTCAACTTTCCAAACTGGATTTTTTGTTACTAATATCGCTTTTTCTCTATAACCATCTTTTAATGCTTTGCCAACTAAAGTTTCACTATTACCTTCATGGTAAGGATATGCTGTATCAATATAGTTGATACCATTGTCTAAGGCATATCTAATCATCTCAATAGCTTTTTCTTCATCGATTTGTCCGTACTCACCATTAATAACAGGCATTCTCATACATCCAAATGCAAGTATTGATGGCTCATAACTGTCATTTAGTTTTCTATACTTCATAACTTCTCCTTAATTTAATTAGCTTCCCTAAATATATTATACTACACCGATGTAGTTCTTGCTATTACAAGTTTATGACACCAATGTTAAGTCATGCTTATCTAACATGTCTATAACAATCGGGCTAGTAAGTACAGAATGTTCTACCATACGCCACTCTCTGTACTTAGATATATTGAGTAAATGACCATCTAAAAAACCTGGATGCACGATTAACTCTAAATAGTCTAATGATTGACAGAACAGCTGATATAAGGTATCAAAAGAAGCTTGTTGTCCCTTAAAGACATCCGTGGAATCATCTATACTTCTTACCGGTAAATCATATTCAAGACCTAACCTTGTAATGACTTCCATTAATACAGGATTGGTCAGATGTTCATTCTTATATGTGGTTAAGTGTGAAATTTTAATACCCATGGCTTTGGCTTTCAAAACCTGAGCTTGATATTCCAATATGATATCTTCTTTCGCCTGTTCATAATCATGTTCAGGCTTAAGAAAATCAAACTCTACAAGTGTCTTTGTATCCGATAAAGCCTTACCATAAGTCACACTAAGAGACAAACCAATAGAACAATCTAAGTCTTTTACTAGACTATAAGCATGATCTGTATGAGCAGTGTTCATCATCATCGACACCGATGTCACAATACCATTCTTACAAGCATCATAGATACCATAATTAATACCTCTAGTTAATCCAAAATCTTCTGCAACTACTTTTAATCTCATAATTCTCCTAAACATCTTTTTAATAACCTTATAACTTCTTTAAACTCATTACATTCATATCATACCACGAAGCAATGTCGAATAATCCTTAATATAAAAATCGACCATAGTCGATTTATTTTACACTATAAATATCTGGATAATATTCAATCAGTTCATTTCTAATAGATACTTCCAATACTTTTTAGGCATAAAGGATCTTTGTAGATTTGGATTAATTCTTTCTTTAATTGCAATATGCTTATGGAAGGTTTTCCATAAGGACTGATACAGGATTTCCTCATCATCTAATTCATAGTCTTTCATACCATGGAACTCATTAACATACCATGATTTCTTATCATAAAATACAGCCAAATTTCTCTCTACATCATGGATAACCCAAATTTGATCATTGAGCCTATGGGAAAAATGTTCTGCTAATAATGGCACCTGGTTGTAGGTCGGAGAGAACTGACAATAATATATGCCACCCTTTAACTTCATGAACCTAACCAATCCAACAAAAAGGTGAGTTTCCCTTCCTACTGCATTGACTAAATCAACAACAGGTGCAACAATTGGATGAGACACATGCATGATAATTTCAGGCCCGTGTTTGAAACCATACTTAAGAAGTTTGTAGATATGAGTCGCCACATGATAATCTTCAGAGAAAAAAGCATTTACAATCTTATGAAAGAATGTCTCTGAAAGTTTTTCTACAACGGCCAAACCCACTTTGTGAGACTTTTCTAAATCTGTAATGATAAACTTAGGTTCATGAAAAAGATCACCTTGATATGAGTAAGTAGAATATATACCTTCTGGATTATCAGTCGTATAATAAGCTTCATATACACAGGTCAGCATACCTTCAAAGGATCCATCATATATATAATCTATCATATTAACCTCCTGAAAACATTGTGGGATACTTTTCAAACATAGATATTTGATCAATGTGAATGTTCTTAGCTTTAGGATCATAAAAAAGCATCCTATTTCTAATCTTTTCAGAATCAATATCTATTTCACCATAGTATTTCCCTTGGCACAAAATAAAGTATTTTGCTCTCTTAAGCACAACACCCATTTTCTTCAAATCCAAATAAGTCACAGGACCAAAACGCCTTGACTGTAATATTCTTCTTGCTGTGATATTACCTATACCAGGGACTCTTAGCAATTCTTCTATGGATGCTTTGTTTACTTCTACAGGAAAAAATTCTATGTGTTTTAAAGCCCAGTTACATTTAGGATCTACCTCTAAATCTAAATCAGGCATTTCTCTTGATAAAATCTCATCCGCTTTGAAACCATAAAACCTTAATAGCCAGTCTGCTTGGTACAAGCGATGTTCTCTGAGTTTAGGATGTTTTACAGTTGAAGGCAGTAGAGAATTATTCTGAACAATAGGCACATAACCTGAATAATAAACTCTCTTCATAGATACCTTGTCGTACATGCCTTCTGATAACTTTATGATTGAGTAATCTGTATCTTTTGTTGCACCAATCATAAGCTGAGTCGTTTGACCTGCAGGCATAAAAGGTTTTGCATGCCGATAATGTTTTAAATCCTTTTTGTTTTGCAGTAACTTATCTTTTAAATAACCCATAGGTAATAGCATTTTCTTTTGACTCTTCTGGGGTGCCAGTAACTTTAGACTTTTCTCAGTCGGTAATTCTAAGTTTATACTCATCCTATCTACATACAAACCAGCTTCATCGAGTAGACGTTGGTCCACACCTGGAATGGCCTTCATATGAATATATCCGTTGTATTTTTCTTCAAGTCTAAGAATTTTTACGACTTGTATCATTCTCTCCATTGTATATTCAGGGCTGTGTTTTATTGCAGAACTAATAAAGAGACCTTCAATGTAGTTTCTTCTATAGAAGTTCATGGTAATATCCACTAATTCTCTTGGTGTAAACTCCACACGATCAACATCAGCACTTTTTCTATTGACACAATAAGCACAGTCATAAACACAATCATTGGTATACAGAACCTTAAGAAGTGATATACACCTGCCATCTGCTGCCCACGAATGACATATACCTGGTAAACTTGTATTACCAGACATTCCTTTTATATTTTTTCTATCACTACCACTGGATGAACACGACACATCATACTTAGCTGATTCAGCCAGGACTTTTAATTTATCAAGTAGTTCCATAAACCCCTCCTAGAACGTATGTTCCCTACTTATATTATAGTCCTTTTCTTCAAAAAAGTAAATAAGAGCTGACGCTCTTACTTAATAATCTTATTAGATAATAACTCTCCTAATCTCGCACATAAATAGGCAATAAATAAACTCACAATAATATCTGAAGGAAAATGTACATATAGGTACATTCTTGAAAATGCCATGGATGCTGCTAATACTAAGGCAATAATATCAATCCTTACCCCCTTAATTTTAAGTTTATTCCTAATCAATATGTAGGCCACACTAAATGATGCAGATGTATGACCTGATGGCATAGAAAAATCCTTAGGTGTAGGAATCAAAAGTGCTATATCCCTATAATTATATGGTCTTGCACGACCAATAATATTCTTGAGACCTAGATTGGTGATTACAAGGCTACATACTAAGGCCAAAGCACATGCTAAGCCTATCTTTCTGGTTTTCTTAAAGATGAGCAGAGTCAAAGATAATAGTATCCATATTAAACCTGCATCCCCTATATGGGTGACAAACAACATGATTTGATCCAATAACGAAAATCTTATGGTTTGTATTGCATCAAGTATACTTAGTTCAAAATTCATAATAAACCTCCAAGTCAATTTTAACAAAAAAAAGAATGGTTGCCCATTCTTAATTGTTTCTTCCGCCTCTTCTATGGCCAGTTCCATCCATTGGTCTATTACCAGTACCACCATTTTTATGGGGCATAATTGATTCTAGATCATCAGCATACTCTGAATCTCTTAACCAAGAACCAAAGCCTAAACCTCTTAAGGTATTATTATGTACTTGATTCACTAAATCTGCATACATAGCATCTGCTTGTTCTTGAGTTAGAGTACCGTCTGCAACTTTTTCACCGAGAAATGCACTTTTTACACTTAGAACTTTCGCTTGATCTTCTTCACTCAGATCACATACATCATCTGCATATACAAATGCACCCATACCAACAACCATAGTAAATACCACCATTAACATCAATAATTTTTTCATTTCCTTCTCCTTTCGACTATATATATATCATAACCCCCTTAAATGGCAATTATATGTCAATTCAACTTCATTAGTATGAAAAAAGAATGGACAATCCATTCTTTTCGACTAAATTTGGGGTAGTTTTTTAATTCTATTGGAAATCAAATCGAGGGACTTCCTATCCTCTTCTTACTCTATGTACCTCCCTTCTCCATTTTCTTTCATTTTGATACTTATATTCTAAAATAGCTTTGTGACAATTTTATGGCAGGATAAAATGAGTTTGTGTATTTTTTTCAAAATTTCTTCTGGCTTTTCAAAATGATGTAGTGTATACTTTGTTGAGATAAAACTGAAGAACGAAAGGACGTGTAAGAATGGAACAATACAAAATTGATTTTATTAAATTTATGATTGACTCAAACGTTTTAACTTTTGGTGATTTTACAACTAAAAGTGGCAGAAAAACACCTTTCTTTATTAATGCTGGTAATTACAGAACTGGTGAGCAATTAAAGAAACTCGGTGAATTCTATGCAACAGCAATCAAAGAACAATATGGTGACTTTGATATCTTATTTGGACCAGCTTACAAAGGTATTCCTTTAAGTGTAACAACATCAATTGCCTTAAATGAAAAGGGTTTAAATGTGTCTTACTGTTCTAATAGAAAAGAACTAAAAGACCATGGTGATAAGGGTATTTTATTAGGTAGTAAACTAGCTGATAAGCAAAAGGTTTTAATCATTGAGGATGTAACAACTGCTGGTACATCTATTTATGAAACAATGCCTATCTTAAAAGCTCAAGCTGATGTTGATGTTATTGGCCTTATTATCTCTGTTAATAGAATGGAAAAAGGTCAAGGTGAGCAAACAGCTTTAGTTGAATTAGAAGAAAAGTATGGTTTCAAAACATGTGCTATTGTAACGATGGAAGAAGTTGTTTCTTACTTATACAATAGAGAAATTGATGGAAAAGTAATCATTGATGATGAAATGAAATCACGTATTGAAGCTTATTATGAAATATATGGTGCGAAATAAAAAACTGGCTTATGCCAGTTTTTCTATATTTCAATATAAAACTCTACTCCAGTCTCTGTGTTTTTAACGCCATATGATCCCTGATGTTTTTCAACAATAGCTCTTACGATGGAGAGTCCTATGCCAGATCCCCCGATTTTTCTATCCTTTTTATTAGACTTAAAAAAACTGGTCCAAATCAAATCTAAGTTTTCATCTTTTATATGACTACCACTATTTTCAATAATAATCCTTACCTTGTCTGTCACTTTAACGCGAATAGACACTAAACCTTCAGAAGGTGAATGCTCAATAGCATTAAGTAATAGATTGGTAATGGCTTGATCCATCCTTCTTTTATCACCATAGCAATCAATAATATCTTCCTTGTCTAATTCTACTCTTAATGATTTCTCTTTGATTAAGGAAGCATAACGATCTATAAGTTCATCTACTAAAGATGACATATCAAATGTAGAATATTCTATTTTAAATGCATCGTATTCTAGTTCCGTTAAATCTAGTAAATCTCTGACTAAAGTATCCATATGCTCAGCTTCTTTTGAAATGACATTTAAGTAATAATCCTTCTTATCAGAATCTAACATCTGATTCTGGCTAAGACCTTCAGCATAACTCATAACAAGTGCAATTGGGGTTTTTAATTCATGGGATACATTCGCAATTAATGTTTTACGCATTTCTACGTTTTTTTCTTTTTCAATTATATCTCTCTTCAATGCTTCATTGGCATTTTTCAACTGTATCATGGCATCTTCTAATGCATCTGACATCTCGTTAATATTAAGCCCCAACTCGTGAATTTCATCATTACTATTTCCTATATATTTTTCACTGAAATCTAAATCAGATATTCTTTTGGTGATAGCTGACAAATTAATGATTGGCTGGGTCATTCTCTTCGCTAGGAAGACTACAACAATCATGGCAAGTGCTAGTAAAATCAAAACGATATAAAAATTGAATTGAATCGCAATCTCAGCGGACCTTGAGATACCTTCAAACGGTAAGGTTACAAATAGTGTATCGTCATTCTTTAACTTATAAATAAGACCTAACAATTGCGTCTTAATATCATCATGTTCATATTCAATAAAAGTATAACCTTCTTGTGTAAGATCAACTTCCACACCATGAGGTAATGAAACATTTTTTCTGTTACCATTGCCTCTAAAATTTCCTGGTGCCATGACACTAAACGAAAAATTATAACCTTCACCTTCTGCATATAAATTAACACTAGCTTGTTTTTTAAAAACAAACTCATCTATTAATTGAGCCACACGTTCAGGATTATCATAATTTTCATCTATGGACTGTGAGAAAGACAATATATCTTGTTTCTCATTGTATAAATAATAATCATAGAAAAACAGATTATTAAACAGAAGCCCTAAGGAAAGCAATATAATTACCATAACAGCAAGTATTAGAGCACATTTATAACTTATTGAAAAAGTTTTATTCATATTATCCCTCAAATCTATACCCTAGTCCCCTAACAGTTTTTATCAAACTTGCATAATCACCTAGTTTCAATCTTAACCTTTTTATATGGGTATCTACAGTCCTAGAATCACCAAAATAATCATAACCCCATACATTGTCTAATATTTTCTCACGAGATAAGGCGATGTTGTTATTCAGAATAAAAAATTCCATGAGCTCATGTTCTTTTGGTGTCAGTTCAATCACCTTTTCATCAATGGATAAAACACATGAGATGCTATTATACTTTAATGTCTCTACTTGAAAAATATCCTCAACAGTCATTCTATTCTTCTTTAGAACAGATTTAAGTCTAGCCATTAATCGTGCTCCAACAAAGGGTTTTGCAACATAATCGTCTGCACCTAACTCAAAGCCAAATACTTCATCGTCTATCTGATTTCTAGCTGTTAACATAATAACAGGTATATCATATGCTTTCTTAATTTCCCTAAGGGTTGACCACCCATCCATGATTGGCATCATAACGTCCAAAATTACACATTTTACATCTGGATGATCGTAAAGAACTTCCAAAGCTCTACCACCATGTGCCGCTTCTAATACTTCATAACCTTCATTAAGTAGAAAGTCAGATATTACAAGCCTTAAATCTTTTTCATCATCTACTATAAGTATCTTATCTTTCATACGTCACCTCTTAACTTTATTATACTCATTATTATGGCAAATAAATGTCAAAAAAGTAAAAAGTCGTTTTTTATTTACTATTAAAAACGACTTTCGGTTGCTTCTTCTTCAATTGTTGATCAATTAATACAGTACCATATCCCATAGGACACACCGCGCACCATGATCTCGGTTTAAAAAATACACCCATGATAATACCTACGATTAATGATGATGTCATAAATCTAAACATAGTAAAGGCAATTTTTCCTGGATCACCACCAGTGTGTAGCATACCAAATGCAAATACAGATAACATTAACATTAATAAACCTGTCTTAAATTTCTTTGTTTTCATGAACTTTGGTAAGGTATTATTCATACTAATCTTTTGCAAGAACTTACCTAAAAGCGAACCTCTAGGACAATGTTTAGCACAATGAATTTTTCCTCTTCCTCTTAAAGCATGATATATCGGAGCACCCATACAGATAAATCCTAAAACACCAAACCTATAATCAATAATTGATAATGTTAAAAATAAGACCATGAATATCCATGACCATTTCATATGTGAGTTTTTCATAATGACCCCTCCTCCTAGGGGGTATAATAACAAAACCAACACCCCCTAGTCAAGGGGGTGTTTAAAATTCAGAAAATTAAATTTTCTTGACTCTAACATCACTGGAGGGTTTATACTAAAGGTATAAGATCTTATGGAGGTAATTATGTTATACAAAATTGGAGAGTTTTCACGCATCTCATATTTTTCAGTAAGAACACTAAGGTATTATCATGACATAGAGTTATTGGTTCCTGAGCACATAGATGAGGAATCAGGCTATAGATACTACAATGAAACGAACTTCAAAACTGCACGCTTAATACATTTACTGAGAGAGTTTGAATTCTCTATCAATGAAATTAAAGAAGTTGTTTCCCAATACGAAGATGAAAGTGATTTAAAATACTATCTATCAGAAAAAAATCAAATAATACAAGAAAAAATTGACCATTACAAGAAATTACAAAAGAAAATGGATGAATTTCAAACATTTGAGGAGGTACAAAAGATGAAAGAATACAAGGTAAATCATATCACTGTTGAAGATCAATTAGTAGCAGCACTCACCTATGTGGGTAAATATGAAGATGTAGGTAAATACTTAGGTCAGCTTTTTAAAACCGTAAAGTCTAATGTAACAGGTAAACCCTTCACGATTTACTTAGATGATGATTACAAAGAGGAAAATGCAAATGTTCAAGTGTGCATTCCTGTAAAAAGGCAGATTCAATATAAAGAGGTGGAGTGCAATATTATTAAAGGTGGAAAAGCCTTATCCGTTACTCATGTAGGTCCATATGATCAATTATCACACGCATATAAGGCATTAACTGATTATCTAATCAACAATAACATAGAAGCCATTTCTCATATCAGAGAACATTATCACAAGGGACCTGGTATGCTTTTAAAGGGCAATCCTGAAAAATATAAAACGGAAATTAGAATATTAATCAAATAAACGAAGGTACTATTTCAGTACCTTCGTTTCCTTTATTTGACCTGATTCAATTCTAATGATTTTATCTGAATGCAGGGCATCTTCTTCATTATGAGTCACCATTATAGTAGTAATATTCATGGACTTAATAATACCAAATAACTCATCTCTAATCTTAGTTAATAATTCTGTATCTAAATTCGAAAAAGGTTCATCTAATAATAGAATATGAGGTGAAGGTGCAATTGCTCTTGCTAATGCAACACGCTGTTGTTGACCGCCGCTTAACTCATGAGGATATCTTTTGTTGTAGCCTTCAAGGTCTACTAATTGAAGCATCTCATTAACTCTATCCTTTTGGGATCCTTTTAATCCATAGGCAATATTTTTTTCAACTGTCATATGTGGAAACAGAGCATAATCCTGAAACAACATGCCAATGGCTCTTTTTTCAGGTTTCTCATAAGTTACATCTTTATTGTTGATGACAACTTCCCCTTTCATAGGGTGTTCTAATCCTGAAAGTACACGTAGTAAAGTAGATTTACCACCACCACTCGGTCCAACTATGGCAAGAATTTCTCCTTCATTCAATTCTAGTGAAACATCATCTAAAATAAGTTCATTATTATTTTTATATTTAAAAGATATCTGATTAAGACTTAGCATGGTCACGCTCCTTAATAAGTAATTGCATCAAAACTAATGCTAGGGTAGAAATACCAATAATAATCAAAGCATAAGTACTTGCCTCATGGATCATTTCATCACCAGCATAAACAAATACTTTAGTTGCAAGTGTATCATAGTTAAATGGTCTTAAAATGAGTGTTAATGGTAGCTCCTTCATCACATCTACAAAAGTTAAAACACATGCACTTAAAATAGCAGGTTTTAAAAGTGGTAAATCAACTTGAAGGAATGTTTGAATTGAATTTTTCCCTAGTAATCTGGATGCCTCATAATACTTAATCCCCAACTTACTAAAGCCACCTTCAATACTATTAAAACCAATGGCCATAAATCTTAGTGTCAGGGCAAATATTAACATAACTAATCCACCCATTAAGAAATTACTTTTAAGATTTAAACCCATATAAAGTGGTCCAAAAAATTGATCTAATGAAATAAAGAAAGTCATAACAGCAACAGCTACAATTGAAGCTGGTATTGAGTAACCTAAGATGACAATTCTTGAATAAAACTTGGATAATCTCGTTTTAAACAATCTGTTGAAATTACCAATGATTAAACCGCTAATAATAACCAAAATCGTTACAATACTTGCCATCTTAACAGTATCTACTACTGTTGTTATAAGGCCTTCTAGATTGACCCTATCCAATCCATAACCCGCCCAGTTGATCAACTGTCCTATAGGAATTATAAGAGCTAAAATAATATAAATACTATATATACTGACAAATACCCCTTTAACTTTTTGAGATGGTTTCTTCTTTTGATGATATCTTACTGTCGCACGAGAAGTACTGACACGTCTACGACCTCTTAAATAATATTCTGAAGTTAAAATTACTGTAACTAATAACATCAAAATAATGGCCAAACGGATAGCACTTGAAATATCACCTAAGCCAAACCATGTCTTGTATATTGCAGTAGAAAAAGTTGTAATACCAAAGTATTTGACCAATCCATAATCATTTAATACTTCCAGCATTACCAAAACAACACCAGCAATAATTGCACCCCTACTAAGGGGCAATATTACCTTCATGAATGTTTTAAGATGACTTTGACCTAATAACAAAGATGATTCAAAATAAGATGCAGGTAATTTTTGAAAAAATGACTTTGTCACTAACACAACATATGGCATTAGAAAAAGACTAAAAACAAATATAGCACCTGGCATAGATAACATATCAATTCGAATAGCATCTACTTCTAATGCTCTGGTTATTTTTTCTAAAGTACCCCCAAAATTAAAAATACCGCCATAAACATATCCTGCAATATAAGGTGGTATTGACAGTGGTAGGAATAATGCGATAAATAATACCTTATTCAGTTTAAAGTCATAATAACTTAATGTCCACGAAAAATATGTACCAATAACACCTGTTATTAATCCTGTGAATAAAACAAGAATTAAAGAGTTATTGATATAGTCCTTTAACAGAAACTCTTTTATATGCTCCCAATTTTCATTAACAGGTGTAAACAACTCACTGATTAATGTAAATGTAGGTAACAAGATTAAAAGGATGATAAAGGTTGATGTGAGAAAAAGGGGACTATGCCCCTTTAATAATTTCATTATTCCCAACCTGCCTCGTTCATTACTCTTACAGCATCAGCATTTAACTGACCCAATAGTGATAAGTCTATGTCTTGAGCTTTAAACTCACCCCATGATTTTAATAAATCAGATGGCTCAACTGCAGCATTTACTGGATATTCATAGTTGGCAGTAGCATAATCAGATTGTGCTTTCTCACCAGTTAAGAACTCCATTAATAATGTTGCATTGTTTGATCTCTTACCGTGAGCTGTTAAAGCTGCACCAGAGATGTTAATATGTGTACCTGTTGTATCTTGGTTAGGGAAGAACACACCAATTTGCTGGCCTACTTCAACTTCATATTCATCAGAAGAGTTTAATAACTTACCAATGTAGTATGTGTTTACAATAGCAACTTCACCTTGACCACCAACGATTGCTTTCATTTGATCTCTATCATTACCTTCAGGATCTCTAGCCATATTAGCTACAATACCTTCAGCCCACTCTTTAGCAGCTTCTTCACCATTTAAAGCAATAAATGATGCCATTAAAGATTGGTTATAAATATTACTTGATGATCTAATAACAACCTTACCTGCCCATTCTGGTTCTGTTAAAGCTTCATATGTTGATAATGTAGAGGGATCTAATCTATCCTTTACATAAGTGATAACTCTTGCTCTCACTGTTAAAGCTGTCCAGAAATCTTCAGTTGATCTTAAGTTTGCTGGTACGTTAGCTTCGATTACTTCAGATGCGAAAGGTTTTACTAAACCTTCAGATTGTGCTCTGTATAATCTACCAACATCAGATGTAACCACTAAATCTGCTTCAGTGTTTTCACCTTCAATTTTTAATCTTTCTAATAACTCATCAGATTTTGCTTTTACAACATTAACAGCAATACCAGTTTCAGCTGTGAATGCATCGTATAACGCTTGATCTGTGTCATAGTGTCTGTCTGTATAGATGTTTACTACGGCTTCTTCCTCAACAACTACGTCACTTGCCTCTTCAGTAGTAGCTTCTTTAGATGTATTTTCTACAACATTTTCTTGTGCAGTTTCATTTGATGCGCAACCTATCATTACAAATACCATCGTTAAGATGATCATTAAACTCAATAACTTTTTCATATGTCCTCCTAATAGTGATTATCAATTGCAAATGTATTGTAACCGAATCTCATTCTCATGTCAATAGATGAATTGATAAAAGTTTGACAAACGTACTAAATCCTTGCACAAAAAAAGATGCCCTTAGGCATCTTAGTCAACTTAATCTTTTACAATTTGAATATGTGGATATGGAATACCAATATTCTTTTCATCCAACTTCATCTTCATTTGCTCATTGATATCAAAGAATACATTCCAGTAATCAGCTGCATTTACCCATACTCTTAAAGCAAAGTTTATTGATGAATCTCCTAGTTCTGCTAGACCAACAAATACATCTGGATCATCTAAAACAAGTGGATGAGCCTTTGCTACAGATACTAAAGTTTCCTTAACTTCTTTAATATCGGCATCATAATCAACTCCAAAAGTAAAATCTACTCTTCTTTGTGGTTCTATTGAGTAATTTACAATATTTGAACCAATGATATTACCATTTGGAATAATGATGGTCTTGTTATCAGGTGTTTTAAGTTCAGTTGAGAAGACTTGAATACTAGAAACAGAACCAGTCATGCCAGCCACTTCTACAAAATCACCAATCTTAATCGGTCTAAGAACCAATAGGATAACACCTGCAGCAAAGTTACCAAGTGATCCTTGTAAGGCCATACCTACTGCAAAACCAACTGCACCCAATATAGCTACAAAAGATGTTTCCTTAACACCTAGTGTACCTGCAAGTGCTACAACTAGTAAAACCTTTAAAGTAATATTAGTTAGTGATGATGCGAAGTTATTCACTGTTGCATCCACGCCTTTTTTCTCTAAAGTCTTATGTACTCTCTTGACTATTGTACTGATGATCTTAAAACCTATAATCAATAGTAGTATACATAATATCACTTTCATACCGTATGTAACAATCAATTCTTTGATTGCATCAAAATTAAAATCTTTAAACATTTCCAATACCTCCTTAGGACCATTCTACTACCATAATAGTAGTATATGCAATAGTATTCACAATATGCATACACAAAAAGACCACTTTCATGGTCTTTTTGTAAGGGTATTCTAAAAAGAATGTTAACTATTCCTTACCATCAATATAAACACCTTTATAATCGATGTAAGTAAATGAATTTGAATATAAACCTTTTACATAATCAGCTCTATAAGATGAAACCTCACCAAAATACTTAGGTGCTACAATTGCCTCATCTAATAAAATCTTTTCTGCTTCTAGGTATACTAATGCTTTTTCATGTGGATCAGAAGTTTGGATTGCTTTTTCTACTAAAGCGTTAAACTCATCTGCCTTTTCACCAGACCAAGCAGTTTTACCACCATGGTAGTAACCTGTATTAGGACTTGTATGGAAAATATCAATTAAGTTTGAAGGATCATCAACGTCTGCAGTCCAACCGGCAACAGCGATATCATAGTTACCTGCTTTTACGTTATCCCACATGATGTTCCATTCTGTTAATTCTATTGTTAAGTCAATACCTAATGTATCAAACCAAATTTGCTTTAACCATTCTGCACTTTCTTTCGAATACTCACCAGTACCTCTAGTTTGCATTGTTAACTGAACCACTGATGGGTCTCTATCATAACCTAGTTCTTCAAGACCATCTAATAATAATGCTTTAGGATCTGGGTTATTTTTAATTAATGTTTTAACTACTTCATTTTCACCTTTAGTGATATCGATGTATAATTCTTCACCAGCATGCATTACACTTGGTACGATTGAGTATGCTGCAAAACCAAAGTCATCATTTACTTCTGAGATGAATTTTTCTCTATCATAAGCGATTGTTAAAGCCTGACGAATCTTCTTATTTTTTAAGAACTCATTGTTCATTTGATACATAAAGAATTCAACATCTGCACCCGCTTCATTTATGTAGTTAAAACCACCTTGTGCATCCAACATTGCTCTCCACTCAGGTTCAGAGATACCAGCCGAGTCAATTTCACCTGAAATTAAAGCTTGAGCTCTAGGAGTTTGTTCTTTTACGATTTTTCTAGTAATTTTAGTTAAGTATACATTTTCAGCATCCCAGTAGTGAGGGTTTGGTACATAAACTAAGTCAACACCTTCATTCCATTCTTGTACCATGAAAGGACCATTACCTAGAGTTTTTTCTATAGAAGAACCATACTCATCACCATACTTTTCTACAAAATCTTTTTTTACAGGCTTGTAAGTTGGGAATGAAGCGATTTGTAAGAAATAAGATACCTTATTATTTAATTCAATTTGTAATGTGTAGTCATCTAATGCTTTTACACCTACATCTTCTCTTGAACCTTCACCTCTATTAAATTCTCCGCCACCTTTAATCATAGCATCAACCATCCACTCGTAGTCAGAACCTACTTCTGGATCGAAAACACGTTGCCATGAGTAAACAAAGTCATGTGCATTTAAGTCAGAACCATCTGCCCATTTAGCATCTTTTCTTAAATTAAAAGTCCATACTAAACCGTCATCACTTACAGACCAAGATTCAGCAACACCTGGTTCGTATTTAGCCGAGCCGTCTTCCATAACAACATATCTTACCAAGTTTTCATAAATCGGTGCTTGTACGCCCCATACAGGTATAGAACCAACCTTGTGTGGATCTAAAGTCGTAACTACAGAACCATGTGAGTAGACATACTCTTGGTTTGAATCCATTTTCATACCTTCAGAACCACTTGCTGGTGTAGATTCTGTAGAACTAGTTTCTGTCGAACCAGCATTGTTTGATGTTTCAGATGCAGCATTATTGCCACCACAACCTGTTAATACCATAGACATAGCAAGTGCTAATACCAATAGTAAAATACCTAATTTTTTCATTACTTTCCCCCTTTATAATATTGAACAAGAACAATTCTTGTTGACAATCAATACAAATGACATGCTACAAAATGATCCGTCTCAACTTCCTTAATAAGTGGTGTTTCTGTATGACATTCCTCTTTTACACGAGAACATCTAGATGCAAATCTACAACCATCTGTGGGATTTATCGGGCTTGGAATCTCCCCATCTAGTTGAATTCTTTCCTTAGATTGGCTATAATCCGGATCTGGTTCAGGAATTGCAGACAATAAAGCTTGAGTATAAGGATGAAGAGGTTTCATATATAAACTCTCACTACCAGTTAACTCAACCATATGTCCTAAGTACATCACTCCAACTCTATCTGATATATGTTTTACCATTGATAGATCATGGGCAATGAATAGGTAAGTCAAACCTAATTGTTCTTGAAGCTGAATGAGTAAATTAACAACCTGAGCCTGGATAGAAACATCTAGTGCTGAAATTGGTTCATCACATACTATAAATTCAGGTTCGATAGCTAGAGCTCTTGCTATACCTATTCTTTGTCTTTGTCCACCTGAAAATTCATGTGGGAATCTTGATGCATGTTCATGGTTCAGTCCTACTAAATCCAATAATTCATGCATTCTTTTTGTTCGTTTTTCACCTCGATACATATCGTGAATATCAATACCTTCACAAATAATATCTCCTACTGTCATTCTCGGGTTCAATGATGCATATGGATCTTGGAAGATAATTTGCATTTTTTTTGTCAGTTCTAATTTTTCTTTGGCTTTTCTACCATGAACAGATTGCCCTTTAAAGGTTACCTGCCCATCGGTTGCCTCATAAAGTCCCATTATAGTACGACCACAAGTCGTTTTACCACAGCCAGATTCACCTACCAAACCTAAGGTTTCACCATGCATGATATTAAAAGACACACCATCAACTGCTTTAAGCATCTTTTTTCTGCCTACCTTAAAGTGTTTCTTTAAATCCTTTACTTCTACCAACACTTGTTTTTCTAACATGTTTGACCTCCAGTATAACTTTCTACTTTATAATCAATTGTTGGTGCTTTAGGATGCATCAACCAGCACGCAGCTTTATGATCTTCTGTGATGTCAGTAAATGCTGGCGCCTTTACACGACATATGTTCATACAGTATTCACATCTTGCTGCAAAAGCACAACCTTTTGGTGGATTGAGTAAATCCGGTGGTGTACCATTGAGTGAATACAACTCTGATTTATTTTCAGTCCCCAATTTTGGTACTGATTTTAACAAAGCCCATGTATAAGGATGTTTAGGTCTGTAGAATATATCTCTACTATTACCTGTTTCAACGATTTCACCAGCATACATTACCTGAATTCGATCGGCTACTTCAGCTACAACACCTAAATCGTGTGTTACAAGAATAACTGCTGTATTTAACTTCTTTTGAAGTGACTTAATTAAGTCCATGATTTGTGCTTGGATGGTTACATCTAATGCTGTTGTTGGTTCATCAGCAATTAGGATTTTTGGATTACATGCTAGTGCAATAGCAATCATGGCACGTTGTCTCATTCCACCTGAAAATTCATGTGGATATTGTTTTATTCTCGCTTCTGGATTTGGAATACCAACCATCTCCAATAAGTTCACCACCTCATTTAAGGCTTCTTTTCGTGTGATGCCTCTATGAATTATCATACTTTCTGCTATTTGATCACCAATTCTCATCGTTGGATTTAATGAAGTCATTGGATCTTGAAAAATCATAGAGATTTCTGAACCTCTAATGTTAACCATTTCTGCATCTGATAATTCTGTTAATTCTCTATCCTCTAAAAATACTTGAGAATCTTCGTGGATTAGTGCTGGTGGTGAAGGTAAGATTCTCAATATGGATTTTGATGTGACAGTTTTCCCACATCCAGATTCTCCTACTATTGCCAAGGTTTCACCTTCAAACAAATGAAAATTAACACCTCTTACTGCTTTATTTTCTCCTGCATATGTCTTAAAAGAGACACGGAGATTTTTTACATCTAATATTTTCTTCATGTCTACTCCTTATTGTCTTAACTTTGGATCAAGTGCATCTGTTAAACCATCACCGATTAAGTTAAATGCGAGTGTTGTTATAACAACCATCAAACAAGGGAAAAAGAGTTGATGAGGATAAAACATCAATGAACCTCTTCCTGATGCAGCTAATGCACCCCAACTTGTTTCAGGCGGTTGAATACCTATACCTAAAAAACTGAGTGTGGCTTCACTAAAGATAAACATCGGAATAGAGAATGTAATAGATACCATGATAATCCCCATTGCATTTGGTAATAAATGCTTTAAAATTATACGCTTTGCATTACCACCTAAAGCCTTTGAGGCCAATACAAACTCCTGATTTTTGATCTGTAAAACTTGTCCACGTACCAATCTTGTCGTGCCACCCCAAGAGGTTAGTGTCATGGCTAGTATCAATGAAAACATACCTCGACCTAAAGTGA
>Ga0209379_10000730_pt1 | contig 24314 bp, 23 predicted proteins | sample tdDd001_FD_187124 | JGI IMG/M metagenome (GOLD analysis project Ga0209379, IMG submission 187124) | Marine sediment microbial communities from the Atlantic coast under amendment with organic carbon and nitrate - tdDd00.1 (SPAdes)... | ecosystem: Environmental > Aquatic > Marine > Coastal >...
GTTGAATGACATGCCATACAGGTTGCATTCCCATCAGCACCATCAGCACCGTCGGTACCATTCTCTCCATTTAAACCATTCGTGCCATCAGCACCTGCTGGCCCTTCACAAGCCGCAAATATTGCTCCTACTGCAAGAAGGAGAAGCCAGATTTTAAGTTGTTTTCGTTTCATAAGTTAGGGGATTAAAGAATTTATTTAATAAATCTACTGAATGAAAAAATGAATTACAGATAAATGGCTATGACAGTAATCTATTGTAATATTGATTCTTAATAAAGAAAAATCAGATGTAGATTACACTTTGAATTGATATTTATCACTATATTAGATAGTGAGTTTTACCAAAATCCCCTTATATGTTTGGAAAAGGAACTGATATTTGTTGTGGTAATTGTCCTAATTCTTGGCCTAATTTTAAGAATTTATCATCTGAGGAAATGGGGCTTCTAAGCAGCAGTCGTTTTCAGTCGAGATTTATTGCTGGCGAGATGATCTTTAAAGCTGGATCACCGACTTCTAATGCTGTTTTTCTTTCTTCGGGTATAGCAAAAATATATTTAGAAGGTTTTGATGGAAAGAAAATTATCCTTGGTCTTTGTAAACCTGGTCGGTTAATTGTTGGTCCGGGAGCTTATGTTGATTCTACTCATCATTACAGTTTGGTTGCTCTTACAGATGTGAGAGCTTGTTTTATTGAAATGAAACTGATAAAATCGTACGTGAAAACAAATCCCCTGTTTGCAGAGGGTTACTTAGAAGATATTAGTGAGAAATCTTTACGAACGTTTTATAAAATGATGAGTCTTGTCCAAAAGAAAATGCCTGGGCGGATGGCTGAGGGTTTATTAACTCTTGCCGATGAGATCTTTGAATCTGATGAGTTTTCTCCTATACTAACCAGACAAGAATTAGGTGAATTTACGGGAATGGCTAAAGAAAATGTTGTTCGTATTCTAAAAGAATTCAGCAATGAAGGAATTATTTATACAAATGGGTCGACCATTTCGATTAAGGATAAAGAAAAATTAAAACTTATATCTGCCAATGGTTAACGGGCTTACTTGTTCTTCTTTATACCAACGATAGTAATAACAGCAATTCCTATTATTGTAAGCAGACCGCCTATAAATTGAATCTGACTCGGTAATATTCCCAGAAGAATATATGAGCCTAGTATGATAAAGAAACTTCTACTGGTTATAATGAGCGTGACTTTTGAGGCTTCAAGATATTTTAGAGCTGAAAATGTCAGTATGGTACCTAGGAAAGGTCCGAACATTGAGCCAATAATAATATAAAACACAGATTCTTTACTGTATGTGGGTATCTCAAATAAATAGATATTAAAAAGGATAAAACCGATCCAGAGAGCCACATTACGGTATTGTGTTATCATGGCCGAAGGTAAAGAACCAACTTTTGTCTTTGCCAATACAAGGCTGATACCATAAAAAAGTGCAAAAGTGAAAGTTGCTAAGCTTGCTGGGCTTTTAAGTTCTTTAAATTGAAATCCTGATTCAGTCATATTTATCAGACCAACTCCTATAATTGTCAGGATGATACCGAATATTTCAAGATAAGAAAATCTTTCTCTAAGGAAAATGATTCCCATAATAATGACGAAAATAGGACTTGTATTTGCCAGAAATGAAACAATAGTCGGGTTCGGGGTAAGCTGTATAGCGAGAAAAAATGCAGAAGTTGCAATAAGTTCAGAACAGGATATTAAAATCAATGTTCGTTTTGACTTTTTTGATAAATTTTTAAATTGATGATTCGTCTTTTTATGCCAACTATAAAGTGTATTCCATACCAGGGCAAGACCAAACCACAAGATGCCAAAACTTGCCAAGCTAACATCTTTCATGGCCATTTTGCTGAAAATATAAACATTCGAGAATGTAATCGTTGCTAAGAGTGCTATTAAAGATCCCTTTAGTTGTTTCGAGAATTTCATTTGCCTGAGTTTGTATGCCCAGCAAATGTATTTAAGATTTCAATTAAATAGAGTATGATTATTAGAAATATTTGAGTGACTTGTTGTACGTAAATTCAAATTGATTTAATAATGAAAATTTTCAATTCTAATAACAATTGCTAACTTCAAGCTTATGGAGATGAATTTATTGTACGCCATGTTGGCAACTTATTTTGTGAATATGCCATGTGGTTATGTTCGTCAAGGATTTAAGAAATATTCAGTAAAATGGTTTGTAGCCATTCATTTACCTATCCCATTTGTGGTCTGTTTCAGACATTTTTTTGACGTTGGATATGAGATTTACACCTATCCATTTATGCTATTTGCATTTTTTATGGGGCAATTTTCTGGGAAGAAAATTCGCATTTATAGAATGAAAAAGAATGATATTAAGGTGTTAAAATAATTTTTTTCTAAAAAAAAGAATCAAAAAAAAGCTATCTCAACGAGATAGCTTTTTTTATATGATTGAGAAGATTATTATAATCTTTCTTTGATTTTTTTTGTTTCTTCTTCGAAACCTGGTTTCTCCAACAAGGCGAACATATTGCTTTTGTATGCTTCCACACCAGGTTGATCAAATGGGTTTACATTAAGAATATAACCACTAACACCACATGCTATTTCGAAGAAATAAAGCAATTCTCCAATATAGAATTCGTTTAGTTCAGGTAGTTCAACTCTTAAATTTGGAACGCCGCCATCTACGTGAGCTAATTGTGTTCCCAATTCAGCCATTTTATTCACTTCATCAACTCTTTTTCCTGCAAGGAAATTAAGTTTATCAAGGTTGTTTTTATCCTCAGGAATAACAACTTTATGCTTCGTTTTAGCAATAGATATTACCGTTTCAAAGATGTTACGTTGCCCTTCTTGAATGTATTGTCCCATTGAGTGCAAATCGCTTGTTAAATCAACACTAGCTGGGAAAATGCCTTTGTTTTCTTTTCCTTCACTTTCGCCATATAGTTGTTTCCACCATTCAGCAATATTGTGAAGTTTTGGATTGTAGTTTGCAAGAATTTCAATCTCTTTACCTTTAGAGTAAAGCGCATTTCGAGTTGCTGCATAAAGTAGTGCTGGATTCTCTTCAAATTCAGTTGCAACAGTAAATTCCTGCATTGATTTAGCACCTTCAACCAATTTTGTGATATCGTGACCAGCAACAGCAATAGGAAGTAGACCTACTGGAGTTAAAACTGAAAAACGCCCACCAACATTATCAGGAATTACAAAAGTTTTATAGCCTTCTTGATCAGCTAGAGTACGAAGTGCTCCTTTTGACTCATCTGTAATAGCTATAATTCTTTCTTTAGCTTCTTCCTTGCCTACACCTTCTTCAAGTAATTCTTTTAGTAAGCGGAAAGCCAAAGCAGGTTCTGTTGTTGTACCCGATTTTGAAATGACACAAATTCCGAATTCGATATTTTCAAGAATCTGCATTAACTCATATAAGTAATCTTCGCTTATATTTTGTCCGGCATATAACACCAATGGATTTTCGTTATCCGCCTGAAGCATATCGAAATTGTTAGCTAAGGCATCGTTTACAGCTTTAGCTCCTAAATATGAACCGCCAATACCAATAACAACTAGAACCTCTACACGTTCTTTTAGTTTGGCAGCTGTTTCTTTAATATCCTTTAGTTCTTCAGCTGTAATTTGTGAAGGTAGTTCAACCCAACCTGTGTAATCGTTGCCTTTACCTGTTCCTTTATGAAGGGCAGTTAAATGCTTTTTAGTTTCTTCTTCATATTTGAAGATTTCCTCTTTGCTTACAAAGCTTAAGGTTTTGTCGACACTTAATTTAATGTGTTCCATGTTCTTGAAATTAAGTTCTACTTTATGCCTGTTTCATCCCCCTCAAAATTCAACAAGTACAAGTAGATTTATAATAATTGATTTGATGTTTGTTTATCTTAGCTCTTCTGTTAAAAGCGTAATTTCGATAGCTGGAGATATACGATCGTAAAGAATATTGTAAACAGCCATAGTAATTGGCATGTGTACATTATATTTTTCGTTAATTTCTTTAATACATTTTACAGCATAATAACCTTCGGCTATCATGTGCATTTCCAGTTGTGCCGTTTTTACAGAATAACCTTTACCAACCATCGTTCCAAAGGTTCTGTTACGACTAAATTGCGAATAACAGGTTACTAATAGGTCACCTAGATAGGCTGAACTTTTAATATCTCTTGTAATTGGATGAACCGTATCAACAAAACGCTTAATTTCCTGAATGGCATTTGAAATTAATACCGATTGGAAATTATCGCCATAGCGTAAACCGTGGCAAATACCAGCAGCTATTGCAAAAACATTCTTAAGTACAGCAGCATATTCGGTTCCATAAATATCATCTGATGTTGTTGTCATGATATAGTGACATTCCAATTTATCAGCTAAGAAATTTGCTTTCTCAGAATCCTGACTGGAAATAGTCAAATAGGACAGGCGTTCCATCGCAACCTCTTCTGCATGACAAGGTCCTGAAATAACCCCAATACTATCAGTTGGCACCTGATAAATATTATGGAAGAAATCTCCAATAATCATATTTTCATCAGGAACAATACCTTTAATGGCTGAAACGATAAATTTATCGTCAAGTTTAACGGTTAGTTTTGATAAGGCATCTTTTAAAAAAGCTGAAGGTATGGCAAAAATGATCAGATCTGAATCCTCAACTATTTGATTGATGTCGTTATAAAAACGGATCTTTTCGATATTAAAATCAACATCGGTTAAATAGCGTGGGTTGTGTCCTAATTTTTTAAATTGAGAACTCGTATCGATATTTCTCATATACCAGTTGAGCTCTACATCATTTTCCCTAAGGATTTTTGCGATGGCAGTGGCCCAACTTCCTCCACCAATAATGGCTATTTTAGAAGATTCGTTCATGTAATAGGTTTTGGTTCTCAATAGTATCTTGCTAATGGGTTAGAATCATTGTGCAAGTGATTTCAAGGTTTTGGTGATAATAATGTATTCAAGTTTAAATTGAATGACCTTGAAAAAATATAATCGCTCGGATAAAAGAACGACTTTTTTTTAGATAAAAAACAAGAGGGAGCTTGAAATAATTCAAGCTCCTTAATTTTTATCTTTATTGAATGATAAATTAAGCTAACCAGCCAGCCACTTGGTCTTGGCTTGGGTTAGTTAACCCCATTTTATTTTTTTTGTTGATTCCACAAATCTCTTGGTGGAATTTTGTTGATTTTACTTCCTTAATGGCAGCAACAGTTTGGTATCCTGCTTTACGGATAACTTCAACCCATTCTGGAGAAATACCTAGATTAACAAATTTTTCATCACCGTCAATTACAGGCTTCTTCTCAGGTCGCATTTGCGGGAAGAATAAAACATCTTGTATCGATTGAGAATCTGTCATCAACATCGTTAAACGATCGATACCAATCCCCATACCTGATGTTGGAGGCATACCATATTCTAGAGCACGAACAAAGTCCATGTCAATAAACATCGCTTCATCATCACCATCAGCACCTAATTTAAGTTGCTCTTGGAAACGCTCTAATTGGTCGATAGGATCGTTAAGTTCTGAGTATGCATTACAAACTTCTTTACCATTAACCATTAACTCGAAACGCTCAGTCAATTCTGGATTCTCGCGATGTTTTTTACACAATGGCGACATCTCAACAGGATAATCGGTAATAAATGTAGGTTGTATGTATTGGCCTTCACATTTTTCTCCAAAAATCTCATCAATCAATTTACCTTTTCCGAAAGTTTCATCGACTTCAATATTTAATTCTTTACAGAACCCACGTAATTCTTCAACTGACTTGCCAGTGATATCAAAACCTGTAAATTCTTTAATAGAATCTGTCATAGAGATACGTTTGAAAGGACGTTTAAAGTCAATTTCCTTATCTCCTAAGCCTAATTTTGTTTTTCCGTGAAGATCAAGAGCAACTTTCTCAATCATCTCCTCAGTAAAGTCCATCATCCAGTTGTAGTCTTTGTAGGCTACATAAATCTCCATTACTGTAAATTCTGGATTGTGTGTACGGTCCATTCCTTCGTTACGGAAGTCTTTTGCAAATTCGTATACACCATCGAAACCACCTACGATTAAACGTTTTAGGTAAAGTTCGTTGGCAATACGCATATACAAAGGAATATCCAATGCATTGTGATGTGTTTCGAATGGACGTGCAGCAGCCCCACCAGGAATTGCTTGTAGAATTGGCGTCTCAACCTCAAGGTAACCTTTGCTATTAAATAGCTCACGCATCGAGTTGATAATTTGAGAACGCTTGATGAATGTATCTTTTACCTTCGGATTAACAACCAAATCAACGTAACGCTGACGGTAACGTAATTCAGGATCAGTAAAAGCATCGTATACTTTCCCGTCTTTTTCCTTAACGATTGGAAGTGGACGAATTGATTTAGATAGAACTGTTAATTCAGAAGTGTGAACTGAAATTTCTCCAACTTTGGTTTTAAATGCGTATCCCTTTATCCCTATAAAGTCACCTATATCCAAAAGTTTTTTGAATACTGTGTTATAAAGCGTTTTATCTTCATCAGGGCAAATGTCGTCACGGCTAATATAAACCTGGATACGACCATTGGCATCTTGAAGTTCAATAAAAGAAGCCTTTCCCATTATACGGCGGCTCATAATTCTACCTGCAAGGACAACCTCCTGATAATTATTGGTCTCAGGATCGAAATTTTCTAGAATTTCATTGCTATACACGTTTACCTTGTACTCGGCAGCAGGGAACGGGTTTATTCCTAAAGCTTGAAGCTCTTTCAGGGAATTTCTTCTAATAACTTCTTGCTCACTAAGTTCTAACGTATTCATCTTTAATCTAATAATATTAATTTGGATGCAAAGATATAATAATATGTGCAAATTATTAGAAGCAACTGCTTTAGTTAAGAGGAAATCAGCGAATTATTTCTTATTATTGCCGAAAATTAAGCGGTATTTAGAATCTTTAAAAATAACATTTTGTTATCTGTTGGAAGATAGTTGATATTTTTTCTGAATTACAGCTTATTTTTAGACTCAAAAATATAAATTTGCAAACAATCTAAAATTCTGACTAAGTTATTGAATTTGAGTTTTGAAACAGAATATGTTTTTAGGTCGGATGAGTTGTTTTTTAGAACAGTAAATTGAGATTATTTCCTACATAGATCAATAATTTGTCCCCAGTAAGGGCTTAAGGTAAATATTGAAAAAATGAAAATGAAGAGAAAACCAGATTGGTTGAAAATACAATTGCCCAAGGGCGATGATTACTCATATGTAAATGGCATTGTTCGTGATCATGGTTTGCATACGATTTGTTCAAGTGGAAAGTGTCCAAATGTTGGAGAATGTTGGGGCAATGGTACTGCAACTTTCATGATTTTAGGAAACATTTGTACCAGAGCATGTAAATTCTGTAATGTGAAAACGGGCAAGCCGCTTGAGGCTGACTGGAAAGAACCTCGTCGTTTAGCTAAATCAATTAAATTGATGAAACTTAAACATGCAGTAATTACTTCGGTTGATCGTGATGATTTAGAGGACGGAGGCTCAGGAATTTGGGCTGAAACCATAAAGGCTATCAGAAAAGATAACCCGACAACAACTCTTGAAGTTCTTATCCCGGATTTTAATGGAAAAAAGGAAGATATTCAACGTGTAATTGATGAAAAACCTGAGGTTATTTCTCACAACCTGGAGACTGTACGTCGATTAACACCTGAAGTACGTAGTCGTGCTAAATACGATTTAAGTTTGCAGGTTTTAAAGCAAATTGCAGATGCTGGAATTGTTGCTAAATCTGGTATTATGCTTGGCTTAGGTGAAACTGAAGAAGAGGTTTATCAGGTAATGGATGATTTATTGGCTGTAGGTGTAAAAGTGATGACTATAGGACAATATTTACAGCCATCGCGTCAGCATTTAACTGTAGAAGAATATGTGACGCCTGAAATGTTTAAGAAGTATGAAACTGTTGGTTTAGAAAAAGGATTCACATTCTGTGAGAGTACGCCTTTGGTGAGATCATCATACCATGCAGAACGTCATATTAAAGCATTAGACCTAAAAGATTTGGCGAAAAATAAAGCTTAGTTTTCAGATTGATTTAAACCATAAACACATTTTTTGAGATGAGTAAAGCAACCGTATTCCGCGATCTGACTTCTATAGACTATAAAGAAGCTTGGGACTATCAGGAAGAATTATTCGATGAAGTTTTAAAATCGAAGCAAGCAAATGCTGATTTACCATTAGAAGAAAAAAAACTAAGTAGTAATTATCTTTTATTTTGCGAACATCCTCATGTTTATACCATTGGTAAAAGTGGTAAAGAGCAGAATATGCTGCTTAATATGATTCAACTGCAAGCTAAGAATGCTACTTTCCATAAGATTAATCGAGGAGGTGATATAACTTATCATGGTCCAGGTCAAATAGTAGGTTATCCAATATTAAATTTGGAAACCTATGACATGGGAATTAAAAGTTATATCGAAAATCTGGAACAGGCAGTCATTAATTGTATCGCCGATTATGGATTAGAGGGGCATCGATTGGAGGGTGCTACTGGAGTTTGGCTTGATATTGACAAGCCTACTGTCAGAAAGATCTGTGCCATAGGTGTTCGCGTTAGTCGATGGGTTAGTATGCACGGTTTTGCTTTTAATGTAAATACCGATTTAGATTACTTCGGATATATTAATCCTTGTGGTTTTCAGGACAAAGGGGTGACTTCATTAAAAAAAGAGCTGGGTAAAGAGCTTGATATCGAGGAAGTAAAACATAACTTGAAAAATCATATTGCTATCTTGTTTGATATGACGTTTAAAAATGACTAATTTCCCGATCTAAAGATCGAATTATGGATAAAAGATGGGTAATCAATGAGCCAGGAGATGAGGAAACGATTGTGTCGCTTTCAAAATCTTTAGGTGTCGATAGAGTTATTGCAAATTTGCTTGTACAAAGGGGAATCCAATCTTTTGAAGACGCAAAGGCATTTTTTCGACCAAGTCTTGACGATTTGCATGATCCATTTTTAATGAAAGATATGGGTAAGGCTGTGACCAGACTGGTTACAGCCTTAAACAATCAAGAGCGCGTCATGATCTATGGCGATTATGATGTTGACGGAACAACATCGGTAGCTTTAGTTTATACCTTCCTTAAAAAACATTTCGATTATATCGATTATTATATTCCCGATCGTTATTCTGAAGGATATGGAATTTCTTTGAAAGGAATTGATTTTGCAGCAGAAAGCAAAGTGACATTGGTGATCGCATTAGACTGCGGTATTAAAGCCATGGAGAAAATTGCTTACGCTAAAGAGAAGGGGGTTGATTTTATCATTTGTGATCATCATACCCCTGATGAGGTTTTACCTGATGCCGCAGCTGTTCTAGACCCTAAACGTGTTGATTGCGAGTACCCCTGTGATTGCCTTTCAGGTTGTGGTGTTGGTTTTAAGTTGATGCAAGGCTTAAGTCAACAGCTTGGTTGGCCTTTTGATAACCTAATTCCCTTACTTGATTTAGTTGCTGTAAGTGTGGCATCGGATATTGTTCCTATTGTTGGAGAAAATCGTGTTTTAGCTCATTATGGATTGATTCAGTTGAATAAATATCCTCGATTAGGTCTTAAAACCATCATGAATTTATCTGGAGTCAATAAAGATTTATCTGTTAATGATATTGTCTTTAAAATTGGCCCACGAATTAATGCAGCAGGTCGTATTCAATCCGGACGTCATGCGGTTCAGCTTTTAATTGTTGAGGAAGAAGATGTTGCTGTATTGATTGGGGATAGCATTAATACGATGAATGAAGATCGTAAAGAGTTGGATCATACTATTACTGATGAAGCTTTGGATCGATTGAATAAAGCAGAGAAAATCGGATCAAAGAAAAGTACGGTTCTGTTTGATAGAAATTGGCATAAAGGTGTCATAGGTATTGTCGCTTCAAGAATGATTGAAACCTACTATCGTCCTACAGTTATTTTAACTGAATCTAATGGAATGGCTACAGGGTCTGCACGATCGGTTGATGGCTTCGATTTGTATCAAGCGATATCATCATGTAGCGATCTGCTAGAAAATTTTGGTGGACACAAGTATGCTGCTGGACTAACGATGAAAATTGGGAACGTTAAGGCATTTCAACAACGATTTGAAGAGTATGTTCAGAATAATATCTCTGATGATATGTTAGTTCCTCAAATTAAAATTGATGCTAAAATTAAGTTATCTGATATCACACCTAAGTTTTTCAGACTCTTAAAGCAATTCGAACCTTTCGGACCCAAGAATATGACACCGGTTTTCACTAGCGAAGAGGTTGTAGATTATGGCTATTCACGTCAAGTTGGTAGAAATAAAGAGCATTTAAAACTGTCTGTTGTTGATGATATTCGTGATGCCAATGTTGTGAGTGGCATTGGTTTCCAAATAGGTAAAATGTATCCTAAGATTTCAAATGGAACGCCTTTTAATATTTGCTATTCTTTACAAGAGAACGAATATATGGGCAAAGTTGAAACTCAAATAATGATTCGTGATTTAAAAATATCCTAAGTTTTTTCCACCAGATATTTTAATTCAATTTTTTTATCATTTTCGATAAAAGGAATAATTTCTCTCATAAAAGCGTGGAATTCTGTTTCAATCGCTTCGTAATTGTCTAATAGAATATCTATAGCTAAGTCTGTCTTATCTGGCAGACTGGTATAGCGAACCATAATGTTAAGAGCTGTCCTCAGACCTTCAATATCTGCATAGGTCTCTAAGCGTCTACTTTTAATAAGAAAGGGTAAAAATAGCTTTACCTGATTTGGAAGCACCAGGTAATTTTTAATTAAAACTTCATGGCAATGGGATACAAATAGGGGCAAAGGCTGTTTGTGATACATCACCCAATTTTTTGCCAGAAAATGATCGTAAACCACATCTGTAATAACACCCGAATATTTTCGGTATACGCTTCTAAAATATTGCCCACTTTGACTAACTAGAGGGTGCGTATCTGTATATGAATCGATAGAACGATGAAGTAGAATTCCTTGTTGAATTTCTGTCTTGTAGTTTTCGTATTTTCTTCCTTTTACATAGTCAGCTATAAAATTGCCAACCATTATTTTATTGGATTCACCAGAAAGGTAAAGGTGTGCTAGAAAATTCATGAAGCTGTTTTTAATTTCTTATGAAGATAAGATTTAGAATGCAAGTTTGAATGATCCTAATCTTATTTTATTGATTCAAATCATTAAGAAATTTTCAGAGATATAAAATATTGAATTTAAAATTAAAAGTCAAGTTTCACCTCACTGTTAAGGAACAGTCTTTGGTTGAGGATTTTATATTTCGTCATATTCAATTAAAAGCATAAATTTATATGGGATGGATCATATTGTTCTATTAACCGTTAAAATAAATGAGTATTAACTTTTAAAAACGTGGAGGTTTAACATGGCAATTAAAAAGGTAATTATCATTGGTGCAGCAGGTCGTGATTTTCACAATTTCAACACCTATTTTAGAAACAATCAGGATTATAAAGTAGTTGCTTTTACAGCAGCTCAAATTCCAGACATCGATGGACGAAAATACCCTGCTGAATTAGCTGGGGGACTTTATCCGGATGGTATTCCTATTTATGCGGAAGAGGAATTAGCAGAACTGATTGAAGTGCACGAAATAGATGATTGTGTATTCTCTTATTCTGATGTTTCCTATCAGAAAGTGATGAATATGAGTGCTATTGTTAATGCTGCAGGTGCGAATTTTAAACTATTAGGGCCTGAAGATACCATGATTAGAAGCCATAAACCTGTCATTGCAGTTGTGGCTACACGAACAGGTTGTGGCAAATCTCAAACATCACGAAAAGTGATTGAAGAATTGATGGATAGAGGTTTAAGAGTCATCGCTATTCGTCATCCAATGCCTTACGGCGATTTAGTTGCCCAGAAAGTACAGCGCTTTGCAACTGTAGAGGATTTGAAAAAGCATAACTGTACGATCGAAGAAATGGAAGAATATGAGCCTCATGTAAGTCGAGGTAATATTATATATGCTGGTGTTGATTATGAAGCTATTATTCGTGCTGCAGAAAATGATCCAGCTGGTTGTGATGTTATTCTATGGGATGGTGGAAATAATGACTTTTCATTCTACAAGCCTGATTTAACGATTACGGTGGCCGATCCTCATAGACCAGGAGCAGAATTGTCGTATTACCCAGGTGAAGTTAATTTACGAATGGCTGATGTTGTTGTTATTAATAAGATGGATTCTGCATCACCAGAAGGTATTCAAACCGTTCGTGAAAGTATAGCTAAGGTTAATGATAAAGCTATAGTTGTGGATGGTGCCTCACCAATACTTGTAGATAAACCTGAAATAATTAAAGGGAAGCGTGTTCTTATTGTGGAAGATGGGCCAACTTTAACACATGGTGAAATGAAAATTGGTGCAGGAACTGTAGCTGCTCGTAAATTTGGAGCTTCGGAGGAAGTTGATGCACGTCCATGCTTGGTTGGTAAGCTTAAAGAAACATTTGAGATTTATCCAAATATTGGAAGTATTCTTCCTGCTATGGGATACTCAGAGCAACAATTGAAAGATTTAGAAGCTACAATTAATAGCTGCGATTGTGATTCAGTAATTATAGGGACACCAATTGATTTGAATCGAATTATTAATATAAAGAAGCCAAATACTCGTGTTTACTACGATTTAGAGGAGATTGGTTATCCAAAACTTTGTCATATCATCAATCAGTTTGTGAAGAAACAAGAACTTAGCGGCGAAGCTGTTAATTAAGTTTATATTTTAAATAAATGAAAAGGGAGTGCTAGTGCACTCCCTTTTTATATGTTTTAAAATCCTTCTAGAAATAGAATTACTTGACTTCACTTCCTTTAATGGCTTTTGATTTATCAGGAAGAATAAGATTTAGAACAACACCTACGACCGATGCTAAGCCAATTCCTGCCAATGAAAAATTACCATACGAAATTTGAGCACCACCAATACCAACAGTTAAAACAATTGAGATAATTACTTGATTTCTCGTTTTACTAAAGTCCGCTTTGGCATCGATAAGAGTTTTGATACCAATACTAGCAATCATACCAAAAAGAAGAAGCATAATACCTCCAAGAACAGCTTGAGGTATGGTTTTTAAGAAAGCACTAACTTTGCCAATTACCGAGAAACAGATTGCAGTAACAGCTGAAATTCTTAAAATAAGAGGATTGGTAATTTTAGTAAGTGCAATTGCTCCTGTTACCTCCGAGTAGGTTGTATTAGGAGGTCCACCAAAGAAACCTGCAAAAGCAGTTGCAACACCATCACCTAAAATGGTACGGTGCAAGCCCGGATTTTTAACAAATTCTTTATTGGCAACACCACCAATTGCGTACATGTCACCAACATGCTCAATAACTGGAGCAACAGCAACAGGTAGCATATATAGAATAGCTCCCCAGCTAAATTCAGGTCTTACGAACTCAGGTAAAGCAATCCAAGAAGCTTCGCTGATAGGAGTGAAATCAACAGCACCTAAAATAATTGAAAGAATATAACCGACTAAGATTCCACAAAAAATAGGAATGAGTTTCATTATTCCTTTAGCATAAACTACAATTATAACCGCTGTAAGTAATACAATAGAGGCAATTGTCCAATTTGTTTTTGCCATGTCAACAGCCACAGGAGCAAGTGATAAACCAATAATCATGATAACAGGCCCAACAACGACTGCAGGAAAAATTTTCTCGATGACTCGAAGCCCCCATACTTTTATAATTCCTGATACAATACCATAAACAACACCTACAGCAATAAGTCCACCAAGAGTTCCAGGCAAGCCATAAAGCTTAGTTGCTGCAACTATAGGAGCAATAAAAGCAAAACTACTACCTAAAAAAACAGGAACTTTCCCTTTTGTTATCAAATGAAAGATAAGGGTGCCGACACCTGCTGTGAATAATGCTACGGCCGGATCAATACCGACTAGAAGAGGAACAAGAACTGTTGCGCCAAATGCAACAAATAAAAATTGGACTCCTAATACGATTTTCTTTGTGGGACTTTGGTATCCCACATCTGAATTTCCTGATGAGAACATAAAATGGTTTTTAATTTTAATACAAACTTGGCAAAGATAGTAAGGAAGCAATGATTCCCAAGCATTAAACCTTATCAGGATTAAATATTTATCCTGCAATGGTTTGTGAAATTACGAAACATGTTTTTTTTAGTCTGTTAAGTTGTAAACATCTGTGGCTGTTTTATGATTATTTGATGTTTTGTTCTTGTCTTGTAAATCATGAGGAGAGGTTAATACTTCTATAAATTTTTCTACTTTTGTTATTCGAAATTCAGAGAAGAGTAAAATCTAAAATTTGGATCCAGTATAAATTGGAACTTTAACTTGTAAATAGCTGATGAAGGTTCATACAGACTTAAATAATTTTTCTGCTTTAAATCCAGTTGTGACTATTGGGACATTTGATGGGGTGCATCTTGGTCACAAGAAAGTGATTAAACGTCTTCAGGAGTTGGCTAAGAATGTCAATGGTGAAACGGTTATTTTTACCTTCTATCCGCATCCAAGATTGGTGTTGAAGAACCATCACAATGAATTACGATTAATTAATACGCTTGAAGAGAAGAAATTGTTATTAGAGGCTGCTGGAGTTGATCATTTGGTTATTTACCCGTTTACTAAAGAATTTTCTAAGCTTTCTTATACTGATTTTGTGGAGAAAATATTAGTTGGTCAGATTGGTATGAAATCTTTGGTTGTTGGTTACGATCATAAATTTGGTCACAAACGAAAGGGAACATACGAAGACTTAAAAGTCTATGCTGATAAGCTCAATTTCAATATAGAGCAATTGGAGGTTTTAAACGTAGATACTATAGATATCAGTTCTACTAAAATAAGACATGCCTTAGCTGAAGGAGATATTCAAACGACCAATAAATATTTGGGACATCGTTATTTCATTAAAGGAATTGTCGTTGATGGAAAAAAGATAGGTCATGAAATAGGGTTCCCAACTGCTAATATAGATCCCCAGGAAAGTTATAAGTTGGTACCCAAAGATGGTGTTTACGCAGTAAAGGTTGATATTGACGATGTTATGTACACTGGTATGTTAAATATAGGTTTTCGTCCAACAGTGAATCATCAAATGGATAATCGGTCAATTGAGGTTAATATTTTTGATTTTGACCAAAATATCTACTATAAGAATATTAGTATTTATTTTTATAAGCGTATTCGAAATGAGCAAATGTTTAAGGGGATAGATGCTCTGAAAGAACAGCTTGTTAAGGATAAGGAAACTGTTCTGGAATTTTTTAAGTAAAGTTTTAAGGGAATTAAAATATAAAAGCCGCTAGAATTATTAATTCTAGCGGCTTTCTTTTAACTAATTGAGTCTAGTTTGCTTGTATATTACTAGGTTCTAATTTCACAGATACCTTTTGTTTTGTATGATTCGTTTCAATATCTCTTTTTACAATTCTCATACCGTAGAATGAACGATAAACAAAGAATAAGCCAATAACTAGGAACACAATTCCGATATAAGGTGCCATGTTTGTACCACCCGTTTTATCTGCTTCAATTATCAGTTCAATGGCAATCTCAGCAGCCAGTAGTCCAAATAGTGTAGAGAACTTAATAACCGGATTTAAAGCGACTGATGAGGTGTCTTTATACGGATCACCAACAGTATCACCTATTATCGTAGCATCGTGAAGAGGTGTGTTTTTCTCCTTTAAATCAACTTCAACAACTTTTTTTGCATTATCCCAAGCTCCACCAGCGTTGGCCATATACATAGCTTGGAACAAGCCAAAAATTGCAATTGAAATCAGATAAGAAACAAAGAAGTTAGGACTAAAGAAAGCAAAAGCCAAAGTCAAGCTTAGGATGACAGCGAAGATATTCCACATACCTGTTTGGGCATATTGCGTACAAATTTTCACTACATTTTTAGAATCTTCAATATCTGCTTCTGATTTATTTAAGTCGATATTCTTTTTGATGTATTCTACTGCACGATATGCACCAGTTGTAACAGCTTGCATAGATGCTCCAGAGAACCAGTAAATAACTGCACCACCTGTAATCAAACCAAGAATAACAGAAGGATCGGTAAGTTCAATTTGCAATAAGGATTCACCATTGGAAAGAATCGTCTTTTTAAGTAAAAGAATAATAGCAAAGATCATGGTCGTTGCACCAATAACAGCAGTTCCAATTAATACAGGTTTTGCAGTTGCTTTAAAGGTGTTACCAGCTGAGTCATTCTCTTCCAGGTTGTGCTTTCCTGTTTCAAAATTGGGTTCAAAACCAAACTCTTGACTGATTTCTGCTTTGATATTTGGAATTTTTTCAATTTGAGATAATTCGAAAACAGATTGTGCATTATCCGTTACTGGACCATAACTATCGACAGCGATTGTAACAGGTCCCATTCCAAGGAAACCGAAGGCAACTAAACCAAAGGCAAAAATGCCAGGGTATTCTCCAAATAAGCTTAAATCTTGAACGGTGTAGAAAGCAACTGCCATTAATGCCATCATAACCATCCCTTTCCAGAATGCTGAGAAATTACCAGCTACCATCCCAGATAGAATTGTTAGGGAAGCTCCTCCTTCACGAGAGGCACTCACTACCTCACTTACATGACGAGATTTTGAGCTGGTAAAGGCTTTTGTGAATTCAGGGATTATTGCCGCAGCAAGAGTTCCACAAGATATAATCGTGGAAAGTTTCCACCATAAACCTTCAGGAAGATCGTAAATTAAGACATAACTTAAGGCGTAGGTTACGATGATCGAAATGATTGAAGTAATCCATACTAATGAGGTCAATGGCGCTTCAAAGTCAAATCGTTCTTCTTTTGCATATTTTACTTTTGCGATTGCTTGATTAACTAGGTATGATAAAACGGAGGTAAAGATCATTAAGACACGCATAGCAAAGATCCAAACGATTAGAGTTGATGCAAATTCGACATTGGGGAGTAAGCCCGTTTCACCAAACATTAGAATAATGAATGTAATAAGTGCTACACCAGTTACACCATAGGTTTCAAATCCATCAGCCGTAGGACCCACACTATCACCAGCATTATCACCTGTGCAGTCGGCAATAACACCAGGGTTACGTGGATCATCTTCATCAATTTTGAAGACGATCTTCATTAAATCAGCACCAATATCAGCAATTTTGGTAAAGATACCACCAGCTATTCTTAGAGCAGATGCACCTAAAGATTCTCCAATGGCAAATCCAATAAAACAAGCTCCTGCGCTTTCGCCCGGGATAAAAAGAAGAATGGCAATCATCATAATCAACTCTACGCAGATTAATAACAAGCCCACACTCATTCCAGCTTGCAAAGGAATAGACATCACATTAAATGGAAGTTTTTTAAGAGCAGCAAATGACGTTCTACTGTTGGCGTAGGTATTAATGCGAATACCAAACCAAGCAACACCATACGATCCCAGAATTCCAAGAACTGTCCATAGTAAAATGAGAAGAGTCTTAGGAATAGACATGTGTGCTAAAGCGATAAAGTAATAGGAAATAGCCACACCAATAATAGCAAACAAGATAATAAGAAACTTACCCTGTTGTAGTAAGTAGGTTTTACAGGTTTCGTAAATAATATTTGAAACTTTTGCCATGGAATGGTGTACGGGAAGTTTCTTTATTTTATTGAATTGAACTAGTCCAAATATAAGCCCAAGAACAATAACAATAATACCATAAAGAAGGAGATCCCAGCCATTAATTCCTCCCATACCATCGAAGATAGATTGTTTTAAACTGGGTACGACCAAATCGGCCTCGCTGGCGAAACCCTTCAACGGAATCAGAAATAAGCCAAGAAGGGGGATTAATAATACTTTTTTCATAGTTTTTCAGTTAGATTTCTTTTTGAGTAGTAACTGAAAATATGCAATATTAATAAAGACTACAAGGTGTTTTTATTAAAATTAGAGCAATTAGAAAATTTTGTTTATTTGTATTGTGTCCTGATTTTCTTATCTTTAGTATGTGAAGATTAGTTTTTTACCTAAGTGAGCTCTCTTGTATAATTTCGTGAGGTTTGTTTAGTAATAATTAGATTTTAAATTTGAGAGGAATTAAATGCAGAAATTTATTGGCGATTGAATAGAAGATTTTTATTCTAATTGAAGACTCTTATTTTAACATGATTATTGGATCCATTATCCGATGTATTGTATTTTTTTAAACTGTAGCGTGCTTCAGAACCATTAAATGGTTGACCTCCTTGCAAGATATTAAAATTGCTATCACAATTTGGACATACAGCAAAAACACCATCTAATTCGATATGTTCTTTAGCCTCTACATCATTTGTACATGTGGCATCGAAAGCAGCATAACCATCACTTAGTCTGACAATAATAATTCCATGATTTTTATAACCAGCTGCATGAGTCACAATATCATTTTCATCTAGATAGATGCTATTGCCTACCGCTCCCAGCTTATTTTCATTGTCTAAATATTCGAAGTCAATTTTGACATGAGGTACTATGTCGTCAATATTAGTATCCTTACTACAAGAAGAAAAACCAATTAATGGGAGCAGGAATATAAAAAAATAATGTAAATTTGATAGTCTCGATTTCATGAATGCTATTTTTGGAATGGGCCTAAATTTAAGAATTAATAATTCAACTATGGACGAGAACTGGGGAAATATACTCTATCTCATTTTAATGGCTTTGTTTGTAATTGTAGGTGCACTTAAGAAAAAGAAAAAACCAGCCGAAAATTTCGAAGATGTAGAAGTAGAGAGGAAAGAAGATGATATGCCCTTTGAGGTTGAGAACCTATTTGATTCCTTATTAGGTGCAAATAGTTTTGCTCCTCAGCAAGATCATCCTTATCAGGTAATAGAAGAAGATATTATTGAAGAAGAGGAAGAGAAGGTAGAAAAATATGAGCGACCAGTTGAATCCGTCAAGCATGATACTTCTTTGATAATGGAGGTAGAGGATTTGGACAATATTGAGGATAATATAGAAGAAAGTGACGTGTTTGATTGGCGACAGGCTATTATTTCTAAGGAAATATTAGATAGAAAGTATATCTAATTAAGTTTTTTAGTACTTTTATATCAGTGCCAATTCATTATCATATAGGTGTATTTATTTTAAATGTATATATTTGCACCTGAAAGAGTTCCGCAGTGGTGGGATTCTTTTTGTTTTTATATCAAGTAAGCAATAAATTGTTTAATTGGTATAATAAGAAAAAATCAAATAAAACGATAGAAAAATAATAGGAGGATTTATGTCTAAATATTCATACATAACAGAAGAAGGATTTAAGAAATTAAAAGCTGAGTTGGAGCAACTTGAATCGGTTGAACGTCCTGAAATTTCAAGACAAATTGGAGAAGCTATTGATAAGGGCGACTTATCTGAGAATGCTGAGTACGATGCAGCAAAAGAAGCACAAGGCTTACTTGAAGCTAAGATTTCTCAATTGAAAGAGATTGTAATCAATAGTCGTATTATTGATGAGAGTAAAATCGATACTTCTAAAGTTCAGATGCTAAATAAGGTGACAATTAAGAACCAAAAGAATGGTGCCGTTATGACTTATACCTTAGTTTCTGAAACAGAAGCTGATTTTAAGAAAGGAAAATTATCTATTAACACCCCAATTGCAAAAGGCCTAATTGGCAAAGTTGTAGGAGATGTTGTAGATATTCAGGTTCCAAACGGAGTTATTCCATTCGAAATTATCGATATTTCTATGTAGTGCGTTTCGCTTTTGAAACGTATACGCCATAAAATTAATTAAAACATAAGAGCTATGTCAACCCTATTTACAAAAATCGTAAATGGTGAGATCCCTTGCCATAAGATTGCTGAAGACGATAAGTATTTCGCATTTTTAGATATTAGTCCATTAGCTATGGGGCATACGCTTGTGATTCCTAAAGCTGAAGTAAACTATATTTTCGACTTGGAAGATGATGTATTAGCGGGTCTGAATGTTTTTGCTAAGCGTGTTGCAAAAGCAGTGGAAAAATCAATTGAATGTAAACGTATTGGAGTGGCTGTTATTGGCCTTGAAGTACCTCATACGCATATTCATTTAGTACCTTTAAACGCTATTGGAGATCTGAATTTTTCCAATCCAAAATTGAGCCCTTCACAGGAAGAATTAGCCGAAGTTGCTGAGAAAATTAGATCGAATTTCAAATAGATAAATCTATTTGATTTTAAATGTATTAGCCGCTAAGATGCGGCTTTTTTTATGCAGAAAAGTTTGATTTCATTTAACTCTATTAGGGTTTTGCTTGACAAAATCAGACCAAGAACTGGTTTTCTTTGAACCGAGGAGAGGATTGGATTGAAAAAAATGACAAAGAGCAATTGCTATAGCATCCGTCTCATCAGCATTTGTAGGGAAGTTGGGAATATTGAAGTAACGTTCCATAATGGTTGCCATTTGTTCTTTCGATGCAGTTCCTGTTCCTGTTACAGCTAATTTAATTTTTCGGGGAGCATACTCAGTTATAGGTATGTCTCGTTGTAAAGCGGCAGCAATACAAACACCTTGTGCTCGTCCTAATTTTAACATTGATTGAACATTTTTTCCAAAAAATTGAGATTCAATAGCTAATTCATCAGGTTGATATTCATCAATTACTTGAAGAGTACGTTTGAAAATACGTTGAAGTTTCAAATAAGGATCACCTAGTTTTTTTAAATCCAGAGTACCTGATATTAAAATGATAGGTTTTTTTCCAACGACTTTGAGTAAGGCATAACCCATGCAGTTGGTTCCAGGGTCAATGCCCATAATGATTCTGTCGTTCTTCAATTTTTCAGGTTTTTAGTTGAAACTTTTTGTAATATGATGCCTGTTATAATAATGGAAAGGCCAATCCAAGTACTAAGATATATTGTTTCTCCAATAAATAAATGAATCAAAAAAAGAGAAATAAAGGGACTAAGAAAAACCAAATTCCCTATTTTATCAGTACTTGTGGTAAGTTTCATGGCTTTCAGCCAAAAAATATAAGCTATGCCACACTCAACCAGTCCAATATAAGTCGCAGCTCCTAAGCTTTTGTAATCCGGTAAACTAAAATCAACTACAATAAGCAAAGTTATGATGCTGTAAATTGATCCAAAAAGAAAATTTAAGAATAGCTTGTGCAGATCCTCGCGCTTATCTTTTGTATTGAAAATCCAGAATAAAGCCCAGATAATTGAGCTACCTAATGCTAATACGATCCCCAACGAATTTGTGGCTTGTATACTTGTAACTGATCCTTTATTTGCAATAATAATCACCCCGAAAAAACTGATGAGAATACAGAAAATACTTTTCAATCCTATTTTCTGCTTTAAAAGAGGAATCGAAAGTAGTACCAATGTAATGGGCCAAATGTAATTTAAACTAAGAGCCAACTGAGCCGATAGAAGAGAATAGGCCTTAAGGAGGATAAAGTAATACAAGAAAGGGTTTAGAAATCCTAAAAAAGCTGAATGAATTAAATCAGATTTAGTTGTTAGAACTTTAGTATTAAAGTTTCCTTTTAAGAAAAGTAGTGCTGCAAAAAAGATCATAGCAACTGCAGATGAAATAGCCAAGAGATGGATGTAGTCCATACCTTTTAAAGCTATTTTAAAAGCAGTAGCTACAGTAGACCATGCTAAAATTGCTGTGAGAGCAAAAATATAGGCTTGCGTTTGTTTCTTCAAAATTGTGGTTTTGAATGATGAAATGACCTTTTATCTAAAGTTCTAGTGCGTAACACCACACTCAACCATAGTTGATGAGAATGTTAGGATGTTAGTTTGATATTTGGCCACAAAAATGGCTTTGCATTTTGGCTCGAAATCTTGTATGTATTTATTTAGCAATGCTTCATTTTTAAAAAAAAGTTGCAAAGAATAGGTTTGACTACCATCTTCTTGTTGTACCATTACTTTACAGAAATAGTTCTGGTTAAAAGTTCCCGTTTCTTTAATTAATGGAATGAATTTGTCTTTCATCCACTTGCAAAATTCGTTTTCTATAGTGCTATGAAGTATATAGCTGGTGTTGTAAATAATCATTGTATTTTAATTTATATAGACTGAAATATACTGACTTAATTACTGTGAATTTCTTATAAGAGAATAGCGTTCTCGTGCCTCAATAGAATAGATACTTTCGGGGTAATCTATAATTATTATTTTATAATTATCTCCACTCTCTTTTTTTCGATTTTGAAGATCGAAGAGTTCAGCTTGTTTGTAAAGGGCTTTGGCCGCAAGGTTTTCGTAGGGATGTTCCTTAATGATAAGATCTAATTGGCGAATCGCTTTTTCGTACAGATGCTGCGAATAGTGTAGTTTATAGATTTCGTAATGCACTTCGTCGCTTAAACTGTGTCCAGGGTAAGTTTTAAAGAAATTATTCAACATGACTTTTGCCGAATCCACTTTTCCTTGAAAAATAAGGAAATCAGCTTCGGCATAATATTTCATAGCAGAGTAGGTTGAGTCTAGTGTTGTATTATCATTAATGAGTTGAGATAAGTTTAAGGCATCATTAGCAATTAATTTAGATGTGCTTCCTTTTAAAACATTTAACTGTGCTTTTGCCCAATCTAATTCTCCAAGATAGTAGGAAACCTTCGCTTTTTTAAGTTTAGCTTCGTATCCAATTGGGTTGTTTTTATTTCTTTGTTCAATTTGAGAATAGAGAAGAATGGCATCCCATTTTTTATTCTCCAATAGGGTGATGTCTGCCAATTCTAATTTAATATTTGCTCTGTAATTTCGATTAATATTTCTAATAGAGAGAGCTGTTTTAAGTCTTTTCTTAGCGTCTTCAATTTCGCCGAGCTTAAAGGCACTTAGGTTTGCGTAGCGTATTAATGTTGGAATTGATTGATTGATGTTTTTTAAGTTCTCGAAATAGAAGCTATACTTTTTAGATAGTTCTCTCCATTCTTCTATAGAAGTGTCACGTTTGTCTTCTAGTAAAAGGTGCTTATTTTCTAAAGCTCCAATAAGGGCTGACTGGTAAAATTTTGATTTGATCCCCTTTTCAACTACAAGTTTGTAGGACTTTTTAGCGATGAGATACTCCTTATTAAGGTTGGCTACTTTAGCCAGATTAAAAAGTTTTTCTCCACCATTTCTTTTAATAAGATCAATAGATTGAGCAAGTGTAAAAGCTAAATCAAATTGTTTTTTCTGAGTGTAATACCAAAGCAGTAATTCTTTGTATATCAGGTTGTTTTTGCTGCTCTGAACTTGACTAACGAGTTTAGACTTAAGGGTAGTGTCTAGGTCTGAATTAATATCTCGAGAAAGTGCCGATTGTAGTTGATTCTGAATTTGTTGAAGTTTATCAGGTGTAACTGATAAAGCCATTAAGTATTCGTCAATCATTTCGGTGAAATTGCGCTGTGACATCAGGATGTTGGCAATCTCAAAATGAAATAAATGTTCTTGTTTTAGCGCTTTTCGTCCTTTTTTATAGGTTTTAATAGCTAATTCATGTTCACGCTTTCCCCTCAAGGCATTAGCTACCGTTATGTATTCTCTTTTATTTGATATGATATTTTCAATGGTCTTAGCAAATTGCTTATCTGCTTTCTCTGTCTTTCCAGAAACTTTATAAACATATCCCAATTCAACTTGAAATACCCTATCGGAAGGATGTTTTCGGATTTCTTTTTTTACTGATTTTTCAGCTTCAGAAAATTTTTCAAGCCTCAATAAACAGGTTATGTAGTAAGTAAAATAAGATTTCGATTTGGATGTTTGATACAGTTCCCCGAATATATTGGCAGCAGCATCATATTCTTTATCTCTAAAGTATCGGTATGCCAATTGGCTATTTCTCTCTTGCGCCAATGCCAGTGTTGGAATCAGCAAGCTTAGAATCAGGAGATATAATAAATACTTTTTCATGTGTAAATAATTTCATTTTATGGTCACATGGAAGTCGCCATAATAATCATTCTTCGGTATAAAATGTTTTAGAATGGCTCGTTTCAAAAGATAGAAATGAGGTAATAAAAAGTGCTTGTTGTTGAAACTTTCTTAATCAAAAATATAAAAACCCGAGAGAAATCCCTCGGGTTTTGAATAGTATATCAAATTCAATTGCTTGAATTGTATTTAGTCGATCATATCGAATCCTGTATATGGTATCAAAACTTCTGGAACCTTGATACCTTCTGCACACTGATTGTTCTCCAATAGCGCAGCTACCAT
>Ga0209379_10000734_pt1 | contig 24266 bp, 18 predicted proteins | sample tdDd001_FD_187124 | JGI IMG/M metagenome (GOLD analysis project Ga0209379, IMG submission 187124) | Marine sediment microbial communities from the Atlantic coast under amendment with organic carbon and nitrate - tdDd00.1 (SPAdes)... | ecosystem: Environmental > Aquatic > Marine > Coastal >...
TGCAGTACGCGAAATGGCAAAGACTGTGGATGTCATGATAGTGGTTGGTTCGAAAAACTCTTCAAATTCTAACCGCCTCCGCGAGCTGGCTGAAAAACTCGGTACACCGGGCTTTTTGACTGATTGTCCCGAAGATGTTGAATCGGTTTGGTTTGAGGGAAAAACCAAGGTTGGGGTTACCGCTGGGGCATCGGCTCCGGAAGAGTTGGTCAATCAGATCATTGAACGTATTCAACAGTTGAGTGGCGCAGAGGTGGAAGAGCTGAGTGGCCGAGAAGAAAATATGTTCTTCGAAGTACCCCGCGAGCTACAAGTTAAAAATGTCTAGTTAGACTGCACCAATCGAGCTCAATTGAAGCCTCAGCAACTGCTGGGGCTTTTTTTATATTCACCAAAAGGCTACATTGAAGCAATACCAATCAAACAAGATCTAGAAACAGGGAGAAATAACGCAATGGTAAGAATTGCGATTGCTGGTGCGGCAGGACGCATGGGCCGCCAGCTGCTTAAAGCGACACATATTTCAGAACACGCTCAGCTTGGTGCCGCCACAGAAAGGAGCGGTTCGACATTGGTGGGAGCGGATGCCGGTGAGCTGGCTGGGGTCGGAGCCGTATCTGTCTCGATTGTGGATGATTTGGCAGCAGCAAAAGATGACTTTGATGTACTGATTGATTTTACTGCGCCGGTGGCGACACTGGCGAATATTGAGTTTTGCCAGCAGCACGGTAAGAAAATTGTCATCGGGACAACGGGGTTCAGTGATGAAGAACGTTTGTTGATTGACAAAGCCTCTGAGCAAATATCGATAGTTATGGCACCTAACTATAGTGTCGGGGTTAATTTGGTATTCAAGCTCCTTGAGAAAGCGGCCAAAGTGATGGGGGACTACTGTGATATTGAGGTGATTGAAGCCCATCACCGTCATAAGGTTGATGCACCGTCGGGAACGGCGATTGGAATGGGTGAAGCGATAGCTGGTGCAATGGGTAACAATCTGGGTGATGTTGCGGTGTATGCCCGGGAAGGGATCACCGGAGAGCGAAGCCGTGATGAAATCGGTTTTGCTACTATTCGTGCCGGCGATATTGTTGGTGAGCATACTGCGATGTTTGCGGATATTGGCGAGCGAGTGGAAATCACCCATAAAGCGACAGATCGTATGACCTTTGCCAATGGTGCTGTTCGTGCCGCGGTATGGCTGAGCGACAAGGCTCCTGGTTTCTACACTATGCAGGACGTACTGGGGTTGGACGAGCTTTAACCTTTTCGCCCCATATACAGCTGTATTTTTCGTTTAACTTTCTCTTCAGGGGTCGTCTTAACGATCTTTGTTGAGGAAGTTGATTATTAGCCCTTTTGTGCTTTCTGCATAAACAGTGATTTCGTTTGCTGTTCTTTTCCTTGTTGGTTATCACTTTTCCTTTCTTCTTTAATACCTGTGTTTTGTTGTTCTTTTGGCCTTTAGTTGTCAGAAGATCCTTCTGAGCTCTTAAATTTCGAAGTTTCTCCTGCTTTTTTTGACTATATTCGTGTTTTTATTGTTTTCTTTGGTTTGGTAAATTTAGCAAACGATAAAATGAGAACGGATGTTAGTTATGGCTTGGCGGAAGCATAGAAAGTTTATTCTTTTTACGTCTTTGCTTAATTTGTGGTGTAAGATTGATAAAAGTTAGATTTATTTTTACCGATTTCTTGACAGTATTCACCGTGATCTCTAGACTGCGCGGAATTTGTCAAAAATCAGCTTGACTCGCTTTTTGACTTTGTATGGAATGGGTAGTTGCAAGTTTATCTGTTTTAAGTGCATTATTATTTTTTTTGGAGGTTGTCTTGAGCAAATCTGCGCTGTTAGTCCTTGAAGATGGGACAGTGTTCCGCGGCGTGTCCATAGGGGCAGATGGTTCGGCCGTTGGTGAAGTTGTTTTTAACACCTCGATGACGGGGTATCAGGAAATTCTCACTGACCCCTCTTATTCACAACAGATTGTGACTCTTACCTATCCCCATATTGGCAATACCGGTACCAATTCCGAAGATGAAGAATCCACCTCAATCCACGCGCAAGGCCTGGTAATTCGCGATCTTCCTCTACTAGCTTCAAACTTCCGTAACGAACTTTCCCTTTCTGACTACCTTAAATCGCAAAGCATTGTGGGCATTGCCGACATTGATACGCGTAAGCTAACGCGCATCTTGCGTGAAAAAGGTGCACAGAACGGCTGCATTATGGCTGGCGACAACCTTGATGAAGCGCTTGCACTAGCAAAAGCGAAGGAGTTTCCTGGCCTGAAAGGCATGGATCTGGCAAAAGAAGTGACCACCGCAGAAACATATCAGTGGAAGCAGGGGTCATGGACGTTGCTAAATGGTTTACCTGAAGCAAAAGATGATAGCGAACTGCCATACCATGTAGTCGCCTATGATTTCGGTGCAAAGCGCAACATCCTGCGTATGCTAGTTGACCGCGGCTGCCGTCTTACGGTGGTTCCGGCACAAACGTCTGCTGAGGATGTACTGGCGATGAATCCTGATGGTGTGTTCTTATCGAATGGCCCGGGTGACCCAGAACCTTGTACCTATGCCATTGAAGCTACAAAAACATTTCTAGAAAAAGGTCTGCCAATTTTTGGTATTTGTCTTGGCCACCAAATTCTTGCACTAGCAAGTGGCGCCCAAACAGTAAAAATGAAGTTTGGTCATCACGGTGCGAACCACCCGGTTAAAGATATTGATCGTGACGTCGTGATGATCACCAGCCAGAACCATGGTTTTGCCGCTGATGAGGCCACGCTACCTGACAATCTGCGAGCAACGCATAAGTCCCTGTTTGATGGCTCTCTTCAAGGTATCCATCGTACCGACAAGCCTGCATTTAGTTTCCAGGGACACCCAGAAGCCAGTCCTGGTCCACATGATGCAGCACCACTATTTGATCACTTTATCGAATTAATTAAGAAGCACAGCGCCTAAGCCGGGAGTAGTAAGAAATGCCAAAACGTACTGACATTAAAAGTGTTCTGATTCTAGGTGCTGGCCCGATTGTTATCGGTCAGGCGTGTGAGTTTGACTATTCCGGCGCGCAGGCATGTAAAGCACTGCGCGAAGAAGGTTACCGAGTTATTCTGGTTAACTCTAACCCGGCAACAATCATGACTGATCCTGATATGGCCGATGCGACATACATTGAGCCAATTCACTGGGAAGTTGTACGTAAAATTATCGAAAAAGAACGTCCAGATGCTGTATTGCCGACAATGGGCGGCCAGACAGCACTTAACTGTGCATTGGATCTTGAAAAGCACGGTGTGCTGGAAGAATTCAATGTCGAAATGATTGGTGCAACGGCTGATGCAATTGATAAAGCCGAAGATCGCTCTCGTTTTGACAAGGCAATGAAATCGATAGGTCTTGAATGCCCTACTGCCGATACCGCAAAAAGCATGGAAGAAGCTTACAAAGTCCTCGAGATGGTCGGCTTCCCTTGTATTATCCGTCCTTCGTTTACGATGGGGGGGACCGGTGGTGGTATTGCATACAACAAGGAAGAATTTGAAGAGATCTGCTCTCGCGGTTTAGACCTCTCTCCAACTAACGAGCTGCTTATCGATGAGTCGCTTATTGGCTGGAAAGAATACGAGATGGAAGTGGTTCGTGATAAAAACGACAACTGTATCATCGTATGTGCAATTGAGAATTTCGATGCAATGGGTGTCCATACCGGTGACTCAATCACGGTTGCACCAGCCCAAACACTGACAGATAAAGAATACCAACTGATGCGTAATGCATCGCTAGCAGTACTACGTGAAATCGGCGTAGAGACTGGTGGTTCAAACGTTCAGTTTGGTATCAACCCGAAAGATGGCCGCATGGTTATCATCGAGATGAACCCGCGTGTATCGCGCTCTTCGGCACTGGCATCAAAAGCAACAGGTTTCCCGATTGCGAAAATCGCCGCGAAACTGGCGATTGGCTTTACTCTTGATGAATTGATGAATGACATCACGGGCGGCGCAACACCAGCATCATTCGAGCCTACCATCGACTACGTTGTGACTAAAATTCCTCGTTTCAACTTCGAAAAATTTGCCGGTGCCAATGATCGTCTGACAACACAGATGAAATCTGTCGGTGAAGTGATGGCAATTGGTCGTAACCAGCAAGAATCATTGCATAAAGCACTGCGTGGCCTAGAAGTTGGCGCGACAGGTTTTGATGAGATGGTTGATCTGGATGCGCCAGATGCCCTGACACAAATTCGCCACGAGTTGAAAGAGCCGGGTGCCGAGCGTATCTGGTACATTGCCGATGCATTCCGTGCCGGTATGTCTGTCGACGGCGTATTCAACCTAACGAATGTTGACCGTTGGTTCCTTGTCCAGATTGAAGACATCGTTAAGACCGAGCAGCAAGTTAAAGATAACGGCTTTGCAGGTCTTCATGCTAAAGAACTACGCCAACTGAAGCGCAAGGGCTTCTCAGATGAGCGTCTGGCTAAATTACTGGGTATCGCACAAAGTGAAATTCGCAAACTTCGCGACCAGCATGACATTCACCCTGTCTATAAGCGTGTAGATACGTGTGCCGCTGAATTCTCGTCAGATACGGCTTATATGTACTCCTCGTATGACGAAGAGTGCGAAGCCAACCCGACAGACAAAGACAAGATCATGATTTTGGGTGGCGGTCCTAACCGGATCGGTCAGGGTATCGAGTTCGATTACTGCTGTGTACACGCGTCGCTTGCGCTGCGTGAAGATGGTTACGAAACCATCATGGTGAACTGTAATCCTGAAACCGTATCAACCGATTATGATACGTCAGACCGTCTGTACTTCGAGCCAGTTACGCTAGAAGATGTTTTGGCTATTGCCCGCGTTGAAAAGCCGAAAGGTGTTATCGTGCAGTACGGTGGCCAAACGCCGCTGAAACTGGCGCGTGCACTAGAGGCCGCCGGTGTACCAATCATTGGTACCAGCCCAGATGCTATCGACCGCGCCGAAGACCGCGAGCGTTTCCAAGCTGCCGTTGAGCGTTTAGGTTTACTTCAGCCTGAAAATGCGACAGTAACAACGATGGAGCAAGCTGTTGAAAAGTCAAAAGAAATTGGCTTTCCTCTAGTTGTTCGTCCTTCGTATGTACTGGGTGGTCGAGCAATGGAAATCGTCTACGATGAAAGTGACCTGCGCCGTTACTTCAACGAAGCAGTAAGTGTTTCGAATGAATCACCAGTACTGCTTGATCGCTTCCTTGATGATGCCGTTGAAGTGGATGTGGATGCGATTTGTGATGGTGAACGTGTTGTTATCGGCGGCATTATGGAGCACATTGAGCAGGCGGGTGTTCACTCGGGGGATTCGGCATGTTCTCTTCCTGCCTATACGCTAAGCAAGGAAATCCAGGATGTGATGCGTCAGCAGGTCGAGAAACTGGCATTTGAGCTCGGTGTTCGCGGTTTGATGAATACCCAGTTTGCAGTAAAAGACAATGAAGTCTACCTGATTGAGGTGAACCCACGTGCAGCGCGTACGGTACCGTTCGTATCGAAAGCAACGGGTGCTCCGCTGGCGAAAATCGCCGCGCGTGTAATGGCGGGCCAGTCTCTCGAGTCTCAGGGCTTTACCAAAGAGATCATACCTCCTTACTACTCAGTCAAGGAAGTGGTATTGCCATTCAACAAATTCCCGGGTGTTGACCCGCTGTTAGGTCCAGAGATGCGCTCTACCGGTGAGGTGATGGGAGTTGGTGATACCTTCGCAGAGGCTTTTGCCAAAGCAGAACTTGGCTGTGGCAAAGAAAAGCAGGCGAAGGGCCGTGCATTATTGTCTGTTCGCGGTAACGACAAACAGCGTGTTGTTGACCTGGCGTCTAAACTGGTGAAACAAGGCTATGAGCTGGATGCGACTCACGGTACGGCAGTCGTGCTGGGTGAGGCGGGTATTAACCCTCGTTTGGTGAACAAGGTACACGAAGGTCGTCCTCATATTCTTGACCGTATCAAGAACAATGAGTACTCCTACATCGTGAACACGGCCGAAGGCCGCCAGGCGATTGAAGACTCGAAAGTTCTTCGGCGCGGCGCTTTGGCTGAGAAAGTGAACTATACCACGACCCTGAATGCGGCCTTTGCGACATGTATGGCCTGGACGGCAGATGACCGTAACAAGGTGACGTCAGTTCAAGAGCTACATGCGCGTTTAAACAACGCTTAACCGCTCGTAACCGACAGAAGACAGCAGCCCGCTTTGTGCGGGCTGTTTTGTTTTTATCTGCAAAAGCCGTTATTAATACTTTGTGTCAAATTCAGTGCTTATAGCACTTGAACTGATTACTGAATTGCGTACAATTGGCGGCGTCGCATAAGCGGCAAATTCTTTGGAGACTTAAATGAACGATACCGACCATCCCCCGAGTATGAAGGTGGAAAATCAAACCCGTTAGCGGTGTCGGTCTCCTGTAGTTCCGAACCTGCCCGGGTTCGGAATAGTATGTCTGCTGTATCTTCTCTTCTTTGATACCTTATCCTGACAAACCATTCCTCGGTTTTCTTGCCTATTTCTCATTATAGAATGTCGCTGATTTTGCAGTGAATGACAGGCTTCTAGCTGTCGGTTTATACGTACTGTTTTGCAGTTCAGTTCCGATAGTTTTATGCATGTTCTCTCTGGCGTGTAGCTCTATTCTGGTGGTCGTTACTGTTAGCCAATCGGGAGATTCGCCATGGCGGTAATGAACTTTGCAGCTCAGGCTGTAACTACAACTGAAAATTTGGCTCAGAACGATGTTTTGGCCGTACGTAATGCTTTTCTGAAATACAATATCGATGAGCAGGCAAAGCTGTTGGCTAAAATGCCCATTTCAGAAGCCATTGCGGTATTGCATGAATGTCCGCTGCGCCATGTTCAGACTTTGCTCGACCTGTTGGACGAGATGAATGAACACGTCCGTATGCGTCACTTGGCCAGTGGGCTCGGGTTGATTTGCTCGGAGGCCGAACCTGCCGGACACTACCTGAAAAATAGTGTATTTAGTCATGTCCGCGAACGTATTGGCTGGATTGTCGGTCTGGCGTTGTTGGGCATCGTGTCGGGTTTGATCATCTCTCACTATGAAGACACGCTGAGTCAGCTGGTGCTCTTGGCTATCTATATGCCGGTGATCGCGGCTGCGGGTGGTAACACTGGCTCTCAGGCGGCTACGCTGGTAGTCAGAGCGCTGGCCATGGAGGAAATACGGTGTCGAGACTGGGTGGCGGTAATGTGGAAAGAGTTCCGCGTTGCGATTGTGATTGCAGCGGTGTTGGCTGTGGTCATTGTCGGCCGGGTGATGATGTTCAGTGACAGTACGGTGTTGCCTATTGGCATGGACCTGCATGATATTGCGCTGGCTATCGGGATGGCAATTTCACTGCAGGTGGTTCTCTCTACCACTATCGGTGGTGTTTTGCCGATGGTCGCACGGGCATGCCAGCTTGATCCGGCAGTACTGGTGAGCCCGGTACTGGCATCGGTGGTAGATATCACCGGCATGATGATTTACTTCACTACGGTAAACTGGATGCTGGGGTTGGCGTAGGGATTTGTTTTATTCCTTCCTCTTATGTAGGTGGGGGTTTAGCGAAACAATCAGCATCTGCCGTTGCCTGAGATTATTGCTAACCCCCTCCCCTTGAAAAGGTGGAGGGGCATTCTTTGTCACATTGAGTTATGTGCAAAAACCAAAGATTCGGAACCCTCACGCCACTCGTTTCCCGCCTCTAGAAACTATCATACATCGCCCGATACAGTTCCCGCTCAAAACGCTCAATCGGCGGTGCGACTTTCGGCGCCTCTTCCGTTGGCTCTTTAGGATGGTAGTTCGTCACAAACTGTACAAATAACAGCTCTTTGCCTGACTTGGTTGTGATGATGCCAGCAAGGTTGTAAGTACCAAACAGCGAACCGCTTTTGGCGGTAATATTGCCTTGAAGAGGGCGGTGACGAATACTCTGCCTATAGCGAAGGGTACCGCTCTGGCCACTGACTGGCAGAGTATCAAGCAAGCCTAACTCTTTATTATGTTGATAGAGGTAAGTGACCACTTTCATCATCTGGCTTGCTGTTAGGCGGTTATTGCGTGATAGGCCAGAACCATCAACCAGCACAGCCTGGTTTAAATCGATACCAGCTTTTTCACTTAAGATTGCCTTGATGGCTGCCACACCGTTGCCGAAGGTGCCCGGTTGCTCGAAATATTTACGCCCGAGGCTCTTGGTCAGATTATCGGCAATCAGGTTGTCTGATTCCTTGAGCATGGTTTCAAGCAGTTTATTCAGTGGCTCTGAAGCATGACGGGCAATACGCTTGCCGCTGGCCTTGTCGTCTCGTACGATTTCGCCGTTGAAGCGGATCCCGGCGCGTTGAAGCTCTCTGCGGATCACGGCTGCGGTATAGTCAACCGTATTTTGGACTGCAAAGTTAAGCGGCAGGGGCTGGCTGCGTTTGGGTAAGCACCCGCTTAGCTGGTAGCTGTTGCTGTTGTCGGCGGTCAGTGTCAAATCACAGTATTGTGCTTTTTGTTGCTCTTTACTGACAATAACCGCGTCGCTAGTGACGTTGATCGGCTGGTGGGCGGGTATATTTACCCGCGTAAGCTGGCCCGGAGCCTTATTGCTGTATAGCGCGCCCTGTACGCAATTGTGTTCCAATGAGATGCTACTTGATGGCGCACTATAGCAGACCCCGAGAATATCCCATGGCCAGCCCGGTGCTCGCTCGTAGCCGCCAAATACAGCACCATTAAGGATGATGTTGCCTTTTATCGTCGAAAGCCTGTGATGCTTCAACTGTGCGAGCAGCGAGGCAAGCTGCTGGCGAGATAGGCTGGGATCACCGCCAAAGCGAACAATGATATTGTCCCCATTGCGTTCTATATCGGTTGTAAAGCGGAAGCTATCACCAAGGTAGAGCTTGGCGGCCAGTGCCGTAATGAGTTTTTGAGTGCTGGCCGGAGCCTGAAGCTGCTCATCCCTTTGGCTATAAATATTATGATCTGTTGTTGGGTCTGTAATAATCAGAGCGATATCATGACCGCTCGGTAGGTGGCTCATTGCTGGTAGGGGAGAGAAGCTGGCAAAAACGGGCATGCTAAGTAGCAGGCCAAGCAGTAAGGGGATAGCACGGAGCATCAAGTTAATAACCATATGAGAGTAGTTCAACTATCATATAGCAAAAAAGCGCCGACCCGAAGGTTGGCGCCCTTATTAGCATGTAGCGCTTGTAATCCTGATTGGATTAGAAGTCGTAGCGTGCACCCAGTACAAGCTCGTCAGATGCTAGCTTATTGCCAACATCTTTAGAATCAAGGTTGTTGAACTTGTAAGAAGCGTAAGTACGGAAGTTCTTGTTGAAGTAGTGAGTCGCGTCAACTGCGATAGAGTCGCGTAGGTCAGCGTCGTTTTTCGAGTCTTCTAGGTAGTTGTAAGTCGCGATGAATACAGTCTTACCCATTGTGTAAGATGCTGCGAATTCATAGCCCTTAGACTCTTCTACATTTGCACCGTGTACTTCAGTGTTTTCTGCATCCTGGTACAGGCCAGCTACATAGAAGTCACCGAAGGTGTAAGAGATAGCACCGAATGCCTGCTTACCTGTTTCAGTGTTTAGTGCTGCTTGGCCGTCTTGCTCGCCGTAACCCGCACCGAATGCTAGGCCCATGTCCATTGCGTACATGCCCGCAAGAGAGTAACCGTCAACATCGTAAGTTTTGCCGGCGCTTTCGTTTTCGCCAGTGAACACGTAGTTTGCTTTAACTGTCAGGTTGTCGCCTGCCAGGTCAAAAGAGCCAACGTAAGCAAGGTTGTTGCTTGTACGGTCTGCAGCAGCTAGCTTGTTACCCGCTTCGTTACCGTGGTAAGCCATGATATCAGTGAAGTCTGTTAGCATGCCTAGAGAGCCGTCAGTCTTACCGTAGCGAACCTGGCCGAACTCACCGCCGATACCAGCGTTAAGGTGACGGTTGTCAAGGTCGTTGCCATCTGTGTATTCGCCTTCCCAGAAACCGATACCGTAGATGTCTTCAGTGATATCTGTTTTACCTGCGATGTTTACACGTACACGAGTTGCGTCAGTAACTTTGCTATCACCAGCGTCGTTATCAGCCATAACCATACGGGCTTCAAAACGGCCGCCTACTGCTAGGCTAGAAACCTCGTCAGAGTATACTTCTGCAGCTGTTGCTGCAGATGAGATAGATGCTGCTGCTACTGCCAAAGCAATCAGTTTCTTGTTCATTGTCGAATCCTTTTTGGAATTATTTTGATGTATGCATGAGAGTGCTAAATGCATGGTGTTCTTTTTACTGGTTATTGGACGTTGATAGTTAGTAAAAAAAACTGAAAAATACTTATTCGGAATGTGATTTGGTGCTTTTTGATTTTTATTGTGTAGATTATTCAGGTGTTTACGTGCGGAAGGGAAAGTTCTCTACATAAGTGAACTTTTAGTTGTCTTTAGAAGTTGATTGAGATTTTTGTGTGGTACTTATTTTGTAATCTTGTTTATATTTGTGAGCGATTACACATTAATGTCTATCGGTTTCCTGTAGCGGATAAAGTCTTAACAATTTTGAGATAGCATCCAGGGTGATCTCTTGCTCATCTTTGTTTAAAATGAATTCTGTTCCCTATTAACGATGTTGGTTCAGCGTAGGCTGGACTAGCTTTTTTTTGCTCAAAATAGTGCTAAGTACTTAACGGGCTTTGAGGTAAATAAAGTTATGGATAAGGTTCCAATGACGGTACGTGGCGAGAAGTTGCTGCGTGATGAACTGGAAATATTAATGAAGCGCCGCCCTATTATCTCTCAGGCGATTGGTGAAGCGCGTGAGTTGGGTGATCTAAAGGAAAACGCTGAGTACCATGCCGCACGTGAAGAGCAGGGGATCTGTGAAGCGCAGATCCGCGATATTGAATACAAGCTCTCTGTTGCACAGGTTATTGATGTGACCAAAATGGAAAATACCGGAAAGGTGATTTTTGGTGTGACGGTGACTTTGATTGACGTCGATACCGAAGATGAAGTCCAGTACCAGATCGTTGGTGATGACGAGGCTGATATCAAGGCTGGCCGAATTTCAGTCAATTCACCGATTGCTCGTGGTCTCATTGGTAAAATGCAGGATGACGAAGTGGTTATTACCACTCCTGGCGGTCAGAAAGAATTCGAAATTGCCGAAGTTGTATACGTTTAACTGGCAGTAGACATGGTTTATTGTTAGTGAATGTAAAAGCTGGCAGTAAAAAGTGGCGTTCCGTGCCATTATTCCGGTGTAAAAAAGGCCGCGTCGGCGGCCTTTTCTATTTACGAGGAAGCTCGATTTTACGTTCTTCGCTCGGACGGTAAAGCACAAGTGTTTTACCGATAACCTGTACTTTTTCAGCTTTAGTTTCGCGAACAATAGCATCCACGATCAAAACTTTAGTTTCACGTTCTTCGGCTGCAACCTTAACCTTGATAAGTTCATGGTGGTCAAGCGCGAGTTCGATTTCGGCTAGAACAGCTTCAGTCAGACCGTTTGCACCCATAAGGACAACAGGCTTTAGGTTGTGAGCAAGGCCTTTAAGGTATTGCTTCTGTTTGGTGCTTAGATTCATGGTGACTCTATTTTTTGATGATAAGGGTTGAAAACGGGGTATTCTAACGCCATCTAGTCTAGAAGACTAATTTGTTTAGTATACGTCACTGTAAAGTGGCCGAGTATACTTTATAAGTACGCTAACTCATTAGGTAAATCATGAGTCGAAAAAAACAATCGGGTAGCTCCGGACGTTGGCTGAAAGAACATTTTGATGATAAATATGTTCAGGAAGCTCAGAAGAAAGGCTACCGTTCTCGCGCTATCTTTAAAATTGAAGAGATTCAAAATAAGGATAAGTTGCTAAAACCGGGTATGACAGTTGTCGATCTGGGGGCGGCACCGGGAGGCTGGTCGCAGTACGCCGCTGAAAGGGTAGGTGACGATGGACAGGTTATTGCCTGTGACATTTTGTCGATGGACTCTTTGCCGGGGGTAAGCTTCTTGCAGGGCGATTTCCGTGAAGAGGCTGTGTTAGATGCACTGCTCGAACGCATTCAGCCAGATATGGTTGATGTGGTTCTTTCAGATATGGCCCCTAACATGAGTGGCAACTTGGCGGCAGATCAACCTAGAGCAATGTATCTTGTTGAACTAGCATTAGATATGTGTAGACAAGTACTTGCGCCGAACGGCAGCTTTGCGGTAAAAGTTTTCCAAGGTGAAGGCTTTGACCAGTATCTGGCTGACGTACGTAGCATGTTCAAAGTGGTTAAAATTCGTAAACCAGATTCATCACGAGATCGCTCTCGTGAGGTCTATATTGTAGCTACAGGTTATAAACTGTAGTACCCTAAATTCATCTTTAAGTTATCGCGAGGTTAACACCTTGAGTGACATGGCAAAAAACTTGATTTTGTGGTTGGTCATCGCTGTGGTTCTGATGTCTGTATTTCAGAGCTTCGGTCCCGGTGATAGTGCTGGCCGTCAAGTCGACTATACAACCTTTGTCCGTGAAATCGGTCAGGATCAGATAAGGGAAGCGCGATTCAATGATCGTGAAATCACGGTATATAAACGTGATAACACGCGATACGTCACTTATCTGCCTGTCTACAACGACCAAAAGCTATTAGACGACCTCATTAACGCTAATGTAAAGGTGATGGGTACACCACCTGAAGAACCAAGCCTGCTGGCTTCAATCTTCATTTCATGGTTCCCTATGCTCCTTCTGATTGGTGTTTGGATATTCTTTATGCGCCAGATGCAGGGCGGCGGTGGCAAAGGTGCCATGTCGTTCGGTAAATCTAAAGCGCGTATGATGAGTGAAGATCAGATCAAAACGACTTTTAGCGACGTTGCAGGTTGTGACGAAGCGAAAGAAGACGTGAAGGAGCTGGTGGATTACCTGCGTGATCCGAGCCGCTTTCAGAAGTTGGGTGGTAAGATCCCAACGGGTATCTTGCTGGTGGGTCCTCCTGGTACGGGTAAAACCTTGCTGGCAAAAGCCATCGCAGGTGAAGCGAAAGTGCCGTTCTTCACGATTTCTGGTTCTGACTTCGTAGAAATGTTTGTCGGTGTGGGTGCATCCCGTGTCCGTGACATGTTTGAGCAGGCAAAGAAAGCGGCACCTTGTATTATCTTCATTGATGAAATTGATGCCGTCGGCCGTCAGCGTGGTGCTGGTGTTGGTGGTGGTCACGATGAACGTGAGCAGACACTTAACCAGATGTTGGTTGAAATGGATGGTTTCGAAGGTAATGAAGGCATTATCGTTATTGCTGCAACGAACCGCCCAGACGTACTGGACCCAGCGTTGCTCCGTCCTGGTCGCTTTGACCGTCAGGTCGTAGTTGGCCTACCGGATGTTCGCGGACGTGAACAGATCCTGAAAGTTCATATGCGAAAAGTCCCGCTAGATGGTGACGTGAAACCGTCATTGATCGCACGTGGTACTCCTGGCTTCTCGGGGGCCGACTTGGCTAACTTGGTAAACGAAGCCGCCTTGTTTGCTGCACGCGGTAACAAGCGTACGGTTACCATGGTGGAATTCGAGCTGGCTAAAGATAAAATCATGATGGGTGCCGAGCGCAAATCCATGGTGATGACGGATGAGCAGAAAGAGTCGACGGCATATCATGAAGCGGGTCACGCGATCATCGGTCGTTTGGTTCCGGATCATGACCCTGTCTACAAGGTATCGATCATTCCTCGAGGTCGTGCGTTGGGTGTGACAATGTACTTGCCAGAGCAAGACCGTGTCAGCCACTCGCGTGAATTCCTGGAATCAATGATTTCTAGCCTTTATGGCGGTCGTTTGGCTGAAGAGCTTATCTACGGTGTAGATAAAGTGTCGACAGGGGCGTCGAATGATATCGAACGGGCAACTGACATTGCACGTAAGATGGTGACCCAGTGGGGCTTCTCCGACAAGCTAGGTCCGCTGCTGTACGCAGAAGACGAAGGTGAAGTGTTCCTTGGCCGCTCTGTGACACAGACGAAACATATGTCTGACGAAACAGCTCGTGCCATCGATACTGAAGTTCGTGCGCTGGTTGATCGTAACTACGAGCGAGCGCGTGAAATTCTGAGTCAGAATATGGATATCATGCATGCTATGAAAGAAGCATTGATGAAGTATGAGACAATCGATGCTGGCCAGATAGATGATCTGATGGACCGTAAAGCTGAAATTCGTGCACCGAAAGGCTGGACAGACGAAGGCGATACAATGAAGGCTTCTGATGCAGAGAAGGCTGAAGCGCCTGCTGAAGAAAAAGCTGAGTCGGATAGTGCAGAAGCGCCGAAGACAGAAGATAAAGAAGACGACAAGCCACAAGCGTAATTGTTGTTCTTGAAAATGAAACCCCGAGCTGGCTCGGGGTTTTTTTTATCTCGTGGTTTGTAATAAATGGATATAGCAATGATTCTGACCAGCAAAGATAAAACACTCGATCTCTCTCGTTCCCATGTGATGGGGATCCTCAACGTTACCCCTGATTCATTTTCCGACGGGGGAAAGTTCAACCGTCTTGACAATGCGTTATACCATGTCGAGTCGATGCTTGCTGCCGGAACAAGCATTATTGATATCGGTGGCGAGTCAACTCGCCCAGGGGCCGCGGATGTGGATTCTGGTGATGAAATTGACCGCGTGGTGCCGGTGATAGAGGCTATTCGTCAACGATTCGATTGCTGGGTTTCTATTGATACCAGCAAAGCACTGGTGATGACCGAGGCTGTCGCAGCTGGCGCTGATTTGATCAATGATGTCCGAGCCTTGCAAGAGCCCGGTGCGCTGATGGCGGCAGCACAAGCGGGGGTGCCTATTTGTTTAATGCATATGCAAGGCCAACCGCGTACAATGCAGTCCCAGCCGACATATGAAGATTTGATCACTGATATCAGCGATTTTCTTGCGGAGCGTATTTCAGCCTGTGAACAGGCTGGTATCCGTCGCGAACAGCTTGTGCTGGATCCCGGCTATGGGTTTGGTAAAACCTTGGAGCATAACTATCAGTTGCTCGCCCATTTGGATAAGTTTCACCAATTTGGTTTACCCTTGCTGGTTGGTATGTCGCGTAAATCAATGATATTTAAGTTACTTGATAAAAAGCCTGCTGAATGTATGGCTGGAAGCCTGGCGTGTGCAGCGATTGCCGCGATGAAAGGCGCTCAGATTATTCGCGTTCATGATGCACAAGAAACCGTTGATGTCTTGAAAGTGTGTCAAATGACGTTATCCCAAACGAAGTAATAATCAAAACCTTTCGGTGATTGCTTCTTTTGTGATACGGCAGGAAAAAAATTAATAATTGCTAGGAGCTGAAAATGGCTGAACGTAAGTTCTTTGGTACCGATGGTATTCGTGGGTTGGTTGGACAGGCTCCAATCACCCCGGACTTTGTATTGAAACTGGGCTGGGCGGCTGGTCGTGTACTGTCTAAGCAGGGCACCAAAAAAGTTATCATTGGTAAAGATACCCGTATTTCTGGTTATATGCTGGAATCGGCACTGGAAGCTGGCTTGGCTGCTGCTGGTCTGCAGGCCGCATTTACCGGACCAATGCCAACACCAGCAGTAGCATACCTGACACGAACTTTTCGTGCTGAAGCTGGAATCGTGATCTCAGCTTCGCATAACCCGTATTACGACAATGGCATCAAATTCTTCTCATCTGAAGGTACGAAACTGCCGGATGACATTGAGTTCGCGATTGAAGCCGAGATGGAAAAACCGTTGACCTGCGTGGAATCGGCGATGCTGGGTAAGGCGCACCGTATTGCGGATGCTGCAGGTCGTTACATTGAGTTCTGTAAAGGAACATTCCCGTCAGAGCTTAGCCTTGCGGGTTATAAGATTGTGGTTGACTGCGCACACGGTGCAACGTACCACATTGCCCCTAATGTCTTCAAAGAGCTTGGTGCAGATGTGATTACGATTGGTTGCGAGCCAAATGGTATTAATATCAATGACAAAGTCGGAGCGACAGATGTTGCTCTACTTCAGGCTAAGGTATTAGAAGAAAAAGCCCACTTTGGTATCGCCCTTGACGGTGATGGTGACCGCGTGATCATGGTTGACGAGGAAGGCAATAAAGTCGACGGTGATCAGATTGCTTATATCATCGCCCGCGATGCTCTTCGACGCGGAGAATTGAAAGGTGGTGTGGTCGGTACACTGATGACGAACCTAGGTATGGAAGTTGCCCTAAAGAACCTAGGCATCCCGTTCGTTCGTGCCAAAGTCGGTGACCGTTATGTTATGGAAGAGCTGAAAAAGCACAATTGGCTGATAGGTGCCGAGAACTCCGGCCATGTGATCATGCTTGATAAAGTGACCACGGGGGACGGTATTGTTGCTGGCCTGCAAGTCATGGCGTCGATTGTTGGTAGCAAGATGTCACTGAAGGAACTGTCTGACGGGATGACCATGTTCCCGCAGGTTCTGGAGAATGTTCGTTTTGCCGGTGAATCCAATCCGCTGGAATCGGATGCGGTATTGTCTGCACAGGCAGCTGTTGAAGCTAAACTGGGTGATAGTGGCCGTGTATTATTGCGCAAATCAGGTACCGAACCTTTGATTCGCGTGATGGTTGAAGGTGAAGATGCTGATTTAGTACAAGAATCTGCACTGGCTATTGCTCAGGCGGTTAAAGATAACTGCTAACTGGGTGCACCGAGAACGGTGACTTTATTGTCGGCTTTGTTTAAAACTTGGTCAAGTAATTCACTGTTATAGCTTTTTGGTGAAATTTTACTTGTCACAGGTTTAGGCTTTCGCTAGTATTCACTCGCTCCTTGATTGAAGGGGGTGCGCTGGCACTGCTTGAGCAAAGCCGGCACAACAATTTAACCATAGGTGGAACCCATGTACGAAATTCTACTTGTGATTTATCTGTTGGCTGCGCTTGGTGTTATTGGCCTGGTTTTGGTTCAGCAAGGTAAAGGCGCAGATATGGGAGCTTCATTTGGGGCTGGCGCATCAGGAACCCTGTTCGGCGCGAGCGGCTCTGGAAATTTTCTGACCCGAATGACTGCAGTTTGTGCAACAGTTTTCTTTGTAATCAGTCTTGTTCTTGGCAATATCAGTGCTAAGCAAGCAAAGGAAACCAGTGGCTGGGATGAGCTAAGTGCTCCAGCGACTGAGCAAGTTGTAGAAAAAACTGAGAATGCACCAGTAAATAGTGACATTCCTCAGTAATTAAAGATTTAGCCGAGATGGTGAAATTGGTAGACACGCTAGCATGAGGTGCTAGTGCCGCAAGGTGTAGGGGTTCAAGTCCCCTTCTCGGCACCATTATTTGTTACTTGAATGAGTAACTTCTGGGCGATATAATCGGCTCAGATTACGGACGCGGGGTGGAGCAGCTTGGTAGCTCGTCGGGCTCATAACCCGAAGGTCGTCGGTTCAAATCCGGCCCCCGCAACCACTTTCCGGAAAAGCGACTATCCTATTAAGGACGTTTGTTTTTCTGCCATGACCAAGTGTCGTGGCAATCAGGGTCCAGTGATAAAAAACCCCGTAATTCGGGGTTTTTTATTATCTGAAAAATGACCATTCAGGTATCTACTGGGCTTTTGTGCCCTTTTTTTGTTTCCAGGGGGTTGTTTTGACAGCTTTAGAGATGCAACTAACCGAATTGCTTGAAGCGCCAGTAACGGCTTTAGGGTATGAATTAGTCGGTTTGGAATTTATCCGTGCAGGTGCGCATTCAACACTGCGTGTTTTCATAGACCATGAAAACGGTATTTTTGTGGATGATTGTGCCGAGGCTAGCCGCCAAATTAGTGCGGTAATGGATGTAGAAGATCCAATTACTGTGGCTTACAACCTGGAGGTATCTTCCCCTGGTCTTGAAAGGCCGCTATTCAAAGCTGCACATTACCAGCAATTTATTGGCCACGAGGTCAGCTTGGTATTGAAAATGGCGATGGATAATCGCCGTAAGTGGAAAGGTGACATCATTGCTGTCGAAGGCGAGCTAGTCACTGTAAAAGTTGATGGCAATGAAGAAAGTTTTGCGCTGAGCAATATTTCCAAGGCCAACCTGGTTCCAAAATTCTAACCGCTAAAATTGGGGCATTAGAAATGAACAAAGAAATTTTGGCTGTCGTTGAAGCGGTATCCAACGAAAAAGCTGTTCCTCGTGAGCGTATCTTCGAAGCTCTTGAGATCGCACTAGCAACGGCGACGAAGAAAAAACACGAAGCAGAGATTGAGGTTCGTGTTGCTATCGACCGCAAAACTGGTGAGTTCGAAACGTTCCGTCGCTGGAAAGCAGTAGAGGAAGTGACTCAGCCGACCCTTGAAATTACCTTGGAAGCGGCTAAGTTCGAAGATGAAACTATCGAGCTTGACGATTACGTGGAAGATGATATCGAGTCTGTAACGTTCGACCGTATCACGACCCAGACTGCGAAGCAGGTTATCGTACAGAAAGTCCGTGAAGCTGAGCGCGCTCAAATTGTAGAGCAGTTTATTGACAACGAGGGTGAGTTAATCACTGGTGTTGTCAAAAAAGTAAACCGTGACGCTGTTATCATTGACCTGGGCAATAATGCTGAAGCGGTTATCCAGCGTGATGATCAGCTACCGCGCGAAAACTTCCGTCCGGGAGACCGTGTTCGAGGCCTGCTTTACGCAGTACGCCCTGAAGCGCGTGGTTTCCAGTTGTTCATGACACGCTCTAAGGCTGAGATGCTAACTGAGCTGTTCCGTATCGAAGTGCCTGAAATTGGCGAAGAGCTGATTGAACTGATGGGTGCGGCTCGCGATCCGGGCTCTCGTGCAAAAATTGCAGTGAAAACTAACGATAAGCGTATCGACCCAGTTGGTGCGTGTGTTGGTATGCGTGGCGCACGTGTTCAGGCTGTTTCTGGCGAGCTTGGCGGCGAGCGCATCGATATTGTGCTTTGGGACGAGAACTCAGCACAATATGTAATCAATGCGATGGCACCAGCTGAAGTTAGCTCAATCATCGTTGATGAAGACAACCATACTATGGACATTGCTGTCGAGAAGGATAACCTTGCTCAGGCAATCGGCCGTAGTGGTCAGAACGTGCGTCTGGCCTCTCAGCTAACAGGCTGGGAACTGAATGTAATGACTGTAGAGGATCTACAGAAAAAACATCAGGAAGAAGCACAGGAATCTATTGAGGTGTTCACTAAGCATCTTGATCTTGATGAAGACTTCGCAACTGTACTGGTTGAAGAAGGTTTCACCACACTTGAAGAAATCGCTTACGTACCAGTTAACGAGCTAATGAGCGTTGACGGTCTTGATGAAGACATGGTCGACGAACTTCGTAACCGTGCTAAAGAAGCGTTGACAACGCTTGCTCTTGCTCAAGAAGAGTCTTTTGAAGGTGTAGAACCTGCTGATGACCTGCTTGGCCTTGACGGTCTTGAGCGCGAAATGGCGTTCAAACTGGCTGCGAAAGGTATTAGCACGCTTGAAGATCTGGCGGATCAGGGTACAGATGACCTGACCGACATCGAAGGCATGGACGAAGCTAAAGCGGGCGAGCTGATTATGGCTGCGCGTAATATTTGCTGGTTCAGCGACGAAGCGTAAATTTTAAAAGCAAGGGAGGAGCAGCATGTCAGAGGTTACAGTTAAAGCATTAGCCGAGGAAATTGGTACTCCGATTGATCGTTTGCTTCAACAGTTTGCCGATGCTGGTATCAGCAAGAAAGCTGGAGAAAGCGTAAGCCAACAGGAAAAACAGTCTTTGCTATCCCACCTAAAGAAAGAACATGGTGGCGACAGCAGTACTGGCGAGGCTCCTACACGCCTTACTCTGCAGCGCAAGACTCGTAGCACACTGAGTGTATCGGGTTCTGGCGGCAAGAATAAAAGTGTTCAGGTAGAGGTGCGCAAAAAGCGCACCTACGTTAAACGTTCTGCGCTTGAAGAAGAGCAGCGCTTAGCAGAAGAAGCAAAGCGCCAAGCAGAAGATATTGCTCAGCGTGAAACTGAAGAAGCCGCTAAACGTGCAGCAGATGATGTTGCTAAGAGTCAAGCGGAACAGCAGGCAAAACGTGAAGCTGAAGAAGCAGCAAAACGTTTAGCTGAAGATGAGCGTTTAGCTGAAGAAAAAGCTAAACAAGAACACAAGGCTAAACGTGACGCTGAGGATAAGCCGGATCGTGATGCTAAGGACAAGCGCTTAGTTGAAGAAAAAGCTAAACGCGCCGTCGCTGACCAACAGGCTAAAAATGATGCTGAGGCGCTACAACGTCGCCGGGAAGAGGAAGCCAAGCGTAAAGCCGAAGAAGAGAGTCAGCGCCAGCTAGAAGAGGCACGCAAAATGGCAGAACAAAACGAAAAGAACTGGTCAAAACCTGAACAGGCTACAGCCAGTATGGAAAAAACAGATTACCACGTTACGACGTCAACTCATGCCCGCGCTGCGGAAGATGAGCAAGACCGCAAAGAAGAAGGTGGTCGTCGTAAGAAGAAAAAACCTGCAGCGAAGGCTGATGACCGCAATAAAGGTCGTGGCGGACGTAACCAGCGTGGCCGTGGCGGTAAGAGAAAGCCACAGGTTAACGCACCATCATCAATGCAGCATGGCTTTGATAAGACAGCAACAGTTGCTAAATCTGATGTTGTTATTGGTGAAACCATTGTTGTTTCTGAACTGGCAAACAAAATGTCAGTGAAAGCGACCGAAATCATCAAAGCGATGATGAAAATGGGCGCAATGGTTACCATTAACCAGGTTATCGACCAAGAAACCGCACAGCTAGTTGCTGAAGAAATGGGCCACAAAGTTATTCTTCGTAAAGAGAATGAACTTGAAGAAGCGCTCATGTCTGATCGTGACGAGAATGCAATTACTGAATCTCGTGCACCTGTTGTAACTATCATGGGCCACGTTGACCATGGTAAAACATCAACGCTTGATTACATCCGTAAAGCGCACGTAGCTTCAGGCGAAGCCGGTGGTATTACCCAGCATATTGGTGCATACCATGTGGAAACTGGCAACGGTATGATCACTTTCCTTGATACTCCTGGACACGCCGCGTTTACCGCAATGCGTGCTCGTGGTGCTCAAGCGACAGATATCGTTGTACTGGTTGTCGCAGCAGATGATGGCGTGATGCCACAAACAATTGAAGCTATTCAGCACGCGAAAGCGGCCGGTGTACCTCTAATTGTTGCTGTGAACAAGATCGATAAAGAAGACGCTAACCCAGACAACGTTAAGAACGAGCTGGCTCAGTACGATGTTATTCCTGAAGAGTGGGGCGGAGAGAACATGTTCGTTCACATCTCTGCGAAACAAGGAACTAACATTGACGGTCTGCTAGAAGCTATTTTGCTTCAGTCTGAAATTCTTGAACTGACTGCAGTTAAAGAAGGTATGGCAAGCGGTGTTGTTGTTGAATCTCGTCTTGATAAAGGTCGTGGTCCGGTTGCAACTGTTCTCGTTCAGTCTGGTACGTTACGCAAGGGCGATATCGTTCTTTGTGGTCTAGAGCATGGCCGTGTTCGTGCAATGCGCGATGAGCTAGGTCAAGACATCGAGTCTGCGGGTCCTTCTATTCCGGTAGAGATCCTAGGCCTTTCAGGCGTTCCTGCATCAGGTGACGAAGCAACAGTTGTACGTGATGAGCGTAAGGCACGTGAAGTTGCACTTTACCGTCAGGGTAAATTCCGTGATGTTAAACTAGCACGCCAGCAGAAAGCGAAACTTGAAAACATGTTCTCTAACATGACCGCAGGTGACGTTGCAGAGTTGAACGTAGTACTGAAAGCTGACGTACAGGGTTCTATCGAAGCGATTGCTGATTCACTACTGAAACTGTCTACAGATGAAGTTAAAGTGAACGTTGTTGGTTCTGGTGTTGGTGGTATTACCGAAACTGATGCAGTACTTGCTGCGGCATCTAACGCTATTATTCTTGGTTTCAACGTTCGTGCTGATGTTCCGGCTCGTCGTATGGTTGAGAATGAAAACCTAGATCTACGCTACTACTCAATCATCTATCAGCTGATTGATGAAGTAAAAGCGGCAATGGGCGGCATGCTTGCACCTGAATTCCGTCAGGAAATCATCGGCCTTGCTGAAGTACGTGATGTGTTCAAGTCACCTAAGATTGGCGCTATCGCTGGTTGTATGGTTACCGAAGGTACCATCAAGCGTAGCAACCCTATCCGTGTTCTACGTGATAATGTTGTTATCTACGAAGGTGAGCTAGAATCACTACGTCGCTTCAAAGATGACGTGCCTGAAGTTAAGAACGGCTACGAATGTGGTATCGGCGTTAAGAACTACAATGATGTTCGCGTTGGTGACCAGATTGAAGTTTATGAAATCGTTGAGATTCAACGTACTCTGGACTAATTGCCTAGGTTGTTGCTTTTCTAGATAAAATAAATAATCCAATGGGGAGCTTCGGCTCCCCATTCTGTCAAGAGAGCCTTACTCTTTAAGAGCTCTCTTCTTTAAGAGAGATAAATAAAATGGCAAAAGAATTCAGTCGAACTCAACGCGTTGCACAGCAGCTACAAAAAGAACTGGCTGTTATCTTGCAACGTGAACTAAAAGACCCGCGAGTGGGCATGACAACCATCTCAAGTGTTGAAGTCTCTCGTGATATGGGATACGCAAAAGTCTACGTTACTTTTTTAACGATTGGTGAGCAAACGCCTGAAGGCAGCCTTGAAGTATTGCGTGAGATGGCACCGTACATTCGCTCACTGCTGGGTAAGCAAATCCGCTTGCGTGTAACACCTGAACTTACGTTTATCTTTGATAAGTCTCTAACTGAAGGTATGCGTATTTCTAACCTTGTTTCTAACGCAGTTCGTGATGACGAAGAGCGTCGTGTCGACGAAGATGATACTTCTTCAGACAAAGGCGAGGAATAAGTCATGGCACGTCGTCGTAAGGGGCGTCCAATTGATGGAGTGATTTTACTCGACAAGCCAACGAGTATTTCCTCAAACGATGCACTGCAGAAAGTAAAGCGTATCTTCTTTGCACAAAAGGCGGGTCATACTGGTGCGTTAGATCCATTAGCGACCGGCATGTTGCCTATCTGCTTTGGTGAAGCGACGAAGTTTTCTCAGTTTCTGCTTGATTCAGACAAGCGCTACCGTGTCATTGCTAAATTGGGTGAACGTACCGATACGTCGGACTCCGACGGAGAAGTCGTCGAAACGCGCGAAGTGAAAGTGGATCGTGGTCAACTTGAGCGTTGTATTGCCAAGTTCCGCGGTACAACGGATCAAATTCCGTCGATGTACTCAGCGTTGAAGTACCAGGGCCGCAAGCTGTATGAATATGCCCGTGAAGGGATTGAGGTTCCGCGCGAGTCTCGTAAAATTACGGTGTTCTCTGTCGACCTTATCCGCTTTGACAACAATGAAGTCGAAATGGAACTGCATGTATCGAAAGGTACTTATATCCGTACCATTGTTGATGATCTAGGCGAAATGCTTGGTTGTGGCGCGCACGTTACTTACTTGCGCCGTACTGGGGTTTCTAACTTTCCGATGGAACGTGTCGTGACGCTGGAACAGTTGCAGGGGTTGCTCGATCAAGCCAACGAGCAGGAAATCTCACCAAGCGAATTACTAGATCCGCTACTGCTGCCGACAGACAGTGCGGTTCAAGATTTGCCGGAAGTGAATATTCTGCCTGCATTGGCGGTGTACATCCTTAACGGTAATCCGGTTCAAGCCGGCCGTGTACCTGAAACGGGTACCTTGGTTCGCATTTCCGTGGGCGATCAGCGTGAGTTTATCGGGGTTGGTGTTATCGACGAAGACGGTATGCTAGCGCCGAAACGTGTGATGGCGAATAAGCAAGACTAAAGAATCGTGAGGCGAGTGACGCTTCGCATCCGTGACGCGGAGAAGAGTGTCACTATGGTTCTGTAAAAAAGGTCCTGTGAAAAGAGCGGAGTGCTTGATTTGAGCATTCCGCTTTTTGTTACCTGCCTGCTGGACTATAGCCCCGGCTCTTCCCTCGCATCTCGTCCTTATTAATCTCTGCGCTTATTGCAAATCTTCCCTTGCTGTTAGGATGGGCTCCAAGTATAATCCGCGGCTTGGGTGCCGGCTGAATCAGAGATTGGCGGCACAAATTAAAACATCTAGTATTAGGAAGAGTTATGTCTCTGAATGCAGAAACTAAAGCAGCAATCGTTGCTGAATACGCACAATGTGAAAACGACACTGGTTCA
>Ga0209379_10000735_pt1 | contig 24263 bp, 22 predicted proteins | sample tdDd001_FD_187124 | JGI IMG/M metagenome (GOLD analysis project Ga0209379, IMG submission 187124) | Marine sediment microbial communities from the Atlantic coast under amendment with organic carbon and nitrate - tdDd00.1 (SPAdes)... | ecosystem: Environmental > Aquatic > Marine > Coastal >...
CAACGTTCTCGATAACAAGAATCGCATCATCCACGACAATACCAATGGCTAAGATTAAACCAAACAAAGTCACCGTGTTTATCGTGAATCCTGTTGCTTGCATAATCGCAAATGTACCGATCAACGACACAGGTATTGCAACGACAGGAATGAGTGTTGCGCGGGCACTACCAAGAAACAGGTAAGTCACCGCAATCACAAGTAAAATTGCTTCAATTAAGGTTTTAACTACACCTTTGATCGATTCAGCAACGAATAGCGTTGTATCATAGCTCGCCTCATATGCCATACCTTCAGGGAAGTTGCCGCTTAGCTTATCAAGTAGTGCCATTACGGCCTCACCACTTTCTAGCGCATTGGCATCTGATTGAAGTGACAATGTCACGATAGAGGCGTCTTGTCCTCGGAATTTACCACTACCATCGTAGAATTTTTTACCCAGTTCAACACGAGCTACGTCTTTTAGGTATACGCTTGAACCATCTCGATTAGCACGTAAAACGACGTTCTCAAATTCGCCGACACTTTCTAAGCGCCCTTTCGTAACTAGGTTAAATTGTACTTCTTGAACATTATTGTAAGGTGCGGCACCAACACGTCCTGCTGCTACTTGGACATTTTGCTCAGCCAGTGCTGCATATACGTCTGATGTAGTGAGTTTTAGGTTGGCCATTTTTTCTGGGTCGAGCCAGACACGCATCGCGTACTCACCACCGCCTATAACGTTAACTTCGCTTATGCCAGTAACACGAGCAAGTTGATCTTTTACATTAAGGTTAATGTAGTTGATCAAGAATTGGTCGTCATACTTTCCATCTGGCGAATAGAAGTTCAGGACCATCAATAGGTCTGGAGAACGTTTTTTAACGGTCACGCCCACCATACGAACTTCTTGAGGTAACTTAGACTCTATCTGCGAGACGCGGTTTTGAACGTTGACTTGTGCCATGTCAGGATCAGTACCGACATCAAACGTCACGTTTAAGTTATATGATCCATCATTGGCACTTTTTGAAGACATGTAAATCATGTTTTCAACGCCATTGACGGACGTTTCTATTGGGTCGGCGATTGCCTGTTCGACAACTTCAGCGCTAGCACCGGTATAATAGGCGGTGACACTCACTGAAGGAGGACTGATTTTCGGATACTCAGCAACCGGAAGAATCGCAAGAGCAATCGCACCGGCTAACGTAAGAATAATTGAAATAACCAACGCAAACTTTGGGCGCTGGATAAAGAAACGACTTAACATTTAAAGCCCTCTATTCAGCAACTGGGTTTGTGTCATCAATTCGTACAGGCACGCCATTGCGTATGCGCTGTAAACCTTGAGTAACAATTTTGTCTTGGGCTGAAATACCTTCCTTGATAATGATTCCCTGCTCAATTTGACGACCAAGATTGACGTTACGTCGCTCCGCAATATTGCCAGCAGTAATCACCATTACAAAATCCCCCTCTAGATCCGTTTGGACTGCGCGACGTGGGATTACCAAAACATCTTTGGCTTGTTTTTCTTTAAGCTCAACACGTACATGCTGGCCAGGAAGTAAACGGTAATTTGGATTAGGCACCTCTGCACGAAGCGCAATTGTACCTGTATTGAGGTTAATACGGTTGCCTAGGTAGTCGAGTTGTCCTGTATGCGGAAAATACTCGCCATTTTCGAGGATCACACTTACTTCAACGCTATTAGAGCCAGAATCGCCCTCAGTTTGGACACGATCCATTCCCATATCAAGACGCTCACGTTCACTAATACTGAAGCCTGTATGGACAGGGTCTAAACTTACTAATGTAGTTAAAATACCTGATTGCGGAGATAGTAAATCACCCGTGCTCACTTTACTTTGCGCGATTCGTCCAGCAAAAGGGGCTTTTATTTCCGTATATGATAAGTTGACTTGCGCCAAATGAAGTTGTGCTTTAGCTGCTTCTACCTGCGCTTTTGCGCCAAGTAACGTAGCGTTTAGATTATCGAATTCAGATTGTGAAATACTCCCCTTAGGAAGTAGATTTTTACCACGTTCAAAATCCAATTCTGATTTTTTAAGTGCGGCGTTTGCTTGTGCAAGACTCGCATTCGCACTGGCTACTTGAGCTTTAAATGATGAAGGTTCGATGGTGAAGAGTAACTGACCTTTTTCAACCATTTGCCCTTCTTCAAAATGGCGTTGCTTTAGGTAACCGGTTACTTGGGCAGTTATGTTGGTATCTTCGATCGCTTCAACGCGGCCAATGTAGGATTTACTTGCTTGATGAGGAATCTGCTGGACATTTTCTGCAACCACCAGCGGAGCTGGCATTTGGTTCTTTCCTTGATTCTGTTCTCCACACCCTGTAAGCAAAATAGCGCTTGTAAGCGCTGACAAAAGTAGAGTTTTTTTCATGAATAGACCGTTAGGTAATTAAAAAGAGGCACTCCAAAATTACCTAACGAAATACTGTTTTATGTCCGAAGATTATCAGAACAAAAAAGTTAAGTGTTTCAATTTGTTACGACTCATCACTTACTATGAGTTGCGATATTTTTTAACATTACTGAGGGTGATTTCCAGCGATAAACCAATTCAGGAACCTTATTACCACAAGGCGCATTCCATAAACGTTCAACGGAATTTTCTCCACCGATATGATCATAAAATTCAATCGCTTGGATATTTTCCTTCATCACTTCCAAATAAACACCGTTATCTGGGAAGTACTGTTCAATCCACTTTGCCATTTCTTCGATCAGCTTTGCACCAAGACCTTTACCTCGATAAGCATGATCGATATGTAGCGCGTCAATAATCGTTCCTTTGTCAAAGTCATGATTACCAAACGCACAAATAAAGCCGCACAGAAGCCCACCTTCTTCAATCAAAATAACATGTTGATTAAACGGAGGGTTAATCAAGCGAGTCTGCCAGACGGCAAGGCGCTCTTCGAGTACTTCTGTCTCTAGATATTCTTGCCCTAAGATTCCCTGATAAAACTGTTTCCAGCTCTGGGCATGCAGCGCAGCGATTCGCTCATAATCGCTATATTCAGCTACTTTCAATTCCATTTTTAGTTCCTTATTACTTCCTGTAAGGATTGTTTTACCTGTTCATACTATAAAACATTTAACCAAAAGCCAATGATTCTGAAACAAACAATCTCCTGATTATTTTTGCATATTCATTCACACTGGTGATGACGCTGTATTTTTCTATGAGTTTAAGGATTCACAACCGGTTACTACCTAAAAAAAGTGATTGAGACTTTGATCGAGTAGCCCCTTAATCAGTAACAAAACGTAAAAATTCGAATTTTGTCAATAAAAAGCTTTCTAATGCATTTGACTTACACGTGTACGCTGATATTCTGGCGTACAACTGTTAGCTGAAAGGAAGCAAAAATGTCTTCGACTACCAAACCACCGTTAATTTGGTTGAATATCGTTATATTTCTATCATCATTTATTGTTGCTGTTGCGATAGTCCCTTTGTACGGTATCCAAGTAGGCTATGGCGTAGAACATTTACTTTGGTTCTTAGTGACTTTTTCATTCTGTAACTTGGCGGTAACTGCGGGTTACCATCGACTGTGGTCTCACAAAACGTATGAGGCGCATTGGTCTCTTCGTATCCCTTTTGCTATTGGCGGTGCCTTTGCACTCCAAAATAGCGCCTTACATTGGAGCTCTGATCACCGTATACATCACAAACATGTAGACAACAATGATAGAGATCCTTATTCAGCGAAGCGTGGATTTTGGTTTTCTCATATAGGTTGGATGCTTAGAGAATACAACGCTAACACCTACTCCGATTACAGTAATTGTCGCGATTTACAAAAAGATAAAATTGTAATGTGGCAGCACAAATATTACGTTCCACTTGCTATTGCAACTAACGTTGGAATACCACTGCTACTTGGAATTATGTACAACGATATTATCGGAATGTTACTTGTTGTCGGTGTATTAAGGCTAGTACTTAGCCACCACTCCACGTTCTTTATCAATTCATTAGCGCATATCTGGGGTTCTCAACCTTATACAGATAAAAATACAGCTAGAGATAACGGCATACTTGCATTTTTCACTTTTGGCGAGGGTTATCACAACTATCATCACATATTTGAAAACGACTATCGGAATGGCATTTTATGGTGGCAATATGATCCTACAAAATGGCTTATTAAGTGCTGTTCTTGGCTTGGGTTAGCTAAAAAACTGCGCGTTACGCCAAAGATTAAGATCGAAAAAGCGCGCGCTAAAATGAGTCGCGATTTGGCCGAGAGAAAAATTGATTCACTGCCGAATGCAACACAACTTAAAGAAGCGTTAAACAATGAGTTTGAACAGCTGCTTGCTAAACTGAGTGATTACTATGAAGTAAAAAAGCAAATCCTAGATGCACGAAAGAATAGCTTGAGCGAAAAGTATGAATGCTCGTTGTTAAAGCTACGCTATGAACAAGTGAAAAAAGACCTTTCAAACCAACGTAAAAACTGGGAACTTCAGGTAGCGCGTTATGCCTAAAGTGAAATAACGTCGGAAAAAAGGGAGCATAATGCTCCCTTTTTCAATTTAGGTTTTGTGGCTTTTTGTTTGAGCGGTTACTGACTGGCGAGATTAACACTGCGCTTCTAAAGGACTCATCTTTATCGTTTGTTGATAAGACAAGTAAACTCTATACAGTGTATTTCTTCGCCATGCAATTGAGCGAACTCCTCAATAATGCGCACTTTTTTAAAACCATTGAAAGATAATACCTTCTGCGACGCGATATTTGTTACTTCTACGTAGGCAAATAGACGCTTAATACCTTTCTTACTCAGTTCAGTAATGGCCTTTTTGAGTGCTAGTTTAGCGACACCACGGGAAGTATATTGATGACCGATGCGATAACCAACATGGGCAGTCCCTTTGTTGAGGTCGACATTAGTAAAATTGAGTCGCCCTATAATTTCGCGAGACTCATTTTTAATCAACAAAGGTAGTAGCTGATTGCATTTATAATCAAGCAAAAACTGTTGAATGTGTTCTAATACACCTTCACGAGAATAGAAGATTTGTTCCCTAGGTGGGATAAACTTATCAAACCAAGCTTTGTTTTTAAGCTCAAATTCAAGTAGCTGCTCTGTATCATCGGTACAGAGCAGTTCAAGCTTTACTTCAGTTAATTCCGTTTTACTGAGCATCTAGACTCTCTTAGTTATCGTCTTTTACCGCGACCAGCATGGATCTTAAGTTTAGCCTTCATTTTACGCTTTTCAGAAGAACGGCTATTGCGTTTTGGTGAGCGTTCTAACTCAACGTCTTCAACTAAGCTTGGTTCGAAACCTTCTAACCATTCCTGTGGCAGTCTTGTATCAAGCAAACGCTCAATCGCCTCAAGTAAATAGTGTTCATCTCGGCTCATTAGAGATACCGCAAATCCCTCTTTACCTGCACGACCGGTACGACCGATACGATGCACATAGTCTTCTGCTTTATAGGGCATATCAAAATTGACCACTTGCTCTAGCTGCTGAATATCGAGACCACGCGCAGCAACATCCGTAGCGATCAGCGCGCGAACTTTGCCGGTTTTAAAATCATCTAATGCTTTTTGTCGAGCACCTTGACTCTTATCACCGTTAATTGACGCCGCTTTGATGCCATCTAACTTTAGCTCTTTCGCAAGTGAATCACTGCCCTGCTTTGTCTTGGTAAAGACCAAAACCTGTTGCCAGTTGCGTGAACCAATCAAGTAAGCAAGAAGTTCAGCTTTACGCTTTTTATCAACGGGGTAAACCATTTGCTTAACGGTTTCTGCAGTGCTATTTGATGGAGAGACTTGTACTTCGATAGGGTCTTGCTGCAGTTTGTATGCGATAGACTTAATACGCTTATCAAATGTAGCAGAGAAGAACAACGTTTGACGGTCTTCATTAAAGCGTTTCAAAATGCGTTGAATATCTGGCATGAACCCCATATCCAGCATTCTATCCGCTTCATCTAGCACTAAGTATTCCGATTTGCGTAGAGAGATATTTTTGCAGAACATGTGATCGATTAGTCGACCAGGCGTTGCAATTAAGATGTCACAGCCTTGCTCTAGGTTGCGTGTTTGCACATTCATGCTAGTACCACCGTAAGCCGTGACAATTTTGATTTCGCTTCCTTGTGCGTATTGAATCAAGTTGTCAAATACTTGCTGCGCTAACTCACGGGTTGGTACCAAAACCAAAGCACGAACATCATTACCTTGAGGATCACGTTTAGAGTTTGACTCTAAAAGCTTTTGTATAATTGGAAGACCAAACGCCGCCGTTTTACCCGTTCCCGTCTGTGCACCAGCCAACACATCTTTCCCATCAAGAACGAAAGGGATAGCTTGTTGTTGTACTTGTGTTGGTTTTTCGAAACCTAGCGTTTTGAGAGTCGCTAGTATAGTTGGGCACAACCCAAGAGATTCAAATTCAGTCGACATGCGTATTACCTATAATTGCAAGGCCGACGATTCTATCAGAATCTTTTGCTAGCGTTTAGTATCTCAGGATAGAACGCAGCAAATAGCGCCTCTAATTCGATATAGTTCTTCTCTACGTAAGGGAAACACTCCACTAAAGCAGACATTCTTGGTGATCTTAGCGACATACGTTGCAAAGCAAACTCAATATTTTCGATATCTTGATAAGACTCTAACCAGCGCCCTTGCCACATTCGCGACGTGACTTTCATAAAGTTTTCCGGGAGCGGATCTGAGTAGGCTTCTATCTCTTTCCGAGCGTAGGCGCAAAATTGATCAAGGCCGGTCGAATGATACTCTTGCCAATGATTTGCTAAACAATGGTCCCAAAACATATCCAATGCGATACCGGAGAAGCGTCGAGGGCCATTAGGAAACAGTGACTTTGCCTGTACCACCATCTGATGACTGTCAGTAAACGAATCGACAAATCGATGTAGCCTGACACCTTGTGATACTTCTAGAGAATAATGCTTATCAGGATCTCCTTTAACGAAATCCCCAAGTAAGTTACCAATTAGACTTGATTGGCATTGGTCAGCAATATGAAGGTGGGAAAGGTAATTCAAAAGATAATCCGCTCTTGTTGGATACCTTTATAAAAGCACAAAGCCAGCGCAATTGCACTGGCTCTTTCTGGGCGCTACACAAAGTAGCTATGAAGAATTACTTATTAAAAATATCTTCCGCTAGTTCTTCGATTGACTGTTCGTAGTCTGAAAGCTCGAAACCAATTTCCATTGCATCTAGCAGTTCTAGGCACTCTTCATTAAGTGTTTGGTCACTCATCTTGACCTCCTTTTTATAAACAACTTTATAGACCTGTTTTTAAGTCTCACCTTGTATATGTGGTCTATTGTTCCTTTTTAAAGCACTTATATGACAATTTAATGAAAGAACAAAGCAAATTTTCAATACGGTATGACGCCCCTCCCAAGTAATCGTTTGCCATGATCGCACCCGTGTTGGTGTAAGTTTATATTTACACTAGTGGTAATTTATGTGTACAAATCAGTTGATCTAAACCAGTTAATTTTACACAATAAGAATATGTCGGTTTTTATGACTAATAAATCAGCAGATTGGCAGTCATAACATCCAAAGTAGAACTAATCGTAAAGAATTGTATACATGAATAAATCAAAGATTTTAGGAAGTACTTTGATCATTGCCGGCACGACCATTGGTGCCGGAATGCTTGCCTTACCACTTGCTTCCGCTGGTATTGGGTTTACCACATCACTTGTCATCATGATCGGGCTATGGGCTTTAATGGCTTATACAGCGCTGCTTATGGTGGAAATACATCAACACGCAGAGCAACATGCAACCCTACATACTTTAGCTAAACAGTTTTTAGGTACAAAAGGAAAATGGGTCGCAAGCTTCGCAATGATGTTTTTGTTCTACGCGTTATGCGCAGCTTACATTGCGGGAGGCGGTGCTCAATTTGGTGAGCGTATCGTAGGTTTCACTGGCATTGAAGTCTCTTCCACAGTATCAACCCTGCTCTTTACACTTATTGTGGCCTCAATTGTTACGATTGGTACTGCCACCGTAGATAAAGTGAATCGCGTATTATTCTTGGTCAAAATTGTTGCTATGGCATTGGTTCTTACCTTCTTAGCTCCTAATGTTACTGAGTCTTACCTACTGAGTATGCCTGTAGAACAAGGGCTAGTTATCGCGGCGATTCCGGTTATTTTTACATCATTTGGATTTCACGGTAGCATTCCGGCCATCGTTAACTATCTTGATGGTCATACCCCTTCACTTCGTAAAGCGATTTTGATCGGCTCTGCCATTCCGCTAATCATTTATGTTTTCTGGCAAATTGTAACGCTTGGCGTCGTTAACCAGTCAACACTGCTTGATAACCAAGGGCTAAGCGCGTTAATTTCAACACTATCGACAACGGTACACAAATCAAGCCTCGCTCAGACTATCGGTTTGTTCGCTGACCTAGCGCTATTGACGTCTTTTCTAGGTGTTAGTTTGGGTTTATTTGAGTTCCTTGGCGATACCATGAAAAAACAAGGTAAAGGCAATTCACGCGTTGTCGTGGGTTTAATGACCTTCCTGCCGCCAATGGGATTTGCGTTGTTCTACCCGCAAGGATTTATCATGGCATTGGGCTACGCAGCCATTGCTCTTGTTGTTTTAGCTATCTTTTTGCCGATTGTGATGGTGAGAAAAGCTCGCAAGCTATCTAATCATGACCATTACCAAGTGCTGGGTGGTAACGTAGGTTTAATTGTAGGCGGTGTTGTTGGTGTGACTATTGTCGGCGCTCAAATCATGATTACTGCGGGCGTATTACCTGCACTGGGTTAACAGTCCAAACTTTAATTAAACGACCCTTAGCGGTCGTTTTTTTTTGATCTTTTTCTCTACACGTTAATAAAACTTTCTGCATACGCAATTTTTTGCCACGTTTGTCGTTCTTATTAGGAGACAACAAAAGCAATCATAGAGGTTGATATGAAAGTGAAGTTTAAGTTTGTGTTACCTGCGCTCGCAACTATCGCGATTGCGACTTCTTTTTTTGGTACCGCCGAAAGCAAGTTAACGACAACAAACACTTCAAACGGATTTGAAGTTGCCACTCTCGCTGGAGGGTGCTTCTGGTGTACAGAGTCGGATCTAGAAAAACTACCAGGTGTACTTGATGTAGTTTCAGGCTATTCCGGTGGAGAACTCGAAAACCCGACTTATAAGCAAGTATCGTCAGGAAAGTCAGGACATATAGAAGTCATAGAGGTCAAATACGATCCGAAAGCGGTTGGTTATGAGCAAATCCTTGATCAATTTTTCCGCCATATTGACCCAACCGATGACAAAGGCTCCTTCGTCGATCGAGGTCCTCAATATCGACCTGCAATCTTTTATCATAACGAAAACCAAAGAGTTGTTGCCGATCAGTTTATGCAAGAGATCGAGCAACTCGGTATTTTTCAAAAGCCTCTAAAAACTGAATTGATTGCGTTTACTAAGTTTTGGCCCGCAGAGGATTACCACCAAGATTACTACAAGCGTAACAAGGTTCGTTATAACTACTATCGATATGCCTCTGGTAGAGATCAGTATTTAGACCAGATATTTGGGGAAGATCGCAACGAAAACCCTGTCACCCTGCGCCAATTGATCGATAAACAAAAACAGACAGCCAACATAAAAGCCTATCAAAAACCGTCTGATGAAGAGATCAAAGCAAAACTTACTGAGATGCAATATTACGTAACTCAAGAAGAAGGCACGGAGCGTGCGTTTAGAAACGAGTATTGGGATAACAAGCAAGAAGGCATCTACGTCGACATTGTCACTGGAGAGCCATTGTTTTCATCCACGGATAAATACAAGTCTGGTACAGGATGGCCTAGTTTTACTAAACCGATTAACGAAGGTTACATTGTCACTAAAACAGATTTTCATTTACTATATCCGCGAACTGAAGTCCGTAGCCGATTTGCTGACTCACATCTCGGACATGTATTTAAAGATGGCCCTGCCCCAACAGGTCTTCGTTACTGTATGAATTCTGCAGCAATGCGCTTTGTGCCCAAATCGGAACTTGAAAACCAAGGCTACGGTGAATATCTCTACTTGTTCGACAGCTAATCCATCCACTATGTCGACCTTAAGCCAGCTCTATCTGAGTTGGCTTTTTTTATGTGCCTTATCCCATTGTGGTGAATATATTTGCTCGCCGTGTAATAAATCTACGCTTAACACGTTCTTATATTGACCAATAAGGAGATTAAACATGAATCGAGCTAATTATCTGTATTTATTCTGTTCATCACTCGTTGCCGTAACCCGCCCAGCTATGGCACAAGACAACTATTACGATTTTGGTTTCGTAGGTGCGAGCGTAGCTTATGGTCAATCTGTATTTTCAGACAAGGACGAAGCCCAAATTTCTTTAGAACCAAATCTTTTCTATAACGGTGAATATGGCTTCATCGACGGCAGTTTGGTCAATGTATCACTACTACCTTACGTCGGATTAACGGGAAATTGGCGATTTGCTCAGGTCTCCAACGACTTCGACAATTTGCCTTCAGGCATTGAAGACCGAGAAGGGAACGGTGAGCTAGGCGTTACTCTTGGTACGGTAGGAGCCCGACTTACCTACTTGCATGATGTAACAAGTGTCCATAATGGATATGAGGTGCAGTTGCATTTAGGTCGAACTCTAACAACCCCTTACCCGCAATTCACGCTGACCCCTTATGTAGAAGTCGATTATCGAGACAGGAAGCTCTCACGACACCTGTATTCAGTTTCTCCAGATGAAGCAGTCGAGTCGGGGCTAAATCAACATGATGCGACTCGTTCTTGGGTGTATCAAGCCGGGTTGATTGGCATATACAACATAACCCCAACATGGCTTGGTTTGGCAAAGTTTGAGTTAGAACATCATGACGAAAACTCACCGCTAGTCCAACGCGATTTAGGTTGGTCGATGAGTTTAGGTATCACCTATAAATTTACAGACTAACTTGCTCTACAGGTGCAGTTACGAGTGAACAATAATCACTAACTTCGTGTCCTAGTAAATCAAGGTTGTTCACCAAGTACTCCACTCGCTGCGCGGCAAATTCACTGTTATTTTCCGCGCATGCATATTCAAGATCTTTCCCGACTGAAGGCTTTTGAATTGCTCATGTTTTGTCGCGGATTTCAGCAAAAAGGTATTGTTGGGATATCACGACCTCATACATATATTACAACCCGAAAAACTCGAACAACGCTTAGAGCAATTAAAAACGACCATTCAAGTTCATTAACGACTACTTCTGTTTTCTTAACGCTCTATTCGACACTTTTTGCTTTGGCACTTCCGGCACTGGTCTACGTTCGTGTAATAGGTGCCTTATAGCAAGAATCGGGTGAGGAAAGAGCATCCTTGGCCCGGCATATCGCATAACATCACGCATTGCCTCTTTAGGTTCAGGTTTGTAACAGTGTATTGGGCATCTATTGCATGTCGGCTTTTGTTGCCCGTAGGGACAGCGATCTAATCGAGTTTCGGCATAAGCTAGGAGCATTGAACACTCTAAACACAACCCGGCTTTCGAGTTATGCTTATCTCGACAATATATTGCCATCATAGCTGCCACCGTTTTATGCTCTGTCAGCAGTTCACCACTAAGGATGTCAGTATGAATGTGTTTCATTGTCAGTAAGCTTTAATTGATAGAGTAATAGATCAATTGTATCGCTTATTTTGCTTTGTACTTTGATGTAGTTAAAACCAAGCGTATTGAGTAGTTTTTGACTCGCAAAATTATCCGAGGTTGTGATAGCGACGAGTTCATCGATCCCCTCCTTCGCTTTTGCATAGCTAATCACCCCTTTTGCAGCTTCAATAGCATAGCCGAAACCATAAGCTCTAGGTAACAGTCCATAACCAATATCATAAGCCGTTAATTCGTCACGTTTGATTAGGCCACACACACCTAAAGGCTTTGAGTCAGCCTTAGATTCTATAACCAACAAGCACACACCTTTGCTTTCGCGCATCCCCAAAATCTTCTGTTCAATATAGGTTTTTGCGTCATTGACGTCGCGAATCTGTTTATCGCCTACGAATTGGAGAAAGTCTGGTGTGTTATACAGTTCTAAAACAAAATTGGCATCATCTACCGTCGCTAAGCGTAAAACCAAACGCTCAGTCGAAATCTGTTCCATTTTTACTACTTCCCGCCACTTTAAGGTAATGATTGAGCTTAACACCTACAATGATCGTATAGAAACTATGTTTTTTACGAGTTCAATTCGTGCAACCTGGGGGCTCAGATGCGTACTCTACTGCTACTGATTATCTTTAACGCTGTACAAACCTGCTGGGCATACCCTGCTCATACAGAGAAATGGGCCCACCGCAGCGTTATCTACTTCGCTCCTACCAACGACGAGCACGTAAAACAGTTCCTACTTGAAAGCTTAATGATTGAGTGCGAACTGTCGGAACGTGACGTGGTCACATTAGTTATTACTGAAGATGGATTTACGGTTCCTACTTGGGTACGCGATGAGTTTAATCTAAGCGGTATGTTCCATATCTATGACATAGTCCCTGGAGAACACACAGCGGTTTTGATTGGCAAAGATGGGATGGAAAAGCTGCGTTGGGGTAAGAAAACGAATTGGGAGTCAATAAAATCGACCATAGATATGATGCCGGTAAGGCAATATGAAATGTCTAAAAATACCAGTCCATGTTCAGCATAATGTTAAAGAGAGCTCTTTCTACGAGCTCTCTGACATTAATTACAGAGACGCAATCTCTTTATCTATCTGATATTTGCTGTCTGTTACGATCTTCTCGAGAACTTCCACACGCTGCTTAAGTTCATCAATCTTTAGATTTAAACGATCCTGTTCATTCTGGCTAAGCTTGCTACTTTCTGATATTTCGAGCTCTTTCAGTTCTTTGCGATGATCGAGAATTAACTTAACAATTCGTCCGCCAAATATCGCACCAAAGATGATTGCAATTATGAGTACATCTTCCATCCCCTAGTCCCTTCATTCAATCTATATCGTTGTTTTATAAATTAAACTTAGATAATCAGAAGATCAAATATGGGAGCAGAGTTTTCTATTAAGTTGGGAGTGAACACACGAACGATTCAGAAGTGAGACAAAACTAGACGGTTAGAAACGGAAAAAGCCCGTCACAATGGACGAGCTTTCGAATAATGGAGGCGCCTCCCGGAGTCGAACCGAGGTCCACGGATTTGCAATCCGCTGCATAGCCACTCTGCCAAGGCGCCTTACCGATTTTTATATCACATTCGAAATGTGATTGATGGTGCCCCGGGCCGGACTTGAACCGGCACAGCGCGAACGCCGAGGGATTTTAAATCCCTTGTGTCTACCAATTCCACCACCAGGGCAACGCATAATGCGATGGTACACCATCATTCCAATCAGCTTTGCCGTTGGAACGAGTCGTACTTTAACCGATTGATTTTATACGTCAACTAATAAAATCAATCGGTTGATTCAAGTGCTGAAAAAACGGCCGCAATGCGCAAATTATGGCAAAAAAAGCGAATCTTTAACCGCATTTTTATTGGTCTAACTAACTTACTAGCAATTAATTGATGAGTAATAAATGTCGTTTTGCAATGCATGCTCGAAGCTAAACTCAATTTTTTTTCCGCCTTCATCCGTTACCATGATTGTCATCTGTTCCGGTGTTACTTTTAGCGGCGGATACTTAGTTTCGTACCACGAGCGATAAACACCCTCTGAATCAAGATATTTTGATGTCAGCTTTGTCTGGTTTGCCAAAGTCATGAGCGCCCCACTATCTGTCACGACTTGCGTGTGTACCAAGTGATTTTCTTCGTGCGTTGACTCCATTACAGCAATGACTGTTATGGCATTTTCATCGTCTCTTGTTGGGTAAACTCTAACTGTCCTTCCTGCGTATTGCTGCTCAAGACCGTCATACTTCGCTTTATGATAACCACAACTTGCACTTATCGCCGGTGACTGCCCCTGTTTTACAACAGGTTTATAATAATCTCGGGTTGTCGGATATAACACGCACCCCGACAATACAATGCTCACTAAAGCAACGAGCCAAATTCTCTTCATAATTCTACTCCTATGGAATGAAAAGAATTATGAACAGTGTTTTATTGAAAATCCAGTTTCAATTACAAACGCTTACATTGCAAAAATGCACCACTCTCGTGATGCACTCCTTGTTAATCTAGACTTATAACGCTATTTTCCACTCTAACTTTCCAGGTTTTTAACCTCACTTCCGGATATTCAATGCACTCCCCAGAATCTAACTTAAAGTGTTGTTTATAAAGGGGAGATGCAACACAGAGATGCCCATTTACGTCACCAACAATACCGCGGCTAATGACAAAAGCTTTCCCTATAGGGTCCCAATGCTGTAGTGCATATATGCCAATACCGGGTACATTGAAGAGTGCCACCTGCTCTCCATCATGTACAACTGTGCGCCCTTGGTAAGGCGGTAATTCAGACAATTCGCACACCTTTTCCTTTTCAATAACACTCATGTTTATACCTCCTTTACAGGAATTCGTTGACCGCGAATGCGCTCATAGGGATAGATTGGGCTATTTGATTCACTGTTTATAAATGGTTTGAAGCGTGCTAATTTTTCCGGTGCTTTCAAAGTTGCTGCCCACTCACACTGATAGGTGTCAACGAGAAGCTGCATTTGGCTTTCTAACGACTCATTTATCTGTAAAGAGTCCTCTATGACAACCTGTTTCAAATACTCCAACCCACCTTCCAAGTTTTCCATCCAAACAGACGTCCTTTGTAAGCGATCTGCTGTTCTAACGTAAAACATCAAAACACGATCAATAAGAGTAACCAGCTCAGATTTAGACAGGTCGGCAGCGATTAAATCCGCATGGCGAGGTCGCATTCCTCCATTACCGCACACATAAAGGTTCCAACCATTTTCAGTTGCGATTACACCAATATCTTTACTTTGTGCTTCCGCACACTCTCGCGTGCAACCTGATACGGCAAATTTGATCTTGTGCGGGGCTCTAAGGCCTTTGTAACGATTTTCTAGTTCTATCGCTAAACCAACAGAGTCATCAACTCCAAAACGACACCAAGTAGAACCAACACAGGATTTGACGGTTCGTAACGACTTACCGTAGGCGTGACCTGTTTCGAAGCCCGCTTCAATCAATGACTGCCATATGCCTGGCAATTGCTCAACTTGCGCTCCAAACAAATCAACTCTCTGGCCTCCAGTGATCTTGGTATAGAGATCGAATCGCTTTGCAACTTTACCGAGTGCAATCAGCTTGTCTGGCGTAATCTCACCACCGGCGACTCTCGGTACTACAGAATAGGATCCATCTTTTTGTAAATTCGCCATGAAAGCGTCATTAGAATCCTGCAAGGCGCTATGTTGTGGTTCAAGAATATGTTCATTCCATAAGGATGCAAAAATTGAAGCTGCCGTCGGTTTACATAAATCGCATCCATGTCCCGTGCCGTGCTTAGCCAGCAAAGTGGTGAAATCTTTGATCCCTTCGACCTGACATAGATGGAACATCTCTTGTCGAGAAAGTGCAAAGTGCTCACAAACATGATTGTTAACTTCAAGCCCCATTGCGTTGAGTTGTTCGTCGAGAACAGACTTGACCATATTGCTACAACCGCCACAGCCAGTGCCCGCTTTAGTCTGACTTTTCACTGTGTCTAAATCGTGAGCACCTGCTTGAATAGCAGCGACTAAATCCCCTTTCGTGACATTGTGACATGAGCAAATCATTGCGCTGTCTGACATATTTCCCTGAAGCATTTGGGTATCAAACAGCAAATTAGCAGCATGCTCAGGCAGTGGTGTTTCATCTAAATAGCATTGAAGCAGCGCATCATAATCTGAGTTATCACCGACGAGTATTGCGCCCAACAGTTTTGTCCCTGTTTCATCAACAACCAATTTTTTGTACACGCCAGCCACCGCATCCTGCAATAGCATCTCTTGCGCACCTTCTGTTGTTTTGTGCGCGTCACCGATAGAAGCGACGTCTACGCCAAGTAGTTTTAGCTTAGTGCTCATGTCAGCACCCATAAACCCGCTGGTCTCATGCGACATAATTTCACTCGCGGCAACTCTTGCCATTGCATAACCAGGGGCAACGAGTCCAAATACTTTTTCTTGCCAAAGCGCACACTCGCCAATCGCATATATGTTTTTGTCGCTCGTTCTACATTGGTCATCAATAACTATCCCACCACGTTCGCCGGTTTTCAGCCCAGCGTCTTTCGCTAAGCTATCTTGTGGCCTGATCCCCGCAGAAAAAACAATCACGTCGACTTCTAGCGCTGGCTTGTCTTTTAACACCATCCTAAGCTGTGCAGTTTCACCATCGCATATTTTTTCGGTTACTGTGTTGGTGTGAACTGTCAGCCCTAAGCTTTCAATTTTGTCTTTAAGAACTTCACCGGCACCATCATCCAGTTGAACAGGCATTAAGCGTGGTGCAAACTCGACAACATGAGTCTTAACCCCTAGTAATTTAAGTGCGTTCGCCGCCTCTAGTCCTAATAGTCCACCACCAATCACTGCCCCCGTCTTTGCCCCCTTGCATGCATCTTTGATTTTTGAAAGGTCGTCTAGGGTTCGATAAACAAAAATGTTTTCGCGGTCTTTTCCTTCGATGGGTGGGACGAAAGGAAAAGAGCCTGTTGATAGAACCAAATGGTCGTATTCAATCACGCCTTTATCGTCCAATAATAAGCGTTTTTCTTCCCTATCGATTTTTTTTACCTTGCAGCCTAAAATGAGCTCAATACCATGTTTTGCATACCATTCCTCACTACTCAGCATCAAATCATTGCGACTCTTACCTGAGAATACTGAAGAGAGCTGAACACGGTCATAGGCGATAAATCGCTCTTCTCCGATTACAGTAATACGTTTTTCTAAATGAGCACCTTTTTCGACTAGCTGTGTGACTAGGTGGTGCCCAACCATTCCATTACCCACGATTACTATTTGTTCCATCGTCTCTCTCCTTAAGCCGATTTTGCCGGCACACTTGTCGTATGCTCTTTGACTGGTTTACCTGGGGCTGCTTTCGATTGTTTTTCATACAAGAAACGCAACACAGATTGACGATATTTTTGGTAATTAGGATCATCGGCCAAAGCGACGCGATTCCTCGGTCTCGGTAGATTAATCTCTAATACTTCTCCGATTGTCGCTGCCGGGCCATTAGTCATCATGACGATTTTGTCGGACAGCAAAACTGCTTCATCGACGTCATGTGTAATCATGATCACTGTGTTATTTAATTCCGCTTGAATCTTCATTAATGAATCTTGCAGGTGGGCACGCGTTAAAGCGTCAAGAGCACCAAAAGGCTCATCCATCAGCAAGACTTTAGGTCTTAGTGCTAGTGCTCTGGCTATACCAACCCTTTGTTTCATTCCGCCAGAGATTTCATCAGGCTTTTTATCCGCGGCATTCGTCATTTGAATCAAATCGAGATAGTGTTCTACTTGCTGCTTGACCCAGACTTTCGTCTCAGCGCCTTGTTTGTACTGATCTGCAATTTGCTTTACCGCAAGCTCCACATTTTGATATACAGTCAGCCAAGGTAATAAAGAGTGATGTTGGAACACCACAGCTCGCTCGGGGCCCGGGCCAGCGACCTCTCGCCCATCAACGATGACTCCACCATCCGTTGGTAGATGTAAGCCAGCAACCAAATTTAGAACCGTTGATTTCCCACAGCCTGAATGACCTATCAAAGAGATAAACTTGCCTTTGTTTATTTGTAAGTTAACGTTTTTTAACGCCAGAAATTCACCATTGGGCGTTGGGAATCGCATCCCTAACTGGGTAAGATCAAGTAATGGCTTAGACATAGGTAACTCCTTTATCGCAATGCCTGTTGTTTATTCCATGACAACCACTTCTGTAGTTGAAGCATCCCTCTATCAAGCAAAAGGCCAATAAAACCAATTGTTATCACGGCGACCATAATTCTTCCCAATGACGCCGAACTGCCGTTTTGGAACTCATCCCAGACAAATTTTCCTAACCCCGGATTTTGAGCCAGCATTTCAGCAGCGATGAGTACCATCCACGCAATTCCTAATGACAAGCGTAATCCCGTAAAAATCATTGGAATGGCAGACGGAAGCACAATGACTCGTATATGTTGCCACCACGAAAGTTGAAGCACTTTACTTACATTGACTAAATCTTTATCCACGCTTGTTACGCCTACCGCAGTATTAATCAAAGTCGGCCAAAGACTGCACAAGGCGACAGTGAGTAATGAGTTAACGAATGATTTGGCAAACATAGGATCGTCACTGACATAAGTTGCACTTACGACCATTGTCACGATCGGTAGCCACGCTAAAGGTGATACAGGTTTTAGCAGTTGGATTATCGGATTAAACGCTTGGTAGACACCTTGGTTTAGCCCCAACACAATACCTAGTGGTATCGCGATAGCCGTCGCTAAAAGAAATCCAGCAGAAACCGTGACTAAACTCGTTAAAATTTGGTCGAAAAAAGTAGGCTTCCCTGTGTAAGGGCGAATTTTAACTTTTGCGTCCGGATTCTTAGCTAACTTTTCAGCATTACGCTTTTCCTGACGTTCAATGAACGCATGTCCTTTCTCACGTTCATCAAAATGTTCAACAACTAATTTGGTAAATTGCTGATAGGTTTGTGAAGGTCCTGGTAGCGTCCCCAGAGATGTTTGTACCTCTCTAGCACTCAAATGCCAGAACATCAAAAATATTAAGATTCCTATTAGCGGCAAAAGCATTAATTTGCTTTTGTTTGCCACCATCTGTTTACTTGGGATCAATGAGATCACATTGCTCGACATAACCACTCCTATCCTTCAGTGTTTTCCCGTGTAAAGAGTATTCCGTTGTAATAACGCTAAACTTTGTCTTTTCCTTTAAGTCCAATGGAAAATTTGTTTAGGTAGGCGTTTGGTGTTTTTCCGTCATAAACAATGTTGTCAATGAAGTGGGTTTGAGGTGATCTAAAGCCATCTTCTTCTTCGAAGTTTGGAAATTGTTCGGATTTAAGCACGCCATCTTTAATTAACGCATTTGCCGCTTGTTGGTAGATGTCTGGGCGATAAACTTTTCTAGCGACATCCATATACCAGTCGTCTGATTTTTCTTGAGAGATTTGTCCCCAGCGGCGCATTTGAGTTAAGTACCAAATCGCATCGCTGTAATAAGGATAAGTGGCGTTATGGCGGAAAAACACGTTGAAATCGGGTACCTCACGTACATCACCTTTCTCGTATTCAAACGTGCCTGTCATAGAGTTTGCAATGACGTCAAAATCTGCACCCACATATTCACTTTTGGCGAGTAATTTAACCGCTTCAACTCGGTTAGCATTGTCATTGGCATCAAGCCAGTGGGCAGCGCGAATGAGTGCTTTAACGACTCGAATATGAGTATTAGGATATTTTTCAGCCCAAGATTTAGACACACCGAAGACCTTCTCCGGATTGTTTTTCCAAATCTCGTAATCCGTTACAACAGGTGCGCCTATACCTTTGAATACGGCTTGTTGATTCCAAGGTTCTCCAACACAGTAACCTTCTATTGTCCCTGCTTCCATGGTTGCTGGCATTTGAGGAGGTGGTGTCACGCTAAGCAACACATCGGCATTGAGTTGACCACTGTTGTCGCCAGATTCCGGCGCGTAATACCCTGGGTGGATTCCCCCAGCAGCCAACCAATAGCGCAGCTCATAGTTGTGAGTAGAAACAGGAAAGACCATACCCATATTGAAAGGTTTTCCTTGGTCGAGATAGCTTTCAACCACTGGTTTTAATGCGTCCGCTTTAATTGGATGCACCAACTTACCGTCAGCTTGTTTAGGTATATTGGGTTTCATCTGTTGCCAAGTTTTATTCGATACCGTGATGGCATTGCCATTTAGATCCATACTAAACGCGGTGATAACTTCTGCTTTAGTCCCAATCCCTATCGTCGCACCCAAAGGCTGACCTGACAGCATATGCGCCCCATCCAGTTCGCCATCTATCACTCGATCTAACAATACCTTCCAATTTGCTTGTGCTTCTAACGTGACGTACAACCCCTCATCTTCAAAAAAGCCTTTCTCATAGGCAACTGCCAAAGGTGCCATGTCTGTCAACTTAATAAAGCCGAATTTAAGATCCTCTATTTCAGGTTCACCAACCTGAGCTGATGCATTACTTGTCATTATTGCGCTCGCAAAAGCGACGCTAAAACATCTTTTCTTTAACAATGACGTCCATTTCATAAATTATCTCCAATAAAAAGGCGCTACGACTCTTATGAGCCGCAGCGCCATTGCATCCTATTTGATTACCGCCGTTGATAACCTAAGGCCACGATTGAACAAATTAAATTGTGTATTTCTACTATTTAAGTTCCAAGTTATATGCCAACTTATTTAATTCATACAATTCAATAACTTATTATAAGCAGACAATCTTTGCTAATATGATTTGCATGCTATTAGTGCATACCGCACCAATGATGATTTTTTGTTATAACCCTAAAGTGGTAACCAAACTTACTCCAACGCTTCTAATGTTTGCAGCAAATTTCTCGCCACCTGGCCTAAAGAGAGGCTCGATTTCATTGCTGACTGACGCATCGCACGATAAGCTGAGTCTTCATCCACGTTATTCATTTTCATTAACAGACCTTTGGCTTTTTCGATTAACTTTCTCTCTTCTAAACGGTTTGAAAGATCTTGAATTTTTAACTCATAACCTTGGACGGATTGGTGTAAATGAAACGAATGCTGCAACCAAGGAATCAAGCAAAATTCAGAATCTGAAGGCATAAGAACATAATCCCATCTTTCAGGTAACCGATTAATATCATTGGAGTTTAGCTGTTTAACAATAACGAGTAATGGATAACATCGTGCACGGCAAGCTTCAATAATTAGTCGTAATTCTGCATTGGGTTGCAACCAACCGATAATGACATACGCATCGGGCTCACGCTCAAGCACTTTTTCAAAATCGTTCAATTTACATTCGAAGATATTCTCGAATTCTTTCGCTATTAACGCCTTTAAACGCACCTGTTCTTCGTTTCGATCGCAGCAAATAATAATAGGTGTTTGGGAGAGTTTTTTTTGCATGAACATTCCTTGTTTTCTCTCATATCTACAAGAGACATAACAAGGAATGTGCCAATTAGGATAATTTCTATGTGGGCTCGTGCTTAAGTACAGTAGTTAGACCAAAGCTGATACGCATTTTCAAACGCTTTATCAGGGTCATTGAGTTCAGCGAACAGTGTCGCTGCTATGGTTGCGACTACCGTATTCGCCATCATATTAAGATTGCTGTCATCAGTACCAAACACACACGAGGCAGGAATTGGGATATCTGTCAGCATTCGCTCTGTCCAATAATGGGACTCGACGCCTGTTGGTGTGCTCACCCAGATCGTTTGGCTTACTTTTGGGTTATATTCCGATTCACCTGACTGGCCTTTGAACGAGACTACAGCATGGCTAGTTAAACCTATTTCACTTTCAACTTCTGCATGTAATTGCTCAAAACCAGGGTGGAAGCTACCTCTAATCCCTATCTTAGCGCCACCAGGATTTAGCGCTCGAACTACAGTATTGATAGGTGTTCTTAGCCCATAGCGATTCTTCCAACCGATCATAGTTTCAGCTTGAGGGGCGAACTGGCTAAGTGGTAGATAGGCGATCCCTTTTGTTTCCAACAACAATTTGGCGTGATCCGGAGAATCCGCCAAATCAATGCCCAAAGACGTCAGATAGTCTTCAGCATGAAACCGGCCAGCTGGTCTATCATGGTATCCATGCAGCAATACTTTATAGCCGGCATCAGCAAGAATCTTCGCAGCTAATAAGTGCCAAGGCTCTCCAGCATTTTTTCTCTTCCCGGCATAACAAGGCCAATCTATATCTGCACCTAAGTTAGGAACACGCGATTGAAACGCTTTAACGAAGCCAGCAATTTCTTGTTTCGTTTCATTTTGAACCCGGATTAGCATCAACAGCATTGCCATCTGATCATCGTCTGCGCGTCCATCAAGGTACTCATCCATGACTCGATAAGCTTGGTCAAACGTTAGCGGTTTACGCCCACGTTCACCACGACCTACCGTGCGAATACATTCCATTATTGTGCTCATATAACCTCTTGAGAAACCGCTGATTCGACGGTCAACTTTAATTCTTCTCGCAGTTTGACGACTTCACCTAAGATAATCAATGCCGGACTTATACCTTTTAATTCATGTGCTTTTGATGTGAGCATATTTAAGTTTAAAACGTGTACTTTTTGCTGAGCGCTACAACCATTAGTCACAATCGCAACAGGGAAATCATCACTAAGACCGTGTTCTAACAACCCTTGCTGAATTTCCTGTGCTTTCTCTAACCCCATATAAAACACTAAGGTTTGACCTGAGCCTACCAATTGTGACCATGCTGGTAATGCTCCCGTAACAACCTGGCCAGTAACAAAGGTGACACTTCGAGCAACTTGTCGATGGGTTAAAGGAATACATGAAGACGCTGCGCATCCAATTGCTGCTGTAATTCCAGGTATCACTTCAAATTCAATACCCTGACTTGCGAGCGCTAGCCCTTCTTCACCACCGCGACCAAAAACAAAAGGGTCACCACCTTTCAGTCGTACTACCTGTTTACCAAGTTTCGCACACTCGACCAAAATTAAATTGATTTCATGTTGGGTTAAGCTTGGCTGTCCACAACGTTTACCTACATAGATCTTTTGGCAATTCGTTGGGGCAAGCTCGATGATCGCTTCATTCACCAAACGATCGAATACAACCACTTCAGCTAACTGAATCAACCTTTGCGCTTTTACAGTCAATAGTTCCGGGTCATTTGGGCCTGCGCCAACTAAAAATACTTTCCCGTTGCTTTTCTCTGTTTTTTCTTTTTCAGTATCTGGAAGCACGACTTCTGGCAGCATGTGACGACTAAACCCTGCACTTCTTAACGACTTGTCAGCCCCTTCGAGATATAGTTTTTCTCTACTCATATTCTCCCCCTTATTTATTCAACTCTGCGATATGTCCGTGCTCTAATATCAGTTGTTCAATTTCGGGGATACACGCTCCACAGTTGGTACCGCACTTAAGTTTTTGCTGTAGCTGACCGAGATTTTGGCAGTCTCCACTCTCAAGCTCACTAACGATCTGATTACGCTTAACTCTCAAGCAGCTACAAACCATCTCTACCGGTTGCTCCTGAGCCGCAATTGATAACAAAGTATTGAACGTAAGTGGCTGACCAACCAATTTCGCCAATTCACCATAGTCTGAAGTAATAGGCTGCGTCGAAGTAATGAAGATAGAGCGAATACGTCTCAAACCTTCTTGCTCATCATAGTTCACTGCTAGCCATCCATTCACCAATTCTAAGGTGAGTTTCCTTAGCTGATTTGACGTGTTCGTTGAATTGGTGAACGGTTTGGTTTGAGATGAGAAGCTTGCTACACGCCAAACCCCGATAGAATCATCAACTTGGTAAGAGCAATAAGGCCAATCCTCATTATCGAATTTTTCTCCTAAATACAGTCCATATGATTTCGCTCCCGCGACCATCACGTCTACTTCCTGCGACTTAAAAGCGGGTTGCCCTGAGTATGGATCTGCAGCGCGGCTTATAATTGCGTTAATCTTATTACCTTGTCCATAATGCCCCGCCCAATGCATCGACATAAAGAGCTGCTTATCGAGCAAACCCTCATCTATACTCATCTTTGCCATAATTGCGCAGTGATCGTTTTTACTGTTAATTGAGACCAACTCACCAGCTTTAACGCCAAGATAAGCTGCAGATTCACTCGACATATACAGCGTTGGTTCAGGCTCCATGACAGCTAGATGAGGAATATGTCCAGTGCGTGTCATCGTGTGCCATTGATCGCGTTGCCTACCAGTGTTTAACCTCCATCCTGCAGTAGCTGAATAACTCCCATTTTGAGGAACGATAAATCTTGCTTTGCCATCAGGAAAGCTAAAACGCCCATCAGAAAACGGCCTCTCACTTCCCCATCTTGTAGGCTGCCAACTTTGGTATTCCTCATCGCTTACCTCGGCATACCGAGACAAATCGAGCAATAAATGGCTTCCCTTGTTGAGCCCAGTCATTGCTGCATACTCTCGAAACACATCGGCTTCACTAGCAAATTGAAAGCCATCTGCTTGATCAACCAGCTTACATAATTTGCT
>Ga0209379_10000736_pt1 | contig 24228 bp, 19 predicted proteins | sample tdDd001_FD_187124 | JGI IMG/M metagenome (GOLD analysis project Ga0209379, IMG submission 187124) | Marine sediment microbial communities from the Atlantic coast under amendment with organic carbon and nitrate - tdDd00.1 (SPAdes)... | ecosystem: Environmental > Aquatic > Marine > Coastal >...
AGAGCTCATGTATACTCAAGTTGTATAACAGGAGGAAATTTTATGAGTGTGGTAGTTCTTAACTAAAGGTAATTTAATACGGTCTTAGAAGTCAATGCCCGAAGTGGGTTTATTTGTTGTACCTTTAAGACGTACTGGTTGAGAACACAAATAACTAAGCTTATAAACATACCCTTTTAGTAAACTGAAAGGACTCGTTATATTTATAGTTGCTATTATTGCTGTGCTTTGCACGGCTTTTTTGTTAGCAAGAATTAAAAACGATATGTATTGGCTACAGGTGTATTTTGTGCACTTGTAGTCTATTTTTTTTAGGAGGATTTATGTTAAATGTGAGAGAAGGATATGCTTCGGTATATTCAAAATAGTAATGGACGGTATAATAATTATTCTGATAAGCAATGATATATGGATTATAAAAGAGAGTTTAGAAGAGTCTCTGGTGACCAATGGTTTAGTCTGAAAGTTATAGAATATATGTTAGTATATTAGTATCTAGCATACTTGGAGGTAATAGAAGTGAATAACGATAAAACACTTAATATATTAGGTTACAATGAAATAAAAGAAACAATTAAAAGGCATGCAGCTAGTAATTTAGGGAAAAAGTTAGTAGATGAAATGAAACCACAAACAGACCCTAAAATCATTTTAAGTAGATATGATGAAGTAAAGGAAGCTGTTAAAATCCTTAAAGAGGGTTCTGGAATAAGTTTAGGTGGTATTAGTGATATAACGCCTTTTCTAAGTAAAATTGAAAAAGGCATGTTTTTACATCCAGAGGAGTTAGTGAAGGTTTCGGATTTTCTGAGATGTATAAGACAATTAAAGAAATCAATCGATGCCTATGAACATCTTGCACCAAGATTGTTTTCTTATTCTGTAGGATTAGGAAATTATAAATCAATAGAGAATGATATTGAATACTGTATTGAAGGTCCTAGAGTACATTCTAGAGCCAGCAGTACATTAGGGAAATTAAGAAAAAAAATAGATGTTTTACACAGTAAGAGAATTGATAAACTGAATAAATTCCTTACTGCAGAGAAAAATGCAAAGATAATACAGGAAAGTTTTTATAGTCAAAGAGATGATCGTTATGTTATACCAATCAAAGCTTCGGCTAGAAAAACTGTTAAAGGTACAGTCATCGACTCATCAGCATCAGGCTCAACGGTTTACGTAGAAATTGATGAGATAAAAGATTTGACAGTTGAAATTATCATGTTGAAATCACAAGAAGAAGAGGAATGTAATAAGATTCTGTGGATGTTGTCAGGTTTGATATTGGATAATATCAATGGTATCAACGATGCTGTATTTATCATAGGGAAGTACGATTTTATATTTGCCAAAGGTAAGTATTCCGTTTCTATCGGTGGTAATGAAATTGAAATAAGAGATGATGAAATCATCAATCTGAAAAAGGCAAGACATCCGATGTTGGGAAAAGAAGCTGTACCACTAAATATAAGTGTTGGAAGTGATTATAGAACCTTGATTATAACCGGTCCTAATACAGGTGGAAAAACCATCACATTAAAAACGGTTGGATTGATGGCACTAATGACTCAAAGTGGTATTTTACCTCCTGTAGGTAAAGGCAGTAGCATTTCAATTTTCAATAAAATCCTTGTTGATATTGGTGATTCGCAAAGTATTGAACAGTCTTTATCAACATTCTCAGGACATATGAAAGCTCTAGTCAATATAGTTAATAAATCATCTAGAAAAACTTTGGTCCTGATCGATGAAATTGGTACGGGTACGGATCCTAAAGATGGGGCATCGCTTGGGATTGCAATATTAGAAGAAATCTATAACCGTGGCGCTATTACGCTTTCAAGTACACATTATAGCAAGATAAAAGAATACAGTGAAATACATGAAGGGTTCTTAAATGCTTCTATGGATTTTGACAGACAGACATTGAAACCTCTCTACAAACTTTTAATAGGTGTAGCAGGTGAAAGTAATGCCCTTTGGATTTCAAAAGAACTTGGATTATCTGATAAAATAATTGAAAGGGTCATTAAAATCAACAGCACACATGAAATTGTAACAGCTAAAAAAATAAATACGTTTTCTAAAAAGAAAAGTAGAGTAGAAGAAATCAAAAAAGCTAGTGCACCTATTGATTCAGAGAGAATTCTCTATAATAAAGGTGATCGTGTTTTACTCAACGAAACAGGGAACCATGCTTTGGTTTATGAACACAAAGTAGATGAAAGTATTGTAGTTGTGTTCAAAGATGGAAAGTATGATAATGTTCCTGAAAAAAGAATTACCCTTGATAAGACGATGGATGTATTGTATCCAGTGGGATATAATCTAGACCAATTGTTTACTTCGTTTAAATCAAGAAAACTTGAGAAGGACATAAAAAAAGGTAGATTTAAAAATATGAGAGATTTAAAGGAAAGAATCAGTAGTATGAATGAATCGTAGTTGATTTCCTTAGTTTAGAGATATGGTTATGAGTAAGTGTTTACTCATAACCATTTTTTGGATCAAATCGAGATATAATCATAATTATATGGAAAGACAGTACAATTCTATGTGTAATAATGATAAACTCTAAGAGTGTATATTAATAGAAAATTGGAATTTCAAAGAAAAGAGGATTTCTATGAATCAAGAACGTATTGTCAATAGATTTTTAAACTACGTAAAAATCAGCAGTGAAACAAAAAATGAAAAAGAATTTGCTTTGTATCTACAGAAAGAATTGGAACAGATGGGTTTAACAACTGAATTCGATCAAGCTGGTGAAGCATTTGGAGGCAACTGTGGTAATTTAATTGCAAAGCTAAAAGGCTCTTTAAATAAAGAAACGATGTTATTCAGTGCCCATATGGATACTGTTACACCTGGTAAAGATATCAAACCTATTATAAAAGATGATGTCATCTATTCTGATGGCACAACCATTCTTGGTGGTGATGATAAAGCGGGTATTGCTGCAATCGTTGAAGGGCTTCAAATGATACTTGAAGAAAAGATCCCACATGGTGATATTGAACTTCTATTCTCTGTCGCTGAGGAGGGTGGTTTAAAAGGTAGTGGTAACTTAAATATGGACCTAATTTCGGCTAAAGAAGGATTTATCTTAGATAGTAGTAAATTGCCTGGAGAGATTATTACAAACGGTCCAGCTCAAGCTAAGCTTCAAATTATAGTACATGGTAAAGCTGCTCATGCTGGTGTTTGTCCTGAAAATGGCATCAGTGCCATTCAAGTACTCTCTAGAGCCATTGATAGAATGGACCTATTAAGAATTGATGAGGAAACAACTGCTAATATCGGTATAGTAAGTGGTGGTACTGCGACCAATATAGTCATGCCTGAAATTGATGTAACAGCTGAAGTGAGAAGTTTGGATAATAAGAAACTTCGTAAACAAATGGATCACATGATTGAATGTTTAAAAGCTGCGGCCGAAGAGTTTAATACAACAGTAGATATTAAAGAAGATATTTTATATGGTTCTTTTAATATCGATAAAGATGTAAATATTGTTAAAAAAGCTAAGAAGGCATTTGATGCTATTGGTATCAATGCAACAACAACTTTTACAGGTGGTGGCAGTGACGCGAATGTTTTAAATGATAGAGGATTAGAGATCATTAATTTAGGCATTGGAGAGAAACAAGCACACACATTAAAAGAACATTATTACATCAAAGATTTATTAACAATGACTTCTTTTGTAAAGACATTGATTATTCAACATTAGAAATCTATAATACCAAAGACAATGGTGATAAAAAAAGGTAACATACAATGTACATAACGATGATTTGATATGAATCATACTCAACTTCTTGTATATTAAGAATTTAACATTATGTACATTTTTAAAATCAACAGTGAATAGTCAAACTAGAGTATTCTGATTTGTGGGGATAAGTGCGACTAGCACTTGAAATCATATGGATAAACGGCTCCGGAGTAAAGGAAGAACCTACGGTAATACGAATTGGCTAAGGTGTACAACTAGGTAAGACCGATAAATTCCTGCAAGGGTAGGCAATCTGTAAAGATAGTACAATATTCAGCGGTTATGGGATGCTAGAGAAAGCAAATGCTATTTCGTAATGAAATAGATAGTGGTTCAAGATTTGCCATAACTTGAACGGGTGCAGACTTCTAGCTGGTCGTTTGAAGCATAGAAAGATTCGAAACTTTATGAATGTAGGAAAGCCAAAAGGAGCTTGTGCTCGGGCGCTTACAGACTCTCAATGGGTGTTAATAGACTTTGATTCTTGGATTGCTAAAGTTGTTGTTCAAAACAACTTGCCAAGACCTGAGACGTCTTGGTTATAAACGGCTTGAGCCGTGTGACGTGAAAGTGTCATGCACGGTTCTTATGGGGGTGCGGAGAGGCAACTCTCCTGACCTACCAGACAACGAGAGGTGACTCTCCTGACCTACCAGACGTATCATTAATGATTTTGCATAAATAATTTAGATATATAGCATAATGGAAAAAATGAAAAAAATATATTTGTCGGTAGCGAACTGTAAGGTTATAAATTTACAAAGAGTGCTAGAGATAAAAATAATAGAGTAGTCTATTGGAGGTTGGATATGAGAAAGAACAGGAAAAAATATAATGTATTTTTGATATTCGTCATCCTAATTTGGTTAGTATATTTCAAAGAAGGTACTTATAGATTCACTATAGATACTTTCTGATTTAAGGGAAGCTTCTGATTCATCGGGGAGATGTATATTATGCATGAAGTGTATCGTGTTGCATTAGTGTTGAAGTTTGTAGAGATAGAAGTTTACAGAATATTGAATAATCATTTTTCTTGTACAATGGAATAGTAACATTTTAAGCGAAAATTAGTTTGTGAGTATAAACACTAGGTATTTGTACAGGCATGTAAATCTCGAAATGATGAATTGAATGAAAAGGTACAAGATATTTATAAATGAAATATAAGCATACGAGAAAAAAAGTGGATAATTTAAGTGTGTAAGAAGTCAAATAAACTTTCAGTATGATATAATTATATTAGAAAAGGAAAATATATGAATATTATACAGATTAAAAGAATTTTATCGCCAGACTATGAAGTACTTTATCGAATTGAGAATAAAGATGTCTATGTACTTAAAGATTCATCAAATATAAGATGGGTTGCTAAAGTAATAGAACGAGAAATGTTTGATGAATCTAAATTCAAGTTATGGTTAAAGATTAAACACAATTTTATAGCAAAAGTAGTGAAACGTATTGATTCAGTGGATTCAGTAATTTATATTATCGAGTATATTAAAGGTCAAACTCTATATGAGTATGTATTGGAAAATGGCCCACTAAGTGAAGCTGAAGTAAAACCGATTATGGAGAAACTAATTGATATTTTTGATTACCTTCATAATATAGAGTCAGGTTTAATCTATCGTGATATTCACCCGAAGAATATTATTCTTAACGACGGAGAAGCGTATTTGATTGATTTAGATTCCTCTAGAATTTATAAGGACTCAGCTTCATTTGATACTGTGGCAATTGGTGTGATTGGTTTTATTGCACCTGAGCAATATGGTTTCGAACAATCTAGTGTCCAATCAGATATATACAGTTTAGGAGTTTTAGTTGCTTATTTAATTACAGGCACAATTCCATGCTTTAACAATAACCGTGTTCAACTTAATAATCTTGAACTATCAAAACGATTCCGTCAATTGATTTATGAGATGACTGCTATTTCTAGAAAAGACAGACCAAGCACAATGAAACATGTTTATAGGAAATTGCATCCAGAACGAAAGAATCACTTTAAATGGATTGCTATAGTAAGCTTTATTATCTTATTATGTGGTAGTGGCATAAAAATTTATGAAATAGCATTTAGTCAAGAGATGAAAGACAAAACTGTAGTTGAAAATATAGTGAGTGAAGAAAATATAATCGACGAGATAGATACTTCTAAAAGTAACAGTGAGGATGATTTCACAAGTGATTCTCAGAAAGGAAGTATAGATACAGGTAATGGAACAGTATCAGACCAAACCGATACAACTATTGACAATAATGAGGTTGATAGTGGAGTAATGAAAATGCTTTCAAAAGAAGGCTTTGTTGTAATAGAAGATTTTGCATATGAAGCAGAGTTGGAGCCAATAAATCCTGAAGAAGGTTTTTCATTTAAAAATACTTCATTCGTTTTACATGAGTTAAAAAAATATTCCGATGAGACACATACATATATTTATGTGTCTTATGACTCTCCAATTTGGAATAATGTACTGGGAATTAGATTAGCTGGTGATGCACCAGGTTTAAGAATGTTTACGTTCAATCACAATAGTATAGTGAAAGGCAGAAATAATATAATATACAAAATTGAAAATGAGATATTAGAAGGAATTACACATGACATCTGTTTGGAGCTCGGAGATGAGAACTCTTTGCAAATCTCATTTGATTTATTTTAATACGTATCTTGAAGTGGTTTATGATTATTAGCTAGTAACAGTTGACCAGCTTCATGTAAACTCATTTTATTAAGGATTGCATATATAATGATGCAATCTCTTTCTTTTTTTGGATATAGCTCTGGTACACCTGCGTACTTAAATAGTGTAGTAGTCTCTTCTAAAGTACAACCTAAAACAAATGTGATTTGAAGTAGTTTATCCCTTGAAATAGCACGTTCTCCTGCGAGTAATTTATAGACATAGCTTTTAGAAAGCTGTGTTTTTTTTATTAAATCTGAAGCCTTCATGGATTTTAGTTCTAACAAGTAATACAACTGATGAGAAAAGTCAGCCTCCGAATATATACTTTTATTTTGTGTCAGAATCGTTTTAAGATTTGTCTCATTTTCTAGTTGATCTAGTATTTTTCTAGTTTCAATCATTTTTTCCTCCAAAAAGTGTACATCTAGTATACCTAATTATAACAATAATTCGATAGAATGGAAATATCGTAAGAAGGTGAAATATGACAAAAAGTTCCCTTGGAAGTATGTACGATGTAATATAACAATCTTGACTATACTAAGATCAGCCGATATCGTAGGTCTTATTATACAATAAATTTAATCTTAAGGAGGAAGTAACATGAAAAAATCAAAATTACCGGTTATTATTCTTACAGTACTATTAGTCATCTGTATCGGAGGATCAACTTTTCTTTATAGTACACTGACAGCGACTATATCCGAACTTCAAGCATCGGAAGAGCAATTGATAGCTGAAGTAGACGCTCTTACTGTTCAATTAGCTGACAAACAAACAATAATAACTGAACTTAATACTCAGAAGCAAGACCTAGCTGATGAAGCTGCGAATCTAGAGAACGTTATTGATAATACTCAAGTTGAATTGGATAAGACTGAGCAATTTCTTGCTAACGAATTATCAAGGAAGGATGATTGGTCGGTGTACATAGAACCAGATAAAATAATCGGTGAATGGGTTGTCTTAAACCTTGTTGAAGAGGAAAATCGGTTTGATCCTAATGAGCAAGTCGCACGTGAATTTTGGCTAAAAAGTATAAGGTTTAATGATGAAATCGCATCTTTTAATACAGGTGAAGGTTATGGCGGGGGATCGTCTTGGGTAGATGATCATATTGTACTTGATGACGCAGCCATGGGTTTTATGATTCAGGAAATTGATGGATTAGAGTACCTATTTCTTGAATGGAAAAGTGGCGATTATTTAAGAAATAACAGTGTTGCATACTATGTATTTAAAAAGGCAGATTAATCTATTTGTATTGTGTATTTACAATTAATTAGGATTGAATCTACAAAGGATTAGATCAGGAAATGATATAGTACTTAAACAAAGGAATTCGGGATAGGCGTTGATATTCCTAATTGGATCGTAATAAGAAGTTATTACATTATATGATGAGTGATATATTAATTGGAGGTTGTAGTTATGAAGAGACTTGTAAGTTGCGCATTAGTGATTGTACTTTTAATCTCGTTTAACATAAGTTTTGCAGATAGCACATTATCAAATGAAGATAAGTATGGAATGGAACTGGAATTTGAAATAAATAATGATTATCCTGGTGAAGTAAAGATTGATGGATTATATGTATATCAAGAAAACGATGTATATGTATTCAGCATTCTCTATTCAAATGGTGAATTAAAAGAAATGAATGATAATGGTTCAATGAAAGTTAAAACATCATTCTTCAATCCTCCAAGTGGTAGTATTATAATGACATCTTGGATTGACAACTATGATAATGTTATATCCGATGAAAATAAAGTGCAGTACATTATTGAGAAGAATCTTCTTGATAGCATTTCGAACGATCATAGTGAAGAAAATATGATAACAGTTTTTCTTTATGATATTAATTTTGATAATAATGAGGAAAACATAAGTGTTTATTTCCGAATTGATCAATTAGACTCAAGTGAAGTTACGCATGTAAGCAGCTTAAAATCTGGACATGAAATTAATAATGAAAAGCTAGATGCTCAAATCAGTACAGGTCCTTCCGAATGGGCTCTTAAGAGTATCGAGGAACTACGATTCGAAAATTTATTAAGGGAAGAAGCGTTTGAGAACTTCCAAGATGGAATTACAAGGGAACGATTCGTTTATTTAATGGTAAACTTATACGAACAATTGACATCAGAAAGTGTGGAAGTAGATAATGCTATCCACTTTGAGGATTCCAAGGATCTTTATGTTATGAAAGCCGCATCACTTGGTATTACATCGGGCATTGGTGATAGTTTGTTTGGTCCTGAGATAATAATAGATAGAGAGCAAATGGCAACCTTTGTTATTAAAACGTTGAAGTTGGCCGGTGTTGACCTAGAATATGATGGGGGATATGTCGAATTTGAGGATGATACAGATATTGGTGAATGGGCGAAAGCATCTACTTACTTAGCAAAAAAAATGGGGATTATCAGCGGTATAGGTGATAATCGTTTTGCAGCAAAAGTCCAAGCGACTAATGAACAAGCACTTTGTCTGACACACAAATTACTATATCAATACGGAAATCTAAAGTGGTTCAACGAGTTTGATAGAGATCGTTTTTATGTGAAATACAAGGGCGAATTATACAAAGTCAAATTGGAAGATAACATTTTAATTTCTAATGAAGAAGACATAGATATACTTTTTAAGTCATACAATGACATCAATACATTCTTAAACCTTATTTTCCTTGAGAATAAAAAATTATCATACATCAAATCGACAAATCCAAATTTCAAGGGAGTACTGGAAGAATTTGATTATGAGAAAATGAGAATCGAGGTAACAAACTTATATAGAGGAGTGGATAAGGTTGGAGAAGAGACAGAGATTACAATTAATGATGGGGATTACTATGCACGTGTGATCGATCAAAAGATTGGGGCTTCATTTTACGATGGGTTCTATTTGGCCAAATATTATGATATTGAAAAGAATCGGCAAAAAGTCAATACTCTATCGATTAAAGAAATTTGTGATTCCATAGGGATAGAATACAGTATTGAATATGATAGTAAATGGAAAGTTGTTTTTCTAGAAGTACAGGAATAATTGAAAGAGACTTTTGAACTATCTCAATAATGTTTCGATACGCTGAATGTGTAATAAGATATTAGAGTTACCCTACAAATGAAATTGTACGATAGTACCGTAACTATAGCTAATACTACAGATATAGGTATGTATATTGAATTTGATATTGATGATTTTCTGTATGGATTATGTAAACCAGGTAAACGGTAGATCGCAGGTCTACCGTTTGTCATATCTAAAGTAAGATCTTATGTAAATGAGGATTATTGATTTAGCAATTATTAAGAGAGATTATTAAATTCGTTAATTGTGAGTTAATATTGCGGCAAAACACACTTTTAAATTAGCTAAATATGTTTAATATTCCAATTACCTCAAATTAATATGATACTCTTTCAGAGAGGGATACTTATGTTTTTCGTTTTTTTAGTATTTAACTTGAATACGATAATAATATGAATTGTAGCTGAGAAAGGAAAAGTAATGAAAAGATTTTTGGTACTAACACTGATTCTGATGACACTGTCAAGCTTGGGAACATTTGCAGTTGAGAATGAAACAAGTAATTTTAATAGTGTTAATAGTCAGGTTGCTTATGCTAGTGGTTTTAGAGTACAAGTATTAACACCAAATGGAACACCGTATACAGGTGTCGTTGTATATTCATTGATTAAGAAGGAAAATAATAGTACAGCTTATCCAAACTACAAGAGACAAATATATGATGGTAACTTAGTTTTAAGTTATTCTGACTTTAATGGCGCAAAACCTGATTTAGCAGAACTATATGTATATCCACTTGATGCTTCATATGGTAACTCTATCAAGATAGATGTAACAGATTGCTTTGGTAAAACATCTGCTGATTTAGGAACATTATCATTCCAAGAACCTGTTACGACAGGTACCGTATATAATACTAATGAAAAATCAGAAGATACTATAAGACTAAATTATGCAAATGGTCCAGGAGTTGATGAAACTAGATATATGTTGTTATCTAATGAGAATACTTTTGCAGCAGCCCCATTTATTATTGGTCCTTATGAAAAAGTTGAAATCCTAATTAGAGAATTGGATAGAAATGAGTTTTTTGAAACATATACATATAATAGAAAAGATATTGAAATTAACATGACTGACGAAGAGTATCATACTGCAACAATTTTAACACCTGATGGTAGTTCATATACTGGTCAAGTAGAAGTTTGTATTTATGTTCAGCATAATACATGGGAAGTATATGTAAATGATCTCGTTGATGCTGTTAATGGTAAGATTGAATTTCAAATACCAAGTCATGTGGATGAGACATATTTTGCAGTATTCCATCCATTAGATGGTAGTTATGGAAACTCAGTTAAAATTCCATTTGAAGGTTATGATTGCAGTTCACCTGCTGTAGATTTAGGTAATGTGAAATTCCAAAAACCTACTTTTACAGGCAGAATTTATAACAATGGTGACGATGAACTCAATGTACAAGTAACAGCTACATTTAAAAAAGAAGGCAAGCCCGATATGGAAGTACCGTGGCGTTTCTTCTACACGAATAGCTTTGCATTTGCACCATTTGATTCAAGTTATGATGAAACAGTGGTTTTTAAACATAATTCAAATCCTTATTATGAGAAGACATTCGCTTATGACGCTCAATATATAGACTTTGATGTAACAGAGAGCAAAAAAGATTTATATTTTCAAGTAAAAGATCCAGATGGTAATCTTTATAATGGAGAAGCAATTCTTATGCTTATAGATGGGAATAATTTTGAAGAGATTGTAGTAAGTATCGTAAATGGTAATGGTTCTTTTGATATTGAAAAGAATTATAAGGAAATGTATATTTTACCGAACAATAATTTATTTGCCAATACATTGATACAAGATATTACTTCATTCACTGATGGTGATTATATTGGTTCATTTCAGTTTCAAAATCCATTAACGACAGGTAAAGTTCTCATAGATGATACACCTATGGTAAATCAAAAGGTATCTATTGATTACAGAAATGAAATAGCGGTAGAAATAGAAGTCTATACAGATAGTCAAGGGCGTTTTAGTGTTGCTCCAACATATGAAGGTGAATATTTACAAGTTGGTATTATGGTAGATCCTGATGGATTATATCTACGTACTGATGTTTATGATATCAGCAAAACATATATTGAAGTGAAGTATCATACGGATGATCGCTCTGTAAAAGCAATGATCAATGACAGTGAAGGACAACCTTTTACTGGAGAAGTGTTATTTAACCAAATGAACACAGAATCAGATTCTTACAAAACATCTATAGAGAATATAATAGATGGTGTATTTGAAAAAAAGATCATAGATGTTTATGAATATACTGAATTCTACTTTACACCTAAAGGAACTGATGATGCTGATTCAAAGATATATATGATGGATAATTTCATAAACGGTGTATTTGATGTTGGAACAGTTAGTTTACAAAAGCCTGTAACAATTGGTCGTATCATTAAGAATGGTGAACCAATAAAAGGTTCTGTCAGTGCAATGTATGGAGGTTCTGATTATAAGAATTGGAATGCTGTACTTGATGAGAATGGTGGATTTAAGTTTGCACCACTTTATGACTTTAACCTTAGTACAGTAGTTATTGGATGTTATGATAGTGAAGGTGGTGCAATACAGTATCTTGAGTTTAATGCAACAGATACAGACATTGTATTTGATTTAGACACTATAACAGAATCGTTGACTCCAAATGGTGGTACTGAAGTTACTGTTGAAGTCCATAGTAATTATATAGATCCTGGAGCAATATATATGAGAGGTGCGTTTACTAGAGAAATTGATACAGAAGATCAATTTGACATAAATACTTTAGGAGACTATTTCCTGAAATATGCTGCTTCTGATTTAGAAGTAGGCAAAACTATTCATGTTGTCGATACAACAGCACCGACTATCACACTTAAAGGTGATAAGACAATAGAAATTAATGAGAATACTACATTTGATGAACCAGGATATATTGTAAGTGATAATTATAGTGATGCTATAATTAGTGTAGCTGTAGAGGGATTACTTGACATTACTAAACCAGGGACATATAAATTAACATATACAGCAGAAGATCGATCCGGTAATAAATCAAATCCTGTAGAAAGAACTGTTGTTGTTAAAGAAGTTGCTCCAGTGACACCGCCGGCAACTCCTCCAGCAGCATCTGTTACACCTCCAGCAGCACCAACGGTTTCAGTTGTGCCATCAATTACACTTAGTGAAACAACGATTGAGTTAGAAGTAGGGACAGATGCTGATGTAACAAGTTTTAAGTTAGAAGCAACTGGTTCGAATGTTATATGGTCATCTAGTAATGAAGATATTGTTACAGTCTTAAATGGATTAGTAACCGCTGTTTCTGAAGGTGAAGCTGTTGTTAAGGCAACTGAGGACACACTAACGGCTTCATGTAATGTGATTGTTTATCCAGTTGGTGAAGAAAAAACACCACTTGGAGCACTTAAGCATTCTTATATATCTGGTTATACAGATGGTACATTTAGACCTGATAATAATATTACAAGAGCTGAGATTGCCACAGTGATATCCAATATGCTAAATCTAAACTTAGATTATCCAGCATCACAAAAATTTGATGATGTTAGTAACAAGCACTGGGCATACAAATATGTTCAAGCGATAGAAAGAACAGGTATATTTGCTGGGTATCCAGATGGAAACTTCGGACCAGATGATAATATTACTAGATTACAGATATCTCAAGTCGTACTTAATCTTATGAACTACTTAGATTTAGATGTCAAATTAGAGGATAATAGCACCGTTGTAGATGTATGGGCACAAAAAGCTGTAAACAATCTATTAAACAACTCATATCAATTAGCTTTTAAAGAAAAGGACTTCTTACCTAATGTAGAACTTTTAAGAGGTGAGATGATTTATATCATGAATCGAGTATTAGATATAGATCCTGATAGTCCTGAAGCACCAACTTTTAATGATGTACCAAAAAAACATCGGTTCTACGGAGATATTGAAGCAGCAAGTGAATTTATAGAATAACACTTTTAAAGCCAGCTTTGCTGGTTTTTGTTCTATCCTTTATTAGAGTTATTTTTATGAAGGATATAGCTACTTATAATCCCTTAAATCTATAAAAGAATTGAACTTCATTGACGCTCATTATAACACTATATTAAATAGCATTAAATAAGATTTCTAGTTATACTGTTAGGTCGTTTTGAATATGGTAGAGATGTTTCAGTTATGAAAATCATTTAACGATATAATATCACTTAAATGACATAAAATTGCCATATTTCTATTGTAAAATTATTATAGAAATGAGGTATACATATGAGAAAAGCAATTACACTATTATTATTAGGTGCTATGATTTTAGGTGGTAGTACGTCAGTATTAGCGGAAACATGTTCATTAGATTCAGAGGCATATCAAGAAGTTGTAGCGATTAAAGATGAGTTTTTACACGATTTAATAGAAGAAGGTCAAATAGACAATGCACATGCAGATTATATATCTGATCATTTTATTGATGATACAGGGCAGAAGGAACTAAAAGACTTAGGTTTTTCTTCTTGGTTAAAAGATCAAGATTATACAGATTCCTTATTATAGATTAACAAAGTTCCTGAGATTCGCATCGTTATGATGCGAATTTTCTTAGTGTTCCTAGCATGAGGCAATCTTAAGGGTTCAAATCCCAGAAATTATGATTTATCGGGATGAGTTAATACTCTGTTAATGTTATAATTTGGAATTTAGTCGTATAATAATCATATAAAAAGATGCCAGAAGGATAGTGTATGATTTAGGAGGTATTTATGCGGACTAGAAATAAAGTAATCTATGGAGTTAGTATTTTACTCTTCTTAGAAGCTATTCTCTATTTATGGCAAGGAATACATGCAGTTCAGTTCTTCTTTATTGTATTTACTATAGTGAATATCTTTGCACTCTTAATCAATACTATTGGTATATCTAATAACTCTTACTCTAGGGGGAATTGGCAGGGCCACACAATGAATGGAGCACCTCTTGGAAATGTATCAATTACTGATGATATGATTAAACCACCTGAACAAAAATCTTCAAAGATAAGAGTAAAGAAACCAAGTAATATGGTTTTATTGATTACACTCATAATTAACATTGTTTGTTGTGTGATTACAGTTAATCTACTATAAAGAGGTTCTAATAAATAGAAAAAATATTGATAAAGGTACTTGGAGTTAAAGCTTCAGGTGCCTTTTAAGATTCACATATTTTCTGATTTGTCGAGGTGTATTAGACAAGTTTCTTATGCTTTGTATACAACTACACTGTAAAATAATGACACTTAGTTTTGATACTCATTATGGCATAGAAACTAAGCCTGTAATTAAATACAATTCCCTTGCAAATCGAAAAAAAGTAGCTAAAAAATTGTACCATTAACATTTTATGTAGGCTAATAATGAAGTTAGCAAAAATGGACAAGTAAGGTGTTTTTGCATGTGCTATTATATAATTACCATATGGGATAGATATACATGGAGGAAGTGAATGAGTTATATTGAATTAATACAAAAAACTATTGATTATATTGATGAGAATGTTCGGGAAAAGATTTCAATAGATGATTTGGCGTCAATTTCAGGATTTTCAAAGTATCATTTTTACAGGGTGTTCAATAGTATTGTTGGCTTTACAGTAATGCAATATGTAACTAAGCGCAAGTTGCAATTTGCACTATTTGATCTACAAAACGATAAGAAAATTATTGATGTGGCAATGAAATACGGTTTCGAAACGCATGCTGGATTTACTAAGTCGTTCAAAAAAAGCTTTGGATATCCTCCACATTTATACCGTCTTCATGCTCCTAAAAGTTTGCCTCAAAAGGTAGATTTACAAAAACTTGTTTTAATTAATACTGGAGGTATTATTATGCAACCTAAAATAATCGAGAAGAAATCCTTTAAAGTAGTCGGATATGAGTTCCCAAATAATTATAAGAATGTGCTTCACACACGTGATATTCCAGCGTTTTGGTCACAAAGAGGATTAGATGATGGAAAAAGCGAGTCAAAACTATATACTACTTTGAATCCACCTAAACATGGTGAGTATTGTATGTGTATAAAAACAAACATGGAAACAGATGATTTTTCCTATTTCCTAGGAGTGGGAGTGGATACATTTAATAAGGCGACAGAAGATATGTCCCAATTGGAAATTCCTTCTGCAACCTATGCTGTATTCACTACTCCAGAAGTTGAAAAGAAAGATTTCGTGAAATCGATACAAGGAACTTGGAAGTATATTCTTGAAGAGTGGTTTCCATCATCTGGATATGAATTTGATGACGACAAATTCGAATATGAATACTATGATGAGCATTGTCATCCTTGGGAATATGATAAATTATCAATGCAAATTTATATTCCTATAAAAATTAGCAATAAGTAGTATATACACCTCTAATCACTAAATGGTTAGAGGTTTACTTATAGTTAAGATACGTTTAAAGTATATGGTACCAGGTAGGTAAAGTATTAAATTCTGATTTATAGGGTGATTGTTCAAACAATAGTATGATATTACAGTTATGATTTGGAACACCCAAAACAAAACACACACCTCGTAATGTGTAATGTGGTGTGTGTTGAACAAGTGCAAAAATAATTCCGTGTGTACGTTTTAAAATATAAACATATTTTTATTCTTTTGCATCAATATTGTGTATTGAAAGAATTAGCTTTTTAATTAAAGCAAATGTTTCTTCATAAAAGGCAAGAGAAATAAGTATTGAGTACCATACAGCTAACACTGGATCAAAATATGTATTTAAATTAGGATTTGACAGAGTAAAGGGTCCTAGTGTAATTTCACCCACATCCCATATCAGGAATACAATATATGCAATGCTGACATTCTTAAAGCCAATATTACATTTATCAGATAGCTGTCTATATATAACGATTAGAACTATAGTGGATATCACAAATAGAATGATTCCGAATATTTGAAAAATAAAAGAACTATCTTTGAATACGGTGAAAATGTAATTGATGGCAATTGCGGCAACAAAAAGATAAGGAATCGAAAAAAAGTATGTAACAGTAATTTTTGCTAAGGCTTTTAGATAATTCTTAACAGAAGACTTTTCATCCTTTTTATGAAGTCTATGAATTATAGTTCCAATACATATTAGTCCAATGGTGATGATTGTTGGTATAAATAAGTTTAGTTTGTCTAATTGTCCATTAGTAAAAAAAATCAGTATGAATAAAAACACTGTTGCAATCAAAATCACTGAAGCTAACTGAACATATTTATTGCTAAAAAATTTCTTCATTTGAATATCTCCTCGGGTTAAAAGTTTTAGATAGTGTATAAACGAACTTACCGCTACCTATATATCATTTTTGTAAGCTAATTATGAAACGTGTATACCAACAATACCTTAAATTACTATACCATATAAAATAAAAATATAAACTTATTTTCCATCTAAACCAAAAATTGTTTGAAGTGATAGAATAGACAACCCAATAAAAGATTCCTTCTAAATTGCCTTATCATTTGAGTCAGCTTGCATCATCCTTATAAATTGAAATCTGTAAAAAGTAAGCACCTGGATTATTATTATACTTCGGGTGCTTTATTTATATTCAAATAACTTCTGATATGTAGGGCTGATAAGCCTTTCAGCAGTATTAATGGGGAAACACTTTTCATGTTTTGGTAGTTCGTTTTGTTGCGTCTTTTAGGTTGTGAGTATTTACGTCCAAATGCCCAACATTTTCCGGGGTTGGCGAGAATGTTGGGCATAACTATTGCATTTGATTTTCAATGGGTTTATACTATAAGTAAGATAAATGCCCAACAAATGTTCAGATTTTTACAATTGTTGGGCATAGACTTAACCCTTTGAGGAGGTGTTGATATGGATGCAAACTTAAGAAATGTATTGATGGAAGAATACGAGCGAAAGGTAAAGAATAGAAATTTTTACCAAAAGAAACTTAATGCTCTTCCGAAAGGTTCCTTAGTTGAGAAGAAGCGAAAGGAACATTCATATTTTTATCTAGCATACAGAGAAGATGGAAAGGTCGTCACTAAGTATGTCAAGGCAGCAGAGTTGAATGATCTTAGAAAATCTATAGGGAAGCGTAATAACATTAAATCACAATGCAAATCACTTAGTAAGCAAATTGATGATCTTGAGAAAATTCTAAAAGTAAAAAAGGCAAATCAAAAAAGAAAAATAAACAAATAGTCGCAGTAGAAGTCATAATAGTAAAGGAGCCAGTGGATGCAGAGTATTTTTGAAGAAACAATTGGGATATTGGACGAAATCAATGTATGTGATCATGTCATCTTGATTGGGAGTTGGGCGGAGTATCTCTATGAGAAATGCGAAGTCATTGAGGAATTTGTTAGCGAGATCAGAACACAGGATATTGACCTCTTGATTAAGAACATTAACAAGCCAAGGGAACACATTGATATTCTTAGCGAGTTCAGCGAGAGAGGATATGATGTCGATGTCAGCGGTCATGATATTTATCGTCTGATCAAAGATGACTTTGAAATTGAATTTTTAGTTCCCATGAAGGGTGGCAGTTACACTGCTTCAGATGTTCCTGCTTTTGAACTTAAGAAAGTAGAAGCATTAAACCATGTTCATATGCTATTGAAAGACCCAATTGATGTTGTTTATAATGGCGTGGAACTAGGGATACCTAACCCATACAACTATGTCTTACACAAGATGGTCATCAACTTAGATCGTAAGGCAGATAAGCGTCAAAAAGATAAAAGTGCAATAGGTAATCTTATGATTTACTTGGACCGAGACGAGGACCAAGTAAAGTTCTTGCATTATTACAACGAAGCACTGCATAAGAAGGAGAAGACAAAAGTCCGAGAGTATATAAATGCTCATGGTCTCGAATATGCTTTCAGTGAGAGCATGGTCAAATAGTTATTGTGATAAATGTCAGTAGAAATGCATATATGTTTCGTTTCAGAGGAGTTTATATGCTGCAATAGTAAGAAAGAGAAATCATTTAATTGAACTAAAAAATCATCCTAAATCAGACAACTTTCTGACATAGGGTGATTTCATTTTCAGAAGAGATAGATATTGTTGAATAAGTTAAATTGAATCTTATATGATAGACATGGTTTACTTTGTTGCTTTCTGTATCTGGCTAATGGATTATTTGAGTTGGTCCTGATAAACTAAAGTTGTGACACCTGGAGATAATTTGATTCACCCCTACCTATGAAAGTTGTAGGGGAGATAACAGAAAATTAAGAGCAATCTAATCTATTTATAGAGATCAGATTGTTCTTTTTAATTGTGTTATAATGTGCAATTTTGAATTAAACTCAATTTTTTTATATGACTTTACTGTGCATAATGTACATTTTGACTAAACCTCATTTTCAGCCGTGCGAGTTTTTGTATAACTACTGTCTTAATATATATATCGAATCATTACTCTACAGACATAAAGTTGGTACAAATTTGTAACAACTGAAAGAGGGCATCTCAAAAATAGAAAGTGTTAATCGTTTCTTAAATATCGTAGTGACACATCTTAAAAGTGAATGTCTATTCAACTGTCACTATAACATTGTACAATTGTTCAGCATGATGCTACTAAAAAAACGCTTTATTACAGTGAAAAAAATGAAAGTGATTTTTGAGAGTTGTGTATTTTCAATAGATGCACAGCTTTAAAAACAGAAAGTGAACATATGTCCAAAAACAGCCAGCTCGATAGACATATGTTCAAACGTTTGCTATACTCAGTTTAGAGCTCAGTACTTTTCATGAAAAAAATAGATTTTATCTGATGTAAACATCAATAAAAGGTAAGTAGTCGTTAATAGGATTTGGAGGGTTAAATTGGATCAAATATTAAGTTTTTTTAACGAGTTTGTGGCCAAGTTTTTAGGTCAACCAGCGTTATTATTAGGAACCATTGTTTTTATAGGATATATATTATTAGGTAAAAAAGGGTATGAAGCTTTAGCAGGTTTTATTAAAGCTTTTGTAGGATTTAAGATATTACAAGTTGGTACTGGTGGTCTTGTAAAGACATTTAGACCAATTATTACTTCTTTAACTGAGAAGTTTGATATTGAAGCATTTGTAATTGATCCGTATTTTGGACAAACATCTGCAACAGAAGTATTAAACTCAGTCAATTCATTACAATATGTTGGATACGTTATGCTGATTGCATTTGCATTTAACATTTTATTGGTAGCACTTAGAAAATACACTAAAGTTAGACCATTATTTGTAACAGGACATATAATGTATCAACAATCTGCTGTATTATTGTGGGCGCTTTATACAGTACTTGGTACAGCAGGCGTTCCAGTAACTACACCTCTTGTAGTGGTTACAGGTTTATTAATCGGTACATATTGGTCGGTAATGTCGAACCTTGTTATAGAAGCAACTCAAGATGTTACTGGTGGTGCAGGATTTACACTTGGTCATCAACAAATGTTTGGTGCTTGGTTATCTTATAAATTAGGTGGCTTGATTGGAAACAAAGAGAAGAGTGTTGATAATGTAGAGTTACCAGGATGGTTATCAGTATTTAATGATAACATCGTATCCAATGTCGTATTAATGACATTCTTTGTTGGATCAATCATGTTGATCTTAGGTAAAGAATCATTTGATTACAATACAAGCAAATACTTATTTGGAACATACATATTTGAAACTACAGCATACTTTGCAGTTTACATTACAATTATCTTAACAGGTGTAAGAATGTTTGTTGCTGAATTATCAGAATCATTCAATGGTATTTCATCTAAAGTATTAAAAGGTTCAGTGCCAGCTGTTGACTGTGCAGTAACATTTGGATTCTCACCAAATGCACCAACTTACGGATTTATCTTTGGATTCTTTGGTCAATTATTAGCAATTGGTGCATTGATTGTTATGAAGTCACCAATCCTTATTATTGCAGGATTCATTTGTTTATTCTTTGATAATGGTACATTAGCAGTTTATGCTAACAAATCAGGTGGTAGAGTTGCAGCAGCAGTGATTCCATTTGTATCAGGCATTATTCAAGTATTAGGTTCAGCGCTTGTGCTTAACTTCCTTAAAGGTAATGACTTAGTAATCGGTTGGATGGGTATGTTTGACTGGGCTACATTATGGGCTGGAACAACAATCTTAGCAAGTGCGTTTGGTATCATCGTACCAATTGCATTAATCGGATTATTATTAGTAATTCCACAAGTACAGTATAGAAGACACAAGAAAAACTACTTCACTACAATGATGTATGACGAAGCAGCTTAAAGGTAAATTGCGGTCTGAAAAGACCGCATCCCTTTTTTAATGAAAGAAATAACATATAAAAGTGATGAAATGAGTTAATAATCTCATGGTATTTCTTAAGGAGAGACAATGTATAAATTAGCGGTATTTGATTTAGATGGCACTTTATTAGATAGACATCATGAGATATCTGAAGAAAATCTTCTTGCTATAAAAAAATTAGAATCAAAAGGATGTAAAATAGTCATAGCAACAGGTAGACCCGATATGCTTGTCAAAGAATATGTTAAGAAGTTAGATGTTCTTGAACCGGTTATATCATGTAATGGTGCAATGATTCGAAATCCATTTACAAAAGAAGTTGTTTTTAAGAAAGTGATTCCAAAAGAAGATGTTCAAGGCATTATTGAACTTTGTCAAAGAGATCATCATATTTACATGGTGTATACAGAGGATGCCATCATCTCAACAGATAACTACAGAACACAGTATTTTATTGAGCGTAATCAGAAATTAGAAAAGGATTGCAGGGCGAATTTTATCATAGAAGAGAGTGCTTCGTATATTGCGGAAACATATGAAGTGTATAAGATATTGGTAATTGAAAAAGATCCAGATAAATATCTTAAAATGAATGATAAATTCAAATCATTTTCAGAGCTGACGAAAGTACAGTCGGCAAGTGGATTTTATGATATCATGCCAATAAATACAAGTAAGAAGCAAGCAATTGATCATTTGATTGATCATTATCATATAGATATTTCAGAAGTTGTTGCATTTGGTGACAATTACAATGACTTAGAAATGTTAAAACATGCTGGTACAGCCATTACAACAGCAAATGGTGTGGCAGTTGTAAAAGAAATTGCTGATTTCATATCGGTAGATCATAATGAAAGTGGCGTTTCGTATGCCATTAACACCTTTTTATTAAAAGAAAACATGGAGGCATAAATGGTAAACGAGTTTGAATTAAATGAAAGCCTAATCCAATTTGAATCAAGTGTTTCAACATGGGAAGAGGCAATTATAAAGTCAGCACAACCACTTTTAGAGGGGGAGTATGTCGATCAAGGTTATATAGATGCCATGATAGATTCTGTAAATGAATATGGACCTTATATTGTAATAGCACCAAAAGTAGCAATGCCACATGCGCGTCCTGAAACAGGTTCCAAAAAAATTGGTTATTCAATTTTAAAACTAGAGCAACCCATAGGATTTTCAGAAGAACCTGAACATCAAGTAGAGTTGTTGGTAGCGCTTTCGTGTGTCAATGCAGAATCACATCTAGAGATATTACAATTTATAGTTGAGGTATTATCAGATAGTGAAAGATTTGATGGTGCGTTAAAAGCAACGACAAAGACTGAATTATTAAATATATTCCAAAATAATTAGAAGAACAGTAGGTGTGCAAACATTTACTAAAAGGAGACATATAATGAGCAAAGTAAGTGAAATTACAAGAGAAAGTTGGATACTAAGCACATTCCCAGAATGGGGTACTTGGTTAAATGAAGAAATAGAAGAAGAAGTTGTTGCACCTGGTACTTTTGCAATGTGGTGGTTAGGGTGTACCGGTATTTGGGTTAAAAGTGAAGGTAATGCCAATATTTTAATCGACTTATGGGTGAAATCTGGTAAAAGAACGAAAAAAAATAAATTAATGAGAGATCAGCATCAGCATCAAAGAATGATTGGTTGTGTCAAATTGCAACCTAACCTTAGAAATGTACCAGTTGTTTTAGACCCATTTAAAATCAAATCATTGGATGCTGTATTATCAACACATGATCATGGCGATCACATAGATGAAAATGTAGCAGCTGCAGTACTTCAAAACTGTCCAGATACTGTACCTTTTATAGGACCACAAGCATGTGTGGATTTATGGGTAAGTTGGGGTGTACCAGCCGATCGTTGTATCGTTGTAAAGCCAGGTGATGTGGTTAAAATAAAAGATACTGAAATTGTTGCTTTGGATTCATTTGATAGAACAGAGTTGGTTACAGCACCTGCAGGTATGATTTTGAAAGATCAACCCGTAAGAGATATGGATTTACTTGCTGTTAACTACTTAATCAAAACACCAGGTGGTAATCTGTATCATAGTGGTGATTCGCATTACTCAAATTACTATAGAAAACATGGAAGAGATCATAAAGTTGATGTGGCATTAGGCTCATTCGGTGAGAATCCAAGAGGTATGACAGATAAAATGTCATCAATTGATATTCTTAAAATGGCAGAATGTTTAGAGACACAAGTTGTTATTCCGTTCCACCATGATATCTGGACCAACTTCCAAGCTGATCCAAAAGAAATCACAGTCCTTTGGAACATGAAAAAAGATATATTGAAATACAAATTCAAACCATTTATTTGGCAAGTCGGCGGTAAGTTTACATTCCCTAACGATAAAGACGATATGGAATATCACTACCAACGTGGTTTTGAGGATGCATTTGAAATTGAACCGGATTTACCATTTAAATCGTTACTTTAATCGACTAAGGAGAAAATTATGTTAAAAGTATTAGCAGCATGTGGCAACGGTATGGGATCAAGTATGATCATTAAAATGAAAATTGATAAAGTCTTAAATGACTTAAATATACCACATACAATTGATCATTCAAGTGTGGGTCAAGCAAAATCAGCAGCCAATAGTTATGATCTGATCTTAGTTTCTAAGCCTTTTGTAAAGGACTTTAAAGTGACAGGAGATTCAAAAGTAGTAGGACTGGTTAATCTTGTATCAGAAGAAGAAATTACAACAAAAGTTAAAGAAGCACTGGGCTTATAGGAGGCAAAATGTTACCAAAATTACAAGTCGCTTTAGACAATACATCATTAAAAGATGCCTTAGCATCTATCAGAGACATTGGTGAACACATTGATGTTATAGAAGTAGGAACTATTTTACATGTAGCTGAAGGGCTAGAACCTGTTAGATGTTTAAGAGCTTTGTATCCAGAGAAGATTATTCTAGCGGATATTAAAGGCGCAGATGCGGGTAGTTTATTAGCAAAGCAGTGTTATGGCGCTGGTGCGACATGGATGACTGTTATCTGTTGTGCGGAGATTCCAACAATGACAGGTATGTTGGATGTTGCCAAATCATATGAATCAGATAAAGATGTTCAAATCGAATTATATGGTGACTGGACATGGGATCATGCAGCATCTTGGAAAGAAGCAGGATTAACTCAAGTGGTTTATCATCGTTCTAGAGATGCTCAAGCTGCAGGTCAAAACTGGGGCCCTAAAGATTTAGATAAACTGGGTAAATTATGTGATATGGGCTTTGACGTTACTGTAACAGGTGGCTTAACAATTGAAGATATCAAATTATTCAAAGACTTACCAATTTACTG
>Ga0209379_10000739_pt1 | contig 24182 bp, 20 predicted proteins | sample tdDd001_FD_187124 | JGI IMG/M metagenome (GOLD analysis project Ga0209379, IMG submission 187124) | Marine sediment microbial communities from the Atlantic coast under amendment with organic carbon and nitrate - tdDd00.1 (SPAdes)... | ecosystem: Environmental > Aquatic > Marine > Coastal >...
GTTGTTGCCAAGTTAGAACTTCACTTTAGGGGGAGAGTTATCCACTGTGCCTGTAGGTTCTTCATCAGTAGGAAGTTAGTCATCACCGTTAACAGCTGCGACTGTATATGAGTGGTGATAGTTCAACATCAGAGAAAGTCCTTCCCCTTGTTCAATAAATTATTGAGATCGAAAGAGTTTATAAAAGGGGAAGCTAGATGGGGTTGGTCATACCTGGTTCAACGATGACTTAATAACCTGAAGCTGGAGATAGTAAGCTGGTAAAGGATCCCCGCCTTTGCGGGGATGACGATTTGCGGAAGGGGGAATTTAGCTAAGGCCCTTGAAGCCAAGTGAGTCGAGACAGGATTTGATTAGCTGTAGATCAATGAAACCAAAATCAGTCCTTTGCTTTTCAGGAAACTGAACGCCAATCTCTTCATTCGTGAGAGTTAAGTGTTTGGGGTTAGCCTTACAAAGAGCCTGATAACGTTCGATTGCCTGCTCGATAGTGCTCAAAGATTCCATATCCAGTTCGTCATGGTTATTAAACACAATAATACTGCGATAGGGTGTTTCATGAGGTTTGACACTACCCGCGAGAGGGTGGGAGATAAGCTTTCCGCCAAGATGTATTTTATCTCTGGTTAGCATCAATACATCTTCGATATGATTTCGCTGGGTATACTTTATTGAAGTGTTTAAATCTGCAATGCTTGGATTGTTAGTAATGATCTCAAGTTTGTCGTATCTCATTTTTATATCCCTAAATATAACCATAACAATAAAAGGTTTACTGCTCAGACGGTTACAAAGCGTTCAGTTGGTGATTATTATTATAATAAAAGTAAAGTTATTAATTACTGGCAAACATCTTATTTTTGCTATTTGTTAAACAATATTAGGATAACTAATGTCCATCATGAATTTGTTAACGGCTAATGTGAAAAAGATGTGACTCTGCTGTTTTATTTATGGGTAAATTAACGTGTTACTATCGGTATCTGGTGATAAAAAATGTTAGCCAGATAACCAATTTGGAAAGAAGTTTCATATATAATCATCTTTGCTGAAAAGCTCACAGAATCTCTGTTAAGCACTTTTAAATCATAATCTTATTCGGTATATTAGCCTCATCAAAACGCGGAAGTGGATGGGGTCTGGTGGCCCTCCCGGTCTTCAAAACCGACGTGAGCTGAATAGGCTTTGGCAGGTTCGATTCCTGCTCCTTCCGCCAACTCTTTAACGTGACAATCACTATATTGTCAATTCATAAACGTTATAGAGACTAATTATTAAGAATGAGTATATATTAAATATCTATACTTGTTTTAGTCAGGGTTAGAAGAAGAATGACGGTGGCAATGTTACTCGCCAACTAATAATAGAAAGTTAGTTTTCATCTTTATACTGGCCCCTGAACTCTTCCATACATAGCCCTCTGAAAAAATTCAAAACATTCTCTTGAATGGTTTCTCAATTAGTTACCTGAAATAAATCGAGAACTGGTTTACTCTGAGTATTGATTGAGTTTCTGTTTTCATTAATTTTCAACCGGGGCTTGATTATGACAGTAAGCACCTTATCTTCTATTCCACAAATCGAAAAAATCCTTCAGCAAGCTTTTTTGTCTCCTTATATCGAAAGATTAAGTCGCCCGGTCGTGACTGATATTGTTCGTGAACAGGTACAAACTTATAAAAAGAAGCACTTAAGCGATCCTGATGGTGTTCCGTTCTCTTTAGAGTTGCTTTACGACTATATCGAACAAGGCTGCTGGGTAATAAATCAGCAGCGTCTTCAGCGTGTTGTAAACGGAACTGGCGTTATTGTTCATACTAATTTGGGGCGCTCTCCGTTAGATGCTGAGTTATGGCAAAGCGTCAGCGAGGTAAATACGCATTACAACAACCTTGAAATTGACCTACATACCGGAAAGCGCGGTAAGCGTAAGGGGATGTTACAGCAGTTGATGCAGTATCTGGTCAAAGGTGAGGACACCTTGGTCGTTAACAATAATGCATCGTCAATTTACCTGATGTTGCATGAGTTGGCCAAAGGCAAAGAAGTTATTGTTTCCCGTGGCGAACAGATTCAGATTGGTGGAGGATTCCGAATTCCAGATATTCTGGCACTCTCTGGTGCCAAGCTGGTGGAGGTCGGAACGACTAACATTACAACGGCGAAGGACTACCTTGATGCGGTAACTGAAAATACTGCAATGGTATTGATTGTTCATACCTCCAACTTCAAGATCCGTGGCTTTACGGAATCAGCTGATATTAAGGAGTTAGCACGGGATCTTCCTGATCATGTCGTCCTTGCTGTCGATCAGGGATCAGGAACGACTTTCGAAGATATGCCTGATGAGCCTACGGTCGCCAGTTATATCCAATCAGGCGCCGATATTGTTTGTTTCTCGGGGGACAAGATACTGGGTGGCCCGCAGGCGGGACTGGTAACCGGTAAGCAATCGTTGATCAAGCAGCTTGAAACAAACCCAATGATGCGGGCATTCAGACCAAGCAGAATTGTGTATTCGTTACTTGAAGAGCTGGTGGTACGCAAGCTGAATCAACTTGAAAGCGGGCAGGGTGTTGCTGAAAGCAAGCGTTCACTCTGTGAATCAGAGCTTGAGAGAAGAGCAAGTTTGCTTTCGGATGGGTTTGGCGATCAAGTTCGGGCCGTTCGTTCAGAGATGACCGTGGGGGGAGGTTCACTGCCGGATCAAAGCGATCCATCATGGTCAGTTGAGATCATGGCTGATAATGGTCAAAACAAGCGCTCGGCCGAGAAGTTATTACAAGTAATGCGCAGCTGGCCGTTGCCAGTGATCGGAGTGATTAAACATGACAGAGTGCAGCTTAATCTTGCCACGATAGAAGAAGCTGAAATCTCTTATCTACGTAGCCAGCTGGCGGAGGTGTTGTTATGAGTTATGTCGTCGGAACGGCTGGGCATGTCGATCATGGCAAGTCAGCATTAATTAAGGCCCTGACAGGAATAGATACCGCGCACCTGCCACAGGAAAAGAAGCGCGGGATGACGATTGATCTTGGTTTTGCATTTTTTAAGCATCAAGACGGTACGCCTGTTGGGGTTATTGATGTACCGGGCCACGAGCGATTTATTCGTAATATGGTGGCGGGGGTATGGAGCCTCGATATGGTGCTGTTTGTTGTCGCAGCCGATGAAGGCTGGATGCAAATGTCAACTGACCACTTAAAGGTTATTGCATCGATGGGTATCGACAACGTTACCTTGGTGATCTCCAAATCTGATTTGGTCGATGATGAGATGTTGGCGCTGGTTGAGGAAGAAGCGCTGGAACAGTTCCTTGAAATTGCAGGCTTTATTCCAGACTCAATGGTGGTATCTGCCCATCAGCAAAAAGGAATCGATGAGCTACGCCATCATATCTGCCGGAAACTCGATAATCATTCAAATGAAAAACGTCAACAGACGGCAATGCAGCGCCAGGCTCATTTATATATTGACCGGGTGTTCACGGTAAACGGCGTGGGTACGACCGTGACAGGCAGCTTGTGCGGTGGTGAGTTTCATGTCGGACAGAAGCTGATCCTTCAACCGTCAGGGAGGGAGGTTCAGGTAAAAAGCTTGCAGTCCTATCACCAGAATATTGAGACGGCGGAGCCAGTATCACGGGTTGCAATTGCACTGAAAGGTGTGAAGAAAAAAGAGGTTGAGCGCGGGTTTTGCCTGATGGCCTCGAAAGAGTCCGGCTTTGTTGTTGATGAATTGATTGTGCGGCTCGACGGCATGTTGTTTGAGAATAAATGTCGTAATAACAGCGAGGTAGAAGTGGCATTTGGCACCTTTAATACGCTCGCCAAAATATTTGTGTTCAAAGGAACTAACCTCGCTCGCCTGCGCTTGAAAGAGCCGGCCTGTTGCTTCTGGAATCAGCGCGCATTGCTCATCCAGCATGGTGGCAGCAGCATTATCAATTGTGGTGCAATTGTATGGGGAGGGGAAGCTGCCAAGCAATATCGCAATAAGCTGTATGATTTGTTAATGGCAATGCCAGATCTGCCGTCATGGGAAGACTATGTCACGATTAACATGTCGTTGTATGGCTACGCTAAGCGAGGTGATCACCAGCTTGATGAAGCTGGGTATAGAGCTTGCCGTGATTGGTTGTTTACCGAAGAGTGTTATAACAGCTCTCATCAAGCAATAGAATCGATTCTCAAGCAAGAGCAGATTGATTTGTCTGCCAATGAACTCAGCGGCAAGCTTCAGATGCCAATTGATGTCTTGTCGGCATTGCTACAGGAGCTTGTTGAAGAAGGGAAACTAAAACTGAGCGGTGAGCTTTTCTCACTTGGAAATGGACGCAGTGAAGCTCAGCTATCACCAACAGCAAAACAGATCCTTGAGCGAATGACTCGGGCCGAGAAGCAAGGTTATGAAGCAGATAAAGAGAAAATTCCAGGTGCTCAGAAAGAGCTGAGAAACCTGGTTAGGCTTGGCTTTGTTGTACCTCTCGAAGGCAAAATTTACTATGAAAAAGGCCTCTATGATGAGTTGGTCAACGAGATCATCGAAGGGCGAGAAGTTAACGAGCGTTTCAAGATTTCTGATGCCCGTGACCGAACCGGTCTATCACGGAAGTATATGATTCCGGTATTGAACCGTATGGAGTCCGATGGTTGGATCAAGCGGGTTGATAATGATCGCCAGGTATTACGTACACCGGAAAAGGTGGCTGCTTAATACGGTTAGAGACGGCTGTTTTACACTAACTATCATGATTCTTCCAGAAGCCTCACGCAGTGAGGCTTCTTTTGTTAGAAAGCACTATTTTGCTTATTTAGGTCACTTGAGTATCGTTATGTAAGATCTCTGTCAGACTTGCGCCAGACGGGAACTATCGGTTTTGGGAATAATGTAAAGATGGGTATTCTTCCGGTCAGGATTAATTATTGAGAGTTTTATCAATGCGTAAGTTGGTCATTGCCAGTTTAGTTAGTTTGGCGTTAGTAGGATGTGATTCAGGTTCATCGGAAAGTAGTAGCAACAGTGGAAAGTTCAATTTGGCATTCTCGGATGCGCCTGTCGACGGTCTGAAAAAAGTTTGCGTTGCTTTCGACAAGATCACGGTACATCACATAAACGGTAATGAATCTAACTGGGGGACAACGTCCTTTGCTGCGGATCAAGGTTCTGCTGAGTGTGTCCCTGATGGACATGCTATCCCAGTTGATAATAACGGTAACCCTGAATTTATGGTTATCAACTTGATGGCTTATCAAGGCGAACAGTTTTTGCAGGTGCTAAGTGACGAGCAGATGGAAGCTGGCCAATACACTCAGATGCGTTTGTCTGTGCTTGAGAAAGGTAATTACACTGATGGAACACCTTACTCGCATGTTGTTACTGATACGAACGCAACTGAGGGAATTCGTGTTCCGAGCGGAGAATTGAAGCTTGATGGTTTTGATGTGGTGGCTGATGCAACCCAAGCCTATACTCTCGAGTTCGATCTGCGTAAAAGTATGGTTGAAAACGCCAACGGTTATCAGCTGAAGCCTCGTGGTATTCGTTTGGTAAACAATCAAGACGTTGCAACGATCTCCGGTGAAGTAGAGCTGGGAGGTGGTGCGTGTGGCAACATTATCGATGATGCGTTCGTCTATGTGTATAGTGCCCCTACAGGTGGTGCGCACGGGGATTTAGGATCCTCAAGCGAACCATATACTTCGGCAGGGGTTGATCTTATTTCTGGCAAGTTTGAGATTGGTTATGTGCCGCTAGGTAGTTATGACATCGTCTTAGTATGTAATGGCGGCGAAGACGACCCCGAAAAGGCCGGTGACCAGCTAACCATTGATTCGAGTTTTGTTGGTGAAGTATTAACCGCCAGTGGTCGAACGTTCAAATTCTAATATTTGAAGAACCCGGTACCCAAGCGGGTTCTTCATTAAAATAATTACCATAAAATCAACTAATTATTCTCCGAATATCACATTTTTCATCCAACTAAGGGCGTAGAATCTTTCGTTATCTCCTAACGGAGTCAATGTCAGCCCTCCAATTGTCTGTCATCGCCACAGAAATTTCATGAGGACTGATAGTCAAAAATAAGACTGGAGGGATACCATGACGATAGGCAAATATCTGCGTTGGAAAGATGAAGATGGCAATGAGTTCAGACCTGTTTCTTTGACGGGAACAGAGTTGCTTAACGACCGGACACTCAACAAAAGTACTGCATTTACCTACGAGGAAAGAGAGGCTTTTCAGCTGAGTGGCTTGTTACCCCCGCGCGTCCAAACATTTGATGACCAGCTCAATCGTGTTTACGACGGCTTTAGAAATGCATCGACTGATATTGAGAAATACCTGTTCTTGCGTGCCCTCCAGGATCGTAATGAAACCCTCTTTTATGCGTTGTTGTCTCGCCATATTGAAGAAATGACGCCGATTATTTACACCCCGACAGTCGGTAAAGCCTGTCAGGAGTTCAGCCACCGCTACCAGAAAGCCCGTGGTTTATATATCACTGAAGACAATGTAGAAAGCATGGCCGAGCAGGCCCGCCATTTTACCGGTAAAGATATTAAAATTATTGTGGTAACAGATAGCCAGGGAATCTTGGGGCTGGGTGATCAGGGTGTTGGCGGAATGGGAATTCCGATTGGCAAGCTGTCGCTTTATACATTGGGAGCGGGGATCCATCCTGCACACTGTTTGCCAATCGCACTGGATGTGGGTACCGACAATCAGGACTTGTTGGATGATCCTATGTATTTGGGTGTACCGCGCAAGCGTATGCGTGGCGAAGAATACAAAACCTTCATCAAGAAATTTGTTCGTCAGGTGAAGCAACACTTCCCGAAAGCTGTTTTGCAGTGGGAAGATTTTAGCAAGTCGAATGCTTTTGATAATTTGGCCGATTACGAAGATTTCTTACCATCATTTAACGATGATATTCAGGGTACAGGTTCGGTGGTACTTGCCGGTATTTTAGGCGCAGTCAAAATCAAAGGTGAGTCATTAGTTGATCAAACCTATGTGGTTTATGGAGCTGGTGCTGGAGGGGTAGGGGTTGCTGACCAGATCTATGCCGGTTTGCTAAAAGAAGGCTGTTCTCACACGGCAGCTCGAGACAGGATTTTCATTCTTGACTCTCAAGGTTTGGTTTTTGATGATCGTGAAGGGCTGGATGAATATAAGAAACGGTATGCGAAGCCTCGTTCGTTGGCAGACAATTGGCATACCGAGGTGTTGGGTAAAGTATCTTTGACCGAGCTAATTGATAACCATCCGGTTACGGTTTTGCTTGGTACGAGTGGTATTGGCGGTGCGTTCAAAGAAGAGCATGTCCAGAAAATGATGGAATATACCAAGCGTCCGATGGTATTCCCGTTATCGAATCCGACAGCCAACTGTGAAGCACTACCAGAAGATATTTATAAATGGAGTGACGGACAGGCGATCGTGGCGACAGGCAGCCCATTTGATAATGTTAGTTACAATGGTTATGAATACCGGATTGGACAAGGTAACAATGTGTTTATCTTCCCTGGTGTAGGTCTTGCTGCCATTGTTTCTCGTTCGAAGAAAATCACTCTCGATATGTTCACCATGGCTTCTTATGCATTGGCTGAATGTGTGTCTGAGGAGGATTTGGCTGTGGGTTGTGTCTATCCACGGATCAGTGAGCTAAAAGAAGTCTCACTACGTGTTGCTACCAGCATTTTGCACAATATGCAGGCAACGGATCCTAATAGTATTTTGCGAGGCAAAGATGTTGAACAGGAGCTAGCTGAACATATGTGGGAGCCAGCTTACCTGCCTTATCGCAGAGTGTAACAGCGCAGGTACCGTAACTGTAGAAAAATGCTCGTTGAACAAAAATAAAGCCCGGCTAAATTGCCGGGCTTTATTTTTGTCAGTTTTTGTATCTCGTTCTAGGCTTGTCTGTTGCGTTGTGCCCATGTGCCTATAAAGATAAAAGTTGCTGCAACCAGACATATTAACCATTGGCTGGGAATATGACTTAGCTGATTGGCCAACCAAGGTGAAACCGTGATAATCAGAAAGCCATAACCAAAAGCGTTGACCAGGATAAACACAAGGGTCCGTATTACAAAATTGGTCCCAGATAGTTGCCGTCTGAGTAGCCGGTTAATATCAGCACCGAAAACAACAAGCAGGCAAGCAATCATTGCCGTTGATATTTCACTAAGCCAAGGGCGGATGAATTGGCCGGAATTTGCTAGAAACTCAATCAGTATATTCATGAAGATAAGAGTAATGATGTTTGATGCAGCAAAGAATACTGGTTCTTATCTATTGCCAGTACTCTCTTTGGACGAGCCTGTAAGCATGATCACATTTAGGATATTTTTTGGTGAAAAATGGATCAGTCATATTTTCGTACAAGTGGTACTAGATACTTTATAATCGAAGCTGAATACCTTTTCGTAACAGGTTTGCACTTCTATTCATGTTAACTATCTCCAATTCTGTACAACTTGCTGACTGGGAAATTGAAATTACCGCGATTCGCGCTCAGGGAGCGGGTGGTCAAAATGTCAACAAGGTCTCCAGTGCGATTCACCTCCGTTTTGACATAAAACGCTCAACCTTACCGGATTTTTATAAAGAGCGTCTGCTTAAATTATCTGATCACCGCATCACAAAAGATGGTGTGATCATCATCAAGGCACAGCAGTATCGTACTCAAGAGCAGAATAAGGAAGACGCGTTATTACGGCTCAAAGAATTGATACAAGCTTCCGTCGTTCAGCAGAAGGCACGTCGGGCGACCAAACCTACGAAAGGGTCGCAGCGGCGCCGGATGGATAAGAAAACTCAGCGTGGGCAGACGAAAAACATGCGAGGGAAGGTTAAGTTTTGAGCAGGTTAACACTTTGATTCTTTAGTTCGTGAAAGATGCCTCGATAGCGTTTAGTTTCACTTCTAACATGATGATGTGTAAAGGTGATATGGATGTCAGAGAAGAAAACATGCCAGTTGCTCCAGTTGTATTTTCGTGAGTCAGAACGTGTCAGGTTGCTGGACTTGGATGCATTGCCGGTATTGGATACAGACGAGCAAGCCAATATGCATGATTGGCTTGCTACCAAGCGAAACTTTTCACCGGACGAGATCGCGTCACAGCAATGGATAAAAACCTGTAGTGCAGGGTATATTACTGAGCTGACATTCTTTCCTGATGGCCGACTGGATGAATATACGTTATTTAACCGCCAGCGAACCACTGGGCGGTGGGAGTTGATTGATGGCGTGATTGAGATGGTTATTTACAAAGGTGAAGACCAGTATCGTTGTGCCGTGCTTGCAAATAGAACGGTTAATATCCATTCGGCAATTGAGTATAAAAACGGTGAGTTGCACTCTTATCTGAAGTTGGCACAAACCCGACCTGTCGAAAATTAGTCTGTTTCACTGGCAAATAGAGAGTGAAACTGGTATTCATTTTATATTGAGATCAATTCTTTAGAATGACGAGTGAGAACCAGGCCTGTGAATACAAGGACGAATACAATTAATTCGGTTGCTGTTATCGGCGGCACGCATGGAAACGAATTCAGCGGGATTTACCTGCTTCGCAAGTGGCAGCAAAATCCCACGCTGATTATCCGAGATTCCTTTTCGACCCAAACTATCTTTGCCAATCCGAAAGCGTTTGAGGAAAACAAGCGCTATCTTGATTGCGATCTGAATCGCCAGTTCAGCCTTGATGATTTGAACAATCCTGAACTGGCTAATTATGAGCAGAGCAGGGCAAAAGCCATCAACCTTCAGGTTGGCCCGAAAGGGAATGCCAAGACTGACTTCATTATTGATTTGCACAATACAACCAGCAATATGGGCCCGACGCTAATCCTACTGCAGTCTGATGCGTTTAACCGCAAAATGGGCGCTTACGTTAAAGCTAAAATGCCCGAGGCCGTCGTGGTATTGGAAGATCAGTCCACTGTCGAGGAACATTACTTCCTGAGTTCAATCACCAAGCAGGGAGTGATTGTTGAAGTTGGCCCGCAATCGCAGTCGGTACTCCGTCAGGATGTACTGGACTGGATGGAAGAGATGACTCAGCATATTCTTGATTATGTCGAGTTACATAATACGGGTTCTTTACCGACGCTACCGGCAAGCTATGAGGCATTCAAATACGAAGAAACGCTTAAGTTACCGGAAGATGATAAGGGGGAACGTATCGGCATGGTACATAGAAATATCCAAGATGCTGATTTCAAACCAATACGTTCGGGCGATCCGGTGTTTACCTTATTTGATGGCAAGGAAATTTGCTGGATAGGGGATTATGAAGCCTACCCGCACTTTATCAATGAGGCGGCGTATTACGATAATAATCTTGCGATGTCGTTGGCTAAGAAGGTGATAGTCGAGGTATAGCGCGTTAAGCGAGATATATCAGCCATAATATAGGGCAGCTCCCCAGCACTTGTGGGCGCTGCTCTTTTTATATCAGTCGCTATAGAAAACAATGATATCTATGTGGGGAGCTTTATGCCGTCAAATCAAATGCAGCTTTCCAGAGTGATGATTGTTACTACGCTTGCGATGTTGGCGTTTGCCGGAAACTCACTGCTAAACAGACTGGCTTTGCTTGATACTGATATAGATGCTGCAACCTTTACATCGATACGTATGCTATCAGGGGCGGTGATGTTGTGGTGGATTTCTACTTGGAAAAACAGTTCTCAGCATACAGAGGGAAACTGGCCGTCTGCACTTGCCTTGTTTATTTATGCTGCCGGTTTTTCTTTTGCCTATATTAACCTGTCCGCGGCCACTGGAGCGCTGCTGCTTTTTGCGGCAGTGCAAACAACCATGTTGGGGTACGGTCTTTGGCAAGGGGAACGTCTGACTACTATTCAATGGCTAGGTTTTAGCTTGGCGATAGGCGGTCTTTTAGGACTGTTGCTACCCGGTGTGTCGGCTCCACCATTGCTGGATTCGGTATTAATGTTGGCGGCAGGCATTGCCTGGGGGATTTATTCAATAAGAGGCAAAACGGCTGCCGATCCGGTTTTGGCAACCACTGGTAATTTTCTTAGAGCCGTACCATTTTCCCTAGCGTTGAGCTTTCTGATGCTCGGCAGCATGTCGTTAGACTGGACGGGAGTCGGGTATGCCGTTTTATCCGGTGCTATAGCGTCGGGGATCGGTTACGTGATGTGGTATAGCGTACTTCCTGCATTGCAGGCGACTACGGCTGCTACGGTTCAGCTAAGTGTTCCGGTACTCGCAGCAATCGGTGGGGTCTTTTTCCTTGGCGAGTCGATTTCGATACGCTTGTTCTTGGCTTCTTCTGCGATTCTTGGTGGTATTGCTCTGGTGCTGAGTAAGAAAGGTTAAAGTGAAGCAATAACAATGAAACTGTTATATGCCGCATCCATGCGGCGTTTTTTTTCCTTTCTACACGTCATGTAGCCAGTGTTAAAGAGATCGAGCAACGAACTCTTTTATATTAAAAATATCATTGAATGTTTTGATTATCATCTTTCGGGCTTTCGGCTTCATTTAGATGCTTCCAGCTTTCATAAATATCAAACACATTAATAAATGGTACACAGCCAGCACTATCACAGTACTTATTAAACTCGCTAAAGCCCATGAACTTTTTGTCCTTATCGATAACTACTAGGTTTTGATGAGTGTTTAACTGAGGCTGTTCATCATCACCGTCTTTCATTATGATACCCCTCTTTAGATTGTGTCAGCTAAGCTGTGTTCTAGTGGTTTTATACTTACTGACAATTATTCTTTTAGCTGTTATATCGAGGCTACTTTATATACTTTGGATTAACGCCTCCCCATAGAGTATATAAATCGCATAATAGTCGTCCGGTTTTGTTTTCCATCTCTGATCTGGATATTTCGCCATCACCTTGTTGACCGAATAGAACGACTTCATCTCCAGGTTTAGCACCTTTAATGTCTGTAATGTCAACCATCGTTGTATTCATTGATGTCTTTCCAATGACTTTCGCTCTTTGACCATTGATTAAGACATAGCCTTTTCTACTCAGTGACCGAGGATAACCATCAGAATAACCTACAGGCAGATTAGCCAGTAATGATTCTCTCGATAAGATTTCGGTACTATCATAACCAACAGTCGAACCTGCAGGGAATTTATGAACAGAAGCAATTTCTGTTTTAAAGGATACAATACTTTTGTACTCTGGAAATTGTGATGTTGTGTCACCATACAGTGCTCCACCTGGACGGATCATGTCCAAACGAGCTTCTGGTAGCATCAATGTCGTGTAAGAGTTAGCTGCATGAAGAGTTACATCATCTCGCTTTAAGTCAGAGTGTTCTATTAGCCAACTAGTCTCATTCATGAATCGTTTTAGGCCTAGCCTTGTTGTATCTAAATCCTCTGTCGGAAAGTGGGTCATCATACCTACAATATTAACGCGTGGTGTTTTTGTTACTCTGACAGCATCCTTTTTACCACTATCGGTTGTTAGGTCAATACCGTTACGCCCCATTCCTGCAGAGTTGAAAGCAAGATGTACTGAAATATTTGTATTGTGTTTTTTGGCGATTTTGGAGATAGCTTCAGCTTGCTCAAGGGTGCCAATAAGCTCCTCAATATTAAATTTAACAGCCGCTTCTATTTCATCAGGAGCACCGGCTCTTACTCGAAGTATTTGACCATTGAAGCCTTTTTTTCTGGCTATTTTGGCTTCTTCATTACTGGCTATTGCTATACATGAAATGTTGCTATTAATAACTGAAGGAATAAGGTTTTCGATCCCATTTCCATACGCATCTGCCTTCATCACAGCACAAATTTTGGTCTTGTTTCCAACTTCTTTTTGAAGCAGTTGAATATTATTTTCGAAAATGCCTCTATCAACTTCAACCCAGGCATTAGGCTGCATTGCTTGCTGTTCCTGTGTAATATCATTACTTGATAGAATGAACGGGGCACTCATGGCATTGTTGGCAACAAGAGAAATTGAAAAAGCTATAAGCGATAATTTAAATTTCATTTAATACTCTCATGTGGATTTTATGTAATTGAAGTTATTTCAACTGTCGTTATAATTTGAATTGGCCAACAATATCATGAAGATTACTTGTGCGATTGTTCAAATCTGTTAACTCAGTTTCGGAGTTTTTAGTTGCAATCTGATTATCATCGGCACTTATACTTAAACAAGACACACTGCCTGACAAGTGTTGAGCTGCATCTGATTGTTCCTGCATAGAGTTAGATATCTGCTCCATGTTATTGAGTAAAGAAATAATTTCATCAGTAAAGCTTATCAGTGAGCTTCGTGCTTCGTTTGCGTGACAAGTACTTATGTTGACTAGATCAACTGAGTTCTTCATATTGTCAGAAGTAATGTTGGTATCGTGATGGATGTTTTTTAGCATATTTTCGATTTCGACTGTTGCAAGAGCAGTTCGTTCCGAAAGGTTACGTACTTCATCGGCAACGACAGCGAATCCTCGTCCTTGTACACCGGCACGAGCGGCTTCTATTGCAGCATTCAATGCCAATAAGTTGGTTTGATCTGCAATATCTTTAATGACAGAAACAATCGTATTAATTTTATTGGCACTTTTATCTAATTCTTCAAGGTTTGAAGCCAGTTCATTGACCCCTTCCTGAACATCTACCATACCATCTACAGCTTGATCGACTTTTGTTACGGTTTCCTGTGTTTGTACTTCAAACTGTTTTGCTTGATCGTTTATGCTATTTGTTATGCCTGAAACACTTTGGATACTGGCGGCTAACTCCTCGATAGCAGCGGCACTACTGCGCACATTTTCAGCCTGAGAAGTGGAACGATCAGATATTCCATTAAAGATATTATTGAGTTGTTTTGATGTGTCTGTTATGGAGTTTGAGCCATCGTTAATCTCCAGAATTCTAATCCGAAGGGATGCAATGAAAATATTAAACGATTTAGTTATTTTCCCGATTTCATCATGACTAGTGGTCGGTATTTCCCTCGTTAAATCCCAGTTGCCATTTGCAAAGCCCTGTAATACGCGGTTAAGGTAGTTTAGTGGTTTGACTATTCTTATTGATATATTGTATGTCACTAGCAATGTGATCAAAATAATAATGGCTGCAAAAATACCAACTTGAACTAGTATTTGATCTTTTAACGTATCTAAGTAACTTAATGCTACATCAACGCCAATGACATAGTACTCGCCGTTGATATTTCTAAATGGAATGAAAACTGAACGCCACATTCCAAATTCACCTTCGTATTCTTCAAACTGAATTTTATGAGTTTGGAATGCATCACGTAAGCCTTGGGGAACAACTTTATACTCTTCAAGGTACCAGTTCTTATACTTGCCAGAGGCTAGCTCATTATCTGATTGATTGATGTAGGTATAATATACTTTTCCATTTTTCTCTATTGTCGAATAAGCCCAGTCAATTTCTGATTTTTTTGTAAATCGACTAATCTTATTACTAATAGATTCGTAGTTATCTGAAACTGACGGTAATGTGTCATGAGCATTTTCACCAATTAAACCATTTAAGGCATATGCAGAAGCTGTTAGCTTTGAGTCTAATCCATCAATTGCCGTTCTGTATATTACATTGTATGAATATGTTGAATATGACACTATGATTAAGAATGCCAACGTTGAAAAGCAAGCCAATAGTTTGCCTCTTAGTCCCCAGTTTTGATTCATTCTACTACCTATTTATATAAGCTGGACAGACAACGAAGTTTGTCAGGCTAATATGATCTTATAAAAATGTGCTTTGTAACCAATGCAAGTGAGGCTTTCAAATTAAAGGCTGATTATTTTTCGAATTCATTACCTAAAATGAACTCAAGATCAGCCCAATCAATATTCACGTTATTTATATTTCTTATGTTTATATTACGGCCGAGAGGTTACTTATTTTCATTATCAATATCAATAGGTGAGTATTAAAATCCATTTTATGGTGACTAAAAAATCAGGCACTCAATTAAATTTTCGTATAAATACTCTATTTATATCTCTTTGATTAGTAAGTGGTTTATGATTTTTTTTGTTTTTCCCTCTTTTTGATAAGGAAAAAGCCTAGACTGGTCTGAACAGTGATCTTTGTCCCAATAAGTGGCATTTAATATCATTGACTCTCATTTTGGTGTGACTGGTGTCATAAATATGGCGTCGCGGTATTTCTTTGACGCTTACTTTGTGAGTCTGTTTTTAATGATTAATATCATGTGATTGAATGATGGTTTGGAGTGGTAACGTTATTTTCTCTTCTGCCCGGTGCTGTAATGTGAACCAACGCATTAATTGTAGAGTGCTTTCCTTGCTACCTTGTCTCGATATATCTGGCTGCTGTTGTGGCCCAGGAAAAGGATTAAATAAAGGGTCTAATCATGGATTGACCGTTATGCCTAGTGACCACCATAGGTCAATGTGGAAGAAGATGTTCAGATATTTCGAATAATAATCGGGATAAGTAAGTGTTCAGCGAGAGAAGCTGAGATGGCGTAGCTTGATAAAGTTAATGACCCACTGGGTGACGGCCAGATGATCGGTGTGTTGGCTTAATGAAGCCAATGCTGTTTGGGTTATTTGTAGCGGGTAGTTATCACTACGTAGCTGGATTAGATCATGGCTGTAATCTGGAGTAAATTCCGGATGCCCTTGAATTCCGAGAAAATGATGGCCGACCTGGATCATCGCGTAAGGGCAAAACTCGCTGCCTGCCAGTACAATTGTGTCTTTGGGCGGTTCGGTGATTTGGTCTTGATGGCTAGCAAGTAGTGAATAGCCCTTCTTTGGATCAGTAAGCCAACCGTGTTGACTTACCATGTCTCGATTCAATTTCACATTGGCGACACCGAGCCCCCAACCTTTGTTCGAGCAACACACTTCGCCTCCCAGTGCTCTCGCAATCATCTGATGGCCAAAACAGATCCCGATAAAAGGAATGTGCTGCTGGTACAACTGGTGAATGAAGGCTTCAAAAGTGCGGATCCATCTTATGTTATCGTAGACGCTAAACTTGCTGCCTGAACTGATATAAGCATCACACTCATCCAATGACTCAGGGTACTGGCCATCCATAACCCGATAGAAGTTGAGCACGATACCTGAATCGACCTGGCTAAATAGTTCACTAAACATGGCGGGATAGTTACCGTGTTTTGTCTGTAGCTCTGGCCTCACATCATCACAGAGTAAAATACCCAGTATCATATCGCCTCAATTAGTTAGCGTGCCATCAACGGCACGGTTAAAGATATCCGTATATTGTGCAGCAGTGAACGGGACGGGGTTGCCTGAAGCGGCAGCGTCAGAAGCTGCCATTTCTCCAATACGCTGTGCCTGTTGGCTGTCGATACCGATATCGGCGAGGGTATGGGGAATGTTCAATTCTTGTCGTAGCGTGAGAATCCACTTCATGACACCATCAAAATTAGGCTGAGTCAGAGCCAGATACCGTCCGAGGCGGCCCATTTTTTCATTTATCTTTGGTTGGTTGGCTGCAAGTACATAAGGCATCAAAATGGCATTGAGCAATCCATGATGGTGATTGTAGACCGCACCTAACGAATGAGCGATGGCGTGCATGGCACCGAGTCCTTTCTGAAAGGCGGTAGCGCCCATGGTGGAGGCTACAAGCATGTGGGTACGAGCTTGAATGTTATCGCCGTCAAGATATGCAACGGGAAGATAGTGCATGATCATCCGCATCGCTTCGAGGGAAATGGCTTCAGCCATGGGGTGATAGGAAGGTGAGCAAAAGGCTTCTAGGTTATGGGAGAGGGCATCCATGCCTGTTGCAGCTGTTAAAGGCTGTGGAAGTGCCGTTGTCAGCGTAGGATCAAGCAAGACATGAACTGGCATTATTTTTGGATGAAAGATAATCTTTTTAACCTGATGCTCTTCGTCGGTGATAACCGCTGCACGGCCTACTTCAGATCCTGTGCCGGCCGTGGTCGGCACTGCGATAATTGGTGCAATAACATCGGTGTCGGCTTTTTTCCAGTTGTTCCCTTTGTCTTCAAACTCCCATAGCGATAGGGATTGATTGGCGGCTAACGCTATGGCCTTGGCCGCATCTATGCTGGAACCACCACCAAAAGCAATAATGCCGTCATGTTGGCCCTCAAGGTAGTGACGGATCCCTGTCTCGATGTTTTGGCCTGTCGGGTTGCCCTGTACGCCGCTAAATAACTGGATAGCCAAACCTGAAAGGCGACACGCTCCCAGAGCGTTGCGAACCATTTTACTGTCGGCCAAGATGGGATCGGTCACCATCAAAGGTGCGCTAATGCCAGCTTCTTGGCAATATTGAGCGAGTTTGTCTGAGCAATGTTCGGCAACGGTAATCGCTGTGGGGTAGTTCCATTGGGCCTCAAGCATAACGGTTACTCCTGAAGGTGCTTGATATGGAAAGACTTTGGTCTGGTTAAGGTTTCGAACCCAAGCTTCGATAGTGCATAGCCGCGACCGGAATGCTTGACGCCTGTCCAGGCGAGCGCCGGATCAAGGTAGTCACAGCGGTTGACAAAAAAGGTCCCGACATCCAGTTGTTCGCCCAATTCGATGGCTTGGTCTGTGTTGCGGGTGAAAATGCTTGCTGTCAGCCCGAACTCGCTGTCATTCATCAGGGCGATTGCCTCATGATCGGAGTGAACCTTTTGTACGGCAACAATGGGTCCGAATGTCTCTTCGGTCATGACTCTCATTTGGTGGGTGACACCGGTCAATAGTTGAGGGGCCAAATACGGCGTATCTGGTTGGCTAGCCGGAAAATCAGACTCATTAATATGGGCGGTTGCCCCCATTTCTATAGCCTGCTGAATTTGGTCGCGAATAAAATTAGCTGCAGTGGTTCGTACCAGTGGTCCTAAGGTGGTGTCGTGTTCGAGTGGGGACCCGAGTTGGTATGTGTAGATCTCCTGTTTGGCTTTGACAACAAACTCATCATGGATACTTGCATCGACGTATATCCGCTCGATGCCGCAACATGATTGTCCTGAATTAAACAGAGCCCCATCGACGATTGTTTTAACGGCATGTTCAAGATTGGCATCGGCGCGTACATAGGCCGGGTCTTTGCCGCCAAGTTCCAAGCCTATATTGTGGAAATGTCCGGCAGCCGCCTTCTCGACCATTTTCCCTCCGGAGACTGAGCCGGTAAAGGTAACGTGCTGTATTTGCTCACTGGCGATCAGTTGTTCGGTATTGGAATGGTTGAGGAATAGATGTTGGAAAATCCCTCTTGGCAGACCAGCTTCGTCAAAGGCTTGTTGAAGCCGCTCTGCGCACAGCGGTGTTTGTGACGAATGCTTGAGGATGACTGTATTGCCTGCAAGTAATGCTGGAATGATGGAATTGATGGCCGTGAGGTATGGGTAGTTCCAGGGGGCAATAACGAAGACGGTACCGAGAGGTTCATGTTTGATATAGCGGGTAAAGCCGGGTTTGTCAGCAAGCTTTATAGGGGCCAGCGCTTCATCACAAATTGATATCATATAGCGCGCTCGTTCTTCTACTCCCGATAGTTCGCCACTGCTATAGCGAATTGGCCGCCCCATCATCCAGCTGATCTCGCTGGCGATCATCTCTTTGTGTGTTAGCAGGGCATCAATTGCTCTGCTGCAATAGGTTTTCCGTTGTGCAAGGGGAGTCTGGCGCCAGTGACTTTGTGCGATATTTGCCCGTTCCAGCGACTCAATAATATCTTTCTGGTTAGCTAGTGGCTGAGTGACAAGGATACTATCGTCCGCCGGGGAGATTGTTTCTAAAACTGTGTTTTCATCATGTTGATTTGTCATGCCAGCTGGCCTCAGATGATTTCAAAATAACGATTGAGTTCCCAATCAGTCACATGTTTCCTGAATTCTCGATCTTCCCACTCCCGAGAGGCGGAAAAATGCTCGACAAAGGCATCACCAAATAGCTCTCGTGCGGCTTGTGAAGCTTTAAAGCGTTGGGTGGCATCCCAAAGGGTGCGAGGAAGTTCTAAATCGGATGGATGCGGTTGTTCATAGGCATTGCCAGTAACGGCTTCGTAGGGAGCCCAGCCCCTTGCTATGCCATAGAGCCCTGAGCCTAGAGCTGCAGCAAGGGCAAGATAGGGGTTGGCGTCAGCAGCGCCGATCCGGTACTCAATCCGCTGGCTTTTGGCGGAGCCTGATATCACGCGCAGGGCTGTCGTGCGGTTCTCTATACCCCATGTCGCATCGGTAGGGGCCCAGAACCCTGGGATCATTCGGCTGTAGCTGTTGACAGAAGGAGCTATCATGCACAGCAGTTCTGGCATTAGCCGTTGCTGGCCCGCGAGGAAATGTCGCTGTATTTGACTCATGGCATGGGGCTGGTTTGAATCATAAAATGCCGACGAGCCGTCCTTGTTCATCAGTGAAAGATGAATATGACCGCTTTGGCCGGGGTAGTCGTTGCTCCACTTGGCCATGAAGGTGGCGAGCAGGTTCTGTTTTTGTGCGAGCACCTTCATATAGGTTTTGAACAAGGCCGCTTTGTCGCCTGCGGCTTCGGCGTGGTCGACGGCTATTGCGGCTTCTATTACCCCTGGGCCTGTTTCTGAGTGTATTCCTTCAATTGGGAAATCCATAGTCTCGGCCATGGCCAGAATGCTTTTGTACAAATCTGAATAGGTTGAATTGCGGATCATTGAATAGCCAAACCAGTCTGGCGTGACAGTTTCTAAGTTTCTGAAGCCTTTTTCTCTTGCTGAATGCGGGGTTTCATTGAAGAGGAAAAACTCATATTCAAGTGCAGCCAAGGCATCGAATCCCATCTCGTCAGCTTTTTCGATCATTTTTCTTAATGTGGCTCGGGGGCAAATCGATTCAGCCTTGCCGGAAAACTCGGCAATGAACAGCAGCATTCCATCTTCGTCGAGTATATCTCGGCAGCTGTCAGGAATAATACGGACGGGTGCATCGGGATAACCGGTATGCCAGCCAGTATATTGGGCGTTGTCATAGAGCTGATCTTTCACATCCCACCCGAGGACGACATCACAAAAGGCAAACCCGTGTTCTAGCGAAGAGAAGAACTTGCTTTTCGACATGTATTTGCCGCGCATGACGCCGTCATTGTCAAATAATCCGACTTTGACATGGGTGAGTCCACGGTCGTTAATAATGGCCTTGGCATCGTCGATCGTTTTTACATCTCTTGCTTCCATATTGCTGGCATCCCTGTTCAATGTAAGAGCAGCCGAATAATGTCATTGTTAACTTAATAAGGTTTTATAGGTGGCTGATATATTTAACGTAGGAAGGCGAAGGGTATTAGTCAACTAAGGTGAGGCCTATAGCTTGCGATGAGGATGAGGCTGGGATCTGCTGGCTAATGGCTCATATGATTGCTGTCGGTGATATGTTATTTGCTCAAAAATGGCGAAAAAGTAACAGAACCTGTGACCTTAGTTCCAACGTCTTCAAGGCTTTGGTCCCCTTGATGATTACTGACTATATTCAAACTAAATCAGGTAGTTAGTAAATAGCTGAATAAATAGAACGAATAAAGGGCATTAAGATGATAAGAGCGATTTTCTGGATGAAATGGTTATCAATTCTTTGTTTGCTGTGTGTGTGGTCGGCAAATGTCTATTCGGCGAAACTTGTTTTTTCTGAAGAAGGAGAAGTTGTTAAGGAACTGACTTTGGGGGTAATGAAGAAGCAACTATTGACACACCAGGTTAGTATCTATGATCCCCAGTATGGTAAAGATAAGCGATATCTGGCTTTTTCACTGCATGATGTAATGGCGTTGGCGTATGGAAAGTCTTGGGAGGGCAAGCTATGTACAGACGTGAAGTTTGCCGCATTAGATGGTTATCAGGCCGTTTCCTCTTTTGACAAGTTACTAGAGCAAGGAGGTTATATTGTTTACCGTGATGCAGATCTGCCTAGTTGGGAGCTGATTGGGCGTAGCCAATCAAATCCGGGGCCTTTCTATTTAGTTTGGACTGGCAGTAAACAAACACCGAAACAAGCATTTCCATGGCCTTATCAGCTTGCGGCTGTAGACACCGTTGAGTTCAAGAATCAATACCCGGCACTGTACCCACATAGTGTAAAAGAAACGACCAGTGTATTCGCAGGTTTCAGGTTGTTTAAAGACCGGTGCATGAAGTGTCATGCTCTAGATCAACAAGGAGGAAAAGTTGGTCCTGATCTGAACGCTCCGAGGAGTATCCTTTCTTATCGTGACGCTGACACCTTGCGCGAGTATATCCGTCAGCCTTCAAAATTCAGATATACCCAGATGCCCGATCACACCGATCTCAGCTTTCAGCAAATTGATAGTATTCTGGAATATTTAGCCTATCAGGGCAAGTCGGCCAAAAACTAATTTTCTGCTGTTAAGAACTGTGTTCAAATATAAAAATAATAATAGTTAGTTGTAAAGGAAGTTCTTATGTCTCTCATCATCCCCATGGTGATCTTAATGCAGCAACGTATGGCCGAAGCTGGCAACCCCGAGGATGCGAAGGCGATGCAGGCATACATGAAGACGGAGCAGCCCTTTTACGGGGTAAAGACGCCCGAACGTCAGACCATATTCAAACAAGCTCGCGAGCATACCAAGGTGAGCACTTTTACGGAATATAGCCGTTTAGTTCTCTGGCTTTGGTCTGGAGAGAACCGGGAAGAACAATACTTGGCCATGGATGCGGCCGAGCATTACAAGGTTTTTCGTACCAGAGAAGCCTTCAATATTTATGAAGAGATGCTGCTAGAAGCCAGCAATTGGGATACGGTAGATAAAATAGCGTCTAATCTCATCGGTGGCCTGATCAAAGAGCACCGTGAGCTAGAAGAAAAACTCAGAGAATGGCGCCTGTCTGAGAATATGTGGTTGCGCCGAGCTTCATTGCTGGCTCACCTCAAGCATAAGGCAGAAACTAATGTGCCTCTATTGGAAGAGACAATCTTGATGCTAGCTCATGAAGAAGAGTTTTTTATCCGAAAAGCAATAGGTTGGGTATTGAGAGAGTACTCCAAAACAGATCCTGGTTTTGTGTCAGACTTCGTTGCAAATTACTCAGATAAGCTTTCCGCACTGAGTAAAAAAGAAGCACTGAAAGTTATTGAAAAAGTATAGAGAGCAAGTTCTATAATCGAAAAAGGCCATCTGATGGCCTTCTTTAATTCTGGTCAATAAATTCAGGTGTGAGCTTAGAAGTGTAGACGGATCACGGATTCAGCGACACAGCCAGGACGACGCACTCCTTCAATTTCAACCGTAAGTTCCTGAACAATCTCAAGTCCACGCTTGATAGGTGTAACGGATTGAATTTTGGTGCTGGCACGAACGCGATTACCCGCTTTTACCGGATATGGGAAGCGCACCTGATTCAAACCGACATTAACCGTCATTTTTGCTGTTGGGAATTTTTGATTTTCAGGATCAACGCTGTCAGTTAGAACGGAAAGTAGTGACAGGGTAAGAAAGCCGTGCGCAATGGTTGTTTTAAATGGTGATTCAGCAGCGGCACGTTCAGGATCGGTGTGAATCCATTGGTGATCTTCGGTGACATCCGCAAAACTATTGATACGGCTTTGATCGACAGTCAGCCACTCACCGACATGAATCACCTCACCAAGAGTATCGTTCAGTTCATTCAGCAGCTCTTGCGCTTCAGGTTTCATCACAATAGGAGCTGGCTGAACAACAGGCTTGACAGGGACTGCAACATCATCGTTGGATGCCAGTTTATGATCCTTAATTAAGACACCGAGTTGGCTATTGTTCGCTTTGTTTATCAATTCAAGCCAGTAGTCACGCAGGGAAGGAGATAGGAGATCTTTAAGTTCGAACGGATGTACTGATAAAACATCACGCTTTTGTTTAAAAAAATCGACTACATTCATGACTATGTGACCTTATTAATATGTGTCTTGAAGTGGCTGAGGCGGTGTATTGTAACGGCTATACGAAACAATAAAAGAAGTTTTGTGCCCCAGGTCTCACTTTACAGCTCATCCGATGAGTGTTTATTGTTATTTATCAATAATATACGAATTTATTAAGGATAGTGTAAATAATCTAATAAATTGACTATATTTCACACAAGTGGTGTTTATTCACAATAAAACACTATTTTCAGCGAACAGTTGTACACAGGAAATAATAATTTCAGCGAACACCTGTACGCATAAATGCTATTTTTAGCGAACACTTGTAAGCAGAAAATATAATTTTAGATAAACTAATAGCAAATAAGTGCACCATGTCAAAACTGAACAATAAAATAATCATAGTGGAAAATTAAGTACATTTCTTGCACTATTTTCTTATAAATGATTTTTTTTGTGATGTTTGCTGACACTTTATTGTTATCGAGTTTGATTCTCAATACAGAGAAGATGAAGTGACGCTGTTTGGCACTACCCTTAGTGAAAATTCGATAAGGTTGGTGTTTCTGTGATGTACAGATTATGGCCTGTCATTCTTCTCCTGCTGCCTTATGGTGCTGGATATTCTGCACCTAAGGATGAAATAGCTTTTGCACTCGACAGCTATGTAAAACAGTCGGTGAAACAGAGCATTCCCGGTGCGTCGTTGGCTATTGTAATTGATGGAAATATTCGGTTATTGCGTGGATATGGGGTAACGAAAGCCGGAGGGAAAAAGAGGATTAATTCGGCGACGGTCTTTCCTCTCGCATCGATATCAAAAACATTTGCCTCGGCAGCGACATCAATACTGGTCTCAAAAGGACTTATTGAGTGGGATACCCATGTGGTGCCTTATCTCGATAACATTGAGTTCAGTGATCCGGATCTTGGTAAGAATGTCACATTGAGGCATCTGCTGTCACACACCAGTGGGCTGGTACCTCAGGCCTATTCGGATATGCTTGAAGATAATGTTCGCTATACTCGGATACTTCGGGCGCTTAAACGAGTGAAGTTTGTTTGTGAACCCGGAAATTGTTACGGCTATCAAAACGTGGTGTATAACCTAAGTGCGGATATGTTAGCACAGGCTTCTGGAAAGGATTTTCCTACCTTGGTCAAAGAACAGGTATTTATCCCGTTGAAAATGGACCATGCATCATACGGGCTGGATGAGTTCGTGCAGACTCCGAATAGAGTTGTTCCGCACGTTAAAGTTAAGTCAGGCTATGCAGCTGTAAAACCAGCTCCTTACTACTATAAGGTTCCGGCTGCTGCCGGGGTGAA
>Ga0209379_10000740_pt1 | contig 24142 bp, 21 predicted proteins | sample tdDd001_FD_187124 | JGI IMG/M metagenome (GOLD analysis project Ga0209379, IMG submission 187124) | Marine sediment microbial communities from the Atlantic coast under amendment with organic carbon and nitrate - tdDd00.1 (SPAdes)... | ecosystem: Environmental > Aquatic > Marine > Coastal >...
TTGCGCGAACCCATGTAGTGGGGATCGACCAGACTCTGGTGGATATTGAAGCGTGTGTCGATGATGAATTCCTGGAACGCTATGAGCTAAGTAAAGGCCACTCGCTAGTCATTTCTGATGAAAAAGCAGAAGCGCTGTATCAAGAGCTGAAAGAAAATGATCTGATCAGCCATGAGTTTGCTGGTGGCACGATTGGCAATACCCTGCACAATTATTCTGTACTGGCTGACGACAAATCAGTATTGCTTGGTGTTATGAGCAAAGATATCGAAATAGGTAGCTATGCATACCGTTATCTTTGCAATACCTCAAGCCGTATGGATATGAACCACCTTCAGCCTGTACATGGTCCTATTGGTCGTTGTTTCGCGTTGATCTCGAAAGAAGGCGAGCGTACGTTTGCCATCAATGAAGGTCGAATGAACCAGTTGGATCCGAGCAGCATACCTGAAACGGTATTCAAGGGTGCATCGGCCTTGGTGCTGACTGCCTACTTGGTGCGCTGCAAAGAAGGCGATCCGATGCCGGAAGCAACGATGCGTGCCATTGAGTATGCGAAAAAGCACGATGTGCCTGTGGTACTAACATTGGGAACCAAATTCGTTATTGAAGACGATCCGCAGTGGTGGCGTGACTTCCTACGTGATCATGTGACTGTTGTTGCGATGAACGAAGATGAAGCCGAAGCATTAACTGGAGAGGCGGATCCGCTAGTTGCATCCGAAAAAACCCTGGAATGGGTAGATTTGGTTCTGTGCACTGCAGGTCCTGTTGGTTTGTATACGGCCGGTTATACCGAAGATGAAGCTAAGCGTGAAACGAGCCTGCCATTATTGCCGGGTGATATCCCTGAATTCAATCGCTATGAGTTTAGTCGTCCAATGCTGAAAAATGATTGTGAGAATCCGCTGAAAGTGTATTCTCACATTGCTCCGTACATGGGTGGTCCAGAGCGTATCAAGAACACCAATGGTGCCGGTGACGGCGCACTGTCTGCACTACTGCATGATATGTCGGCCAATCGCTACCACAGAGAGAATGTACCGAAGTCGAGCAAGCATCAGCATAACTTCCTGACTTATTCGTCATTCTCCCAAGTTTGCCTATATTCAAACCGTGTGAGTTATGAAGTACTGGCCCAGCATTCGCCACGTCTGTCTCGTGGTCTGCCAGAGCGTGAAGTTAGCCTGGAAGAAGCATACTGGGAACGTTAAGCCCTAGGCCCTAGGAGCGAGGCGTTAGAACCGAGTATCGAGAATAATAAAAACCGCCGGAAGGCGGTTTTTTGTTTTTAGGAGCTTGATAACCCCTCCCAGCCTCCCCTTGAAAAGGGGAGGAGCAAGGGCTTTGCTCGCAGAGTGTTAGTGCTGAACCAGTTCTTCCCTTTGTTCGATGATGGCTGGGAGAGCGAGGAAGTTGATAGAAGGGGGAGTTAGATGGGGTTGCTTCTCTGGAGGGGTTGTTGCGGTGAGGTTTGGTGAAATTAACCCTTCCCTGCCTCCCCTTGAAAAGAGGAGGAGCAAAGGCTTTGCTCGCAGAGTGTTAGCGCAATAACAAAAAACGAGAGCTCATGGCTCTCGTTTTAGTGATTCAGGTTATTGTAAGAGGTTAAGCTTTTTGCTCATAAGCTTCATTGTGAACGGCGGCAACAGCTCGGCCTGATGGGTCTGCACTGTTTTTGAAGCTCTCGTCCCACTCAATAGCTTTGGCACTTGAACAAGCGATTGACGGGCCTCCTGGGACACATTTCGCGGCATCTTCCAGCGGGAATAGCTCTTCGAAGATCTCGCGGTACATATAGCCTTCTTTGGTCGTCGGCGTGTTATACGGGAAGCGGAACTTCGCAGTTTCAAGTTGTTGCTCGGTCACTTTGGCGTCGGCGAGCTCTCTCAGAGAGTCAATCCAGCTGTAACCTACGCCATCAGAGAACTGTTCTTTCTGGCGCCATGCGACAGATTCTGGCAGGTAATGGCCAAAACACTCACGGAGGATGTGTTTCTCCATTTTACCGTTACCACACATCTTGTCTTCTGGGTTCAGGCGCATTGCCACTTCCAAAAACTCTTTGTCGAGGAAAGGAACACGTGCTTCGATCCCCCAGGCCGCCATGGATTTGTTGGCACGGGCACAGTCGAACATGTTCAGGGCCAGTAGCTTGCGAACGGTTTCCTCGTGGAACTCTTTCGCGTTTGGTGCTTTGTGGAAGTAAAGGTAACCACCGAAGACTTCATCCGCCCCTTCGCCTGAAAGTACCATTTTGATCCCCATCGCGCGGATCTTACGTGACATCAGGTACATTGGGGTCGATGCACGAATGGTAGTGACATCATAGGTTTCGATGTGGTAAATCACATCACGAATTGCATCTAGGCCTTCTTGTACCGTATAGGTCAGTTCATGGTGAACGGTACCAATGCTATCAGCTACCACTTTCGCAGCTTTCAGATCGGGAGCACCTTCAAGGCCGATAGCGAATGAGTGCAGTGTCGGCCACCATGCCTGAGATTGTTCGTCGTCTTCGATACGACGAGCAGCGAATTTTTTGGTGATAGCGGAGATTACTGATGAGTCCAGGCCGCCGGATAACAGCACACCGTATGGAACATCTGTCATTAGCTGTCGTTTGACGGCACTTTCTAGTGCATCTGACAGTGCGACTTTATCGGTCTCTGCCTCGGCAACAGTGTCAAATTCCATCCAGTCGCGTTTGTAATAACGAACTGGCTCGCCTTTCTTGCTCCACAGGAAGTGGCCTGGAGGGAATTCGCTGATGGTTTTACAAACCGGTACCAGTGACTTCATTTCGGAAGCGACATAGTAGTTACCGTGTTCGTCGTGGCCATGGTATAGCGGAATAATACCAATGTGGTCACGGCCGATTAGGTAGGCATCTTCTTGTTCGTCATACAGGATGAAGCCAAAGATACCGTTGAGGTAATCAAGCAGTTCTGGTCCTTTTTCTTTGTAAAGTGCCAGAATAATTTCACAGTCAGATTCCGTTTGGAAAGGGTAGTCGGGTGCAAATTCAGCCTGCAATTCTTTGTGGTTGTATATCTCACCGTTAACCGCAAGTGCATGTGTTTTATCTTCGTTGTATAGAGGTTGCTCACCGCTATTGAGGTCAACAATAGCCAAGCGCTCGTGCACTAGAATAGCTTTTTCCGAAGAATAGATACCTGACCAGTCAGGACCGCGATGGCGCATTTTCTTGGACATTTCCAGCGCTGTTTCGCGTAATGCTGCTGCATCACTTTTAATGTCTAAGATACCGAATACTGAACACATACTTTTGACTCCAACTTCAAATTGCTTGTAGCTATCCATAATTGTTTGGGAGGGGGGAGTAAGAATTGAGTGCCTAGTTCCTAGTCTAGGCATTCAATTCTTACTCCTTGCTGCTAACGCCTCCCGTTCTTAATTGTTAAAATTGCGTATTCAGTAATGAAATGCAACTATTAATCTCAATTCAATTGAAGAAAAGGCTTGTCGGTGAATATAATTCGGTTTAATTGGTTTTTTCTGAATGTATTTCAATGCTGGCCGGTTTTTTAATCGGAAAAGTAAACGGCAGCCGAGGCTGCCGTTTAAATATTGATGAAGTGAAAGAGGCTATAGAGGTTTTATGTCAGGCGACAGGTGTTCGCAAACATGACGGGCAAAACCGCTTCCTGCCTCGTTGTAGATATTGAATGCCGCATCGACTCCCAGCTCATTGAGAAGTGCTTCATCTTCATTATATTTGGCGATAGCGGCAATTTTCCCTTCATAATTACGTTCGCGAATTTGTTCTAGGGCAAAACTGTTAGCCTGGCTATGCGGCATGGCCAGCAAAATTAACTCGGTGCTATGGCGGGAGATGGCACGGGCCCAGAAATCTGAGTCAGTGGCGTCGCCGTGAATTACATTGCGGCCAGCAGCCTGGTGGACTTGAACTGATTCTTCGCGAGTTTCAACTCCGATGACCTGTTCGCCGTAGCGTTCCACTAATTCATCGTAGGCACCTGAGCCAATACGGCCCATACCCAGAATCATGATTTTCTTGTTACCGAGATCAATCAATTTATCGCTCGAATTAAGTTCATCTGGCTCAAACTCCTTCAGCCATTTTGAAGCATCTTTGTATAGTCGGTGGCCGATGTTATTCAAGGGTGCTGCGATAAGGAAAGAAAGTGATACGGCAATGGCGATAGCAACCAGAAAGTTTCCCGGTAGTATCCCCATACTGTAAGCAAGCCCGCCAACAATCAGCCCAAACTCACTGTAGTTGAACAAGGTGAGGGTGCCGAGTAGCGAAGTCCGGACCCGATAACGGAATAGGTTAAAGATTATGTAGTAGAGAATTCCTTTTATCGGCAACAGTAGCAGTAACAATATTGCCATCAGGAAGCCGTCGAGGGTCGGTTCCTCGGACAGGCCAATATTGAGAAAGAAGCAGACCAGCAATAGCTCTTTTAAGTTGAACAGAGATTTTGATAATTCAGAGGCTTTGGGGTGGGCGGCCAGCATCATGCCCAGAATTAGCGCACCAAGATCGGCTTTCATCCCGACAGCCTCAAATAGCCCAGCGCCGGCGACTAACGCAAGAAAGATCCCGTATAAGACCAGCATTTCCCCGTGGCCCGCTTTATCGAGAATTTTAAACAGCGACGGTCGAAGTAGGGGCAGGGCAAACAAGACCAGCGCAGTGATCTCTGGAATTTTTCCGGTGGAGACCGTCAGGAAGATAACCGCAAAGATATCTTGCATGACCAGTATACCTATCGCCAGCGTACCGTAGGTTGCATTGAGTTCGCCTTTTTCCTGTAGTGCCTTGATCGCAAAAACAGTGCTTGAAAATGAGAGGGCGAAGGCAAGAAGGCCGAGCTGCATGATATCGAGCTCGCTGAGCATACCTAGGCCAAGTTGTTTCAGGGCTAGCAGGGCAAGGGTGAATAGACCCGTTGATAGCAGATTATGTAGCGTTGCCCCTCCCCAGATCTCTTTGGTGAGCAGGGTTTTCACATCGAGCTTAAGGCCAATCGAGAATAGCAGTAGAGTCACCCCGAGATCGGCGAGTACATTAAGGGTTTCTGTTGATTGGTAACCGGCACTATTAAGGGCAAAGCCCGCAACAAGAAAGCCAACCAGTGGTGGAAGCTTGCACCTTAAGGCGATAAAGCCAGCCAGGAAGGCGGCAATAATAAAAATGAGTTCCATGTTGAGACTAACGATCCTTTCTTGTTGTGATCCCAGTGGGGCTATCTATATAACCAATAGACTAACGATGATTGATGCATTATGGGGTCTTAATTTTTGTGCGCAATATAACACAAGGGGCATGTACCTGTCCGGTACATGCCCCTATATTCGAGTGGCGAATAAACAAGCGACGGTATGATGTACGCTTGTCGTTCTTCGCTTTGCGTTAGATCTTAATCTTCAAGCATACGCTGGAGGAGTACACCATTTAGCATGGCGCGCTTGATCATTGAGAAAGCGCCAATAGTCGGTTGGCTGTATAGCTCTGATTCAACAATCGGAAGATCTTTATGGAACGTAGACAATGACTGAGTTTCAATGCAGCGGCGAATGGCTGGGAAAATGACATCCTTTGCTTGGATGATATTGCCGGCAATCACTATTTTTTGCGGGTTGAATAAGTTAATGGTCATTGCCAGTGCCTTGCCTAACTGGTTACCGACTTTGATCAGAGCCTGGCTGGCCAGTTCGTCACCTTTATTGGCTGCTTCGCAGATGGCTGGCATGGTGACTTCTTCCAGTTCCTGCAAGCTACTTTGGTAACCCTGAGCCAATAGCGTCTGTACCTGTTTGATGATTGCAGGATCGGCAGCAACCGTTTCTAGGCAACCGAAGTTACCGCATTGGCATTTATCCCCCAGTGGATCGATCTGGATATGGCCAATTTCGCCGACGTTGCGGTTAAAGCCAAGAAATACCTGACCGTTCACGATGATCCCGGCACCAGTACCATGGTGGACACTGACCAGAATCGAGTCTTTGCAATCCTGACTGGCTCCAAAATAGTGCTCGGCCAGTGCCAGACCGCGGATATCGTTACCGACAAAGCAGGAAACTCCAAACTTTTCGCTGATGATCTCCGAGAGTGGGAAGTTATCAATTTCAATATGCGGCATATATTCGATAATGCCGTTTTCCGGATCTATCAGACCTGGCAGGGTGATACCGAAGGCAACCAGCTCACGCATAACATTCTGGTTGTCTGCAATGAACTGACGGATATGGCCAAGTAGACCATCAGTAAGCTCTTGTTGGGTCGCGTAGTTAAACTGATGTGCTGCGCTGGCAATGTGCTTGCCGCTTAAATCATAAATGGTTAACTCGATGTAGTTACGTCCGAGGCGGATCGCAATCGAATGAAAAGGGGCTGACTCTGTTGTCAGCGATATGGCACGTCGACCACCGGTGGAAGCTTGTTGCGCGACCTCTTTAATTAGGCCGCGCTCAAGCAATTGGCGGGTGATTTTAGTAACGCTTGCAGGAGCAAGCTGACTTACGTCTGCAACCTGGATACGTGATATAGGGCCTTGCAAGTCTATGAGTCTGTAAACAGCTGCACTGTTAAGCTGTTTTACCAGATCTACATTACCAATTTGTCCGCCTGTCATATTTAGTTCTGCTCGTATTCACCGTTAACAACAGTCGCCCGAACTTTGTACTCACGATCAAAAATAGCCAGGTTCGCAACCATGTCTTTTTTGATGGCACCCAGTGTCTTTTCTGCACCAATTGCGCGTGCCGGATAAAGAGTAGCCATACGGATCGCTTCGTCCAGGGCGATACCTGCATGTTCGACACTGTTTTGAACTGCTTCAATCATTGTTAGCGCCGAACCACCAAGTGTGCCATTTTCATCAACACACTTGCCATCACGATAATATACTTTCTTACCGACAAAAATAAAGTGATCAATGTCAGCTCCTGCAGGTGCAGTTGCATCGGTGACCAAAACAAGTTTATCGCCTTTCATCCTGTGAGCCATGCGAATATTGGCATAATCGACGTGGAAGCCGTCGGCAATAACGCCGGTATAGACCTCGGGAGTATCGTAGATTGCACCAACCATGCCTGGCTCTCGGCCTGCAATTGGAGTCATTGCATTGAACAAGTGGGTGGCGAAACTGATTCCTGCCTGGAAACCTTTGCGTGCCTCGACGTAAGTTGCATTGGTGTGCCCGGCTGAAACCACGATACCCGCATCGGCCAGTTGTTTGATGTGCTCATGTGAGTTCCGCTCCGGTGCCAATGTCACTTTGGCCACTATATCGGCATTGTCACAGATTGTCTGGATCATCGCATCGTCTGAGCGACGGATATGATCAACGCTGTGAATCCCTTTTTTCATTACGTTCAGATACGGACCTTCCAGGTGCAGGCCTAGCGAGTGATTCTGATATTTAGCGTGATATTCGCGAGCCGCGGCAATCACTGTCTTTATATCTTCGTCCGACGACGTAATAAGCGTCGGCAAGAAACTTGTACAACCTGACTTTAGGTTGGCGCGGTGCATGATGTGGATGGTATCGGCATTGATTTCATTATTGAGCATCACCCCACCGCAACCGTTAAGTTGCAGATCGATGAAGCCTGGAGTCAGGTTGGCTCCATTCAGATTAATAGTTTCAATACCTTGTGGTAATTCGGCAGCAGGGCAAACAGCGTGAATGTTCACGCCGTCGATAATGACGGCGTGGTTACTCAGCACATCGCTACCGGTAAAAATACGGCAATTGGTAAGCGCGTACATGAACAACTCCTTGTTAAAGGTTTTTAATGTTTTTAGCTTCCAGTTCCTGGAAGTACTTAACTGTTTTGACCTTCAGCTCTTGCGTTGAAGGCTCGTCACAAACAATCAGTGATTTAGGGTGTAGCTGAAGAGCGGAGACTGTCCACAAATGGTTGACTGAGCCTTCAACAGCGGCTTGTAGTGCCTGTGCTTTGTTATGGCCGGTGACCAGAATCATGATTTCTTTCGAATCCAGCAACGTTCCGACACCAATTGTTAGTGCGTACTTCGGCACTTGGCTCATATCACCGTCAAAGAAACGGGAGTTGGCAATACGTGTGTCTTCCGTCAGTGTTTTGATGCGGGTACGTGATGCCAGCGAAGAAGCCGGTTCGTTGAAAGCAATATGTCCATCATTGCCTACGCCGCCCATGAATAGGTTAATCTTGCCGTAAGATTTGATCTTGTCCTCATAACGCTGGCATTCAGCATCGTGATCGTCAGTGTTACCGTTTAAAAGATTGATATTTTCTTCTTGAATATCAATGTATTGAAAGAGATTGTTGTACATGAAGCTACGGTATGACTCTGGGTGATCCGCAGAGATACCGATATACTCATCCATGTTGAAGGTGACAACATGTTTGAAACTTACTTCTCCAGCTTCATAAAGCTCGATCAAACGTTTGTATGTTGCTAGCGGAGTGCCACCTGTTGGTAAACCTAACACAAAAGGACGGTCGGCTGTAGGCTGAAATTTGTTAATAGAATCAGCAATATAGCGAGCGGACCACAAACCTACATCTTTAGCTTTATTCAGCGGGATTAGTCTCACAGTGATACCTCATTCCTAGTAGATAATACGATTAAATCTTAACGGCATATGGCCTTTGTTTTGGATAATAAAATAAGTTTTATGATCGGGCTAGCAAAATCGCTCTATTGTTAGCAAATCAGGTGATAAAGATCACAATTGATGAGGTTTTAATTTGCGGGGCGAAATTAATCTCTTACACTGCAAATGACTTAATCGGGTAACTAAAAAAAGTTATCTGGCTCGCATCTAAGAAAACCATAGGGGGAACTAAGGGTGAATATTCTTGGATATTTTCAGAAAGTAGGCAAGGCATTGATGGTACCTGTTGCCACTCTACCTGCCGCAGCAATATTAATGGGTATTGGTTACTGGATTGATCCGAACGGTTGGGGTGCAAACAGTGCACTGGCAGCCTTCCTAATCAAGGCTGGTGCCGCTATTATCGATAACATGTCTGTACTGTTCGCAATTGGTGTTGCGTATGGTATGTCTAAAGACAAAGATGGTGCAGCAGCACTTTCAGGTTTTGTTGGCTTTTTAGTTGTTACAACGCTGCTGTCTCCTGGGGCTGTCGCACAAATTCAAGGTATTGACCCAAGCGCAGTACCTGCAGCGTTCGCGAAGATTAATAACCAATTTGTCGGTATCCTAGTTGGTATCGTATCTGCTGAAATCTATAATCGCTTCTCTGCTGTAGAACTTCACAAAGCCCTGGCATTCTTCTCGGGTAAGCGTCTGGTTCCTATCCTGACGTCTTTCGCTGGTATCTTTATTGCTTTCATACTGATGTACATCTGGCCTGCCGTTTACGGTGGTCTTGTGAACTTCGGCGAAGGTATTCAGGGCATGGGTGAAGTGGGTGCTGGTATTTACGCATTCTTCAACCGTCTACTCATTCCTGTTGGCCTACACCACGCACTGAACTCAGTATTTTGGTTCGATGTTGCCGGTATCAACGATATTCCCAACTTCCTTGGTGGCGCGAAGTCAATTGCTGAAGGTGTTGCAACTCCAGGCGTTACCGGTATGTACCAGGCTGGTTTCTTCCCTATCATGATGTTTGGTCTGCCAGGTGCTGCGCTTGCGATGTACCATACCTCTAAAGCCAAGAACAAAGAAAAAGTCGCATCAATCATGATTGCTGCCGGTTTCGCATCATTCTTTACAGGTGTTACCGAGCCGCTTGAGTTTGCCTTTATGTTCCTTGCGCCTGCGCTATATGTTGTTCACGCAGCGCTTGCAGGCCTGTCTGTATACATTGCAGCGTCAATGCAGTGGATTGCTGGCTTCGGCTTCTCAGCTGGCCTTGTCGATATGGTTCTATCGACTCGTAACCCTCTTGCTGTTAACTGGTACATGCTGATAGTACAAGGCCTGGTATTCTTCGGTCTTTACTATGCCATCTTCCGTACAGTTATCATCAAGTTCAACCTGAAAACACCAGGTCGTGAAGATGACGATGAAGAGGAAGGTTCGGTAGCTGTTGGTTCCGCAGAAACTGGCGAATTAGCTAAACAGTACCTGAAAGCGCTTGGCGGTCACGGCAACCTTGAAAATATCGATGCATGTATCACGCGCCTTCGTCTTACTCTAAAAGACAGCAGCCTGGCTAATGAGAAGACGCTGAAAGCTCTTGGTGCAATGGGTGTCGTTAAGCTTGGCTCAAACAACCTACAGGTTATTCTTGGTCCACTAGCTGAAATTGTGGCTGGCGAAATGAAAAAAATCCCAGTATCAGAAGACCTCTCTTCTGTAAAACTGCCTTAATAACCTAATCTTTAGGTTCTAGATATTAGCAACACAACCGGCCTCTAATGCGAGGCCGGTTTCATTCTCTAGGTCGAATAATTACGGGTGTGGTCAGTTACCGGTATTGAATTAACCGTTTTGGCTCGAGCCATATTTACATTGTTTTGCTTGGCTTTGCCCGGTTTCCTGAGTGGAATGTTGTTGTTGGTGCTCCATTTGGGTGCCGTATGCTTATATTGCCCTGCGATAGCGGGGTTTTTTTATACATATCGACAAACAATGCATACTATTTGTTGAGTCGTGCACCATATTTATGGATCATAGAGAGTTCCAAAATCCTGTAAGCACACGAGGTGTAATTGATGAGTGAATCTGAAGCTCGTCCAACTAACTTTATCCGCCAAATTATTGATGCGGATTTAGCAAGTGGCAAACATACAAGCGTACATACCCGATTCCCGCCGGAGCCGAATGGCTATCTGCATATCGGTCATGCTAAATCAATTTGTTTGAACTTCGGTATTGCTCAGGACTATCAGGGTCAATGTAACTTACGTTTCGACGATACAAACCCTGAGAAAGAAGACATCGAATACGTTGAGTCTATTAAGAATGATGTTAACTGGTTGGGCTTCGAGTGGAGCGGTGAGATTTGCTACTCATCAAACTACTTCGACAACCTATACGGGTTTGCTATTGAATTAATTACTAAAGGCTTAGCGTATGTTGATGAGCTAAGTCCAGAGCAAATGCGTGAGTACCGTGGCACGCTGACCGAGCCCGGAAAACACAGCCCGTACCGTGATCGTAGCGTTGAAGAGAACCTCGCGCTGTTCGATAAGATGAAGAACGGCGAAGTGGAAGAGGGCAAGATGTGCCTTCGTGCTAAGATCGACATGGCGTCACCATTTATGGTTATGCGTGATCCAGTTATCTATCGTGTGCGTTTCGCCACTCACCACCAGACAGGTGACAAGTGGTGTATCTACCCAATGTATGACTTTACGCACTGCATCTCTGATGCGCTAGAAGGCATTACTCACTCGATCTGTACTCTGGAGTTTATGGACAACCGCCGTCTGTATGACTGGGTACTGGAGAACATCACGATTGACTGCCAACCGCATCAGTACGAGTTTAGTCGCCTAAACCTTGAATACACAGTTATGTCGAAGCGTAAGCTGAACCAACTGGTTACTGAGAATCTGGTTTCTGGTTGGAATGACCCTCGTATGCCGACTATTTCAGGGCTACGCCGTCGTGGTTTCACGTCTGCTTCTATCCGCGAGTTCTGTAAGCGTATTGGTGTTACCAAGCAAGACAACACCATCGAAATGAGCTCGCTGGAATCCTGTATTCGTGACGATCTAAATGAAAATGCACCACGTGCGATGGCTGTATTGGATCCAGTCAAAGTTGTTATTGAGAACTTTGACGGTGAAGCTGAAATCTTGAATGTGGCTAATCACCCGAACAAGCCTGAGATGGGTACACGTGAAGTACCTTTTACTCGTGAATTGTTCATCGAGCGTGAAGATTTCCGCGAAGAAGCCAACAAGAAGTACAAGCGCCTGGTACTGGGCAAAGAAGTACGTCTGCGCGGCGCGTATGTCATTAAGGCTGAACGTATCGAGAAAGACGAAGAAGGAAATATTACAACTATCTTCTGTTCTTACGATAACGAGACGCTGGGCCAGAACCCGGCTGACGGCCGTAAGGTGAAAGGTGTAATCCACTGGGTATCTGCTCAGGTGGGTATTCCTGCAGAAATTCGCCTGTACGATCGTCTGTTCACGGTTCCTAATCCTGGTGCGGCAGATGACTTTGTATCGGTAATCAATCCAGAGTCACTGACTACCATGCAGGGTGTTGTTGAGCCGTCTTTGGTTGAAGCGGAAGCTGAGAAGGCATTCCAGTTTGAGCGCATGGGCTATTTCTGTGCGGACAGCAAAGACTCTACGACAGACAGCTTGGTCTTCAATCGTACGGTTGGGCTTCGTGATACTTGGGCGAAAATCGGCGACTAATGCCGAAAGCCAGCCTCGGTTGGTTTATATCGTCAACAAAAAACCAGCCAATCGGCTGGTTTTTTTGCTTAGTGTCGAGAGACTAAGCGAGAATTTGTTAAACGTGAAGGCTTAACGTTTTTTATTATTTACGATCATGCAGATCTGGGTTTTCACTGCAGTCACCTTCTTTGCAGTGTCCATAGAGGTATAGGCTATGGTTTGTCAGACGAACATTGAAACTGGCTGCGATCTCTTTCTGGCGCTGCTCTATCACTTCATCTGAAAACTCAATGACTTTTCCACAATCAAGGCAAACCAAGTGATCGTGATGGTGCTGAGTCGCCAGTTCAAAAACTGACTTGCCACCCTCAAAGTGGTGACGGGTTACGATACCAGCATCATCAAATTGGTTCAGTACGCGGTAAACCGTTGCCAGGCCAATCTCTTCACCAATATCGATTAGTTTCTTATACAAGTCTTCAGCACTAATGTGTTGACAGTCAGGCTGTTGTAGTACTTCCAGAATCTTAAGACGCGGAAGCGTAACTTTTAAGCCTGCTTGTTTAAGCGCGTGATTATTATCTGACATCCGAGTTTCCTATTGGCTAGCCGCAACAACATGATGCGGTAGTCTTTCTCATATCTATTCATTATAAGTGACGACAAGGTAACAATAAACCTTAAAAAGCGATGAATCTACCTGATATGTAACTTTTCTTTACTTTGCAGAGTTGTTGAGAAAATGTACATCGCACTCATTGTACCAGTCAACAGGGATGACGGGCAGTGAAACCGTTTTCTTAGTCGGGTATTGTGACGTTTGCCTTGATCATGGGCCCCTGTTCTGGGACGCGGGGATCCTGATTTTTCATATTTCCGGTGGCTACCATCGGGTAAAATTAGTTTGAAGTTAAGATGATGGAATAAAAATGCTAATCGTACTCAATACGGGGGCGGGAGATAGGCATGCAATAATGTCAGGAGAAAAATACTTTTCGGAATTCGCAGTCAACGTAAATAATGTGCGGGGAGAGGCCGTCTCTCAGTTCAGACGGATGTTCTATAATTCAAAAAAAACGCGCCTTGAGGCGCGTTTTCGATGACGGAGAGTATTAGTCAGCCAGTTCGGCCAGACACATCTCGTCGTAGATTTGGTTGACCCACTTTTCTACGCGCTCGCCGGTCAGTTCCGGCTGGCGATCTTCATCAACGCATAGGCCGACAAAATGGTTGTCGTCAACAAGTGCTTTTGATGCTTCAAATTCGAAACCTTCAGTCGAGAAGTGGCCGACGATTGTTGCACCACGTCCTTCTACGATTTCACGAATCGTACCCATCGCATCACAGAAGTATTCAGCATAATCTTCTTGGTCACCACAGCCGAAAATAGCAACAAGCTTGGTTGAGAAGTCGATACTCTCCAGTTCAGGAAAGAAATCATCCCAGTCACATTGTGCTTCGCCGTAGTACCAGGTAGGGATACCCAAAAGAAGCAGATCAAAATTATCGATATCTTCTTTGCTGCTTTTAGCGATATCTTTTACTTCAACCAGCTTTTTGCCTAGTTGTTTTTGGATCATTTTAGCGACAGCTTCTGTGTTACCAGTGTCGCTACCAAAGAAGAGTCCTACACTCGCCATAGTAGAGATTACCCGTATATTAGTTGTTGACCGTTATCGCTGATGATAACGATATACATAAATCTTATCAGGGCATTGGCCCTGAATTCCAATGATCAGCCGTTGGAGCTATGAATTTCATCACTGTCATAGCTCGAAACTGTTCACTGAACATCATTTGCTCTTAATTTGAGCTTAACCGATGTCATGATTCGGCTTTTCGTGCTCGGCCCGCTGATGTCAGGTGCCCAATATTAGCCGAGGCCTGCACCTTCCCAACTGAGCTGGATAAGGCCCTTGGTTACAAAACCGGCGCATCCCAAAAACAGGACCAGCCAGACAATCTTGCGTCCAAATGGTGGCACATTGCCCTGCTTCAGAACATCTTTTATGGCCATGCCAATAAAGAAAAAAATCGCGGCAAACAGTAAGTCCAGCCCAATCGATTCAAGCAGATCCATGTGCTCATATAACATCTCTGTCTCCCTGCAGCAGTCGAAGCCGAGCTAGGCGCGCACTATAACACAGACAATAGGCGCCTGTTAACGGTATCGGGACCGTTGATTTTTCATCGGCCTATCCACTAAATCGATTGTAAGAAATTCAGAATAATACGATTTACTGTGTCTGGTTTTTCGGCATGCAGCCAGTGGCCGGTTTTTGCAACCATATGGGCCTTGGCCGAAGGGAATTGCTTCGCGATGGATTCTCTGTGCTCAGGCAGAATATACTCAGAATCCTGGCCTTTGACGAACAGGGTTTTGCCTGTGAACTCGGGAACATCTTGCCAGCCCATGATGGTCTCATAGTTGGCAATTAGGCCATCGACATTAAAGCGCCAATTGTAACCATTGTCTGTCTTGGCATATGACTTGAGCAAAAACTGTCTGACCCCCGGCTCAAGGATATGCTTAGCCAGGTAAGTTTCGGCTTCACTGCGTTTGTTGACAGTGTGTTTTGATACTTCTTGAAGGCCGGCAAACACATTTTGGTGGCGGTGTACATGGTAGTGCACTGGTGCCATATCCAGCACGATCAGATGATTAAGTCGAGGTGCGGCCAACTCAGTCATTGCCATGGCAACTTTTCCGCCCATTGAATGGCCAATGAGCGAGAAGTGCTCAATATCACATTGATCGATGACCGCGAGGACGTCGGTTGCCATTTCCCGGTAGGTGAATGTCTCTGAATGGGGGGATTTGCCGTGGTTACGAAGATCAATACTGATCACTTTGTATTTTTCTTTCAAGGCTCTGGCGAGCAACCCCAGATTGTCGGCACTGCCAAAAAGGCCGTGGATCAAAATGATAGCCTCACCTTGTCCGTCCACTTGGTAATGAAGATTCACTGACTATTTTCTCTTGTTGATAACGCTTTATCGTAGAGTATAACCTCGGATCACGTTATAATCTCACCGTGATTTTCAAACGGAACGATAATGAACACTACGATGAAGAGTATTGAGGTAGACGAAGAGCTATATCGTTATATCGCCAGCCAAACACAGCATATTGGCGAGAGTGCATCCGACATTTTGCGCCGCCTGCTAATGGTACCTGATCAGACAGCACAGCAACCTGAGGTTGTTATGCCAGTTCGTCCAAAAGGTATCGTGGTGAGTAAAGACGCGGGTAACGTAGCGAAAATGGATCGTGTGAAAGAGATGCGATCGTTGTTGATTTCAGATGAATTCGCCGTCCAAGAAAAAGCCATCGGCCGCTTCATGATGATCCTGTCCTCGCTTTATCGTATCGATCCGAAAGGCTTTACAGAAGCTGCGGCAATCAAAGGTCGTACACGTGTGTATTTTGCCGAGAGCGAAGAGATACTCTTGGCGAGTGGTAAAACGACCAAGCCGAAAGCAATCCCCGAAACGCCATTTTGGGTAATTACGAATACGAATACTGATCGCAAACGTCAGATGGTTGAGCAGTTGATGGGCAAAATGAACTTCGGTGCGGATATCGTCGATAAAGTTTGCGGTGAAATTTAACTGGCTTTAGGCCTTTTTTTACAAGGATAAGTTAATGGCAATCCATCCTCGTGCCGGGCAACGTGCCCAGCAAGAAGATATGCACAACATCCCAGCGTTAGTGGCAAACTATTTTCTGATCGAGCCGAGTGTTTCTGAACCACAGCAGCAAGTCGCCTTTGGTACTTCTGGTCATCGTGGTACGGCTGATAAAGGTACGTTCAACCAGCACCATATCTGGGCAATTGCCCAGGCGGTAGCTGAAGTGCGTGCTGCAAATGGTGTAACAGGCCCGCTGTTTCTTGGCAAAGATACCCACGCCTTGTCTGAGCCGGCATTCACTTCAACCCTTGAAGTGCTGGTGGCGAACAATGTGAAAGTTGTAATTCAGGAAGGACGTGGCTATACCCCGACCCCGGGTGTTTCCCATGCTATTCTGTGCCATAACAAAGCCAATGCCGATAAGGCCGATGGTATTGTTATCACTCCGTCTCATAACCCGCCTCAAGATGGTGGTATTAAGTACAACCCCGTCCATGGTGGCCCTGCTGAGGGTGAGCTGACAACCGCTATCGAAAAACGCGCCAACGAAATTATCGCCAATGGTATGGTGGACGTTAAGCGTGTGTCGGTTCAGCAAGCATTTGCCAGCGAATCAGTGGTTGATAAAGAGCTAGTTGCACCGTATGTCGATGATTTAGTGAATGTTATCGATATGGCTGCGATTCAGAAAGCAAACCTGAAGCTGGGTGTCGATCCGCTCGGTGGATCGGGTATCGAGTACTGGCGCCAAATAGCGAGCCACTACGGGCTGGATCTGACGTTGGTCGATGAGTCTATTGACCCGTCTTTCCGTTTTATGTCGCTGGACAAAGACGGCGTGGTTCGTATGGACTGTTCGTCGCCTTACGCGATGGCTGGCTTGCTGGCTCACAAAGACAGCTATGATCTGGCGTTCGGTAACGACCCAGACTATGACCGCCACGGTATTGTGACACCGGCCGGTCTGATGAATCCGAATCACTTCCTCGCGGTATGTATCGACTATCTCTACCGTCATCGCCCAGACTGGGGGCAGGACGTTGCCGTAGGAAAAACGCTGGTATCCAGCGCACTGATTGACCGCGTTGTGGCTGATTTGGGCCGTGAACTGTGCGAAGTGCCTGTTGGCTTCAAATGGTTCGTCGATGGTTTGTATTCAGGCAAGCTCGGTTTCGGCGGTGAGGAAAGTGCAGGTGCATCATTCCTGCGCATGGACGGTACGCCATGGTCTACCGACAAAGACGGCATCCTGCTATGTCTGTTGGCTGCTGAAATTACGGCAGTTACAGGCAAGAACCCGCAGCAGTATTACGAGGAGCTGGCTGCCAAGCATGGCGCTTCGCAATACAATCGCTTGCAGGCAGTTGCTAACGGTGAGCAAAAAGCGATACTCAGCAAGCTATCTCCAGAAATGGTCGCTGCCGAGACATTAGCTGGTGATGTAATCACCGCCCGTCTGACTCATGCGCCAGGTAACGGTGCGGCAATCGGCGGCCTGAAAGTGACAACTGAAAACGGTTGGTTTGCTGCTCGTCCGTCTGGTACCGAAGATATTTACAAGATTTACTGCGAAAGCTTTAAAGGTAAGGAGCATCTAGCCCTTATCGAGCAAGAAGCGCAGGAAATTGTCAGCAAAGTCTTTGCCGATGCTGGTCTATAAGCTGCATTGATTTGCCAAAAGCGCCCTTTCGAGGGCGTTTTTTTATACCTGAAGAAAAGTTATCAACGATCCCTGTTGTGGGTTGGCCAATGATCGGGTACTACAAACCAAACCTTGTTATCAGGGCTGACAGCCTGCGTCGGGATTGAGAGCTGGCTGATATCAAGGTCTTTGCCGAGATCTTGGTAGCGGGGAGGGCAGATCCATTGCTCTTTACTGAGTTGCTTAAGCTTTAAATCCAGAGCCTTCGACTGATAACACCAGATCCCTGATAGAGCATTAGGGTTGATGGCAATACCTGAGCCTGCCGCTATTGCGTCGTGAGGAAAGAATAAGCGGCCCTGCATGATCAGGCGTTTAACGACAGGTTGTCCGTACCGAGGTAAAAGTTGCTGTTTGAAGGCCTGGTGATCACTTAGGGTCAACTGATGCTCTAGCATTCGAGTTGTTTTTTTGTCGAGGTTGTCATTGGCATTAGGACCGGGCCAGCCATTTTGATAGGCGAGATAGAACTTGATGGCAACTTCCCAGTGTTCGAGTTGATTTGTGAGCGTATTTTTTACTAGGAAGTCGATGGCACCGAGCGTTTGCTTGTTCCATTTGAGTTGAACTTCTTCTGCAACCAATAGGTAATGAGGGTGCGCATCAATCAGTTGTTGCCATAGCCATTGATAATAAAATCCAAGCCGACGGTTGCCTTGGTAATGGGTATAAGGCGGCATGGTTGCGTGAGTCCTGAATTCAGACAGCCAATTATCATCTGCGATAGAAGGAGAACTGCAGGTGAGTGACGGACAATTGAGAACAGTATTGATATCGTTCTGAAATTGTTCCTGTTTTGTTGCGTCAGTGTAAGTGTTTGACATGTCGTGTCTTATTTAGTTCTCTAATCCTAGATTTGGCTAAAAAGTGTGCGTTGTGATGCATTGTGCCGATGCCTTTTCGATTATTGTATATACAGGTTAGACCAGTTGGTGAGGGCCCTATGTACAAGTCATTTTCGTTAGTCCGCATTTTTTTACGCCGGGTGCTAGTCGTGCTTGTCGGCGTTTTGACCTTCCCAGTTATGATTTTTTTACCTGTTGATAAACGCTCTCGCTTCTATAGCTATCTACACCGGTATTGGTTAAAGATCAGTACGAAACCAGTGTGGCTGGAAGAAGTCGAACATGGTCCTCATGATTTATATTAGGGCCTGTTTATCTACTACCAGAATATTGAAAATGCGGCATTTATGCAGCTTTTTTATTCTCACTCGGTGGGGCCAATTGTCTAGGGAAATATTGATAGGAGCGAAGCTCTTGGAATCAGGAGAAACTGTTAGCCACGACTTCCTGTAATACGCTGATTAGATGTGAATTCATATTCTGTCGTATAGAATAACGCTAACTGACAAAAGGAAGCGATAATGAACAACATCAAATTGGAAGCTGTGCTGAATAAGCTGCTGAGCCCGCACCTGATCAAAGATTACTGCCCCAATGGTTTGCAGGTTGAGGGTAAATCAGAAGTCAAAAGAGTGATTACGGGGGTAACGGCGTGTCAGGCTCTGATTGATCGCGCCATTGAAGAAAAAGCCGATGCAATCCTCGTTCATCACGGTTTTTTCTGGAAAGGCGAGCCTGCTGAAATCCGCGGTATGAAATTCCGCCGTATCAAAGCATTGATCGAAAAAGGTATTAACCTTTATGCCTATCATTTACCGCTAGATGTTCACCCGGAACTTGGCAACAATGCCAAGCTGGCCGAGCTGCTTGATATTGAAGTATTGGGCGGAATGGAAGAGGGGAACCCCTTGTCGGTTTCAGTATTTGGTCAGTTTGATCAACCGCTTACGGGGGAGGAGTTGGCGTCACGTCTGTCGATTGCGCTTCATCGCGAGCCGCTTCACATTGGTGATAATGCACCGGCCGAGATCAAGACGATTGGTTGGTGTACCGGCGGTGGACAGGATTTCATTGAGCTGGCTGCCCATAAGGGATTGGATGCTTTTATCTCTGGTGAAATTTCAGAGCGGACCGTTCATACGGCCAGAGAATTGGGGATCCACTATTTCAGTGCCGGCCATCATGCCACTGAGCGGTACGGGATAAAATCATTGGGAGAGTGGCTGGTCGAAGAACATGCCTTGGACGTCACGTTCATTGATATCGATAACCCTGTGTGATCATTATTCTTCATAAAGTAAAAGGTTGAGCATCGCTGCTCAACCTTTTTTCTTTTAGCTAGAGCCTAGAACCTAAACGTTTATTCGCGCTCGTGGATCGGGCTGAACTCTCGTTGGTTATAACCGGTATATAGCTGACGCGGACGTCCGATTCGGTTACCCGGATCGTTGTGCATTTCGTTCCAGTGTGCAATCCAGCCGATAGTACGTGACATGGCAAAGATCACTGTGAACATAGAAATCGGAATACCGATCGCCTTCAGAATGATACCTGAATAGAAGTCAACATTCGGGTACAGTTTCTTATCGATGAAGTACTCGTCAGAAAGGGCAATACGCTCAAGCTCCATCGCAACATCAAGCAATGGATCCTGGATGTTAAGCTCTTCCAGTACTTCATGGCATGCTTCGCGCATTACCGTTGCACGAGGATCGTAGTTCTTGTAAACACGATGACCAAAGCCCATCAGACGGAATGGGTCATCCTTGTCTTTTGCTCGTTCGACAAATTCCGGGATCTTATCGACACTACCGATTTCTTCCAGCATTCTCAGGCATGCTTCGTTGGCTCCACCGTGAGCGGGTCCCCAAAGTGAAGCGATACCAGCGGCAATACAGGCAAATGGGTTTGCGCCTGAAGAGCCTGCCAAGCGAACTGTTGATGTTGATGCATTTTGCTCATGGTCAGCGTGAAGGGTAAAGATCTTATCCATTGCGCGTGCCACGACAGGACTTACTTCGTATTCTTCACATGGTGTTGCAAACATCATATGCAGGAAGTTTTCTGCATAATCAAGATCATTGCGTGGGAAGATGAACGGTTGGCCAATTGAGTATTTGTAACACATTGAGGCCAGTGTCGGCATTTTAGACAACAGGCGGAATGCCGTAATCTCACGGTGGGTATCATTATTGATATCCAGAGAATCGTGGTAAAACGCTGCAAGCGCACCTACCACGCCACACATAACTGCCATTGGGTGAGCATCACGACGGAAGCCGTGGAAGAAGCTGGCAATCTGCTCGTGGACCATAGTATGGCGAGTAACAGTTGTACGGAATGTTTCGTACTGTTCTCGCGTAGGGACTTCGCCGTACAAAAGAATATAACAAACTTCTAAATAATCAGCATTATTCGCTAATTGGTCGATAGGGTAACCGCGGTGAAGCAGCACGCCTTTATCGCCGTCAATGTATGTAATTTGAGATTCACATGATGCAGTGGCTAGAAAACCAGGGTCGAATGTGAAGTAACCGTTAGCGCCAAGTTTGCGCACATCAATTACATCAGGCCCTTGTGTGCCCCCGATAATCGGCAGTTCGACTGGTGCTTCCCCTTCGATGTGAAGAGTAGCTTTCTTGTCTGCCATAACAATCTCCTTTGCTTTTTTATAATCCTAATCCAAAGCGGATGTGCATTTGTTGTACCGATTGAGACGGCATTTGTCAATTTTTGTGCCTGTTTGTGTGCGCTTGTTAATAACTTTGAGTAAAAGCGTGCAAAATTCCCAAACCGTGTTAGAGGTCATGTAACGGGGTTTGTAATTGGTTGTTACGAAGCGTATACTCGCCGCAGGTCTCTGGTTCTGCGGCCGCCAGGAACGAAAGCTTAAGTTATCAACAATATTAGTCACTTAGGTTTAATTTTGTTTTGGGTTCCCGTTAAAACATAATTGCAACCAAAGGTTATGAGAATGTTGCGCTTATTTATCTGGCTTAAGCGGATCGGAGAGTTCTATAAAAATAAAATGCTTCATTGGAGCTGAGTGGGCAAACACCGTGAAAGTAAATAAGCCAAGACCTGTCAACCTCGACCTACAGACGATTCGCTTTCCTCTGACGGCGATTGCGTCGATCCTACACCGTGTATCAGGCGTGATCACCTTTGTTTCTGTTGCAATCCTACTTTGGTTATTAGGCCTTTCCCTTTCCTCCCCAGAAGGTTTCACAAGCGCTGCCAACATAGTTGACAGCTTTTTTGTGAAATTTGTTCTGTGGGGCGTGCTGACTGCATTGTTTTATCACATTGTGTTGGGCGTGCGTCACTTAATGATGGACATGGGATATTTTGAAGAAATGGAATCCGGCATCGCAAGCACGAAAGTGAGCTTCGCAATTGTAGCGGTTCTAGCTATCTTCGCTGGAGGCCTAGTATGGTAAACAATGTTTCGACAATCGGCCGTAATGGTATACACGATTTTATTCTGATTCGCGCAACTGCAATCATCCTAACCCTTTACACCATTTATATGGTCGGATTCTTCGCCTTTGGCCCGGATCTCAGCTACGAAACCTGGACTGCTTTTTTTGGCAAGCTGAGCACCAAGGTCTTTACTATGCTGGCGCTGCTATCAATTCTGATCCACGCCTGGATTGGCCTATGGCAAGTATTAACAGATTATATTAAACCTGCCGCCCTACGAGCAGGCATCCAGTTTGGTGTTGTAGCTGTACTTTTTGTCTACCTGTTTTCAGGTTTCTTCATTGTGTGGGGTGCGTAAGTGAGCATTGCAGTTCGTGAGTTTGACGCCGTAGTAATCGGTGCTGGTGGTGCAGGTATGCGTGCCGCACTACAAATTTCTGAACAAGGCCTTAGTTGTGCTTTGTTGTCTAAAGTTTTCCCTACCCGTTCACATACTGTGTCTGCGCAGGGGGGAATTACCGTTGCTCTTGGTAATTCACACCCGGATGACTGGCAGTGGCATATGTATGACACAGTTAAGGGTTCTGATTACATCGGTGATCAGAATGCTATTGAATACATGTGTAAGAACGGTCCTAAATCTGTTATCGAACTAGAAAAAATGGGGCTTCCATTTTCACGTTTCGAAGACGGTACGATTTACCAGCGTCCTTTTGGCGGCCAGTCCAAAGCATTTGGCGGCGAACAAGCGGCGCGTACAGCCGCCGCGGCTGACCGTACCGGTCACGCCCTTTTGCATACGTTGTATCAACAGAATATCAAGCATAAGACGACCATTTTCTCTGAGTGGTACGCGCTTGATTTAGTGAAGAATCAAGACGGTGCAATCCTCGGTTGTACAGCTCTTTGCATGGAAACCGGCGAGATTTGCTACTTCAAGTCGAAGGCAACAATCCTGGCGACAGGCGGTGCAGGCCGAATCTATGCGTCGACAACCAACGCATTTATTAATACCGGTGATGGTGTCGGTATGGCACTTCGTGCCGGCGTTCCAATGCAAGACATCGAAATGTGGCAATTCCACCCTACGGGGATTGCTGGTGCCGGTGTGCTGGTAACAGAAGGCTGCCGTGGTGAAGGTGGTTACCTGCTGAACAAAGACGGTGAGCGCTTCATGGAGCGCTATGCGCCAAATGCCAAAGATTTGGCCGGCCGAGATGTTGTCGCCCGTTCGATGATGGTTGAAATTCGTGAGGGACGTGGCTGCGATGGCCCATGGGGGCCGCACATTAAACTGAAACTGGATCACTTGGGTAAAGACGTACTTGAGTCACGCCTGCCGGGTATCTGTGAACTGTCCCGTACCTTTGCCCATATCGACCCTGTCAAAGAGCCTATTCCTGTTATCCCGACCTGTCATTACATGATGGGTGGTGTTCCTACACAGGTTTCCGGCCAGGCCATTAAACAAAACAGTGCAGGTTTGGACGAAGAAGTACAAGGCTTGTTTGCCTGTGGCGAAATTGCTTCTGTTTCTGTCCACGGTGCAAACCGCCTGGGCGGTAACTCACTGCTTGATCTGGTGGTCTTTGGCCGAGCGACGGGTCTGCATCTTGGCGAAACCTTGGCAGCTCAAGCTGAAGCTCGTCCGGCAACTGAGTCTGATATCGAGGCATCTCTTGAGCGCGTCAACCGCTGGAACAACACCCAGAAAGGTGAGGATCCCGTGCAGATTCGTAAAGATCTCCAGTCTTGTATGCAAAACAACTTCTCGGTATTCCGTGAAGGTGATGCGATGGCGACAGGCTTGGAAGAACTTAAGGTAATCCGTGAGCGTTTGAAAGAAGCGCGACTAGATGATACCTCGACAGAGTTCAATACTCAGCGTATTGAATGCCTAGAACTTGATAACCTGATGGAAACTGCATACGCAACTGCCGTTGCCGCAAACTTCCGTACAGAAAGTCGCGGTGCCCATGCCCGTTTCGACTTCCCTGAGCGCGATGATCAAAATTGGTTATGCCATTCAATTTACAACCCTGAGACAGAGGAAATGTCGAAGCGTGCTGTAAATATGGAGCCAACGAGTCGTGAAGCGTTCCCACCGAAAGCGCGTACTTACTAAGGGGGAGGGAAGAAAATGAAACTGAATTTTTCAATTTATCGTTACAATCCAGATGTCGACAATGCGCCACACATGAAGGGTTATATCCTAGAAGT
>Ga0209379_10000741_pt1 | contig 24137 bp, 19 predicted proteins | sample tdDd001_FD_187124 | JGI IMG/M metagenome (GOLD analysis project Ga0209379, IMG submission 187124) | Marine sediment microbial communities from the Atlantic coast under amendment with organic carbon and nitrate - tdDd00.1 (SPAdes)... | ecosystem: Environmental > Aquatic > Marine > Coastal >...
GCTCAGTACGCCAGTTTAGCAAACTGGTGGTTTCAGCCACTCACCCACCTCTCCGTATTGCGGTAGCAAAAGTATGTAAAAATTTCAGATGTGCAAAATATTTTTTCAGCATTGCCTAAAGATTTCGCCTCATCTCATTATAGTAAATTATAAATCAATGAGATTCTGCCTTTATTTTTTTTTGAATTATTTTCAAAAAAAAAGCCAGAGAGGTAATTTACTCCTCTCTGGCTCTACTTTTAGTCTATTTTTTTTATTTCTTTTTCCCTTTATCTTTCGGGTTTGCGATGTTTTCTCTCATACTTGTGTCAGCTTCTATGTTCTTCATTCGATAATAATCCATAATTCCCAACTGACCATTTCTGAATGCTTCAGCCATCGCTCTTGGAACTTCAGCTTCCGCTTCGATCACCTTAGCGCTCATTTCTTGAGCCAATGCTTTATTTTCCTGCTCCAATGCTACAGCCATCGCTCTTCTCTCTTCAGCTTTTGCCTGTGCAATCTTTAAATCTGCATCCGCTTGATCCGTTTGAAGAACTGCACCAATATTCTTTCCTATGTCGATATCAGCAATATCAATTGATAAAATTTCAAAGGCAGTACCAGCATCCAATCCCTTTTCCAAAACGACTCTCGAAATGTAATCTGGATTCTCCAGTACAGTTTTATGCGATTCATTAGAACCAATAGAAGAAACAATACCCTCACCAACTCTGGCCAATACTGTTTCTTCACCAGCACCACCAACTAACTGACGAATATTAGCACGAACCGTTACTCTGGCTCTAGCAATTAACTGAATACCATCTTTTGATACTGCAGTTACTGGCGGAGTATTAATTACCTTAGGAATTACACTCATTTGAACAGCCTCATAAACATCACGTCCAGCTAAATCAATTGCGGTAGCCATCTTAAAACCTAATTCAATATTCGCTTTAGATGCTGACACCAATGCATGTGTCACCTGAGCAACATGACCTCCAGCTAAATAGTGAGCTTCTAATTCATCTCTATTCAAGATCAAACCAGCTTTAGTACCTTCTATTAATGCATTAACAATCACCTTAGGCGGAACCTTACGCCAGCGCATTAAAACCAATTGAAGCAATGAAATTCGAACTTTTGAAAGTTGTGCAGAAAACCACAATCCCAGAGGTACGAAATATAAAAAGATCGCCAATAATACGGCAATTCCTGCTACCAAGAGCAATAACATTCCTATTTCCATTTTTTAAATATTATATGGGTTTTACAATAACTACTTTATCAACAACACCAACCACTTCAACTTTCGATTTTTCATCAATATACATTCCTATTGATTTGGCTTCCATGATGTTTTTATTCACCTTTATTTTGCCCATAGGAGCAAGTCTTGATACACAAATACCTATATCTCCCACGTGAACATTACTTTCATCCAGTTTTTCAACTTTAGAATCTATCTCTGCATTCAATTTAATTTTATTCCATGTATTTGTCTTCAGCACCAAAACCACAGAAAGTATACTAAGAACTATTGTTCCAAAAACAGTAATATGACCAACTGTCGCTCCATACTGATGGTAAGATAAATAAATTCCTCCTCCTAGCATTGCAATGCCGCCCAATGCCGCTAAAGTAACTCCTGGAATAACGAAAAATTCCAACAGCAATAAAATTATACCTAATACAATAAGCAGAACAATAATTAATACAGTCATTTATAAAATTCAATTAATAATTTATACAATAGTAACCTTTAATCCCTTTTCCACCAATCTATCTCGCATAGGTCTAATCTTACTCATCTTTCCTTTTTTAACATCACATTTGCCTTTATAATGTGTAATGTAAGCACACTGCTCTGCCTGATCAGAATCATGATCGCATACTTCTATTAATGCATCTACAACAAAATCGAACGTATGCAAATCATCATTATGCAATAAAAGTGTATTTCGATTAATCATGATGCTAAGTACATCACTCTCTTCATCCGAATATCTCTCGTTGTGATTAGCCATGATATTATTTTTTACTGGCGCAAGATTTCCAGAGCTTGCTGAATTGTAACTTTATCATTACCCGAAAAGGCAACGGTAAAAGCATCGCTTAAGCCTGCTTCTCGCAGTTCCATTTTCAATTTACTCACTTTACTGTAGGAATCAAAACTACCAACAGTACAAATAGTATATCCTCTATAATCTTTAGTATAATCGATAGAATACTTCGAAAACGCTCTCAGCTTATCCTTCACATCCTGAGGAACCGCTTCAGAGTATGCTCCAACTTGCACCTTAAAACTTACTGAACCAGAATTCATACTTTCTGATTTTTTCATCACCGTTTTTCTTGCCGCAACAACAGGTGTTGGCTGATAATTTTGATCGGTAATTTTTATCGCAGCACTTAAATTTGTCTTTATTCCATCTTTATAGGCTACAACAAATGCATTTGGAAACAATTGTCTAATCTCAGGAATTGCATCTTTAGCCATTGCAAAAGTTGGATAATTCCCAACCATATACTTATACAACTTACCATTCCCAACAATTTCTTCCTTTACAGGGGTTAATCCCGAAAAGAATTTTTGTTCTCTTCTGTTGGAAAAAACTCCAACTTGCAAATGGTATATATATCGTGAGATATCGGCTACTTTAGCCACAGTTTTCTTTGGCAATTCTTCTGAAGTCATTACCAATTTTTGAGATTTTTTCGTAGCTACAATATCTGTTTCAACCGTTCCAACAATATGCTTGTTCAAATAATCAGATTCAACAGTTCTTGCCTGAAGCAATTTAGCCTTTGCCTGATTTCCGAGATGAAATGAACTTTGTTCTAAAGTAGCAATTTGATCACTTAAAATGGTTCTTGAATCTCCAATTGCATCACTCAAATTAGTTCTCAAACTTTCCGTAACAACATGCAAACTATCCGAATTAAACTTATCGTTCTTTGCCTGCATAAATATATCTCGAGCTTCGTTCGATTTAAACTCTCTTAAGTTATGGTAAATCAATTCATCTGTTACTGGAAAGTTGAAATAAGGGAAATTCACCTCTTTAAATTTCAAACTATATTTCACTTCCATTTTTTGAACAGGACGTTTTTCGAATACAGGAGCTTGAGTACCTTTCTTTAAAACAGCCAAATCTGCCAGTTGTTCCGAATTCATCACAACTTTTTGTTCTGGATATTCAGAAAGTTTAATCTTATATATTGTCACCTCATTTTTTCCATTTTCACGACTTGAAGCAAAAGATGCAAATTCATCATTTACATCAGTAGCAAAAAACAAATCGTTAGATGTAGAATTTATCGGAAAACCTAAACTTTGTGGTTCTGTCCATGTATCGGTAATATCATTATAAACCGATTTAAAAATATCGAAGCCTCCCATACTGGCATGTCCCTGCGAACAAAAATAAAGGGTTCTACCATCACCTGCCATATAAGGAAAAACCTCATCGAATCCAGTATTTAACGGAGTTAATGGTTCCCATTCTCCCCATCCTCCACTCTTCAAGCGTTTGGCACGATACAAATCTCTACCATTCTTCTTATTTTTTCCATAACTCGAAAAATAGATGTATTGTCCTTTGTTTGCCAAACAGGCAACATCTCTGTCACCAGTTCCATCGAATCGAGATTTTATACTTTTTGTCTTTTTTGATAATTTATCATCAAATCCATCTAACTTATAGTAACGAAAAAACTCATTTTTATCAACTATCTTCTTCTCTTTTACATCAACAACATAATATGAATTCACAAGAGGTATTCCATTTTGACACATTACAATAAGTTGATCTATACCAGCGGATTTCCTCTTATAAGATTCTCTGAACTTTCGATAATAACGTATTGCTGAATTGAATTGATAATTCATATGAAATGCTCGCCCCAGATAATATGGAACCGAAGCGTTAACACCTTTTGTAGATGCAATTTTCAAATGTTGAATTGCTTCCTTGATATTTTCATTTAATTCAACCTGACAAACACCCAGATAGTAATTGTATTCAGGATCTTGTGGATATACATTAATTAACTCGCCATACAATGGCAAAGCACTCTTATAGTTTTCAGCATCGAAAAAGGTAAACGCTTCTTCTTCAATTTGCTGTTCAGTTTTTCCTCCGCTAAAGCTTTGGGCAAATGATATTTGGGCAATAAACAGAGCGATTAATAGCAGATAGCCGTGTAACCTCATAGTTTTATTCATAGATTATAATTCTTGCAAGCGGACTCCTAGTTGAAAGTCCTTATCAACAACAGTTTATTTTTTCATCCAAACTCAATTATAAGATGTTCTAAAATCAACATTTTTTACAGCACAGATGATATCAAAAAGTTAATATAGTAATTATTTATAACAAAGATAATATATAATGTGTAAGTACAAATAACCCAGGCTCCTTTAAAATTAACAAAATATAAGTCTCTTTTCTCGAAAAAAAGAAAGTTACCAAGCTGTTTTGGATTCATTTTTTTTTAACTTCATGAGTTGATAACTTTAGTAGATATTATTCGCTCAGGTATCAGGATAAAAGTATATTTGTAATTCAATTTTTGAACGAATGACACATTTAAAAGCAGGGGATAAAGCCCCGGAATTCAAAGGAATAAATCAAGATGAAAAGGAATTATCTCTTTCCGATTTTAAAGGAAAGAAATTAATCCTATACTTCTACCCAAAAGATAACACACCAGGCTGCACCGCTGAATCATGCAATTTAAATGAGAACTACGATGCACTTACTCAAGCCGGATTTGAAGTTCTTGGAGTAAGCCCTGATAAAATTGCTTCACACAATAAATTTATTGCAAAACACAATCTTTCTTTCAATTTAATTGCCGACACCGAAAAAGAAATATTGGAAGCATACGGGGCATGGGGCATGAAAAAATTATATGGAAGAGAATATATGGGCGTACTAAGAACTACTTTCGTTATTTCAGAGGATGGTATTATTGAAAAAATCTTTCCTAAAGTAAAAACAAAAGATCATACCAATCAGATTCTATCTGAAATGGGATTAGAACTATAAATAAAAATAATTCAATATAAATTATGGCTGCAAAAGATATTGCTGAAATTAACAAAGAGAAGCTGAAAGCACTTCAGCTTACAATGGATAAAATTGATAAAACCTACGGTAAAGGTGCCATCATGAAAATGGGTGACGAAGCCGTAGAAGATTTACCTGCTATTTCTTCTGGTTCAATTTCTTTAAACATGGCATTAGGAATTGGTGGATTTCCAAAAGGTAGAATCGTGGAAATCTACGGACCTGAATCATCAGGTAAAACCACTCTGGCAATTCACGCAATTGCAGAAGCTCAAAAAGCTGGTGGTATTTGTGCTATTATTGATGCTGAGCACGCTTTCGATCGTTTTTATGCTGAAAAGTTAGGTGTAGATACCGAAAACCTATTGATTTCTCAACCAGACAATGGTGAACAAGCACTTGAAATTGCTGATCAATTGATCCGTTCATCGGCTATCGATTTGGTAGTGATTGACTCAGTAGCAGCATTAACGCCCAAAGCTGAAATTGAAGGTGAAATGGGAGAATCAAAAATGGGTCTTCAGGCTCGTTTGATGTCTCAGGCACTACGTAAATTAACTGCTAACATTAACAAAACCAATACAACTTGTATCTTTATTAACCAGTTGCGTGAAAAAATTGGTGTAATGTTCGGTAATCCTGAAACAACAACCGGTGGTAATGCATTGAAATTCTACGCTTCGGTTCGTTTGGATATCAGAAGAATTGGGCAGATTAAAGATGGTGATGAAATCAAAGGTAATCACACTCGTGTAAAAGTTGTAAAAAACAAAGTTGCACCTCCATTCCGTAAGGCTGAATTCGATATCATGTACGGAGAAGGTATCTCAAAAACTGGTGAAATCATCGACTTGGGTGTTGAGTATAACATCATTAAAAAGTCTGGTTCATGGTTCTCTTATGGCGAAACCAAATTAGGACAAGGTCGCGAGGCTGTTAAAAACCTAATAAACGACAATCCTGAGCTAGCTGAAGAATTGGAAAACAAAATTATTGAGGCAATTAATGCTCCTGCTGAATAATTTTTTAGATAAATATTTATTACAAAAAGATTCTCGCATTGCGAGGGTCTTTTTTGATTTTACCAAAATATCTCCCTTAATTCTCAAAAAAAGGGAATTCGGGCAGTGAAAGATTGCAGGCTACAGCTCCCCCTTTTGACAGGGGAATTAAAGGAGAGTGTTCTTAAAATAATCTTCTTCCTTCTTGTAATTCTTAATTGATAATTGTTCACTACATTTACAGAGCTGAAAATAATTTATACAACAAACACATACAATCATGAAAAACAAACACCTTTTGTTGGGATTGGCAATTGTTGCTGGCATGGCTTCATGCCAAACACAGGCTAAAGAATCCAATGATGATTCATCCTACAAAACACCGGAAAACAAATTAGCTTCGGATGTTATGACTCCTGAAGTTCTGTGGTCGTTCGGGCGATTAGGTGGAGAGAGTATCTCGCCTGACGATAAAACAGTTCTTTACGGAGTAACTTATTTCAATAAAGAAGAAAACAAATCGTACCGCGATTTATACACAGTGCCTGTAGCTGGTGGTGAGGCAACTCAAATTACCAACACTGCTGCCAAAGAGTGGGGCGAGCGATGGACCAAAGATGGTAAAATTGCTTTCCTATCTGCTGAAAGCGGATCGGTTCAGGCATGGGAAATGAATGCCGATGGTTCTGCACGCAAACAATTAACTGATGTTGAAGGCGGAATCAACGACTTTAAATTCTCACCAGACGAGTCGAAGCTTGTTTTCTCAAAAGAGGTTAAGCTAAGAAAAGATGTACACGACAAGCACCCTGATTTGAAAAAAACAAACGGTAGAGTAATTACCGATGAGTTTTATCGCCATTGGGATCATTGGGTAGAAACTTACACTCACCTTTTTGTTGCCAATTTTAATCGCGCAAACATGCTAAAAGGTGGTACAGATATTATGAAAGGTGAACAATGGGAAGCTCCTGTGCGCCCTTGGGGTGGAATGGAACAGGTAGGCTGGACTGTTGATGGAAAAACCATTGCTTACTCTTCTCGCAAAAAATTTGGTGTTGAATATTCTCTTTCAACAAACACCGATATCTACTTCTACAATGTAGAGTCGGGCGAAACCAAAAACATGACCAAAGGCATGATGGGATACGATCAGAACATCGCATTCTCGCCTGACGGAAAATACATGGCTTGGGAAAGCATGGAGCGTGATGGATACGAAGCAGATCAAATTCGTTTATTCCTATTGGATCTTGCTACTGGCGAGAAAAAATACATGACCAAAGGATTCGATCAAAACGTGGGTCACTTAACATGGACCAAGGACGGCAAATCGATCTATTTCATTTCAGACTGGCACGCTACCGATGAAATCTACCGCATGGACATTGCCGATGGTAATATCAACAAAATTACCGAAGGTGTTCACAACTACCAGTCGGTTCACCCTGTTGGTGACAAGTTGATCGCTAAAAGAGTATCAATGAGTAAGCCTGCTGAGATTTACAATGTTGATGCTAAAACTGGTGAGGCGAAAGAAATATCATTCGTTAACAAGCATATTTTAGATCAGCTAACTCTTGCTACCGTTGAGAAAAGATGGGTTAAAACTACCGATAACAAGCAAATGTTGGTATGGGTAATTAAGCCTCCACACTTCGATGAGAACAAGAAATACCCTGCAATTCTATACTGCCAGGGTGGTCCTCAAGGAACTGTTTCTCAATTCTGGAGCTATCGTTGGAACTTCCAGATGATGTCGGCTAATGGTTATGTAGTTGTTGCTCCTAACCGTAGAGGTTTACCTGGCTTTGGTCAGGAATGGAATGAGCAGATTTCCGGTGATTACGGTGGACAAAACATGAAAGATTACCTATCGGCAATCGACAATGTAAAAGCTGAAAAGTATGTAGATGAAAACCGTTTGGGTTGCGTTGGTGCTTCATACGGTGGATTCTCAACTTTCTGGATGGCTGGTCACCACGACAAGCGTTTCAAAGCATTTATTGCTCACGACGGAATGTTTAACCTGGAAGCTCAGTACTTAGAAACCGAAGAAATGTGGTTTGTAAACTGGGATCTTGGTGGTGCATACTGGGACAAAAAGAACAAGATTGCTCAGCGTTCATACGCTAATTCTCCTCACAAATTTGTTGACAAATGGGATACACCAATCATGGTGATTCATGGTGAGAAAGACTACCGTATTGTAGCTTCTCAAGGTATGCAGGCATTTAATGCTGCTCGCCTAAGAGGTATTCCTGCTAAATACCTTTACTTCCCAGAAGAAAATCACTGGGTGTTAGAATGTCAAAACGGAATTTTGTGGCAACGCGAATTTGCAAGTTGGTTAGACAAATGGTTGAAGGAATAACTAAAAACCTAAAACAAGATAAATTTAAAATCCCTGCCAATATTTTGGTGGGGATTTTTTGTGATTACTTATCAGAAATCAGAATAGCTAATTTAATTTCCCTAAGTTTGCAAAATATTTTTTGATCCCCATGAAGAAATTCCTACTATCAACCACCGTATTAGCCATATTTGCTTGTTTACTTTGGGCAACGCCTTTTACAGCAATTAAAATTGGATTACGATATTCTACCCCATTACAATTTGCAGGTGTTCGTTTCTGCCTTTCAGGTTTAATCATTCTTCCTTTCATAAAAGATTTAAAATTTAAGATCCTTGAATCGAAAAGCAGATGGAGGTTTATACTTTGGGTAGCCTTATTACAAACTACTTTTTTATATGGATTATTTTATACTGGAATTAGTTATTTGCCCGGTGCTTTAGGTGCCATGTTAATTGGTGCCCAACCATTATTTGCCGCTATCATGGCTCATATCATGTTAAAGAATGACAAAATGAGCTGGCAAAAAATTCTGGCAATTCTTTTAGGGATGACTGGGGTTTGCATTATCAGTTTAGGAAGGGCGGATTTTGTACTAAGTACAACCATTCCACTAGGTGTTGGTATCCTGATTTTGAACAATATTGTAGGAAGCACTGGAAATGTAATCGTATCTCGCGATGCGAAGGATATGCCGCCACGTGTATTAGCATCTTTTTCGATGATAATTGGTGGAGCTGCATTAATGCTGATTTCTATACCAATGGAAAATCCTTCATGGGACTTCAGATTACCCTCAGAATATTGGTTTTCTTTAGCTTGGCTTGCCATGGTATCGGCATTTGCCATTACCATTTGGTTTGGCTTACTTCAACGCCCTGGTGTTAAAGTTTCCAATCTAAACACTTGGAAATTCATTATCCCAATATTTGGAGCATTCTTAAGCTGGATGATACTTCCAGGAGAAAATCCAGATGCAATATCAATTATAGGAATGATTGTAATTGCCTTCAGTTTATTGCTGGTGAATTACCTGAACAGAAGAACAGTCAAATAACAAAAAAGACGCAGCGATGCTGTGTCTTTACTGTATATTTATTTTCTTCGCTTCTCTCTTCTAACCAATTTAATACTCTCAAAGTAGTTCATCATTTTTCGGAGAATATCTGCCCAAAGCGTAAAGAATAAGAAAATTGTCCCCAACCAAACAACAGCCAGATTAAACCAATAGGTATCTACATAAAAAGGACCTACTCGTTTTACGTGTGAGTAAAAATGCGATCGCCCAAATTTGGAATCTGGCGACATAAAAATCGGATCTTTCTTTTGAATCAACTTATAGTCAATTTCTATCATTTTATTCACTTCGGTTCGATTCAAAACCAAATCGGCTAATGCCTGATTGTGATACTTCTGTTTGAATTCATAAACTCCATCACGTCCTAAAGAATCCACCAAACGAGAATACTCAAAATCCTTTTTATAACCCGATTCACTACTCATTCCCATATAATACAGCTCAACCTGATCCAGAAAACTCTTGGTTTGCTCTGCCACATTCAAACTAAAATCATTCATATTCAGCTGTTCTAATTCTGGGAAAATATCCATCCCGGCATCCTCAGCCAATTTTGTAATTTCGTTTCTTAGCATTTCAAAATGAGATCCCGTTTTTTCCACATCTTTCTCAAATTCAACACTACGTTCACAATTCAACAATATGGATTCTATTTTAGGTATCAGAAATGAAGTCTTAAAAGATGCATCACTAATGCCTTTCTCATTTTCAAAAAAGTGTTTTTCGAATTCGTTATTCTTAAACTGCGCCACAGCCAATGCTTCATAAGTCCATCGGGTCGTCATAAAATCGCCTACAATAGGCACATACACCTTGTCGGTAACCCCATAATGCAAATCATCAAATTTTATCATGGCACCTCCTAACAACAATTGAGGAACCAATATCAAAGGAATTAAAATGTAAATGGTAATTACAGAATTTAAGCCTGCTGAAATATTTAATCCTACCAAATTGGAGAAACATGCCGTTGTAAATAGTACAAGCCAATAGGTTAAAGTCATACCCTCAATATCGAGAATAAAATTACCCAAAATCACAAAAGTTATGGATTGTATGGCTGACAAAACAAACAAAAACATGATTTTAGATGTGAGGTAACTGATCCTGCACAAATTCAAAAACTTCTCTCTTTGTAGGAGTTTTTTATCACGTATTATTTCCTCGGCACTTACGGTTAAACCCAGAAACATGGATACTACAACAGCCATAAACAGGAAGACCGGAAAGTTTTTATTCTCGCCAAACACATAAGCTCCATTGGTAGTATACTTGGTGAAGTAACCCAGTATTATTGCCAAAAGTGGTGCCTCAAACAAGTTGATAATGAGATACTGTTTATTGGTCAATTTAGAAAGCACATTTCGAATCCAAAAAATGGAGAATTGCTTAATTCTTCCCGGAATTTTAAAGTCACTTTGCGGCAATTTTTTATCTGCTCTTAATGGTAAATGATTTGACTCAATATTATCTTGATATTTCTCGTACCATTCCGATGGAAGCACTCGTCGATCTCTTGTTGGCTTCCCCTGATCATCAATCAATTTTGTTTCTACAATTTGTAAAATTTGATCAGGATTCACATTTCCACAAGTCACACATTCACTCTCTGAAGCATTTACCTGGGAATTTTGTGTCTTAAAATAAACAATGGCATCAATTGGATTTCCATTGTAAATAGGATATCCACCTCTATCAAGTATCCAAAGTTTATCGAACATTTTAAAGATATCGGATGATGGCTGATGAATATTAGCAACCACCAATTTTCCTTTTAAAGTTTGCTGCTTTAAAAGATTCATCACCATTTCCGAATCAGTTGATGACAATCCGGAAGTTGGCTCATCAACCAAAAGAATTGCTGGTTCTCGCATTAACTCCAAGCCAATATTCAATCTTTTTCGCTGACCTCCACTAATGAATTTATTCAGAGGATTTCCAACTTTTAAATCTCGAGCTTCATACAAACCGAGATCCTGAAGCATTTTCAGAACCGTTTTTAAAATCTGAATTTCCGAAAAATCTTTAAAACAAAGCTTCGCATTGTAGTATAGATTCTGAAACACCGACAGCTCTTCTATCAATAAATCATCCTGAGGAACAAAACCAATTAAGCCCTGAACAGCAACCCGATTACGATGAATATCAAAATCATTAATTCTAATTTCACCATTATTAAGAGTCAAATTTCCATTCAGCACATTTAGCAAAGTAGATTTTCCAACTCCACTACCTCCCATAATTCCAATCAGCTGACCACTTTCCTCTGAAATATTGAATTTGTGAATTCCATTATTGGAATTCCGAAACTTAAACTCAATATCCTTAGCCGTAAAAATGATTTTCTCTTGTGATTCTTCTTTTAAAAATTGCCCGGCAATATCTGAGTAATAAATTGAGCGAATATTGGGTCCTTTAATTATAGAACCATTACTCAATTGATATGTTTTTTCTGAAATAATTTTATTCCCTTCGAGGTAAAGATTCAATTCTCCCTCGTATTTAAATACCAAAAGATTAACACTTTGGGCGTACATTACTATTATTCGACCATATAAGTTCTCGCAATATAAATGCTTGTAATCCGAATCTACTTTTTTAGGTTCTTTTTTCATGAACCAGGAAAGATTATCCGACCACTCAGTAACCTTATTATCTATTATCAGAAATTTACTTTTATCAAATTCATCCAATGTATCTCCCCAAACAAAAGCCAAACAGTTGATAAATTCAGAACGTGGAATCTTAAAGTTTTCTGCAACAATACTAATAAATTCGAACTCGCTTTCACTTACAACTTTATCCTCATAAACAAACTCCAAAAGGCGCATAAGAACAATTAATCTCTCCTCCTGCACCAATTCAGCCTTAATTTTAGTACAAACTTTAGATGCCTCAGTCAGTGATAAAATATCGGTCTGTCGGGAATGCGCCATGGTTTGATATTCCATTTCACGTTTGTAAAATTCGGAGTAATTCTCAAACAGGTGCAAGTATTCATCCTGAATCTCAGCTTTCACATATCGACTCAAGAAACTTTCTACAATTCTTTTTCCTTTTCCAGAAATACCTTCTTCCTTAGCATTCGCAACTATGGCAAAAAGGTGCATAAGAGCATTTAGTATCGATTCCCCCATTTACAATTAAGGATTTTATTGTTCTTTATTGAGACTGTTCTTAAAATTACAATTTATTTCCAAACAAACAGAAGCTTAACAAGCTTGTTGGCATAAAAAAACTGCCACTCAAAAAGAGAGGCAGTTCCAATATCTTAATAGTTATACAAATTACTGTACAATGCCATTTCTTAATTTAGCAACGCTAGCAATAATTTCGTTTAACTGATCTTCAGTCATTTTACCTTCTACAATCTTATCATAGCTTGCTTTTAATCCAGATAATTCTGTAATTAATGCAGCCACATTAGGATCTTTCTTTTCTGGCGCAAGAACTTGTAATAATTTTTCTAGAGATTCTTTCTGATCAAAAATTACTTTTACAATTTCAGGATTTGCATATGTATTCTCAGAAATGTGAGTAGAAATATACAATCCTTCGATAAAACTACCACTTACTACTAAAAGAGAAAGATTAGCTTTTCCATTCTTATTTAAAAACTCATAAGTATCGTAGAAAGAGTTGGTAATGATTTTCACCAATTGATCTTTATCATCAAGATTCTGCTCAACATCTTCAACAAGAGTTTCATTATAAGAACCTGTAATTTCCAAATTATCAATTAAAGTTTTTGATGCTTTTAGAAACAACATGGTTTCTTGCTTACGATTATAAGTACTTGCGTAACTTAAATCAGCACTATATACACCTAAATTTAAAGCTCTTGCTTTTTCAGTGAAATATTTATCTGCATTTTCTGTAGAGTTCGATAATCCAAGGATATAATCAGCTCCAATTCTATTCAACATCGATGTTAATTCGAAAGCAGTAGGAAGTGGGTAAACCACATCTTTAATTTCGCTTTCAATAGCTTTTTTAAGTAAAGGCTTAACTGTTTGCCCGTCCTTCTTTTTATCTACAGGCTTACATGCTACAAAGCCAATCGCAAGTGCGAAAAGAACAAGGGTATAACGAGAAATGGTACGTCTGTTCATAGTTTTAAAATTTAATATTGATCGGATTCAAATTATTAAAGCCTAAATTTAACAAAAAGGGAGTAAAATCAAGCATGATTTTTACAATATCTTCTTCCTGCTCCTTCCTTATACAGTCTATTCTGAACATAGATCAATTTATTATATTTAAAAACAAACTAAATCTTTAAGTGTGAAAGTTCAAATTCATCTTAATAATCAACAGCATACTGTATTACAAAATCCTTTCTCCAGTTTATTTAAACAAAAAAAAAGAACCGACGCTGAACTCGGTTCTTTTTAAAAACAGACTTGATTATAAAAACTACACAGGATGAATTCTTTGAAAGAATCCCTGTTTGTAATTATTTCCTATAGGTATGGTACCTTTCTCCATGTGCACCATATTTCCTTCTATCGATTTTATTTTTGATAACGATACAATGTATGATTTATGAATTCTATAAAACTTTAAAGAGGGCAACAAGCGTTCAATTCCCTTTAAAGATTGATAGGTTACAACATGTCCTTCATTGGTGTAAATTTTCACATAATCGCCCAATGCTTCAACATATTGAATCGAATCCAGTTTAATATTGATCGTTTTTTTATTTGCCTTTACAAAAATATACTCACGTTCGTCTTTTACAGTTTCTGTTGCTTCTGCAGGAGCTTTCATTTTTTCTTCAGCCTTTTGCACAGCTTGTAAAAATCGTTCAAATGAGAATGGCTTTTTTAAATAATCCAATACATTTAGCTCATAACTCTCTAGCGCATATTCGGTATAGGCCGTAGTTATAATAACCATTGGTGGATTTTTATATGATTTCAGGAAATTAATTCCGCTCAAACGAGGCATGTTAATATCCAAAAAAATCAGATCCATCGGCTCATCTTGAAGCACTTCCATGGCTTCAATAGCATCGCTACATTTACCCTTAAGTTCTAAATTCGACAATTCAGAGATATACTTTTCCAATACTCTTTGCGCCAGAGGCTCATCGTCTATAATTAAGCACTTCAACTTCATATATTTTTATTTTATCTTCTTAAGTTAAACTTAAGATAAATCAATTTTTAAAACAACCGTAAATAGATTTTCCTCTTTAGAAATATCTAAGCTGTGCTTTTCCGGATACAATAACTCCAGTCTTCGCTTTACATTTTTTAACCCAATTCCTTTGTTTTTTCCATCCTCTGCCTGCCAATTCTCATCATATCGATTTTGAATCGACAATTCCATACGATCTCTTTCTTCGAAATTAAAAAGAATATCTATAAAGCCATTGTTATTTCTCCCATAAGCTCCATGCTTAAATGCATTCTCAATTAATGGTTCAAACAGCAAGGGAGCAATTTTATTTTGAGATGTATTACCTTTTACATCAATTTTCACAGGAGTGGCTTCATCCAATCTTATCTTCTGAAGATCCAGATAATTTCTTACAAAATCCAATTCTTTTTCGAGCAATACATACTTATCGTTACATTCGTATAAAATATACCTCATCATATCAGATAATTTCAACACTAAATTGGGTGCCTTATCCGATTTATCTAACGTAAGCGAGTACAAATTATTTAATGTATTGAATAAAAAATGAGGGTTAATCTGAGATTTTAAAACCTTCAGCTCCGCCTCCAATTTCTCCTTTTCAATCTTGTGAACCTTATCCAAAATTTTTTGAAGTACAAACCATTCTCTCATCATCGAAAAAAAGGTGGTAACACTAACATAAATCAATGTGAAAATGGTGAAATTTATCCAAACAACAAATGTCATTTCTTCAAAAATCTTTTCATTATGCACAAAACTATTGAACGGATAAACCAGTAAGAAATCAATTACAAAAGCTGTTAATGAAACAAGCCCAAGTACAGAGATAATATAGAGAAAGTACCTTTGCTTTTTAAATAAATATGGAAATAGAACTAATAAATTTATATAAACTGCCGAAGCAAAACACAAGTTAAAAACCAATGTCATTAATACAGGTTCTGGCTTTAATACATTCTTAAAATTACTTGCCACAAACATGGTAAATAAAAATAGAACAATAGCCACAACCCAAAACAGTATATGGGAAATCACCCTACTACTAGATATAGATTTTATGTTATTCATTAATTGGTGTTTTCTTTATTTCAAAATTTAAGGTAAAAAAGAATAAGGTGGACAGGAAACTTATTCGTTATCGATTGCAAATACCATGATAAAAAGGTATAATTTTCCGATATAAATATTGAATACACAACTGCAAATTTTGATTTAATTTTACTCCGTTGTATTTTTACAGAAACAAAATCACATTAATATGTTTACAAAAGACATCTTATTTTGGAATGTTGATACTCAAGTCGATTTCATGAGTAAAGATGGTAAGTTATATGCTCCTGGAGCTGAAGAAATACAGGCAACTCTCCACAAAATTACAAGCTTGGCGAGCAAGCTCAACATTCAAGTTGTAAACACAGCAGATCATCATTACACTAATTCGAAAGAGTTAGCAGATAAGCCTGATTTTATGAATACATTTCCAGAACACTGCATGGCAGGAACTGAAGGCGCAGAATACATTACAGAAACCAAACCTTCCGAATCTTTCTCTGAAGTTTTATGGAATAAATCCTACGATCTTTCAAAAGTTAAGAAAATCGTCACTAAACGTAACATCATAATTCGCAAAGATGCTTTTAATGTTTTCGAAGGAAATCCTAATACCGAAAATATCCTACAGCAACTTTCTCCAAAAAAGATTTTTGTATATGGCGTAACCACCAATGTTTGTGTTGATCAGGCAGCTATTGGATTGGCTCAACGAAACTATGAAGTTTATGTTATTGAAGATGCAATTAAGGAGCTTCCAAATATTCCTTTACCATTCTCCAATTGGGACAAGTTAGGAATTAAGCGTGTTCAGTTTAAAGATTTGGAAAATCATCTATTTTAAACAGAAAACCACTCTTTAACCTGATCAATTTTTTCATCAAGAGGCATATATCCATCCAACCATTTAATATCACTACCACTTCGTTCCATTTTTCGAAACCAAGTCATTTGTCGTTTGGCAAATTGATGAATGGCAACCTCTAAACCCGAGAACATTTCATCGTAAGAAATCTGCCCTATTGCATATTGAGTTAAAAACTTATATTCAAGTCCATAATAAATTAGATCATCCGCCGAAACACCCGATTTTAGAAGCGATTGAACCTCTTCAATCATTCCTTCTTTTAGTCTTTGTTTTAGTCTAAAACTAATCCTATCTCTTCTACTTTCTCTATCAAATTTAATTCCAACTAATAAAGGGTTCATTTGAGGGTAGGACATATCAATTTGAGGATTGGAAGCATAATAACGTTCAATTTCAATAGCTCTGATGGCACGTTTCTTCGTTTCTATGTCGCTATTATTATGTAACTCTTTATACGAACGCAGAATCACCTCTAATTCTTCTATTGTTTTCCCTTTCATTTCCTCCCTGAAAACCTCATCATTGGGCACGGCAATCAACTTATAACCTTTTAAAACAGCCTCAAGATACATTCCAGTTCCCCCACAGACAACAGGCAATTTTTTTCGTTGCGTAATATCTTCAAATGCACTAACAAAATCTCTCTGAAATTCAAACACATTGTACTTGTAACCTGCATCCACAATATCAATCAAGTGATAAGGAATTGGCGTGCCATCAATTACATACTCTTCAATATCTTTACCAGTTCCCAAGTCCATTCCGCGATAAATTTGGCGCGAATCTGCACTTATAATCTCCCCACTAAACTCTTTCGCCAAATTAACTGCCAAACTCGTTTTTCCGGTAGCTGTAGCTCCTAAAACAACCAATAAATTGTATTGCATTTCAAATATTTTTTCGGCTTGTCGTAACCTACTGACAATTACCGGTTTTTCTTTATCAAGATAATGTTTATCTTACAATTAGTCTGAATGTAAGATTCAGCCACAAAATTACTTTAAGTTTTTTGAAATCACTAACTACATCTGAACATATGACACTGCTACAAGCCTATAAGCATGCCTTTCGCCTATTCATAACTCCTGAGCAAGAATGGAATTTAATTTTAGCTGAAGAAAACATCAGTTACAAAAAATTACTATATCAATTATTAATTCCATTAATTTTCTTGATGTCGGCATCGAACTATATTGGTCTGCTTTTGTTCGAAAAAAATCCCTCAGAGCATTTACAAATGTTTCTTTACTCAGCTATTGCAACATTTATTTTCTCAATTGTTTCCATATTTCTTTCATCATGGTTAGTAAAACAGTTTACTGTATTACCGGATAATAAGGAGCGTTTCAACCATGCATTTATACTCATTGGTTTTTCATATACTCCAGGAATTATTTTTAATTCAATTGCTTTCTTATTTCCCACCATTAATTATTTAACCATTTTTGGATTATACAGTTTCTTTATTCTCTACAAAGGAATAACTCCTATTCTAAATGTTCCTGACCACAGAAAATCGGGTTATTTTACCTTTATTTTAATAGGATTACTTTCCATATATGCTTTACTGGGAGCATTCTTTATAGGTTTTGCCAACCTTATGGGGTTTTGATTCCATATATAATTACTGGAAAATTCAATTTTAATCTTTCAATTTTAAAAAGCTTGTTTAATTTTGATAGACAAAAACAAGACTAATTTAAAATGTCATATAAATCAAAAAGCATTCTAAATTCAATTTTCAGGCTTCGAAATTTATTCTTAACTCCTAAGCAAGAATGGGAAAGAATAACTCCTGAAGAATATAAAACAAGTGAATTATTTTTAAAATTCGCTTTTCCTATAATTGCCATTTCTTCATTAATTTCAGGAATAGGAATTTTCATACATTCAAAAAATTTACTTACTGCCATTTCTTACTTTTTTGTTGATTTCCTATCTCTTAATTTAGGACTTTACTGCGCAGCTAAAATTATAATTTTACTTACTCCAAATTTTCAATTAAAAATTAAACCTGATGTAATATTTAAATTGGTGATTTTTAGCGCTTCGGTTCTCTGTATCTTTCATGGCTCAGCTAATTTATTTACAGCAAAATCCTTCTTAAATCAACTTTGTTTGATTTTCGAATTGTATTTTATTCGCATACTATGGCTCGGAACCGCTCCTCTTTTACCGATAGCAGAAAACAAAAGACCAGGATTCACGATTATGGCAAGTTTATTAATTCTTGTGCTACCACTTATCTTTGAAAGGATGTTTTCCATTCTATTCAAGCTTCCGGTAACAATTTAAATATTAAATTTGCAGAGAAATTAAGATTACACGATGCAAAAAATCAATATAAAAAATAAACGAGCAAGTTTCGAATACGAATTTATCGAGAAATTTGTAGCTGGTATTCAACTTTTTGGAACCGAAATTAAAGCAATTCGTGCTGGCAAAGCTAGTCTCGTAGATTCCTTTTGCACTTTTACCAGAAACGAACTCTATGTAGTTGGCATGCATATCTCAGAATACAAATTTGGATCCTACTACAATCACGAAGAAAAAAGAGAACGAAAACTTTTATTAAATCGAAAAGAATTAAATAAACTTGATCGCAAAACAAAAGAATCAGGTTTAACCATTATACCTACAAAACTTTTTCTAAATGATAAGGGCTTTGCAAAAATGGAAATTGCTCTTTGCAGAGGTAAAAAACACTACGATAAAAGAGAAAGTTTAAAACAAAAAGATAGCAAGAGAGAGATAGATCGTATGATGAAGAGGTAGTTAGATATTCATCTGATTTTTTCTTCAAAAAAACTCGCATTTACGCTTTCAAATCATCAATATTTTATTCTATATTTGCAGCCCGTTTCTGAAAAGACGGGCATTCCTATTAATATGTGTTTTCAACAGAATATTAACAAGTTATCAACACTGTTGACTATTTGTTAATAAACTTGTCACACCCTATACTCAAAGACATACAGCTGTTGATAACTAAAAAATCCCATCCTCCATCATCAAGTAATTAACAATGAGGACAGGATATAATATTAACAAGTTAAAAGTTATTAACAAATTTAATAGTCGAAAGTACTACCTCCCAGGAACTCCCGCATTAATGACGTTGGTGGAATTTCATCATCACAAATTGGCAAAAAGTAACTAAAAAACTTTAGCAAACGATTCACCTCCGAATATTCTGGTTGATTTGGCTGTACTTCTTTTAAAATTGGTTCTGCATATCTTTTCAAGACTCCAAGCTCATAAGGTAATGCCGAATTAAACATGACGTCAGCTTCTTCCTGAAAAGGAAATATATTCTTCATTTCTCCACGACGAACACTTGGCCACCTCTTAATTGTATCAGCAGCGCTATAATTTCTATACTTATAATCCCGAACTATTCTTCGAATCAATCTATTATCAGTAGATGGAATTCTATTGTGTCCATCGATAGATATAGAAGTTAGTGCCGAAGTGTAAATTCTAAATTTTGCTTCATCGGCAATCAGTGGTGTTAATTCCGGATTTAAGGCGTGTATTCCTTCTACAACCAAAACTTGCTTTTCACTAATTTTCAGTTTTTCACCATCGTAATACCGAGCTCCTGTCTCAAATGAAAATTTTGGCAATTCAATCTCTTCACCAGCTAACAATGAAACCAAGTTTTTATTAAACAGATCTACATCCAATGCATTTAATGCTTCAAAATCATAATCACCATTCTCATCTAAAGGAGTGTGCTCACGATTCACAAAATAATTATCTAAGGAAAGATTAACAGGCTTTAATCCAGCTACTTTTAATTGAATAGCCAGTCGCTTGCCAAAAGTTGTTTTTCCTGATGATGAAGGACCAGAAATTAAAATCAGCTTGGTACGTTTTCTTTTTTTACGAATCTTATCCGCTATCTGAGATATCTTTTTCTCGTGCAGAGCTTCTGAAATTTTAATCATCTCAGAAATGTTGTTGCCTGCAACATAGTTGTTCAAATCTCCAATATTCGAAATATTTAATACTTTTCCCCAGCGTTTGTATTCACTAAATACTTTAAGCATTTTCTCCTGCTTAACCTGAGATTCCACAACAGAAGGTTCTTCTCGTTTTGGACTCATTAATAACATTCCACGATAAAAGTGTACCAAATCAAATACACGCAAAACCCCAGTTGAAGGCACTAAAAATCCGTAAAAATAATCAGCATTCTCACCCAATCGATAAACTGATGTATACAAGTTTCCACGAGTTTTAAACACATCCGTTTTTTCCTTCAATCCCTGGCTTTCGAAAATTTCAATTGCTTTTTCGGTTTCAATCTCCTCACGAACAAAAGGCATATCGGCAGCAATAATTTCCTGCATTCTATTTTTTATATTCGCAATATCTTCTTCGCTTAAAACAATATTTTTATCTGTTAAACGACAATATAAGCCATTCGATATGGAGTGCTCTAAACGAAATCCAGCACCTGGATACAAATCGTTTACTGCCTTATACAAAACAAAGCAAAGTGATCGAATATACATTCTTCTACCAGCAGGGTGAATAAGATCTATAAAACGAACATTTTTGGGTTTATAAATTTCATAGGTAAGTTCTTTTAGCTTATTGTTTACCATTGCTCCAAGCACATCACCTTTTAATTTTGGATTTACATCTTTAAGAATTGTTTGAAGATCAGTGCCTACGGCATAAGATCTTTTTTGGTCCAGATCTTCAAAATAAATATCAATTAATTTACCCATAGAATTGCAATTTTAGTAGGTCTCATTTCTTCGAGACTGCATTCTAAAGATAATAATTATGCTTTCTACTTTTCGCTTTTGGATGTTAAAAATTATTAAGCTAGAATAAAATTTAGAGCATAAAAAATCCCCTTTCGGGGATTCCTATATTTTATAATTTTAAACCAGTTCTTCTTTGAGAAATTTGGCTGTAAAAGACTCTTTACAATCGACAAGTTCTTCCGGAGTTCCTGTAAAGAGAACTTCTCCTCCGTTTCTACCACCTTCTTTTCCAATATCAATTACGTGATCGGCAACCTTAATCACATCCATATTGTGCTCAATTACAATCACAGTATTTCCTTTGTCAACCAATCGGTTTAAAACCTCAAGTAATACTCTGATATCTTCAAAATGCAAACCTGTTGTTGGCTCGTCAAGAATATACATTGTTTTTCCTGTATCTCTTTTTGCCAGTTCTGTAGCTAATTTAACACGCTGCGATTCACCTCCTGATAAAGTTGTTGAGGGCTGCCCTAAGGTAATATAACCCAAACCAACATCTTGAAGAACTTTTAATTTCACCAATATCGATGGAATATTTTCAAAAAAACCAACAGCCTGATTAATGGTCATATTCAACACATCACCAATTGATTTTCCTTTGTAACGAACCTCCAGAGTTTCGCGATTGTAACGTTTCCCATTACATTCGTCGCAATGCACATAAACATCAGGTAAAAAGTTCATTTCGATGGAACGAATTCCAGCTCCCTGGCAAGTTTCACAACGTCCGCCTTTTACATTAAACGAAAAACGACCAGCTTTATAGCCTCGAATTTGAGATTCAGGCAATTTCTCGTAAAGTTTTCGAATATCGCCAAAAACATTAGTATAAGTTGCAGGATTAGATCTTGGTGTTTTTCCCAAAGGTGCCTGATTAACCTCAACAACTTTATCAATATTCTTTATTCCTTTTAAATCTTTATAAGGTAAGGGATCTTTAACAGATCGATAGAAATACTGCGATAAAATTGGTTGTAAAGTTCCATTAATCAAACTTGATTTTCCACTTCCCGAAACACCCGAAACACATATAAATTTTCCCAACGGAAATGTAACATCTACATTTTTAAGGTTATTTCCCGTGCATCCAAGCAGTTTAATATCTATTCCTTTGCCTTTTCTTCGCTCTGATGGAACCTCAATTTTACGATCTCCATTTAAATACTGAGCAGTTAAACTTTCACCTTTCTCAATATCTTCTGGACTTCCGGCAACAACAATTTCCCCACCATGCTTACCGGCAAAAGGTCCCATATCTACGACATAATCTGCCGATTTTATCATATCCTTATCATGCTCAACAACGATTACCGAGTTGCCTGAATCGCGCAATTGTTGCAAAGAATAAATTAATCGTTCGTTATCGCGTTGATGCAATCCTATACTTGGCTCATCAAGAATATAAAGAACATTTACCAACTGTGAGCCTATCTGAGTTGCCAAACGAATTCGCTGTGATTCACCTCCTGAAAGAGTTACTGAACTTCTGTTAAGTGATAAATATTCTAGTCCAACATCTAACAAAAAACCCAAACGAGAACGAATCTCTTTTAAGATTTCGGTTGCTATCGTTTTTTGTCTTTCGCTTAAATGTTGTTCTACATTTAAAAACCATTCCCCTAACAAACTCAGATCCATTGCAGCCAATTCAGCAATGTTTTTATCATGAATTCGAAAGTGCAAAGCTTCTCTCTTGAGTCTCTGACCTTCACAAGATGCACAGTCCATCGTTTTCACAAATTGCTCAGCCCATTTTTTAGCTTTCTTCGATGTCGTATTACTTTCCTGATTAGAGATATATTTTATAACACCATCGAAACTTAAAAAATAGTTCGAAGAAGAACCCAATGGTGTATTTTCCAACTTGAAAGTTTCACTTGATCCATCTAAAATAATACTTAAAGCTTCTTCTGGAATATCTTGTATTGGAGTCGCCATATCGAAATTGTACTTTCGACCAATCGCTTCCAATTGCCAAAAAATAAGACTATTCTTGTATTTTCCCAAAGGAACAATTCCACCCTCTTTAATGCTCAATTTCTGATCTGGAATAATCTTTTCCATATCAATGGCATTAATTCTACCAAGGCCTTTGCATTTAGGACAAGCGCCATGTGGTGAATTAAATGAAAAGCTATGCGGAGCTGGTGTGTTATATGAAATTCCGGTACTCGGACACATTAACAAACGACTATAATATTTCACCTCATCGGTATCTTTATCCAAAATCATGGTAATTCCCTTACCATGTTTCATAGCTGTCTGAACCGATTCTTTCAATCGTTTGTCTCCAACTTCTTCAACAACTAATTTATCAATCAGAATTTCAATATCATGATTTTTATATCTGTCGACCTTAAAACCGTGCAACAATTCCACAATTTCCCCATCAACACGAGCATATAAAAAACCTTTTCTTCTGATTTGCTCAAATAATTCTTTGTAATGCCCTTTACGACCTTTAACAACTGGAGCCAAAATCAATATTCTCTTTTCACAAAACTTTTCGTGAATCAGACTAATGATCTGTTCATCGGTGTATTTCACCATTTTCTCACCTGTTTCATATGAATAAGCAACACCTGCTCTTGCATATAAAAGTCTCAAGAAATCGTAAAGTTCAGTAATTGTTCCAACTGTTGATCGTGGATTTTTATTGGTAGTTTTCTGCTCGATTGAAATTACAGGACTTAAACCAGTAATTTTATCGACATCCGGTCGCTCCATACCACCCAAAAATTGTCTGGCATAAGCAGAAAAGGTTTCGATATATCTTCGTTGTCCTTCCGCATAAATAG